>Ga0209521_10003599_pt1 | contig 12480 bp, 12 predicted proteins | sample Rifsed19ft4_FD_184016 | JGI IMG/M metagenome (GOLD analysis project Ga0209521, IMG submission 184016) | Soil microbial communities from Rifle, Colorado, USA - sediment 19ft 4 (version 2) | ecosystem: Environmental > Terrestrial > Deep subsurface > Rock core/Sediment | place: Rifle, Colorado... | reverse complement strand
GTGGACGGTCGGTGCAACCTCAACAACTTGTGCATTCCCGAACGTGGGCAAACCCGCAAAACCGACGAGCCTGTGCCGGCCGGTGATCCAAGACGCCTGCTCCGATGCAGATACCGTCAGCGAGGAGGAGAGGATGGCGATGTCCGGCGCCAGTGCCCGGTCGAGGTGCTCAATGTTCTTGCGCTTGCCCCCTTGGTCCACGTTGGTCAGTTCAAGGGCGACTGATGCCGACCTCGGGGGGATCGTGGAAGCTGTGATTCTCTCGGGCAGGTCTTTTTTTTCGACAGGCGGATGAACGCTCCACAGTGTAACGTCATAGCCCCCGGTGACGCAGATGGAAGCATACTCAAGCGCCGTCCCGCGTTCACCGGAAATGACTGCAACCGGTCGTCCGGAAGAAGGTAGCGGAGCTACCACGATCGTCACCGGCTGCGACCGCACGACGACCGGACTCGAGGCTCTCGCGAAGAACGCGTCGAACGGATCTCCCGAGGTGAGACGGAAGGCCGTCGAGAGGGTGATCGGCGGAATGGAAAGACTCCCGCTCGAAGTCGGGAACACGACCCGCTCTTTGACGGGAAACGCCAGGTACGGCTTCCCCTCTATCGTTCGTCGTTCTCCGCTTCGGTTGGGATCGGGAGCGACCTCCTCCACCCAGAATCCCGTGAGCGGCGGGTCGTCATCCACCTGAACGCCGACCGGGACGTAAGGACTGTAGAGCCAGTACGTCAGCACGATTTGCTCACCCTGGAATGCCGATCGCTTCGAGACCTCGGCCCTCACGAAGACATCGTCGGCGTCGATCTCGGGCTCGGGGCGACGGCGTCCGCCTAAGCCCTCGAAAGGATCGAACGGATTGCTCAGTCCTCGGGGGCGCCGTGCGATGAGCGACCCGGGGACGACCTCGACGCGGAAAGGGTTCGTGCGATGGACCGTCCCGTCGACTCGAACGCTCGCGGCGCCGATCTCGAATCGGCCCTCCTTCTGGGGAAGCAACTGGTAGATATAGGAGCGGGTCGACGACATGCGTCCGTTGACGATCTGGATCTGGCTCGACGTCGAGCGGGAAGCGACCCGGAACGCTTCCAGACGGGGAAGCTCGGGATCGCCGTCGGCGTCGCCCCCCGAGATCGAGATCGTGAGCTCGAGGACGTCTTCGACGCCGATGCGCTCCGCGTTGACCGTGGCATCGACGCGCACGTCCTGGGCCATCGCCAACGACGCGGCGGCGAGCGCGCCGAAGATCGCCACCCTCACCAAATCTTGCCCTTCCCTCGAGCCCGCGCCTTTTGCTTCTTCTGCTGTTCCATCTGCTGCGCCTGCTCCATCTGGGCGAGCGCCTCGAGGATCCGCTCCGCTTCTTCCTGGCTGATCTCTACCGGCTGAGAATCGGCGCCCGCTTCATCGGCAGTCGACTCTTCCGGTTTCGGGGTCGGGGTCGGATCCTTTTCAGGATCCTGACTCTTCTGCGTCTGGTCCTCGCCGCCCTCCTGGTTCTCGCTCTCCCCTCCCCCTCCGCCCTCGGGCGGCGTCGGCTGCTTCTGCTCCTCCTGCTCCTTCAACTTCTGGAGCGCGAGCTCCAGGTTCTGGCGCGCGTCGACGTCCGAGGGATCGATGCGGAGGGCGTCGCTATAAGCCTCGACCGCCTCCTTCCACTTTTCCGCGGTGTAGTGAACGTTTCCCGAGTTGAAGCTCGCCCGCCTCGCGGCCTCCGTTTTGTCCCCCAGGGCGGCCTTGTACTCCTCGAGGGCCTTCTCGCGATCCCCTTTCCGGTACTGCACGTTCCCGATGTTGTAGTGGAGCTCGGGCGCCTCCGGAAACTCCACCTGGGCCTGGGTATAACTCTGGAGGGCTTCGTCGAGCTGTCCCTCGCGGTATCGCTCGTTTCCTTCGCGGGTCGCCCTCTCTTTGACCGGTCCGAGAATCTGTCCCAGGACGAGCGCGGTGATGAAGATCCTCATGCGGCCTTCCTCGCTCTCCGATACCTCGGAACCAGAGCCTCCGCCAGCAGGAACAAAAGAGCAAACCCCAGCGGCCAATAGAACCGCTCCTGGAATCGCCGGAAGAGCTGCGACTCCAGCTCCTCGCCCTCCATGCCCGCGACCAGGCCCGCGATCTCGTCGATCTCCTGGTCCTGCTCCGAGATCCGGAAATACTTCCCGCCGGTCTGGAGCGCGATCTTCGAGAGAGTCTCCTCGCCGAGCCGGCTCAAGACCGGCTGGCCCGATTCGTCGCGGATGTAGTCCGTGACGTCCCCGTTCTCGTTCCTCACCGGAATGGGCTCTCCTCCCGGAGTTCCGACGCCGACGGTGTGAATCACGATTCCCTCTTCTCTCGCCTTCTCCGCGACCCCGAGAGCGCTTCCTTCGGTCTCCTCGCCGTCCGTCAGGAGAACCACCACCTTGAACTTGGAGTCGCGCGCCACGAAGCCGCGGCTCGCGGTCTCGAGCGCCTGCAGGATGTCGGTCCCCGGGTCGGGCACGACTCCCGTTCCCACGGTGTCGAGGAAGATCTGCGCCGCACCGTAGTCGAGTGTCAGCGGACATTGCACGAAGGCGGTGCCCGAAAAGACGATGAGACCGATGCGGTTGCCCTGGAGCCGTTCGATGAGGGCGGACGCGACGTAACGCGCGCGCTCCATGCGGGAAGGGGCGACGTCCGTCGCGTCCATGCTGAAGGAGGTATCGAGAACGAGGAACACGTCGACGCCTCGGGCCACGACCTCATCCGTCCCCTGCCCCCACTGCGGTCGAGCGATCGCGAGGACGAGAAAGAATACGCCCACGAGGAGAAGCGAGGCTTTCCATCGATCGCGACTTCGGCTCACGCCGAGAGACAGCCTCTCGATGAGCGTGGGCTCGGCGAGTCGCTCCGCGGCCCTCCCCCTCCGCCGTCCGGACCACACGAGGAAGAAAACGAGCGCGGGGAGAAGCAGCAGCCAATAGAAAGCCTCCGGGGTGGCGAACTGCATCAGGGAAACCTCCGGAGGCGGGTCCTGGAGAGGGCGAGCTCGAGCACCAGGAAGAGGAGCGCCGCCGTCATGAACCGCGGAGCCAGCTCGGTGTATCGGACGTACTGCACCTGCTCGATCTCGGTCCGTTCGAGGCTGTCGATCTCGGAGTACACCGCCTTCAACGACTCGGCATCCCGGGCGCGAAAGAACCTTCCCCCGGTGGTGTCCGCGATCCGGGTCAGGTTCTCCTCGTCGATAGGGATCTCCACGTTCTGATAGACGACTCCATAGAGCGGATCGCGGAAGGGATAGGGAACCAGCCCTCCCCGGCCCACGCCCACGGTGTAGATCTTGATGCCGAAGGTCTTCGCGAGGCGGGATGCCGTGAGCGGATCGATCTCGCCCGCGGTGTTCTCGCCGTCGGTGAGGAGGATCATCAGCTTGGATTTGGCATCCGAGTTCTTGATCCGGTTGACGCCCGAGGCGATGGCGTTTCCAATCGCGGTCCCGTCGGGAACGATCCCGATCTCCACGTCCTCGAGCTGGGTCAAAAGGATGTCGTGGTCCAGCGTGAGAGGAGTCTTGGTGAGAGCGTGGCGCGCGAATACGACCATCCCCAGCCGATCGTTGTCGCGCTTCTGGATGAAGTCGGCGACGACCTCCTTCGCCACGTGAAGGCGGTTGTTCGGCCGGAAGTCCTCCGCCAGCATGCTGCTCGAGACGTCGATGACCAGCATGATGTCGACGCCCTCGGCCACGATCTCTTCCCCCGCGGAGCCCTTTTGCGGCCGAGCGAGGGCTACGATGAGAAGTGCTACCGCCAGCATCCGGATGGCGAAGGGAAGCCAGGCGAACCTCGCCCAGAGAGAGGGAGCCAAGGCCGCGAGCGGCGTTAGCTCCGGGAAGCGAAGCGCGGGCTCCCGCCCCCGGCGGCGGATTCGCCAGTACGCGATAAGCGGAATCACCGCGAGCACGAGAAGACACCAGGGATAAGCGAGGCGGCTCACGCGATCGCCCTTTCGGGCGAAGACGACGACACCGGCACGGGGCGCGTCTTCTGGATCCAGGAAAGAGCGAGCGCGAAAGACTCTTCCGCCTGCGCCGGCTCGGGCATGAGCTTCGCGAACTTCACCAGGTCGGAGGCCTCCAGAATCGCGCGCAGCTCCGAGACCGCTCCCGGGGTCGGCTTCCTCGGCTTGAGATCGAAAAGCACCTCGGAGGTCGTCCGCTCGAGATACGGAACCTCGAAGCGCCTGCCTGCATAACGCTTCATGACCTCGGACAGTTCCGTGTAGAACGCCTTCCACTCCTCCTTCCGGATGAGGTCCTTCGCGGCGAGGCGCTTGAGGGCGGCCTCCGCTTCGACGTCCGGAGGCGGGAGCGGCGGGACCCACGCGGGGGCTTTCACCCCCTCGGGCTCCTTCCGGAGCTTCCTATAAATAAGGTAGGCGAGGAGGGCCGCGGCGAGAGCCAGTAGAAGCCACCACAGCAGGCTAAAGTCCCGGGGCACCGCCAAGTCGAGGGGCTCCTTGATATCGTGGATCTCGGTCACCTCGGGGGTGAGCGAGGTCGCGATCTTGACCGGAATGGGATCCGTCGCAAGAGACGCTATCTTGCCCTCCTTCTGGTATTGAATCTGGAGGGCGGGAATCTCGACGTCTCCCGGAAGCCGGTACGCCGCGAGACGGACCTGGAGGCGGGTCTCGATGAGGCTCACCTCCTCCTCGGACTTTCCGATGACGTCGAAGGGCGTGAAAGCGGTGTCCGGCGGGGCGATGTAACGTCCCTCGGGCGGATGGCGAAGGACGAGAGTCAACGTGAGGTCCTCCCCCACCTGCACCTCGCTCTTGTCGACGCTCGCGGCAACGGACCAGTCCACCGGGCCCTCGGGAACGATGGGAGCCTCGCCACTCTTGCAGCCGGCGATTACCAGAACCAGGGCGAGAAAGCTTTTCATCGCCGGAGCCGCCGCGACCGCATCTGGAAGAACCGGAGAAGAGGCCGGTCGTACGGAGTCCCGGTCTCGACGTCGATGACGTCGATGCCCATGGCCGCGAGCCCCTCGCGGGTCTTCCGTCCCCGTTCGAGGCTCGAGCGATGATAGGCGGCCATCGCCTTCCGGTCGGAAGTGTCGACGAGAAGCCTCCGGCCGCTCTCCGCGTCCTCGAGCTCCAGAAGGCCCACGCCGGGGATCTCTTTCTCCGCCGGGTCGGAGATGAAGATCGAGATCAGGTCGTGCTTTTTCGCCGCCACTCGCAGGGGCTTCTCGAATCCGGTATCGAAGAAATCGGAGAGGACGAAGACCACCGCCCGCTTTCGGGTGATGCGATTCAGGTACTCGCAGGCGCGCGCCAGGTTGGTTCCGCGTCCGCGGGGCTCGAAATACAGGAGGTCGCGGATCACCCGAAGGACGTGAGACCTGCCCTTGCGCGGGGGGACATACATCTCGACGTCGTCGGTGAAGACCAGGGCGCCGACGCGGTCGTTGTTCCTGATGGCGCTGAAGGCCAGCAGAGCTCCCATTTCCGCGGCGAGCTCGCGCTTGAACCGCGAGCGGGTCCCGAAGTCGGCGGAGCCGCTCGCGTCGAGCATCAGAAGCACCGTGAGCTCCCGCTCCTCGGTGAACTTCTTGACGTGGAGCGCTCCGGTGCGGGAGGTCACGTTCCAGTCGATCGTGCGGATGTCGTCCCCTACCTGGTACTCGCGGACCTCGGAGAACTCCATGCCCCGGCCCTTGAAGATGCTGTGGTACTCGCCGGCGAGGGCGTCGGTGACCATGCGCCGGGTCTGGATCTCGATGCGCCGGACTTTCTCGAGGACTTCACGAGAGAGCATGGTCGAGACTCGAGGGCTCTACGGCACCTCCACCGTATCGAAGATGCGCTGCACGATCTCCTCGGGCTTCACGTTCTCGGCCTCGGCCTCGAACGACAGGATGAGCCGGTGCCGCAGCACGTCGGGGCCGACGGACTTGACGTCCTCGGGGGTCACGTAGCCGCGGGAGCGGATGAAGGCATGGGCTCGGGCCGCCTGCGCCAGGAATAGCGTCGCGCGAGGGGAGGCGCCGAACTCGATGAGCGGGCCGATATCGAGACCGAACTCCGACGGCTTTCGCGTCGCGAAGACAATCGAGAGGATGTACTCCTTGACGCGATCGTCCATGTAGACCTCCTCGACCACCTTGCGGGCCCGGAGGATGGATTCCGTCTCGACGACTCGCGAGGCGCGGGGCTGGTCTTCTTTCGACATGCGCTCGAGAATCTCCCGTTCCTCCTTGCGGTCGGGATAGACGATCTTGAGCTTGAGCATGAAGCGATCGACCTGGGCCTCGGGGAGAGGATACGTGCCTTCCTGCTCGATGGGGTTCTGGGTCGCGAGCACCAGGAACGGCTCTTTGAGCGGATAGGTAGTGTCGCCGATGGTGACCTGGCGCTCCTGCATCGCCTCGAGGAGCGCGCTCTGCACCTTGGCGGGCGCGCGGTTGATCTCGTCCGCGAGAAGGAAGTTGGTGAAAATGGGTCCCTTCCTCGGGACGAAAGTCCCCTCCTTCTGGTTATAGATGAGGGTCCCGACGAGATCCGCGGGCAGGAGATCGGGAGTGAACTGGATTCTCTGGAATTGTCCGTGGATGGCGTCCGCGAGGCTCCGCACCGCGAGGGTCTTGGCGAGCCCGGGGACTCCCTCGAGGAGCACGTGGCCCCGGCTCAGAAGCCCGATGAGGAGCCGGTCGAGCATATCCTTCTGCCCGACGATCACCTTCCGGAGCTCGGTGAGGAGGGTCTCGACGAAGACCGCCTCCTGCTGGACCTTTTCGTGGATGGCTTGGATACCGGATTCCAATATTAATGCTCGCTCGCTCTTCGCTCGCTCGCTCCCCTCGCTCCTCGCTCGGGGAGGATGGGGCCCTCCGGGCCCCGTTGCGGATTATAGCAACGGTTTGACCCCCGGCATGGGAGGGAGTATTTTTTGGTGTCACTCGGGCCCTGCGCCCGAGGGAGAAAGGACTTCGTTTCATGAGAACTGGGCTTCTGCTCTGTCTTCTGGCGGTACCGGCGTTTTCGTTCGGCTCGTCCTCGAGCAACCTGGGAGCGATCGATTTTCCGAACTCGGGCTCGAAGGAAGCCCAGGATGCGTTTCTCCGAGGAGTGGGGGCGCTCCATAACTTCTGGTACGAGGAAGCTTCTGAGGCGTTCAAGAACGCCCAGGAGGTCGACCCCGGTTTCGCTCTCGCCTACTGGGGCGAAGCGATGAGCTACAACCATCCTCTGTGGTCGGAGCAGGACATCGCCGCCGCCCGCGGCGTCCTCGGCCGCCTGGGCGCCACACGAAAGGAAAGGGTCGAAAAGGCCCCGACGGAGCGCGAGCGTCTCTACATGGAAGCGGTCGAGGAGCTCTACGGCGAGGGGGACAAACCCGCCCGCGACATCGCCTACGAGAAAGCGATGGCCCGTCTCCACGAGCGGTACTCCGAGGACGTGGAGGCCGCGGCCTTCCACGCGCTCTCGCTTCTCGGCACCGTGCGCCCGGGGGAGAAGGGGTTCTCGCGCCAGATGAAGTCCGGGGCCATCGCCCTCGACCTTTTCCAGAAGCATCCGGATCATCCGGGCGCAGCGCATTACGTGATCCACTCCTTCGACGATCCCGAGCACGCCCCCCTGGCGCTCCCGGCCGCCGATCGGTACGCGGAGGTCGCGCCCGAGGCCCACCACGCCCTTCACATGCCCTCTCACATCTTCCTGCAGCACGGAATGTGGGACCGGGTCGCCCGCTCGAATCAGGAGTCTTACGAAGCGTCCGCGAAGTGGGTCGAGCGGAAGGGCCTCTCGATCGACAAGCGGGACTACCATAGCCTGCAGTGGCGGGCGTATGCGAACCTGCAGCGAGGCATCTATACCGACTCGCTGGACGCGATCGAGATCGTGGGCGAGGCGGCGAAGGAAATCCAGTCGCCGCGGCTCGAGCGCATCAAAACGTCGATGCAAGCGACGCACATGATCGAGACCAATCGATACGAAGACCTGCCGCTTCCAGAAGGCGAGCCCGACACGAGCCGCTACAGCTCGACGGCGAACCTGGTCCTCGCGATCGGAATGGGCGCGGCTCAGGCGAAAAACACGGCGAAGACCGACGAGGCGGCGGCGCTCATCGCCGGCCTCCAAGAGAAGAGCGACGACCCTTACACCAAGAAGACCTACTCCATCATGGAGCACGAGCTCCGGGGCCTCGCAGCGATGGTGAAGGGAGAGACGGAAGCCGCTCTCGCGGAGCTCGGCGAGGCGACGAAGATCGAGGAGACGCTCGATCCTCCCTCCGGCCCGGTCTTTCCCTTGAAGCCGTCGCACGAGCTCTACGGCGAGGTCCTCGCGCTCGCCGGGCGGCACCAGGAGGCGATTGTCGAGTTCCAGACGAGCCTCAAGAGAATGCCCAACCGGACGGCCTCTCTGCTGGGGCTCGCCCGCTCGTCCATCGCGGTGGGCGACAGCGAGACCGCGGCGCGCGCCTACGAAACGCTCCAGAGGTTTCTAGTCGATGCCAACCCCGACGTTGTCTTCCTCGCGGAAGTGCGCGGGTTCCACCCGTCGACCGAAGACCGATAGAAAAGTAACTCTTCCCCCAGGAGGGGGTGAACATGAAGCTCCGGCTCTTCGCTCTCGCGTTCGGCGCCACGTTCGCGCTTGGCGCCTCGGCTCACGAGAAAGACTCCGACGCGGCCGATATGACGGAGGGGGCCGGGCGGCTCTTGCGCTCGCTCACTCCGGACCTGAAGAGCCAGGTGAGCCTCCCCTTCGATTCCGACGAACGATTCAACTGGCACTACATCCCGCGGGATCGCAAGGGAGTGCCGTTCAAGGCGATGACTCCCGCCCAGCGCCGGCTCGCGGATTCGCTCCTCACCACGGGGCTGAGCCACCGCGGCATGAGAAAAGCGCTCGACATCATGTTCCTCGACCAGATTCTCTTCGAGCGGGAGCAGCGAGCCATCCGCGACCCCGAGCTCTACTACATTTCCGTCTTCGGGGAGCCGGCAACGTCGGGCCACTGGGGATGGCGGGTCGAGGGACATCATCTGTCGCTCAACTTCACCATCGAGGACGGCCGCGTGGTCTCCGCCTCTCCAGCGTTTCTCGGCGCGAACCCGGCGATCGTCCGCGGCGGCGCTCAGGACGGAATGCGCGTTCTCGCGGACGAGGAGATTCTGGGCCGCGAGCTCCTGCAGGGGTTTGCCGAGAAAGATCGCGCCCGGGTCATCATTCTGGCGGACGCGCCCGCCGACATCGTGACCGAAGCTTCCCGAAGGGCTGAGATTGGGAAACCCGCCGGGATCTCCTACGCCGAGATGACACCGGACCAGCAGAAGGCGGTGGTCCAGGTCGTCTCGTTCTACGCCGACCGCATGCGTCCGGAAATCGCTCAGACCGAGATGCGGCGCATCGAAGTGGCGGGCTACGACGGCATTCATTTCGCCTGGGCGGGCGGGGCCTCCGCGGGCCAGCCCCACTACTATCGAATCCACGGGCCGACGTTTCTCATCGAGTACGACAACACCCAAAACGACGCGAACCACATCCACACCGTCTGGCGGGATCTGGAAAACGATTTCGGCGGGGTCGATGTCCTCACGGACCACTACGCGAAGAGCCCGCACCATCGGCAGTCCCACCGCCACGCCGAGTAGCCGATGTCGGCCGTTCTCCTCCTCGCTTAGTACGGGATTTCATTAATACGGCCACGTATTGCTCTGACGCTACGGCACACGGGGATAAGAAGAACGCAAAGGCGCAAAGTGGCAAAGGCGCAAGAAGAAATACAAAAGAGGATGGGGAGATAAGAGGAGAAGGGAGATGAATCAGGACCTATTGGCCAATTTTATCCCCTTATCTCCTCCTGCCCCTGTATCCCCCCTTGTATTGGATTTCCTTCTTTGCGACCTCGCGTTCCTTGCGCCTTTGCGTTCTTTCCCATTCGTTACCGTAATTAATTAAGTAGCGAAGTACTTAGAAACTAGAACCTTATCCCGAGCCCGAATGAAAGCTCCACGTTGTGGAGACGGGCATCAGCGTTGCTCAGGCCGATAAGGTCTCCGATGATGCCGAGCCCCAGGTCGCCGACCCCGAACGTCGTCACGTGATCGCGAAGGTCGACGCGGAGCGAGATCCGCGAAGAGTTCACCTTGAGCCCTCCGCCGAAGTTGTAACCGAGGTTCGACCGGTCGAAGCTCGCGAGGTCGGCGACGTTGAAGTTCAGGTAGTGAAGACCGAGCCCCGCGGTCACGAAGGGCGACACCGGTCCCGGCAGGATGAGGACGACCACGTTCGCTTCGGTATAGAGGATGCTGGCGTTCGCCTCCACGAGATCGTCGAAGGCGCCCCCGGTCAAACCCGAGGGGCTGTAGATGAGAGAACCCTCGATCCCGAAGGGATAGCCGTAGCTTCCCAGGCGCAGGCCGAAGAGCGGGCTGTTCTTGACCGCGGTCTGGACGTCGTCGAAATCGAACTCGTCGCTCAGAACGGAGATGTCTCCGGAGATGCTCGCGCCGAAGACGAAGGTGACCTCTCCCTCCGCGCCCACATTGCCCGCGATCGCAAGTGAGATAACCGCCGCCGCCAGAAACTTCCTGTGCATCGAGCCTCCATCGAAATCGGCGCCGCGGACTATAACGTGGAACCGGGATCGACGCCAGCCGGCCGAAAGATGTTAGGCTGGCCCATGTACTGTTCCAATCCCGAATGCCCCCATGCCCAGCGCACCGGGGAATCGGCGGAGTATCGGGAGGGCATCACGCAGTGTCAGGATTGCGGCTGCACTCTCGTCGACGTGCGTCCAGAATCGCAGGCCGTCGCTTACGAACGATTCGTGCCGGTGTTCGAGATCCCGGGCGCCGCGCTCCTCCCGTTCGTCGAGTCCTTGCTTCAGTCAGCCGGGATGCGCTTTTTCGTCAAGGGAATCGGCTCCGGACTCGATTTCGTTTCCGGACCGGTGAAAGTCTTCGTCGAGCCCGACCGCGCCGACGAGGCTCGCGAACTGCTGGCGGAGGTCAGCAGCGCACCGGAGGGCGAGGACCTAAATTTGGTCGATGAGGACCCCGAGTCTCCCTCCTAGGCTTTCCTCAACTCACAAGGGTGGAAAACCTGGGCGGTACAAATCCCTCGATTAGACGATTTAGTATTCCTACCGGCACACGCCTTCGCTTCCTCGAGTCGCTTTGGGGATCACGAGAGCAAGTTGTTCGGCGGACCTTGAAGGAGCGGGCGTCAAGTAGTGCAGAAGGCAACGGTCGATCGACGGCGGGGAGCAGGCGGTCCAACACTGGCGACGCCTGCGAAGGGCCTACGCCCATGGAGGTGACGGATGCCCACGATAGGAGCAATGGTCCTCGCGTCCGTGCTCGCGCTTCTGGCGGAAGGGTGGATACGACCGTACGTCGGCCTCCGCATCAAGGCTGCTTTGGCGCTCCTGGTCTGGTTTGCGGTGTTCTACTTTGCGCGGAAATGGCTTATGGGCCTCCGCGGTGAGTGACGAGGCGCAGCAGCGGATGCCGGAACCAAATGGATGCCGCAGCGGGCCGCCCAGCGACGAGATGCACCTGACGAGGTCCGCGATGACGAGACGGCGCGGCCCTGGCAGGTGATCTCGGTGTTGGCACTGCTCTAAGAATTCGATATGCGCGTTCTTCTCTTCGTGGCTGCGGCAATGTTGTTGCCCGTGTGCAGCAGGGATGAAGCTGACTCCACAGCCGATAGTGATCTCACTGTTAGCGAAGAGCCAGAGCCGGACTCAGTCCCGGTCGTCTCCCATGACCTAAATCGGAGTTGGCAACGGCGGGATGCCATCCTCGGATTGGAGGTCGACTGGGACAGGGGCGACGATGGCGGCATCGCCCGCATCGAAGAGATTGACTTGCGGACGTTAGAGCAGTTGGTCTCCGAGAACTTTATAGCATTGGAGGAGCGTCAAAACGTAGCTCCAACCGTGGCTGAGTTCCTGGACTTCATGCGCGCCCATCCACGTGTCAAGGCACACGGATACGCAGTGAGCCCTACTCGCGAGGACTATCGAGTGTCTCTAGAGGGTCTTTTCGTGGCCGCTCGTGACGTCACTGGTGAACTCCGTGACGACTTCCTGGCATTTTGTGATGGTGCTGATGAACTCTTCATTGAGGATGAGCTTTATTGTTGGTGGGACTAGACTCAGACTGGACGAAGATATCCTCATGGCAAGAAGGTATCGAAGTGAGCATGTCTAACTTCGGGATCGAGCGGACGCGGCCGGCGGGAGAAATAGATGAGGTTATGAAGCATACCCCTGAGCAAGAGCGCGCGTTCAAGGAGATCTTCGCCGTTCGACGGCGCCGTCAGATCCTCCTCGCCGTACCGCTAGTCGCGACGATGCTCGCGTTCATCGTCGGAACCGAGGAGCAGGCGGAGACGATCTTCGGCTTCCCCCTGGCCGTAGCCGCGCCCATTTTTTTCGCGTTCATAGTCGGCGCGTTGATCTTCTCCTTCAAGAACTGGCGTTGTCCCGCGTGC
>Ga0209521_10003598_pt1 | contig 12481 bp, 9 predicted proteins | sample Rifsed19ft4_FD_184016 | JGI IMG/M metagenome (GOLD analysis project Ga0209521, IMG submission 184016) | Soil microbial communities from Rifle, Colorado, USA - sediment 19ft 4 (version 2) | ecosystem: Environmental > Terrestrial > Deep subsurface > Rock core/Sediment | place: Rifle, Colorado... | reverse complement strand
GGATCATCTGGAAGACCGCGAACAGCTCGTCGTCGATCGCCAGCTTGAGGTCCGCGTACCGCAGGCCTTTCCCCAGGAACCTCCCGAGGGTCTCCGGCTCCTCATGGTCCATCAGGTACACGGGCTGCGGCCCCACGGGTGCGGGGAACGGATAGATCTCCTTCCCGCTCCACGGAGGGACCTTCACGATCTTCCCGTCCTCGAAGTACAGGCCGGGCGTGAAGACCTCGACGAGGAACGTCTCCGGGGACCACACCGCGGGGAGCGGCGTCGCGTCCGTCCACGCGGTGTCGCCGTCGCGGATCTTCACGGAGTCCACCCGGTCGAGCTGGTCCGCGCCGTGCCGCGCGAGGACGTTCGCGAGGCCAGGGTCCTCGCCGCCCCCGATCAGCGCCGTGAGGCCCGCCCTGCGGAACTTCCCGTCGTACGGGAACTGCTGCGAGGGCAGGGAGGAGAGGTCCATGTAGTGCGCGCCGACGTCCAGGCACGCCTCCATGAGCGCGATGTCGATCGACACGTGCGCTGCGTTGATCGCCAGGCCCGCGCCCTTGACGAGCCGCCCGAGGTCCGCGGAGCCGGAGCCCTCTACGGGAGCCGCCCGAACCTTCCGGCTCCTGAGCTTGGCCGCCAACGCCTTCGCACGTTCCGGGAAGAGGTCCGCGACGACGAGCTCCTCGATCTCCTTCACGCGCACGAGGTGCGCGGCGGCCACGGATCCCGTGGCCCCCGCCCCGATGATGACGGTCCGAATGGTGTCCCTCCCTCGGTACCCGCGAGGTCGCGATACCTCCTAAAGGCTTCGGCCCGCCGTGGCACTCGGCTTTCGGAGGTTCCGGAAGAAGAACCAGAAGGTCGTGATTCCGGTGAGGTACAGCGCCGTCGTCACGAAGAACGGCAGGTCGACATGGACCGTCAGGAGGTACCCCCCGACCGCCGTGCTCATCGCGAACGGGAGCTGGAACGACGCGCCGACGACCGCAGACGCTGCGGATCGCTCGGACTCGTCCACCGTCGACATGAGGAAGGACGACGCCATCGGCCAGCTCACGTTCATGAGAAGGTTCCGCACGACGTAGAGCGTGCCGACCGCGTACAGATTCCACGTGAAGGGGATGAGGAACAGGACCCCCGTCGCGAGGAACTGCAGGCTCACGATCGACCGCACCATGCCGTACCTCCGTTCGAGGAGAGGGGCCGCGAGGTATGCGACCCCGACGACGACGTTCGCGACCGCGATGAGGGGCCCCGTCACCCCTTCCCCGAGGGAGAACTTCAGGAGGAACCAGAGGGAGAACAGGGGGATGATCAGGCCCGCGCCCATGCCCATGACGAAGTTCGATGCGAAGAACTTCGTGAGGATCGGCGCGGACTTCCGGGGCAGGAGGCTCTTCCCGCGCAGCACGCGGACGGCCGGCAGCCGGACCGCGGAGATGAGGATCGGCGCGAGGGCGGCGACGACCACCATGTCCGTCAGCGGGGGTCGGTATGCGCCCGGGACGTTCAGGGGGTCGCGCAGGTACGCCGCATCCGGGAGCGTCGCGACGAGGTTGCCCGCCGCGAACGCCAGGGTCGAGAGGAAGAACGTGAACCCGAACGCGGCGGTCCGCTGCGCGGGCGTCGTCGCGTCCGCGAGGAGGGCGTCGAACGTCGAGTACATCAACGCCTCCGCGAGCCCGAGGGTGGCCGCGGCCGCGACGAAGGCGATGTACGACTCCGCAAGGACGAGCAGCACGACCGCGAGGACGAACGTGCAGCAGCCGAGGAGGACGATCCGTCGGCGGCCGTACCGATCTGCGAGGATCCCCAGCGGGATGACGAGCGCGACCGATGTGATCCCGCTCACGGTGAAGAAGGTCCCGGCGAGGATCTCGTCAAACCCGAGCCGTTTCAGGTAGATCGGCAGGCTCACCGAGATGAATCCGATCGGCACGGAGACCGAGCTCGAGGCGAGGAGGAGGAGCCACGCGTTGCGCCGGAGGGACCTCCACGTGGAGAGGAGATCGCGGAGTCCGGCGACCACGGATCGCGCAGCGCGGGTCTCTCTTTAACGCTTCCTGCGGGGGCGCGGCGGCTTCGCGGGCGGCGGTCGCACGCCGACGTGCTTCGCGAGACGGCGGACCTCCGCGTCCGACATCCAGAAGACCTTCAGGTACTCGAACAGCTCGCGATCGTCCATCCCAAGCCTGCGGCCCTCTGCGATGCACGTCCGGTACGCCTCGATCTCCGTCGGAAGGTCCGGATACTCGTAGCCGTCCTCGAACAGCCTCTTGCCCTCGTGGAACTGCCGCACGTGGACGAGCTCGTGGACGACGTCGAGGTAGATGTCCCGCGGGTTCCCCGTCCGCAGGTAGTACGTCGAGGCCATGAGGTGCCCGTCCTCGTCGCTCACCGCCATGAAGCCCCACTTCGCGGAGAAGAACTCGACCTTCAGCGATCGCAGGGCCCGCGCGGTCCGCCGCCCGAAGATCGCCCGGACCGCGGGCACACGTTCGAAGCCCTTGAAATGGTCCGTGAACCGCTCGAACTTGAGGGTGATCCGCCGCGGCACGCGCACGTCAGGGAGCTTCACCTTGCTCATCGTACGACCTCGGAGATCGACGAAAGGACGCGGAGGGCCTCCGCGCTGTGGGATTTCGGATCCAGCCGCCGGAACGCGGCGAGGATCGTGCCGTCGGGGCCGATCACGTACGTCACCCGCTTCGCGACCCCTAGGAAACCAAGAGCGCCGTACGCCCGACAGATTGCCTTGTCCGTGTCCGCGAGGAGGGGGAATGTGAGGCCGTGTCGCTCGCGGAACGCGCGATGGGACGATTCGTCTTGCGTGCTCACGCCGAGGACCATCGCCCCGGTCGCCTCGAAGCGCGCGAGATCGTCACGGAAGGCGCATGCCTCGCGCGTGCATCCCGGGGTGTCGTCCTCGGGATAGAAGTACAAGACGACGGGACGCCCCCTGGAGTCGCGGAGCCGGAACGTGTGGCCATCCTGATCCCGCGCCTCGAAATCCGGCGCCGGTGTTCCGGGGACGAGGAGGTCCGCCATGGTTCGGTCGCCCGAAACGGGCGTGCGATTTGAAGGATTGCGTGCGGCGGCTTATTGTCATAGTGATAATCAATCTGTATGAATTCAGTCATTTTTAATATCAAAAGACAAGAACGAGAGCAGCAAGTTAATGACTCGGGAGCGGAATCGTGCTCGTCCATGTCCGATCCGGGTCTCGCGCCGCTCCAGGATCACCTGCGCACCTCGTACCGGCACGTCCGGGACCCGCGGATGCAGAAGGTCCTCCGCGTGCAGGCCGCCCTCGGGAGCGCAATCCGCGAGTACCTCGACGGCGAAGGCTTCACGGAGCTTCTCCCGCCGATCATCGGCCCCGTCGCGGACCCGGGGATCCGCGGTGCGAAGCAGGCGACGATCAACTTCTACGGACGGGAGTACAAGGTGACGTCGAGCGCGATCCTGTACAAGCAGATGATGGCCGCGTCCCTCGGTCGGATCTACTTCTTCTCCCCAAACGTCCGGCTCGAGCCGCTGGAGACCGCCTCGACCGGGCGTCACCTCGTCGAGTTCGTGCAGGTCGACATCGAGGAGGCCGGGGCGACCTACGAGGATGCGATGCGGCGCGCGGAGGACCTCGTCGAGCATGCGACGCACGGCGTGCGCGCGCGAGCCGGAGGCGAGCTGGAGGCGATCGGCCGGCGGTTGAACGGCGGCGGGACGCCGTACAAGCGGATCTCGTACGAGGAGGCGCTCCGGATCCTCGCGGACCACGGGCGCGAGATCCCGTATGCCACGGAGATCCCCTGGGCTGAGGAGGAATTCCTCTCCACGCGGTTCCAAGCGCCCTTTTTCATCTACGACTATCCGCGGGGCTCCCGAGGCTTCTACGACCGCGAGCACCCCGACCGCCCCGGGATCCTGAGGGACTTCGATCTCCTCTACCCGGAGGGCTACGGAGAGGCGATCTCCGGCGCGGAGCGGGAGTACGAGTACGCGCGGGTGATCGCCCGGCTCCGGGAGACCGGGGAGAACCCGTCGAAGTACGAGTGGTACCTCGACATGCTCCGCGAGGGGATCCCACCGTCCTCGGGGTTCGGGATCGGCGTGGAGCGCCTCACGCGGTACGTGTGCGGGCTGAAGACGGTCTGGGAGGCGCGCCCGTACCCGAAGGTCGCGGGCGTCTTCTCCCCGTAGGCGGTCCGGCCGATGAGCGAGCCCTTGACGAAGCTCTTCATGAAAGTCGCCTCCGTGCGGAGCGCCGCGGCCGCGGGCCGGACGTTCCTCGAGTCGTACCCCGTCGACGAGATCATCCAGAAGGCGAAGCACGGGAAGGACGCCCTGTATCCGTTCTCCGACCTCGACGAGTATGGCCGGGCCCTCCTCGGCGCGGACATCTCCGTCAAGCAGGCGACGCGGTTCAGCACCCTCGATGAGCTCGTCCTCCTCCCGCCGATCTTCACCCCGAAGCGGCTCGAGAGGATGACGGAGCTCGCGCGGGAGCCTTTCTTCAGCGATGTCGACCTCGAGACCGCGATCGGCGGCTTCCGGTCCCGCCTGCCTCTCGCGATGGCGTCGATGGGCTCCACGGATGTCGCCCACTCCCAGAGCCCCCACCTCGGCCGCGGCGCCGCGGAGGCCGGGATTCCCATGGGGATGGGGGAGAACATCGCAACGGTCTGGGGCTACGCGCGGCGCACGAAGGCGTCGATGCCGACGTTCAAGCAGCGTCTGTTCGCGTACCTCGACCACGTCAAGGAGCCGCTCGGCGGCGTCGTGATCCAGCAGAGCGTCGAGGACGCGTTCGACGAGCTGTGGCACAAGGTGTACACGGACCCGGACGTCGAGCCGTTCTTCCGCAAGGGGCTCGTTGCGTTCGAGGTCAAGCTCGGCCAGGGCGCGAAGCCGGGCCTCGGTGGCGAGACGAAGGTGTCGCGGGACGCCGCGCGCTCCCTCAAAGGGAAGTACTACTTCCCCGACGACCCCGACACGGTCGAGCTGGACCTGTACGAGCGGCACAGCGCGCCGGGCACGTACACGGAAGAGATCCTCCGCGGCCAGCTCCGCTCCCTCCGAACGAACTTCCCGCGCGCGCGGATCTGGATCAAGGCAGGCCCGTTCCGGGACCTCCTCGCCATGTTTCGCGTCGCGAGCCAGGAGCGGATCGACGCCGTGCTCGTCGACGGGAAGGAGGGCGGGACCGGCATGAGCCCCGTGATCGCACTGAAGGACCTCGGCCTGCCGACCCTTGCCTGTCTCAAGCGGATCAACGACGCCCGCCTGGAGGGCCTCCGGGCCCCGTTCGTCCTCTCCGGCCGTCTGTTCGACGGCGGGCACGTGGTGAAGGCTCTCGCGCTCGGCGCGAACGCGGTGGCCTTCGGCCGACCGTTCATCGTCGCCGTCGGCGTCGGCGGGGCGAAGGGCATTCGCAACTACCTCGAGGCCACGGAGGTCGAAATCCGCATGCTCATCTCGAGCCTGGGGAAGTACAAGGTCGCGGACGTGAGCCACGAGGACGTCGGGTCCCTGGACCGCGCACTCGCGGACGCGCTGAACATCCCGTTCGTGTACGCGTGAGCGTCACGCGTGCCGGACGGCGAGGTCCCGGAGGATCTCCCGGGCCGCATTGTACCCGGGAGCGCCGGAGACCCCTCCACCGGGATGGGCGCCGGAGCCGCACAGGTACAGGCCCGCAATCGGCGTCCGGTACCGGGCCCAGCCCGGCACCGGCCGAAGGACGAGCTGCTGGTTGGGCCCCATCTCCCCGTGGTACGGGTGGCCCCCCGTGAGGCCGAACCGTGTCTCGAGGTCGACGGGCGTGAGGACTTCGCGGTGGACCACGGCGCGCTCGAATCCCGGCACCGCCGCGTCGAGGATCCCCACCACGGCGTCCCCGAGCTTGTCGCGGAGCTTATCCCAGCTTCCGCCGCGCAGGTCGTGCGGGGTGTACTGGACGACGATGGATGCGACGTGCTTCCCCGGCGGCGCGAGACTCGGGTCCACGACGCTCGGGATCAGGATGTCCAGGACGGGTTTCGCGGACACCCTGCCGTACTTCGCGTCGTCGTACGCGCGCTCGAGGTGCTCGAGGGACGGCGTGATCCGCAGGTGTGCCGGGGACGCGCCGTCCGCGCCTGGCACCTCGGGCAGGCGGTCAAGGGCGAGGTTCACCTTCGAGAGCATGCCCTCGGACTCGTAGTTGCGGATCGCGAGACGGAACGCAGGGTCGAGGTCGAACGGGTCGACGAGTCCGAGGAACGTCCGCTTCGGATCCGCGTTGGACGCGACCACCGCGGCCGCGATCGTGCCCCCGTCCGCGAGCTCGACCCCGGTCACCCGCCCGTCCGCGGTCAGGATCCGCCGGACGTCCGCCCCCGTGCGGATCACCGCGCCCGCGGCCTTCGCCGCGTTCGCGAGCGCGTTCGTGAGCGCGCCCATGCCTCCGCGCACGAAGGACCACCCGCCGTTCGCGACGCCCGCGTACGCATGGAGGAGCCCGAACGAGGTGTATGGCGATTTTGGCCCGCGGAACACGCCCAGGAGGGCGTCCATCGCGAGCACGGCCTTGAGGTGGTCCGTCTCGAACCACTCCCCGAGGAAGTCCTCCAGAGGCATCGGCACCATCCGAATCGCGCGGGTGAGTGCCGCTTTCCCAAGCTTGCGCACCCGGAGCGCCTGTCGGAGGAGGAAGAACTGGTCGCCGAGGCTCACGGCGTCGACGCTGGGCGGCGTCATCGTGGCGAGTCGGTCGGTCGCGGCCGCCAGCTGGACGAGGAACGCTCCGAACCGCGGGTAGGCCTCTGCATCGTGCGTCGAGAGCGCGGCGATCTCCTTCGCGGATCGTCGGGGATCCCGCCACAGGCGGATCACCCTGCCATCCTCCGAGGGGGCGGCGACGACGGGATCGAAGGGAACGAACTGGAGGCCGAGACCCGCGAGGTTCAGGTCCCGCTGGATCTCCGGACGCAGGAGGCCACAGAGGTTCGCCGCGGTGTCGATCTTGAATCCCGGGGGACCCTCCTCCGTGACCGCGGCGCCTCCGACGAGGGACCGCCTCTCGAGGACGAGCACGCGACGCCCCGCGCGGGCCAGGTACGCGGAGGCAACGAGCCCGTTGTGGCCTCCGCCGACCACGACCACGTCGTAGGCCTTGGGCATCTCAGACCCTCCGCACGGCCATGTCCTTCTGGATCTCTCGCGCCGCGTTCGCTCCGGGGGCACCCATGACGCCGCCTCCCGGGTGTGCACCCGAGCCGCAGATGTAAAGCCCCTTGATGGGCGAGCGGTACTGCGCCCACCCCGGGACGGGCCTCATGAAGAACAGCTGGTGGGGCCACAGTTCCCCCTGGAAGATGTTCCCGCCCGTGAGCCCGAACTCCCGATCGAGATCGAGAGGCGTGACGACCTGACGGTGGAGAATCGCCTTCGGCAGGTTCGGCGCGTACTCCGCGAGGGTGTCGACGACCGTGTCGCCAAGCTCCTCGCGCCGGTCGTCCCAGTCCCCCCTCCGCAGGTGGAACGGGGCGTACTGGACGAAGATCGACATGATGTGCTTCCCGGGCGGCGCCATCGACGGGTCGAGCATCGAGGGCACCATGACGTCGAGGTACGGCCGCTTCGAGAAGTCCCCGTGCTTCGCGTCGTCGTACGCCTTCTCGATGTAGTCCACGCTCGGGCTGATCGAGACCGCGCCGCGGAGATGCTCGCCCGCTCCAGGGAGGGCGGTGAAGTTCGGCGGTTCCTTCACGGCGAGATTCACCTTCGCGGACGACCCCTCCGTCCGGTACGCCTCGATCCCGCGGACGAAGTCCTGCGGCAGATCCGAGCGCTCGACCATGCCGAGGAACGTGCGCTTCGGGTCCGCACTCGAGGCGACCACGCGAGATGGGATCCGTTCCCCGTTCGCGAGTTCGACACCGGTTGCGCGGCCGTCCCTCGTGAGAATCCGCCGGACCTCCGCGCCTGTCCGGGTCTCGACACCGTAGGAGCGCGCCGCGGCCGCGATCGACTCGCTCACCATCCCCATGCCGCCGCGGACGAACCCCCATGCTCGGAACGCGCCGTCGACTTCCCCCATGTAGTGGTGGATCAGGACGTATGCCGTGCCCGGGGACCGCGGTCCCAGGAACGTTCCGATGATCCCGCTCGCGGACATCGTCCCCTTGAGCACGTCCGTCTCGAACCACTCATCCAGGTAGTCCGCGGAGCTCATCGTCATGAGCCGGGCAAACGTCGCGAGTGTCTCCTCGTCGGCGCCAAGGAAGTGTCCGCGGAGCCCGAGGAGTTTCCGCAGGTTCCCGGGGCTCATGGAATCCAGGTCCGGCGGAGTCATCGCGAGCTGCGGCCCGACGAGACGGGCGACCTTGACCATGAGCTGGCCGAACCGCGGGTACATCTCCGCGTCCCGCTTCGAGAACTTCGAGATCTCCCGGCGGTTCTCCTCCGAGTCTCCACCCCGGTACAGGTACCGTCCGTCGGGGAGCGGGGAGAACGTCGACTCGACCGGGATGATCTGGTATCCGTGGGACGGCAGGTCGAGGTCCCGGATGATTTCGGGCCTGAGGAGGCTGCAGACGTACGAGCAGACCGTGAACTTGAACCCGGGGAAGACCTCCTCGGTCACCGTGGCGCCGCCGAGGATGTGCCGACGCTCGAGAACGAGGACCTTCCGTCCCGCGCGCCCGAGATAGGCCGCAGTCACGAGACCGTTGTGGCCGCCCCCGATGACGATCGCGTCGTAGCTCCTGCCGTCGATAACCGTCCCCTCCTCCGTTCGCTCGATGGAAGTGCGAGGATAACGTAGTCCCACACTTAACGCTTGATGTTTTTCCCGCGTCCGCGCACGTCGATTGCCGGCGCCGCGCGCCGATCCGCGTCGGCGCCCGCGCGGTCGTCGACCCTGGGGATCGTGAACTCCGCCCGCGTCCGAAGGTTTAAGCGAGAATCTCCGCTTCCCTCTCGCCACACGGAACCGAGCACAGGGGAAACGGAGGAGAAGGCGTGCCGAGGGGAACCCCGTTCCATTCGAGGACATCCGCCCTTTGCGAGTCGCAGAGCTGGCGGAACTGGTCCGGATACCTTGCCGCGAGTTCGTACACGCTCGTGCCGGAGATGGAGTATCACGCGATCCGGAACTCTGCGGGCCTCATCGACGTGTCGCCCCTCTTCAAGTACGACGTCCGAGGCGGCGACGCGCTCCGCGTCGTGAACAGGGTCGTCACTCGGGACGCCGCGTCCTGCCGGCCGAAGCAGATCATGTACACGCCGTGGTGCGACGGGCACGGGAAGACCGTCGACGACGGAACGATCTGGAACCTCGGGGACGGCACGTGGCGGGTGACGTCCGCGGAGCCGAACCTGAGGTGGATCGAGGACGCGGGCGCGGGCCTCGACGTCGAGGTCGAGGATGCGTCCGAGGACATCGCCGCGGTCGCCCTCCAGGGACCGACGTCCCGGGCGATCCTCCAGGATCTCGTCGACGACGCGGTGGACGAGCTGCGGTTCTATCGTTTCACGCAGACGCGGCTCGACGGGGTTGCGGCGACGATCTCCCGGACCGGGTACACGGGCGACCTCGGATACGAGATCTGGGTCGAGCGGGAGGCGGCCGAGAGGCTGTGGGACACCCTCATGCACGCCGGCCGCGCCCACGGGATCACGCCCGCGGGGATGCTCGCCCTCGACATCGCGCGGATCGAGGCCGGTTTCGTTCTCGCAGAGGTCGACTACGTCCCGTCGCGGAGGGCCGTGATCGACGCGCAGCGATACTCGCCGTACGAGCTCAGTCTCGACTGGACCGTCGATCTGAACAAGGGCTCTTTCGTGGGACGGCAGGCTCTCGTCCGCGAGGCGCGCCAGGGCCCTCGTCGCCGGATCGTGGGACTCCAGGTCGATTGGGAGGTGGCGGCGCGGTTCTTCCGTGAGAAGGACCTCCCGCCCGAGCCCCCCCGTCTCGCCTGGCGCTCGAACATCCCTGTGTACTACGGCCACTCCCAGATCGGCCGGGCGACCAGCGGGGTCTGGTCGCCGACGCTCAAGCGGTACGTGTGCATCGCGACCGTCGACGCACCCTACTCAGGGATCGGGACCGTCGTCGAGATCGAGGTCACCGTCGAGGGGGAGAGGAAGAAGGCTCCCGCGACCGTCGTGAAACGTCCGTTCTACGATCCCGAGCGGAAGAAGGCGTGACAGGCAGGCGCGTAAGCGATTTATCGGCCGTCGGATTGGGGTCAGCCGCACCATGGTCTCCACGGACGTCGTCATCGTTGGAGGGGGCCACAACGGCCTTGTGGCCGCCGCTTACCTGGCGAAGGCGGGGCTCAAGGTCCTCGTCCTCGAGCGGCGCGGGATCGTCGGCGGCGCGTGCATCACGGAGGAGATCCATCCGGGGTTCCGTGTGAGCACGCTCGCGTACACGTGCGGACTCTTCCGACCGGAGATCAAGGCGGACCTGCAGCTCGCCCGGTTCGGCCTCGAGGAGCACCCGTACGACCCCTCGATGTTCCTCCCGTTCCCCGACGGCCGGTACCTCCTGTACCGCGACGACCGGAAGTGGAACGAGAAGCAGATCGCGAAATTCTCGGAGAAGGACGCGGCCGCGCTCGCGAGATACGAGACGTTCTGGGAGGGATTCGCGGAGCTCGTCGAACCGACCCTCCTCGCGCCTCCTGTCTCGCTCGCCGACCTCGTGTCGCTCGTGCAGACGCCGGAGGCGGAGGACTTCCTGCGGCGGATCGTCCTCACGTCGATCGCGGACCTCCTCGACGATTTCTTCGAGTCCGAGGAGGTCAAAGCTTCCTTTGCGACGAGCGCGGTCGCCGGCACGCTCGCAGGCCCACGCACGCCCGGGACCGCCTTCGTGCTCGGTCACCACAGCCTCGGTACCATCGGAGGGCGGAAGGGCTCCTGGGGCTGGGCGAAGGGCGGCATGGGAGCGATCCCCGAAGCGATTGCCCGCGCCGCGCTCCACTTCGGCGCGGAGATCCGGACGGGGGTCGAGGTCGATCGGATCCTCGTCGACCACGGACGTGCCGTCGGCGTCCGACTCCGGGATCGCACGCGAATCGACGCGAAAATCATCGTGAGCAACCTGGACCCGAAGCGGACGTTCCTGGGGCTCGTGGAAGCGGATGCGCTCCCTCCGGAATTCGTCCGGTCGGTCTCAAGGATCCGCATGGAGTCGGTCTCGTTCAAACTCCACCTCGCCCTTCGCGAGCTCCCCGACTTCACGGCGATCCCGGGGACCCATCTGCAACCCCACCACCAGGGAATCCTGGATTTCGCACCTTCCCTGGAGTACCTCGAGCGCGGGTATGATGACGCGAAGCACGGCCGGACGTCCAAGGAACCGTTCGTCGAGTTCGTCCTCCCGAGCGCGACCGACTCCACCGCCGCCCCGCCGGGGATGCACGCCTTGTCTGCGTCCGTGAAGTTCGCCCCGTTCGATCTCGCGCGCGGCTCCTGGGATTCGGAGGGGGAGGTGTTTGCGGAGCGGATCCTCGACACCCTCGAGGCGTATGCCCCCAACCTCCGTAGGGCGGTCCTCGCCCGGCACTGGTACGACCCGCAGGACATGGAGCGGGAGTTCGGTCTCACGCGGGGCGACGTCTTCCACGGGGCAATCCTCCCGTACCAGATGTTCTCCTTCCGCCCCGTCCCCGGCTGGGCGACGTACCGGACGCCCGTGGAGCGGTTGTACCTCTGCGGCGCGGGAACGCATCCCGGCGGCGGCGTGATCGGAGCGAATGGCCACAACGCGGCGATGGCGATCCTCGAGGACTGGCCGCGGCTGAAGGACGCCTGACTCAGGCGTCCCGCACCTGGTCGGCGTACGGGTTCAGGAATCCCGCCTCGCCGCTCTCGACGAGATTGCGCAAGCTCGTGAGGTGATCCGACCATCCCCCGCGGTCGAGGAGGACGTCATGGGTCCGCCCGGGCCCGTAGCCCCTGGAGGTCAGGTACACGGCGGTGCCGCTCGCCTTGGTCTCGAGGTCGAACGCAATCCGCAGGTCCCCCCATTCCGAGGGCCAGCCGAGAACGAGCCGGCGGTCCCGTTCGATCTCGAGGACGCGATCGGGACCGCGCTCCCACCCGAGGGAGAGCTTCCCTCCGGGTCGCGGCTCCAGCCGCACGTTCCCGCCGGGCAGGCCGCCCGTGACCCAGTGGTCGATCTGGGACGGATCCGTCAGCGCGGCGAACACCCGTTCCCGCGGCGCGTCGACGATCGTCGCGAGGCGCACTTCCGGGAGCTCGATCGGGCTGTGGTCCGGACGGACGCCGTCGCTGCGCCCCTCCGCGATCGCCTTCAGGTTCCCGAGGCACATCCGCCAGGCGTCGTGCAGGGACCCGCACGTGCTCCAAAGCGTCGGGAGTCTCTCGTGGATCACGCGAAGGACGGACCCGTCCGCGTCGTCCTCGACGTCCCACGTCACCGTCGTCTCCGCGCCGAAGAGCGGCCACGCGAACGTCACGCTCTTCCGTACGACCC
>Ga0209521_10003597_pt1 | contig 12486 bp, 9 predicted proteins | sample Rifsed19ft4_FD_184016 | JGI IMG/M metagenome (GOLD analysis project Ga0209521, IMG submission 184016) | Soil microbial communities from Rifle, Colorado, USA - sediment 19ft 4 (version 2) | ecosystem: Environmental > Terrestrial > Deep subsurface > Rock core/Sediment | place: Rifle, Colorado... | reverse complement strand
CCCCCAAGACCGGCTCACTGCGGCGGGAGACGACCGAAGCCAAGGCGTGAAGGTCAGGCCGGGGAGGGGCAAACCTCGTCTGCCCCACCATCAAGGGTTGCGCTGTAGGGCGGGTCTCGCCGGGAAGATCACCCGGCACCTTCGGAGACCCGCCCTTGTGGTTGTGCGGGGCACCCCCGGAGCCTTTGGTGCTGGCGTGACGAAGGAGCCCTTGACGCGTGAAGCCGGACCTCTGCGCGGCGCCCCGCTCCGGGTGTGCTCCGTGAAGAGACCGGGGTTCTTGATCAGGTTATAATCCCCGCGCCAAAGGAGGAGTATGCAAGTCGACATCGAGCTCTACCGTCGTCTTGTGCGCCTCAACGCTCCCCAGCCTCTCACGCTCTCGATCATTGACATCTCGCCCGAGGCTCCCCGAAGAACGCTCGTCTTCCTCCATGGGTTCGGGGGCAATGCGCGCCAGTGGAGGCATCAGCTCATCCGCTTTTCCGACGATTTCCGCGTCCTGGCTATCGACCTGCGCGGGCACGGCCTATCCGATCGGCCCGACGGCCCCTATGACGTAGACACCATCGCCGCCGATATCGAAGACGCATTGGATGCGCTTGGCGTGGCCGAGCCAGTCGTCCTCGTGGGGCACTCGCTTGGCGGCGCGGCGGCGATCGAGGTGGCGATGCGCTCCCCCCGTCGGGTGGAGAAGCTGATCCTGATCGCCTTCCCGGGTGAGTTTCCCCTCGCTCTTCCCATTCGCTGGGCGCTTGCGCTCCCGGTCGTGATCTTGAACCTGGCGCGTCCATTCGTACGCCGGTCGCTCTCAGCGCCGCCTCGCGTGCTCAAGCGGCTCTACCGGGAGGCCATTCTGCCGTGGAAAGGCTGGGACAAGTTCCCAGCGTTACGCGCTCCCACGCTGGTCATTCGTGGTCATCGAGACCGAGTCTTCTCCCGCCAGCTCTTCGAGAGCGTGGCCGAAGCCATCCCGGACGCCGAGGAGGTGAATGTCGGAGCTTCCGGGCACCTGGTGATGCTCGAGCGCTGGCAGGCCGTCAACCGAGCGATCGAGCGCTTTCTCGAGGGAGCTAGGACGAAGCGGGAGAGCGAGGCCTCCGTCGGCCTGCTCCGCAAGCGTCCCTGGCTCGCCTCGTACGACGCGCTTGTGCCGCGATTTGTGAGCGTCCCGCCGGTGGCCGTGGATCAATTGCTCGCTTCGGCCGCCCGCGGCTACCCTTCCCGTTCGGCGATCCGCTTCCAGGGCTACCGCATGAGCTACCGGAGGCTCGATCGACGGTCCAACCGGCTGGCGAACGCCTTGATCCACCTGGGCGTGGCCCCGGGCGACCGGGTGATGGTGCTGCTTCCCAACCTTCCGCAGACGGTGATCAGTTTCTACGGGATTCTGAAGGCCGGCGCCGTCGCCACTTTCGCCAGCCCGCTCTCCGAGCCTGAGGAACTCCTGCGCCAGGTCGCCGATTCGGAGGCGACAGCGCTCATCACTCTCACCAAATTCTCCGCGGTCGCCGGGCGCGCCCTTCGAGAGACGGGGCTCCGCCATGTCGTCTTAACCGCGGTTTGGGACTACCTGCCGCCGTTGAAGGCGGCCTTATTTCGAATCACGCGGGCCCGCCGCGAAGGTCATTCCTTCCCGGTCCGGCCGTCGTCGGCATTTCACGCCTTCGCCCGGCTCCTGATGGCACAGTCTCCCCGTCGACCCGGCGTCGACCGGACGCCGGAAGATCTGGCCGTCCTGCAGTACACCGGCGGAACGACCGACCTGCCGAAGGCGGTGATGCTCTCTCACCGGAACCTGGTGGCCAATACGCTTCAAACGCGACACTGGATCCCAGACGTGCGCGAGGGTCGGGAAGTCGTTCTCTCTGTTTTGCCCTTCTCGCACATCTACGGGCTGATGACGGCGCTGTGTGTGCCGGTTTCGATGGCGGGGGAGATGGTGATCCTCTCGACATTTTCGACTCGGGAGGTGCTGCGCACCATCCGGCGCAGGCGACCTACGCTCTTTCCAGGCGTCCCATCGATGTACACCGCGATCAACGATTACCCGGGCGTCCGCCGCTACCGGGTGAACTCGATCCGCGCCTGCATCTCGGGGGCGGCTCCGCTTCCCGTGGAGGTGCAGGAAGCGTTTGAGCGGCTGACGAAAGGCCGGCTGGTGGAAGGCTATGGGCTCACCGAGGCCGGCCCGGTGACGCATGCCAATCCGTTCAGCGGTCCCCGCAAAGCCGGCTCGATCGGCATCCCATTCCCGAGCACGGAGGCCAAGATCGTCGATCTGGCGTCGGGGAGGGATCTGGGCGTGGGGAAGGTGGGCGAGTTGGCCGTCCGCGGGCCCCAGGTGATGTCGGGCTATTGGAAGGACCCCAAGGCGACGGCCCGAGTGATCACGCGCGGCGGCTGGCTGCTCACGGGCGATCTGGCAAGAATGGATGAGGACGGCTATTTCCAGATCGTCGCCCGCAAGAAAGAGATGATTCTGGCGGGGGAGTATCAGGTCTACCCGAGGGACGTGGAGGAGGTGCTCTACGAACACCCGAAGGTGAGAGAGGCGGCGGTGGTGGGCATCCAGCCGCCGCGCTTGCCCTTCCAGAAGGTGAAGGCCTTTGTCGTGCTGCGCAAGGGCGAGCGGGCGACGGAGGAGGAGCTCTTGGATCTTTGCCGGCGCCGGCTCGAGTCATACGCCGTGCCATGGAAGGTCGAGTTCGTCGATGAATTGCCCAAGTCGTTCGTCGGGAAAGTGTTGCGGCGCATCCTGATCGAGCGCGAGTCTGAACCGATAGCAGGGGAGGCTGTTCAGCCTGCGGCAAGCACGTAGCCGCGGCCAAGGGCGAGGACGGCGGATTCTCGGGGTGGTGAGAAAGGCGGAGCGGCCGAGGAAGCCCGAGGGGTGGGCTCTGTCGGCGGGCGCGGCCGCGCCGTGTTCGCCAGGGTCATTCTGGCCTCCCCCACGTCTCAAGGAGGTGCGTGTGGTTTCGCGGCCCTTCCGATTCGGCACGGTTGGCTCGCCGATCTCCACTCCGCCGAAGCCAGGCGGCTCGGTGGGTGCCGTCCTGAGAATGGCCGAAATGGGGCTCGGCGCCCTCGAGCTTGGCTGGGTGCAGGCGGTTCGAGTGAAAGAGGAGACCTGCCAGGCGATCCGCGCCCAGGCCCGGCGATCCGACGTGCGCATCAGCGTTCATGCACCGTACTACATCAACCTGAACGCGTCTAGGGAAGAATGGCCCAAGGGCCGGAAGCGCCTGATGGACGCGGCGCGCTACGGTAACCTCGCCGGTGCGAGCGACATCATCTTCCATCCGGGCTCCTACTTCGGGCTCCCGCCAGCCAAGGCCCTTCTCGTTGCGATTCCGAGGTTGCGCAAGTGCGTCGAGGAACTGCGAAGCGAGGGCAATCCGGTGACGCTTCGCCCCGAGACGATGGGCAAGAGCGCCATGATCGGTTCACTGGACGATGTGCTCGAAATGGCGCGCGAAGTGGAGGGGGTGGCGCCCTGCCTCGACTTCGCCCACCTGCACGCGCGCGCCGGCGACGGCAGCGCCAACTCTATCGAAGAATGGATCGAGGTGCTGCGTCGCTACAAGAAGGCGCTCGGTGCGGCTTCGTTGCGCCGGCTGCATGTTCACCTCTCGGGAATCGAATACACGGCCAAGGGCGAGCGCAAACACCTTCCGATCGCCGAATCGGATTTCAACCTGGACGGGCTCTTTGCCGCGCTGGCGGAGCTCAGATGCAAGGGGCGGATCCTGTGCGAGAGCCCGGTGATGGAGAAGGACGCGCTCGTCTTTCAGGCGGCGTGGGACCGCATCGCCGGAGCGGAGGCGTGAGGGGGCGCGGCGGAGGCTCCGCCCTGGCGGCTCTCAACGGCGAGATCATCCGCTGTGAGCGCTGCCCGCGGCTGGTGGAGTATCGCCAGCGCGTCGCGCGCCAGAAGCGGCGTGCCTACCGAGAGCAAGACTACTGGGGCCGACCCGTGCCCTCCGTCGGCGATCCCAAGGCCCGCGTTCTTCTTGTCGGGCTGGCTCCGGGCGCCCACGGCTCCAACCGCACGGGCCGGATGTTCACCGGCGATGGCTCGGGAGATTTCCTCACCCCGGCACTCCATCGGGCCGGGTTTGCGAACCAGCCCACCTCCACGTCCCGAGACGATGGACTGCGCCTTGGCGATCTCTACATCCTGGCCATTGTGCACTGCGCCCCACCGGGTAACCGACCACTTCCTCTAGAGATCGCCAACTGTCGCCCCTATCTGCGCGCTCATCTGCGCCTTCTTCCCCGCGTGCGCGCAATTGTGGCTCTCGGCAAGATGGCCCACGACGGCCTTCTGGCGGCCTTGGTGGAGGAAGGCGTGGAAGTGCCCCGGCCGCGCCCGGCGTTCGTCCATGGCTCGGAAGTGCCGGTGGGACCCTATACGGTCCTGGCCTCCTACCACCCCAGCCTGCAGAACACCCAGACCGGGCGCCTCACGCGGACGAGGTTCGATGCCATTTTTCGCCGGGCAAGCCGGCTGCTTGGGGACAGGCCGGACCAGCAGAGCCCCCCTTCGCAAATGGCGTAGTCCGGAGGATCCGTCAATCCCGATAGCTCTGCCACGGCTAGGATCCCGCTCGGCGTCCAGACCCAAGATGGCCCATGCTTACCCAGTCCATACGTCTTGGATGCTGTCCCCCTCTGGATCTCGACCCCGACTGCCCATCTCTCTGCGGGTAGCACCGCCGTCCGCGCGAGCCACAGAATTGCCTGATAGGCGGGCTCCGGAGCGCCTGCAAGGCGGCTCCGGAGCGATCACGGTTGCGGGAGTGCGGCGAGGTCTTCGTTCGCGCGAAGGCGCCTACTCCGCGGGGACGGCTTGTTCTGCCCTCGGCTGAGCCGCGCCAACCCAGACCGCCCGCAGCTCGCCGTTGCCGAGTTCCCGCGCCCCGACGATGGCGCGCATCCCGGGTTGTAGATCCTCGATCCCGTCGACGCTGCCGTCCCTCGACCGGAAGACGGTGGAACCATCGACTGAGAACGTCATGGCCTCCCCGGCGAGAGTCTCGAGCGAGAAGGAGTTGCCCCCGACGGACGTGATCCGCCCTCCGGCCCGAACGTCGATGTCATGTCCGCCGGGGATATCTTCACGCTCACCGGCGGCCACGAACAGGGCGAGTAGCATCCCGTCGTCGCCTTCCACCGCTCCCACCAGGGCCACCATCCCTTGCCGGAGGTCGTGGATTCCCTGGATGCTTCCGTCACGGCTGCGGAACCGGGTGCGTTCGTCCGTCCCGAAGGTTATCTCTGCGCCCTCCCGCGTGCGGAGGGTGAAAGTCCCCCGACCGGGGACCACGCCGGTGATCTCACCCGCGAATCTGGTGAGGTCGGGCCGATCCTCGGGGTCGCCGGCGGCGACGCCGAGGGCGAACAGCCTCCCGTCCTCCCCCTGCTCAGCGAGCACAACGGCCCGCATCCCGGGCTCCAGGTCACCCAGGCCGCCTTCCTCGCTGCCGCGAATGCGAAAGCGGGTCTCTTCCGTCGCGGTGAAGGTGAGATCCTCTCCCTGCCGAGTGTGCAGGCTGAATGTCGACGAGCCGACATCGACGGCCGTGATCTCGCCGGCGGCGCGCAAGTCGATCTGGGGAGGCTCGTCTCCAAGGATGACCACTCTTCGGGCGTGGAGCGCGCCGTCCTCGTCTCGCTCGTAGGTGCCCGCGAGCCAGTCGCCCACCTCGACGTCGGAGAACGAGCGGGGCTCCCCGCTGCGATCTTCAAAGGTCGTGTCCTCGTCGACCAGGAGCGTGTGGGAGACGCCGGAGCGTGTAACAACGGTGAACGAGGCGTCTCCGAGGGCCGTCACCTGCCCCAGCCCTCGCCCCGAACCCGGCCCCTCCCCTTCCGCCAAGACAGGGGCCACGACCATCGCCAAGAGCATAAGGGCCAGAAGTGAGGCTTTGCCAAGTTTGCCGGACATGCAGACCTCCTCGATGGGTAGCTTTGCCTGCAGTCTGGGCCATGGCCGCGAAGCGGGTATGGGTGGGCTGTAAAAAGCGCGTAAAAGCCGGGCCGTCTAGTCGGGAGGGAAGGAGACTTCCTCTTTCCCGGCCAGTTTCTCCTGCATCCACTGGACGACGATCTCCAGGTGCCGGGGCTTGTGCACAAAGTCGAGATTGTCGCTCCGGATCGTCAGCACGGGGCAGATATCGAAACGCGCCAGCCAATCGTCGTAGCAGGACTCGAGGAGCTGCAGGTATTCCGCCGTGATCCCCTTCTCGATCTCCCGTCCGCGGGCGTGGATCCGTTCGAGGAGAACCGAGACCGGGCAGTGCAGGAAGAGGAGCAGGTCCGGCGCCGGCAGGTTGGAGACCACCAGATCATAGACCCGGCGATAGGTCTTGTAGTCGCGCTCGGTGACGTTGCCCAAGATCATGCTGGCCCGGGAGAAGATCTCGGCATCCTCGTAGATCGAGCGGTCGACGATGGCCGACTCAGGCGAGCGAGCAAGGGCGAGGTGGCTCTCGGCGCGATGGCCAAGGAAGAAGACCTGCAAGTGGAACGCCCACTGGCGCATATCGGCGTAGAAATCGGCCAGATAAGGATTGTCCGCTACCGATTCGTAAGCGGTACGCCAGCCGAGCTTTTCTCCCAGGCGCTCGGTGAGAGAGGTCTTGCCGGCGCCGATGTTCCCCGCCACAAGGACGAAGCGCTTGGCCATGGGTCCTTTCTCCGCATTCGCCGCCCGTCCGCGGTCGAACCGGGCGCGCACGAGTATACATGAGAGTGGCCCGTGCCCTGATACGGGTGCCTCAAGGTACTCTTATGCAGGAATGAGCAGCCGCCGTCAAGCCCTCCCGCGCTTTCCGGGCGCTTCCCGTTTGTGACCACCGCTGAAAGGCTGTGAACGAATCGCGCGAAGTGCTACCCAGATATCCCTATCATCGAATTACCGGGTTGCAGCGGTCTCCTCGTCTTGCAGCCTGCAGCCTCACCCCATCCCCCTCCGCTTGCCAAACCTCTGCCTTCGCACTGATCCCAGAGCGGAGAGGGGGGACGAGGCCTAAGGAGGCAGGGGCGGGGGCGATGTGCGAGCCCCCACCCGATCGCCAAGAAGGGCTCTGGTGGGCTCCGGAGTTCGCTCACAGGGCTCTGAAGGGCAGGCGTTGACGCCGGGCGATCACGGGTGTAGTTTCTCCGTGACTTGAGCGGCTTGGACGGCGTAGGCGGGTGAGGAAGGAGAGGAGATGAAAACCATCTCGATCACAGCCGGGAAGGTGAGCCTGCGGGCGGAGCTCAACGAAGGCCCAACGGCGGAGAAGATCTGGGAGGCTCTCCCGATCGAGGCGAAGGCCAACACCTGGGGAGATGAGATCTACTTCGGCATTCCGGTTCGGGCCGAAGAGGAGCCGGGGGCGAAAGAAGATGTGGAGGTGGGCCAGCTGGGCTATTGGCCGCCGGGCAATGCCTTCTGCATCTTCTTCGGCCCGACCCCGGCCAGCTCGGGGGGAACGCCGAGGGCGGCGAGCCCGGTGAATCTCCTGGGCCGAGTGCTCGGTGATGCAAAGGAGTTACGCAAGGTGCGGGACGGCGAGACGCTGCGGCTCGAGCGCGTGGAATAGGCGAGTGTAGGGGACCGGTCTGCCTCCACCAGTCTGCGCGCAGCACGAGGAGAAACATCCACCTGGATGATGGAATACGAGGCCTCGAGGACCATGCGGCACCCATGTAGGGGCGAAGCACGCCCGGCCCCGCAAGAACTCACTGCCATCCGTCCGGCTAGCACTCGCTATAGCCGCATGAGTAGCACTTGCGGCAACCTTCCTCGTTGACCAGGCTCGCTTCCCCGCACTCCGGGCAGAGATCGCCGATCTTCAGCGCCAGCTGGCCCGGTGCCGGGTCGTGCGGCTCCGTATAGGCCACTTCCGGCGTGTGGCCGAGGTATTCGGCCAACGCTCGGGCCAGCCCATCGGGAAGCGAAAGGACACGGTTGGGGCCAAAGCCCATAGGCCGTCCACCGCCTATGCCTGCCAACTGCCGGACGACCTCCGCCATTCGCTCCCGGGGCGGCACAGGGGAAGCGACGCGCAAGACGTAAGAGGCCAGGCGTCCAATCGCCTCGGACACGGCGGCCGTCTCCGATCCCGCCTTGGCTGTCGTGATGAACATTTCGAAGGGCTGGCCTTCGCCATTCTGATTCACGGTGACAAACGCTTTGCCCAGCGGCGTGCTGATCTGGTAGGTGCTCCCGTCGAGCCTCGAGGGGCGGGCCTTCTTGCCTTCCTGCCAGATCTTCAGCTGGGCAGCCTCCTTGCCTTCCTTCTTCCGGGCAGCCACCGCCCTGGTCTCCAGGACGACTCGCTCCCGCGAGCCGGTCACGTAGACGGTGAGCCCTTTGCAGCCCAACTCCCAGGCCAGCATGTAGGCCTTGGAGACGTCTTCGGGCGTGGCGTCCTCCGGGAAGTTGCACGTCTTCGACAGGCTGTTATCGACGAAGGCCTGCATCACCGCCTGCATCCGGACGTGCTCCTCGGCGGTGATGTCCTGGGAGACGACGAAGATCTCTCGCACTGTCTGGGGAACAGCGGGAACAGCCCGGCAGGAGCCCTTTTCCCGCACCTCCGCCACGGTTTGTTCTCGCTCCGCGTCGCTTAGGCCGCCCTCCGCAAGCGCCTCTTCGAACAGGGGGCTCGTATAGGTGAGCTGCAAATCCCGCCCGTTGTCGTCGACGTGCCGGTAATACGCCAGCGCGAAGACGGGCTCGCAGCCGTAGCCTTCGCATCCGGCAACCGTGGCGATCGTGCCCGTCGGTGCGATCGTCGTTTGAGCCGCATTGCGGATCCCATGGAGCCGGATGCCCTCCACCACGTTTTCCCAATCGACCGCCGGGCGATGGAACTCCCGGGTGTAGGGGGAAAGCGGCACCGGAGGCTGCCAGGTTAGCCGGTCGGGATCGTAGATGCTACCGTGGAGCGCCAGGAAGGGGCCTCGCTCGCGGGCCAGCTCGACGCTGGTCAGCATGCAATGGTAGCGGATGAATTCCATCAGCTGGCCGGCGAACTCCTGCGCTTCCTCCGATCCGTAGCGCACCCCGACGTGGTACATCAGATCGCCGAGGCCCATGATCCCGAGCCCGATCCGGCGGGCGCGGTGGGCGGCTTCACGCAACTGCGGGACGGCGGGGACGTAGGCGTTTGCGGTGACGACGTCGTCGAGGAACTTCGTGCTGGCGACGACCGTCTGGCGCAGCTTCTCCCAATCGACCCGATGGTCCGGCTCGAAGTGTTCGGCGAGATTGATCGAGCCCAGGCAGCAATTCTCGTACGGCCCGAGCCACTGCTCTCCGCAGGGGTTGGTGGCCTCGAGCCGATAGAGATGAGGGACGGGATTGCTGCGGTTGGCCGCGTCGAGGAAGAGCACCCCAGGCTCGCCGTTGTGGTGAGCGTGCTTGACGATCAGATCGAAAACCTCCCTCGCCCGGACTGTTTCAACGACCTCGCCCGTATGCGGCGCGACCAGGTCGTAGTACCCGTCGTCGCGGACCGCCTGCATGAAGGCGTCGGTGACGCCGACGGAGATATTGAAATTGGTGATCTGGTTCTCATCCACCTTGCAGGTGATGAACTGGCGGATGTCGGGGTGGTCGACGCGCAGGACGGCCATGTTGGCGCCGCGCCGCGTGCCGCCCTGGGCGATTTCCCCAAAGGCCTTGTCGTAGACGCGCAGGAATCCCACCGGCCCCGTGGCCTCACCGGCCGATGACTTGACCATCGCCCCCTTCTGGCGCAGGCGGGAGAAGGTGAAGCCGTTTCCTCCACCGGTCTGTTGGATGAGGGCGGCGTCGCGCAGAGTCTGGAAGATTCCGGCCGAATCGCGGCCCATGTCGTCGTTGATCGGCAGCACGAAGCACGCCGCGAGCTGGCCGAGCGGAGTGCCGGCCCCTGTGAACGTGGGAGAGTTGGGGAAGAAGAGTTTGGAGGCCAGCAGATCGTAGAACTCGAGAGCCGCCGCAAGAACGTCGCCGCCCCACTCTTCCTCGGCACTGGCAACCGAGTAGGCCACGCGCCAGAACATGCCCTCGATTGTCTCGCTCGCCTGACCGTCCTCGCCGCGCCGGATGTACCGCTTGAGCAGCACGGTGCGGGCGTTTTCGCTCAGCTCCACTGGCCGGGCGCTTTCTGGGATCGGTGGAATCAAAGATGGGCGCGTCGACCCGCCCTCCAACCTCACTTCAGGTTTCGCCGTCTCCAACATTCCGCTCCCTCCGACCCTGTTGACGCAGCACCTTGATCCCGAAGACGGCTCAACGAAAAGCGGGCCGCCCGCGCTCCCGATGAGCGCAGCCGCCTAGCCTTCCAGAAGCCGATCGATCTCGTTGCGGATGGCCCGGAGATCGTCCAGGCCTAGGTAGACGATGGCGTAGCGGATGTAGGCGATATGGTCCAGCTCCTTGAGCCCGGCAATCACCATGTCGCCGACCACGCGGCTTGAGACCTCGGACTTGCCCATCGCCTGAAGGGTGGATTCGATCTCCCCGACGAGACGGTCGACGTCGGCGGCGGAGACCGGCCGCTTGGCACACGCGATTCGAATTCCGCGGGCGAGCTTGTCCCGATCGAATTCCTGGCGAGTGCCGTCTTGTTTGACGAGCAGAGGAGTGGCCAGAACCGCGCGTTCGTAGGTGCTGAAGCGCTGCTTGCACGCCAGGCAGACTCGCCGCCTCCGAACGCCGCCGCGCGCATCGTGAGTCGTGTCGATCACTCGCGTTCGGTGGCTACGACAATACGGACAACGCATCGAAAGAAGGCTGCCTTAGAACGTGCGTTTGATGCCAGATCTCGGACGTTCCACTCGACGTCCCCCAACATCCCGGGCGACAGGTCGCCATTCTAGCACAGCCCGCGAATCACCCGCAAGAACCGGGCTAGGTCCGAACCTTAAAGTTTCCGGTACTTTGGTACTGCCGAGCGCGCGCCGAGCCGGCCCCGGGAGGAGGAGGCCGGTGCCGGCCCGACGGTGGCGGGATCCCTGCCGACCAGGCCGGCGGGGAACCCACCTGCATGCGTGAGCCCGGTCGGCTCACGCCTAGCGGCGGCGGAGGAAGGCCGGGATGTCGAGGTCGTTGATGTCGAACGCTCGCGGCTGGAACTCCTCCACCGAAACGCTCTCCCGGGCCGGCGTCTGAACGGTCTCGGAGCGGGCAAGGCGCCGGTTGGCCGTTCGGCGGGCCAGGCCGGAGCCCTCAAACCCGGTGGCGATGACGGTGATCCGGACGTCGTCGCCCATGTTGGGGTCGATCACCGCGCCGAAGATGAGGTTGACGTCGGGATGGGCGGTTTCCTTGATGATGGCGGCGGCCTGATTCACCTCGAAAAGGCTCAGGTCGGAGCCGCCGGTGATGTTGAAGAGGATGCCCCGCGCCCCGTCGATGGTGATATCGAGAAGCTGGCTCGAGATCGCCTGTTCGGCGGCGTTGCGGGCACGGTCTTCACCGGAGCCGGAGCCCACGGCCATCAGTGCCGCCCCGCCCTCCGACATGATCGTGCGCACGTCGGCGAAGTCGAGGTTGATCAGGCCGGGGACGGTGATGAGCTCGCTGATGCCCTGAATGCCCTGGCGCAGCACGTCGTCCGCCAGCTTGAAGGCCTGTTGGAGGCTGGCGCGCTTATCGGCGATCTGGAGCAGCCGGTCGTTGGGGATCACGATCAGCGTATCCACGTGCTCCTTGAGCCTGCCGATGCCGGCCTCGGCCGTCTGGGCCCGTTTGGCGCCTTCGAAAGTGAAGGGCCGAGTGACGACGCCGATGGTGAGGGCGCCCACTTCCTTGGCGATCTGGGCGATCACCGGGGCGGCGCCCGTCCCGGTGCCACCGCCGATGCCGGCGGCGATGAAGATCATGTCGGAGCCCTTGATCACCTCGTAGAGCTCCTCGGCCGATTCCTCGGCCGCCTTCTGGCCGATGTCCGGGTTGCCGCCGGCGCCCAGGCCGCGAGTGAGCTTCTCTCCCACCCGCACCCGCTTGGGGGCGTCGGAGAGCAGGAGCGCCTGGGCGTCGGTGTTGACGGCGACGAACTCGATCCCCGCCATGCCCTCCTCGATCATGCGATTGACGGCGTTGCTCCCGCCGCCCCCGATCCCGATCACTTTGATTCTGGCAAACGATTCCATCTGCGGTACAGGGTACATCTCTCTTCCTCCTCTGGTGTCGCGCGCTCGCCGGGTCTTCATCGCCATTCGGCGGCCGAGTTAACCGGGCAAGAGCCGCCGCAGAAAGTCGGCGGCTCGGGCGAGATCGAATCTGGGCAGCGTCAGACCACGGGCGCCATGGCCCTCGAGGGCTGCCTGCTCGTCCTGCAGGCGCGCCCAATGCAGTAGGCCGACGCTGGCGGAATAGGCCGGGGAGTGAAGCTGATCCACCAAGCCGCGCAGGTTCTCCGGCCCGGCCACGCGCACCGGCAGCTCCAGAACGTCGCTGGCCACGCTTCGGATCCCCGGGAGCTGGCTGGTGCCGCCCGT
>Ga0209521_10003593_pt1 | contig 12495 bp, 18 predicted proteins | sample Rifsed19ft4_FD_184016 | JGI IMG/M metagenome (GOLD analysis project Ga0209521, IMG submission 184016) | Soil microbial communities from Rifle, Colorado, USA - sediment 19ft 4 (version 2) | ecosystem: Environmental > Terrestrial > Deep subsurface > Rock core/Sediment | place: Rifle, Colorado... | reverse complement strand
CATCGCGGCCGATAATCCTTCTCACGGCGATGTCAACACCTCCTTCTATCGGATTTTGATCCCAGCGAAGTATTTACGCAAGGCTGGGCACGAGATCTCCTCACAACTTTGCCCAGTCGCTGCGCGGCCCCAGGGACGGGCTGACATGATCAACTACTCCAGCCTGGCCGAAGTGGTCCTGGTCGAGCGGATCATCTCGCCCGAGATGGTGCGGATGATGCGTCTGGCTGGCGTCAAGCGGATCATTTTGACCTTTGACGACAACTATCGGCTGCTTCCGGAAGATTCCCAGTCTAAGAAGAACTGGGACCACTTTGGCCTGCTGAACGACTTTTTGTCCGCTCTGCCCCTGGTAGATCTGGTCATTGTTCCGAGTGCAAAGCTCAAGAGCGATTTTATCGGGCTCAACGGCAACATCAAGGTGGTGCCTAACTACCTGGATGTGGACCACTATCAGGGGCTAAGAAGGACCGAGGATAAAACGCTTGGCTGGGGAGGGACAGTTCAGCACAAGATCTCCTGGCAGAAGTCGGGCATCGTCCGAGATCTGAAGAACGTCCTGAAACGCCAGCCGGACTGGAAATTGCTGATCTTTGGGCCTGCACCAGTCGAGATCCTCCGAGAAGCCGAAGTCCCTTTTGAGTTTGTCGAGCAGGTCTACTTTGATGATTGGCCCAAGGCTGTGGCTCGTTTCACCATCGGCCTGGCACCCCTGTTTGGCGAGTACGATCGCAGGCGCAGCAACCTGAAAGTCGTGGAGTATGGAGCCCTGCACATCCCCTTTGTGGCGACCGACTATGAGCCTTATAAGGACGGGAGCACCGGGGGCTTTCTGGTGGGGACAGGTAGCTGGTCGTCATCCCTGGAGGAGTTGATGGAGAGCGAGACTCTCAGAAACGAACTGGGCGACTTTGGGTGGGAGTGGGCGCAGCAGTTTATGATGCCAGCCGGCACACAGCGTTACGAGGATCTGCTATGGGGATAACGCTTCCCTGGGCCTCGGTCGTCATCCCGACTTACGGCGAGAAGGGTATCGGCCTGACCCGGACTTGCATCGAGTCGTTGATCAAGGCGCACGGGGAGTATGTGCCTGAGACTATCGTGGTCTCGGACGGGGACGAACCATCTGTCTTAGAGAAGTTAGAGCAACTTTGCTTCGAGACCAAGGCTAAACTGATCTCCAATCCTCGGGGCGGGTTCTCCAGGGCCTGCAACGCGGGCCTGTCGCTGGCCAACGGGGGCCTGGCTGTCTTTCTGGTGAACAACGACATCGAGTTTATCGAGCCGGCCTTGCTGATCATGGCAGATGCTATGAACTCGACCGACGCTGGGATCGTCGGCTGCCGGTTGCTCTACCCGAATATGACCGTGCAGCACGCCGGGGTGTTCTATAACCCGGCCCCCGAAGGCTCGCCTGTCCCGGGCTACTTCGACCACTTCGGTCGTAACGAGCCCCACAACCACCCGATGGTCCTCAGCTTGCGCCCGAGCCTGGTCACGGGGGCCCTTATGGGCATCAGCCGATGGTATCTGGAGGTCGTAGGCCAGTTAGACGAGCGCTTCAAGTTTGCCGTGGAGGACCTGGACGCCTGCCTCAACTGCATGGAGGCTGGAAGGAAATCGGTCTACCTGGGCTACACCTATGCTATCCATCACGAAGGCGCTTCCCGGGGGCGGACGCTCGAAGAGAAACGGGACCGCTTCCCGGAGTTGATCCAGAGTGAGATCGACGCCTTGCTCTTTCTGCACCAGAAGTGGGGGGAAGACTACTTGCTGAACTTCAGGCTGCCACAACAATGATACATTGGCTTTGCCCTAAACCTGCCTCACCTTCGGGCGGCGTCTGGTTCCTACATCGCCTCTGCCGCCTGGCCAATGAACTGGGCTATCTTTCTAAGGTTGTGCGCTCGGAGCCCTTCGAGGTCTGGTGGGATCCGGAGCCCATGCCGCCCGAACAGATCTCCCGGGGTGTACCTCTAATCGGCCAGGGAGACACCATTGTCTGCCCGGAAGTGATCTGGCCGCCGAGCTCGATCTCGGCCCTGGGAGTGAGAAACATCTGCTTTGTGCAGAACTACATCTGGCTGGCTCAAAATCTGAAGTTTCTGGAGAAGGACCAGGTCGCCACCTGTTCCCGCTTCCTGGACAACCACATGAAGCGGGTCTATGGGGTGAAGCCGGTTGGGATGCTCACTCCCTGGCTGGACGACTACTGGCAGCCGACGCCCAAGATTGCCAACCTGACGCTGGTTTCGACACGGCACAATCACTATACCGACAAGCTTATTCCAGCCCTGGAAGCGGCCAGGTTCCCAGTCTTGCTACTCGATCATGCTGTTACCCAGAAGGAGCTCTACGCCGACTACCTCTCGAAGGCCGAGTTCTATGTCCACCTGGTCCACCCCGAAGGCTGGCCAATGGCCTGTGTGGAGGCGATGCTGTCGGGTGTCATTGTGTGTGGAACGACGGGCGGCGGAGGCAACGAGTTCATGTTTCACGGGGAAACCGCCAGGGTGGTGCAGGACCCCGAGAATGGGCAGTATGGGTCTGCCGACGAGTTTGTGCGCCGGATCCTGGAGCAGATGGAGATCCTCAGAAGTGATGCAGTTATGAGGAGCCGGATCTGGCAGCAGGCTAGAAACTTCATCCTGAGCCGCTACTCCAAGCAGCGCACGAGTGAACAACTGAAGGCTATTCTGGGATGATCGACTTCACATCAGGCGGGATCCACTTCTGGGAAGACCTGAGACTCTGGGACAAGAAGTTGCGGATCCATCACCTGAATTGGTACAACCACTCCTATAGCCTGGGTGGAAGTATGAAAATCACTCAGGAGATGATCGAGATGGCTAAGTATGACTGGAAGGCCTGCCTGGCAGGCAACGCACTCAGAGCTTGTGAGAACTGCGAACAGGCTCCTGAATGACCTACCGCCACCAAGACTCCGAAGACGAGGCTAATCGGGCATCCAATCAGATGTTGATCATAGGCATCTTCTGGGCTGTTCTGTCCTGTATTGCCGGGATGTTCTTGCAGTCCCAGTTTGGAATCATCAAGTGACCGATCGTTACCAGGATCTCTCCGAATACGACTGGTTGATGCAGGAGATTATCCGACATGAAACTCCACAAGCCCTGGCACTTGGCGCTCTACTTCATGGCCGGCTTCAGCCTCGGTCTGTTTTGGACGTGGGCTGTGGCCCGGGCATCTATCTGGTTCCTTTCAGGGAACGAGGTTCAAGGGTATATGGTATTGATGGTGCCCCCGCTGCCGGAGGCGTCCTGGACCCAGCTGAGTTTGAATTAGTAGACCTGAGGAACGGCTGGACCTCACCTGTCAAATACGACCTTTGCTTGTGCATCGAGGTCGCGGAGCATCTTAAGCCGGAGTTTGCAGAAGGGTTGGTGAAGATCGTGGCCGAGTCAGCCGACACGGTCTACTTTAGTGCAGCCAGGCCAAATCAGGGAGGCGAGGGCCACTGGAATGAGCAGCCCCAGGCCTACTGGAAAGACCTGTTTTCCAGATTTGGACTGCGAGACCACCCCAAAGACGGAGAGATCAGGCAGGCTGTGAATGCAGGCCCTGAGTATGAGCACTGCCATTGGCTTCGGTGGAATGGGATGCTACTAGGCCGATGAACGTCGTCGTTGTCACTCACAACCGGCAGGCGATGATGTTCAACCTCCTGTCCCGGTTGAGCAACCAGTCTGTTCAAACCCGAGTCATTATCTCCGACGACGGCAGCACTCCACCTGTAGTGGGGGCGGTTCACAAGTGTGTCTGGAAGCACCTGTGGACCCGGCACGACGGCCTCTATCACAGAGTAGCGCGTTATAACGAGGGGCTGGCGTGCGTGGACGAGGAGTTCGTCATCTTCCTGGACGACGACTGTGAGCCAGAAAGCCTCTACTTCGCCCAAGCCTACCAGGACCAACTCGCCAACTGCGACGTAGTCAGGGGGTTGTTCAAGGATGGAGACTACCACAAGCTGACCCCGTGGTTCTCGACAGCCAACGTGGGTTTCAGAACCAGCGCCTTATGCTCTTTAGGGGGGTTTGACCCGGCCTATGACGGGAAGTACGGCTATGAGGATGTGGACCTGGAGCAAGCCATCAAAAAGGCTGGACTACGAGTGGAGATGGGCGAGAAGCACACGGCTGTGGAGCACTTAGGGAAACCCTACGCTGGGGACCGCTATGTGACCCAGATCAACGAGAAGTATTACAGGGCCAAATGGGGACTTTAGACATTTTGCACTGCCTCGATAGTTGGAACATCGGTGGGATCCAGGAGCTTGTGCTGCGTCTGCACCAGAACTCTAGCCACCAACATGACACCTGGGGCTATGCGGGGACTATGACACCCTACATGCAGCAGGCTGGGATGGTGAACTGGGCGGGAGGGCCTCCCGCAGAAGTGGGCTATGACGTGGTGGTTGGTCATGGGGTGGGGGGCTGGTCCTACAACGACACCTTCAAGTGGGCTAAGGCTAGGGGTTGCCACACCGTTGAAGTTATGCACTCGAACGCCCGATCGCAGACCGATCCTGCCTTAGTGGACGCCTTTGTGAGCCTGAACCACATAGCCGACAAGTTGAACCTGCACATGCCTAACCGGCAGGTCATCTACGTCATTGTGCCCACGGATGAGTTCTTGATCGCCCGCTACACCCAGTATATTGGCCGACTGTCGAGGCTGGCTGCCGAGAAGCGCCCGGGGGACTTTGTAGAGTTAGCTCGCAAGTTCCCGGGAGAGAAGTTCGTCATTGCCGGAGACGGGGCAGAGCGTGAGCGGATAGAGCCAGGTGCCCCGAGCAACGTGCGTTTTGTGGGGATGGTGCGTGACTTCCCTGCCTTCTATGGCCAACTCAAGTTGTTCGTCTTCCCGACGCAGGATGAATGTTGTAGCGCTTCGGTTGCCATGGCCCAGGCCGCCGGGGTGTCCTGTATCGTTCAGGACATCCCATCACTGCGTGAGACCACGGGGGGCTACGCGGTTTTCTGCAAGGACCTGAACACTTTTGAGGGGGCGATCCGGGCTTACTTGGATCGCCCCGACGACTACCGCGAGATGGCCTTAGCGGGCTGGGAATGGGCCCGGGAGCAGTTTACCCCCAAGAAAACAGCCGGAGCCTGGGACGCTTTTTTGGAGGGTCTGTGAAGGGCCGCAGGATTTACCCCAATACCGAGACTGGTCGCTTCGCTATGGCTCCCGGTGATTACTGCAAGAGCCTGGATGGGCATTGGTGGATCAGGCCACCTCGGGGTTCGATGGGTGTTCTAGACGACCATGAAATAGCTGAGCACCCCGATGGCACGATCACGGTCAGCCCATCAATTCTACTGCCCGATCAATGGCATGGCTACCTGGAGTATGGTGTTTGGAGAGAGGCATGAGCGAGCACAAGCATGTTATACTGCGTCTGTCTAGGCGCACTGTTCGTGGCAACCTGCATAAGTGAAAATCCGCTTGTTCGGTATGGTGCGTCTAGACAACTCGCCACGGTCCGGGCAAGCGGTTTTCTATTATGGAGGTGGAGATGCCAAGGAAATATACCGAGGAGGAGTTCTGGAATAGATTCTGGGATCAGGTTCATAAGACGGATGGATGTTGGAACTGGACTGGACTTTGCATGAAGGCTGGATATGGTGAAATTTGGCGACATGGCACCATGGTCTATACTCATCGCCTGTCCTATGAGTTTCATTATGGTCCGATCTCCCCGGGAAATTTAGTGTGCCATAAATGTGACAATCGCCCATGCGTCAACCCAGATCATCTATTTCTGGGATCATATCGAGACAATGCACAAGATATGTTAGCTAAAGGACGCGGAAATCCCAGAAGAGGAGAGATGGCCAATCACGCTAAGTTATCTGCCTCTCAGGTTATAGAAATTAGAGAGGCATATTTGTCTGGGAAAAATACTCAGGTAGAACTGGCCAAGATTTTTGGTATTCACAAGAGAAATATCTGGATGATCATATCCAGGAAAGTCTGGAAACACATATGAATGACCAAAAGAAATACTACACTGAAGAAGATGGAATCACTGGTTATTGGGAAAAACGCTATGTCGAGTGGCTCAAGACTCCAGACTGGGGAGTCTTCGAGACGAAAGCAGCCTGGTTCAACAGCCGCTTTGCACATATCCTGCCCATTCCGAAAGAACCAAAGGGCCTGGTTCTGGACTATGGCTGTGGGAATGGGATGTACTCAGTCCCCTTGCTTCAGAGATTTGAAAACTATGTGGGGATGGACACAAGCCCTACCGCAATCGAGATAGCCCGCAACCGCCTGGGGCAGTCCAGGCAAAGAGCCTTTTGGCTCTCTCGGGAAAATCCAAAGGATGGCTGGCAGCCCTTCCCAGCCTACGACCTGGTCATCTCCATCACTGTCCTCCAGCATCAGCCCGTTTCAAGGCGGCGTGACATAATTGAGTGGATAAAGGGTGTCATCAAGCCAGGTGGAATGTACGTGGGGCTGGAAATGCAGGGAAATACGCAGGCTTTTGACATGCCCCCGATGCCGGAAGACGACTGGCGCAAAGCCTGGGAGCCCTTTACAATCAGGCATGATGTTCCTAAGGAACACCCCGAGTGGGCCCAGGACAATGTCTGGGTAGCCCGAGTGGAGTGATAGCACTGTGCCAATTATTCTAAGCAGCGACGGGGACCTGCACCCACAGGTAGTAGAGTATCTGGATCGAAAGAAAGCCGAGAATCCAAACTACCGCGTCCTCGATGTAGGTGGGTACGAAATGGCTTGGGCGGGCAAGTGGACTACTGCCTACCTGGACATTCAGGGTGGGGAGTATGTTGGAGACATCTGCTACCAGGAAACCTGGGATCAGTTCGGGGATAAGGAGTGGGATTTTGTAGTCTGCACTCATACCCTGGAAGATGTGCGCGATCCTGTGACTGCCATCCGAAACATTCTTAGAGTGGCTAAGGCTGGATTTGTTGCCATGCCCCATAAGCATAGTGAACTCAGCAACATTGCATTACAAAGGCACTGGGTTGGTTATTGCCATCATCGGTGGGTGTTCACTCTGGCAAAAGACGTGCTCCGCTTTGCCGCTAAATGGCCAGTCACTTCTGCCTTGTGCGAAGAGGCCAAGCCGGGCCCCAGTTTCTTGCCGTGGCTTCGTCCGAGTATGGGGCAGATAGGCGAACTCTCTTTTCTTTGGGAGGGAGAGTTCGAGTACGAGTTGATCCGAGGCGACTTTGCCGGGAAGGCCACGGATGGCTGTGACGGTATCTTGAGAATGTACCGTGACGAATTTGCTGAGGGGATATAGCTGATGTGAGCGACCAGGTGCCGACCGAGGCCCTGGATCCGATTACCTGGAGTTTAGAGATGACTTTCTACACGCCGACCGAAGCCGACCAGAAGAAGATCGACAACAACTTCACCTACCACCCGCCCAAGACGGATCAGGGGGACAGGTACGTGAAACTCCGAGACGCTGCTAAGGCCTTTGCAGAGTTGGCTGTCACGCTCTGTCCTCCCAGTCGGGAGTTGTCTCTGGGGATCACCAATCTTGAAGAGTGTGTTCACTGGTTGAACGCCTCTATCGCTAGAAACGAATAATGTCTCGACTACTCCGCTGGCTTATCCTTTTGAGTTTTGCTCTCACTGGGAGCCAGCCAGCCTTGGCGATGAGTCCTGATCCTGGTCCTGGCCAGCGGCACCGAGTCCTGTCACCTCGGGTGATCCAGGTAGAGGCTAAGGCTCGTTGGGCACACATTGTCCAGGGCGAGAGCGGTGGAGGCTGGCTGGAGGGGTCGCGGCTGGTTGCCTGGACGCTTAGGGCCTGGGAGCTTGAACGCGGAATGCCGGCTGAGAACGCAGGCCGAGACTGGGGCTGGCACGGCTGGTATGACGGCGTGCCAGGCTATGAGGCCCGAGGTGTGGTAGACGAGGTCTGGGGCCAACCGCTTTCAGCCTCTCCTTTCGAGTTTATGCGAAACGGCCACTTCTGCATGGCTCTGGGCAGCGCTCGGGACTCAGTCTACTGGAAGAGTATCGGCTGGTACGCCGACCCGGACTTCGTCATCGTTCACCCGACTCATCCAACCTATTCGATGAACTGTTACTTCAGGCCGGCTGGAGGCTCATGATCGACTACAAGTTCTACGAGTTTCTGAATGACTTCCAGGTCAACCAGCGCCTGCGCCAGATGCAGGAAGCCTCACCCAAACTTGTGCCGCTTACCCTTAAGGCTAACCCGCTTGACCTGAACAGGTACTTCGACCCTGTCCCTATGGTCATTTTAGGCATGCGGGTGGTCATGGACGATAGCCTCACTTTGGGAACCATCCTGATTGAGCCCTACTGATGGTCAGCGGGTTCATAATTTGTAGAAACGAGGAAGAGTTGCTCCAGTATTGCCTGGAGAGCTTCGCCTCTCTAGGGGATCTCCTGGACGTGCTTTCTGTCGTAGACAACAACTCGACTGACGCCACCCTGGACATCCTTAGAGGCTGGTCCACCAAGTTGCCTATCATTCTTCAGCACGAGGCGGGACATGCCCACCACGGAAAACTCAGGGAGTTGGCGCTCTCTAAGTGCAAGCCGGAAAGCGCCTGGATCTACTACCTCGACGCCGACGAGACGCACTCTCTGGGCATGCCGGAGTTCTTTCGGGGAGGCAGGGCTGAGAAATCCGACATCTGGGAAGCCCAGAAGTGGTCTACCATCTCAGATCGTTTTCACCACGCGGGAGGGGAGGGGCCAGCCCAGCGCATCTTCCGCAACCTGCCGGGAGTAAGGTTCCCCCAAAGCGTGCATACTGAACCAACCCACCCGCAGTTGCAACGGAAAGCACTTATCCCGAATGTTTACCTTTTTGATGCGACTTCCTGTAAATCTGAGGAGGCGCTCTGGGAAAAAGGAATCCGCTACGCCTGGGCTCAGCGCGAGAATGTTCCTGGAGTAGGCCCTTTTCACGAGTATACCGGGCGGGTCGAGTATGCCCGCCAGCACAACACCATCCGGGAGCTTCCTGAAGAGGTCAAACGGCTTGTCTTTACGGGTCCATAAGGAGATCAGGCATGGAACACCCGAAACTGGCTATCTACGGGTTCGGCTTCAACTTGCAGAAGATCGTCTACCCCTGGGTCGCCTCGCTGCGTTCGGCTCTGGAGTTAGTTGGACAGGATGGAGCCGTTTTCTTCTGTGAGGCATACTCGGAGGACGACACCTTCCAGGTTCTCCTGAGCACTTTTGGGGAAGAGATTGCCACTGACAGGCTGGTGGTCATGCGCCACCCCTGGGAAGGCGACTATCATATTCAGGCCATCATTGGCAATAAGCTGCTGGACGAGATCGGCCACAACTTCGACTACGCCCTGAAACTGGACATGGACGAGGTGCTGTGCGAGTGGTCCTTCCGGGACTTCTACCAGGACCTGCGCTGGATGGAGGGGCTGGGCTATCCCCTGGGCAAGCCAAGGTACACTCACTTTTGTCCAGATGACCGGACTACTTTCCCCTTCATCTACGATAGCAAGGCTGTTGTCTCCAACACGCGCAGTGACTTCCGCTTCGACTTGGGTCGCGGGGGAGACGCTTGCGCTTTAGGAGGCGGGCGGGAGTATCAGACCAGACTTCAGGTGTTCCATTACGGCAAGCTCCAGCAGGGCCGTGGGGTGGAAGCGCTGGAGAAGGAATTGTCCTTTACCGCTCTCTACAAAGACTTAGGCTTTCCTGATCCCATCGTGGTCTCCCAGAAACAAGAGCTTGGTTATATCGACTACGAGAAGGTCTTTCACGGAGCCTGGGAACGGGGCGAGTTCAAGCGCTATTCCGGGCAGCACCCAAAGTTCATTCAAGGCTGGCTGGAGGAGATGAGGCAACGTGAACAAGATCTTGCACATCGTCGTTGAGACCGGCAGCCTTGCGGGGGGCGTGCGAGTTATCGGGGAACTGGCGAATAGACTGACCGACCGGGGCTGGAAGGTCTCGATCTGGAGTGTCAACCCGCGCAAGACCATCGAGTGGTTCAAACTCAGCAGCCTGGTCGAGTGGAACTCGTTCTACCGCGCTGGAACCGTTGCGGACTACGACCAGTTGGCGGACGTGCTCAAAAAGCAAGCCGGCTTCAAACTGGCTACTTTCTGGCGGACGGCTTTTGCCGTCCAATATGCCGCCCAGCCAGGCGAGGGGCTCTATCTCATTCAGGATATTGAGACGAGTTACACTTCCCAGCCGCTCGTGGCTGCTGAAGTCATGCGAACCTACGCTATGGGCTTTCGGCACCTGACGACCTCGAAGTGGGTCAAGTCCCAGCTTGACTGTGAGTACATTGGCATCGGGATCGACAACTATTGGAAGCGTCTGGATAAGTTCAGGCGCGAGAAGTGGCCTCTGGCCTGTGCCCGGGTCCAGGCACTCAAGGGCTGGCCCGAACTCTGCGAAGCAGCTCGTTACTTAGACCGCCAGAGCTACTTTCTGCACACTTATGGGATGAACAAGCACCACATGGTTGCCCGGCACGAGCATCACCATCCGGGTGGGCCAATGGGGGATAAGGAGCTTCGTGTGCTCTACAACACAGCCGGGGTGTTCATCTCGACCAGCCGGCATGAAGGGTTCAGCCTGACTCCGCTTGAAGCAGCCTTGTGTGGCTGTCCAGCGGTCTTGACCCCGGCAGACGGCAACCTGGAGTACATCTCGGACGGGGAAAACTGCTTGTTGGCGACAACGCCCCAGGAAGTCTCTGAGAAAGCGGTTGAGATCCTGAAGGATCGAGCGTTGGGAGAAAAGCTGGCTCGGAGCCTGGAGAAACGGGCCCAGGAGTACCGTTGGCCGGAAGTTGTGACCAGGCTGGAAACTGCCCTTTTGGGGCCGGCTTGACAAAAGGACGAAGTGCGCTAGGATATTAGCGGTCGCGCAAACGGACGTTGGGTTGGCTTGGCTCAGGGCGCTCTCGGTGGAGCGCCCTTTTTGTTACCAGGATAAAGATGCCAAAAGCAGTCGAGGATCTAGTTTCCAAGTTGCTGGCTCAGGACGACTTCTATCCCGAGAAAACGCCGGATGAGCGCAAGTCTCTGGCTTACGCGATCGCTAACAAGCAGCTTTCCTCATTCGAGCTTGTCCAGGTCAACGCCCCGACGCAACTCTCTATCGAGGCCAGCGGGGATGGCAGTCTCTTGGTCTTCAAGCACGCCATCTTGGCGCAAAGCGAGACCAATAAGAACGGTGATGAGATCCCCCCAGAAGAGATCGACAACTTAGCCAACACCATTTCGGGCAAGGCAGTGGACATCGAGCACAACCGGCGCATGAACTGCGGCGCTTTTACCGCCGGTCGCACCATCGACTTTGAGGGGGGAGCAGCCCTGAGCGTAGACGGTTTCATCTGGGCAGACCGTTTTCCTGACGAGGCCCAGGGCATCCAGGACGGAACTCGCCACCTATCGGTCGAGGCGGATATGACCTCGGCTGAATGTTCCAAATGTGGAAAAAGCTTCTCGGAGATGGATGACTATTGCAGCCACCTGCTCAACCGCAAGTCGAGCGGGGCGCGGCGCAAGGTCCACGGGCTGAAGGCGGCTGGGGGTGGGGTGGTCAAGCGCCCGGCTGGCTCCAAGACGAAGTTCGACCGGGCCCAACTTTACCTTGTGGCTCACGAGTTGGACGGAGCCTGGTATGACTCCTTGCTCCCGGAGGGGGAGTCGATTGATGACCTGCCGGCGAGTGATTTTGCAGATCCCGAGGGACGCAGATTCCCTTACAAGATCCACGGAAAAGTAAATGAACGGGGGTGGCACGCCGCCTGGAGTGCCGCTCATGGCGGGCATACTGGGAAATCTGACGAGTCAGCCATCGCCAAGCTGAAACGCGACAAACCAGCAGGGGTTTCCATCGAAGGTTTGGAGGACAACATGAAGAAGTGCCCGCATTGCGGCGCTGAGGGCGAGGGCGAGAAGTGCCCAGCTTGTCATAGAAGCTTGGACGCGACGGTTATCGCCCAAGAGCTTGCTCAGGCGCTGAACAAGATCACCGAAGTCGAGGCGGCGAAAGCAACTCTCGAAGCCTCGGTGGCGGAACTGAAGTCTGAGGCGGAGAAGACGAAGGTGGCGTTGGACGCCGCCAACCAGGAGAAGAAGGCAGCCGAGGAGAAGGCCGCGACACTGAAGGCTGGCGTGCGAAAGAGCGCCCTGTTGGCCTTTGTGGACGAGGCGGGTTGGGAGGCGCAGAAGGATGAAGTCTGCGGGATGAGCGACAAGCAATTTGACTTCATGCTCGGGGCGCTCGACAAAGCGGCTGCCAAGCCAAAGCGCCAGGGCCCGGGACTGGTTCTGGGGAACGACAAGAACCACAAAGATCCCCAGGCCAAAGAACCGCTGGAACTCTAAGGAGATAGGCCATGGCTGCTAAAGTTTCCCAACTCTTGCAGGGCGGCATCCGCTACGGCAAGGATCTCAAGACCAGCGTGGCCAGCATCGAGCCTGGCATGCTGGTGACGCTTGATACTTCCGGCTCGAC
>Ga0209521_10003590_pt1 | contig 12498 bp, 9 predicted proteins | sample Rifsed19ft4_FD_184016 | JGI IMG/M metagenome (GOLD analysis project Ga0209521, IMG submission 184016) | Soil microbial communities from Rifle, Colorado, USA - sediment 19ft 4 (version 2) | ecosystem: Environmental > Terrestrial > Deep subsurface > Rock core/Sediment | place: Rifle, Colorado... | reverse complement strand
TTCCTGATCGAGCACCCCGATTTCGCCGCGACGGCCGGTCGGATCCTGGGAACTGTTCAGCATCGGATCGTCAAGGAGCGGGAGGGAGGCTTTTCGGGAGACGATGCCCGGGGCGCCACAGGGACCTTCGAGTTGATGTACGCCCGGCCGGGGAAACGGATCTACCTGGCCAAAGGGACCTTCGTCAAGCGGTTTCTCCCCACCATCCATGGCCGGATCGTCTTGGTCATGGTGTACGAGCACCTGACCGATCAGACAGGGGAGAGCCGCGTGATCAACCATGTCCGGGGTTACCTCAGAATCGACAACGCGACCCTCGGCGTCCTGGCCCGCATCGCATCACCGATAGTGGGCCCAATCGTCGATAAGAAGGTTCTACGAACCTTCGGTGCGGCGGCCCAGCTCATGGGGCAGGCTTACGACAATCCCGCCTCCCTCTACCGCACCCTGGCCAGCAGCCCGGAGATCGCCAAAAGCGACCTGCGAGAATTTCGGAAGGTCCTCCGCTGTTGTGCAGAAGACGCTGGTCAATCGACATCTAGGAAGCGTGTGCTCGCGAACGAAAAGTTGTTGACAGCGGGCATGACCTTCACGTAGGGTCACACTACCACATAGGGCAATCGAAATGGAGTATGAACTGCTTTCCAGGCCCTCAGAGCGCACTGATGACTTTGAGGGCCATGCTGTTTTCCGGGGTTGGATCGAGGCGCAACCTGGGGTTCAACTGACACGAGGGGGCAAGCAGGTAGCATGACGATCTTATCCCTGCATCCCGATCCCGTCGATTCTTCTCCCGTGGCCGCTATCAGGGCATCGGAGACGATCGGGGACATTGTCCGCTACCAATCGGAGCGCCGGCCGAACGAGGCCTGGGGGTATCTGCTCCGCGACCTCGATCCGGGTGAGCCGGTTCGGTTCGGCACGGTGCGCCACGACGCAGAGCGGGTAGCCGGGCTCCTGCAGGAGCTGGGGGTCCGGCCGGGAGACCGGATACTGATTATGCTCCCCACCGGCCTGCCGATCCTCCATGCGCTGTTCGGCACGTGGCTGGCCGGCGCGGTTGCCGTTCCCACCTACCCACCCTTCCTCCTGCCGGCTGAGTTGCTCCGAGCGCTGGGAGTGGCTCGGACCACAGGCACCTATGCGGCAGGACGGTGGGTGATCGACCGGCTTCTCCGCCAGCCCTCTGCGCGGCGTTGGCGACAGGGCAAGGGATCAGGGCGGGTCCTGCTTCCGGTGCTGGAAGGCCTCCAGCGTCTCACCCGTTACGTCGATCAGCAGGTGCATATCTGTCAGACCGCGCGCCCCAAGGTGGTGATCGCCGAGCGCCACTTCGGCCCGGTCTGTCGCACGGCCGCAAGATTCCTCCCCGAGGCCCCTGCCTTTCTCGCGGCGTCCGACTTGCTCCAGACGGGGGCCACGTTTCGACACCCGACCCTGGACACCTCGGCAACGGCGCTTCTCCAGTTCACCTCCGGGTCAACCGGACTCCAGAAGGGCGTCGTGCTCAGCCATGGAGCCATCTTGGCCAACATGCGCTCGTTTGGCGATGCCGTGCAGCCCAGGCCCGATGATAAGGTTGTCTCCTGGCTCCCGCTGTACCACGATATGGGGCTGATCGGGACTACGCTCGGGACCTTCTCACTGAGTATACCCACCTACTTGATGTCGCCCACCGACTTCACCCGCAATCCAGTACGCTGGATGTGGGCGATCCACCAGTTCAGAGCGACGGTCTCGGTCGGGAACAACTCGGCGTTCGGCCGGCTGGCTCGGATGTGCCGGATTTCCCCGCGCCGGTTCGAACGCCACCAGACCTACGGCGATGGCAACCGCCTCGACCTCTCCTGCCTCAGAATCATGATGAATGGATCAGAGCCGGTCACCGTCCAGGCGATGGAGGCGTTTCAGCGTGAGTTCGGCCCGTTCGGCCTCCGACGGGAAGCGCTGTCTCCGGTCTATGGGCTGGCCGAGATGGCGCTGGCCGTCTCCTTTCCCGACCTCGACGCCCCCTACCGGGTCTTTCGGGAGCGCGGGGAGGAGTGGGTGTCGGTCGGAAGGCCTCTGCCGGGATTGCAGATCCGGATTGTTGACCGCGAAGGGAACGAGCTGCCTCCGGGGCGGCTCGGCGAGCTGATCGTCGCGGGACCGAGCATGATGGATGGCTACTTCGGGGACCCCGCGGCGACCGCGCAGGTCATCCGGGAGCGAGACGGACGGCGCTGGCTGCATACCGGCGACGAAGGGATGATCGACTCAACCGGAGAGCTCTACATCACCGGACGGCTCAAGGAGGTCGTGATTAAGGCAGGACGCAACTATGCCCCCTCCCACCTGGAGGAGATGATCGAGCAAGCTGAGGGCGTGCGCCCCGGGCGAAGTGTTGTCTTCGGTGTGACCGATGCCAGAAGCGGCACCCAACGCGTGATGGCGGTCGTCGAGCTACGCGACCCGAACTGCGGCGCGTCGGTTCGGGAGGCCCTGGTGCGAGATATCCGCTCTCGAGTGGATGAGATCTGTCGGCCGACAGGCGGCACGGTGCTGGACCACGTGCTGCTCGTGGCGCCAGGCAGCCTTAGCAAGACCACGAGCGGCAAGCGGATGCGTCTCGACGCCCGCGAGCGATTCCTCCAGGGCGAGTTCGGTTGAACCATGAGGCACGCCTGATGGGATTCCTGATCCGACTCTGTCTGAATGCGATGGCGTTATTGATCGTCTCCACCGTCATCCCTGGTATAGAGGTGAAAGGGGTGCTGCCTGCCTTGTCTGCCGCGTTCTTTCTGGGGCTTGTCAACGCCGTTGTCCGCCCGATCATCCTGATCCTGACGCTCCCCCTCACGATCCTGACGTTGGGCCTGTTCATCCCATTGATCAACGCGTTTCTTCTCAAGCTCGTTTCTCTCATGATCCAGGGATTCGATGTACACGGCTTTTGGTCTGCGGTGTTCGGGGCACTACTGCTCAGCCTTGTCAGTGGTCTCTTGAGTGTTTTCATCAATGACCGTGGCCGTGTGGAAGTCGTTGTCCATCGCCAAAGGCGGTAACGTCGTTCATTCCTGCTTGAGACGCTCACCTGCGGCCCTGCGAGTGCCGTTCCAACCATTTGCGCCGAAACAGTGAAGCTTCGGTGAAAACGGCCCATGTGCTGCATCGCTCTCTGCCATTAGCCGCAACAAGTTGGAACGGCACTAGCTCCTGATTCAGCCGAGTAGCCCCCTCCAGAATTCTCTTGACAACGACGAGCGGAAACATAAATGTAACGCCAACTCCACTCATCCGCGGCCCGACAGGTGTCGAGGGGAAAAGCGTTTCCGGAGGAGATTTCTACCCATGGCCATCCTACATTGGCGAGAGTGGGCAACAGATCGTGAACAGCTCCGCCGCCTCCATCTTCTGGAGAAGGTTTCGCTCTTTGCCGGTCTGAGCAGGCGGCAACTCGGCAAGCTGTTGGTGAAGCTGTTCGAGAAAGAGTATGAACCCGGCGAGACGATCTTCCTCGAAGGGGAGCCAGGCAAGGCACTGTTCATCGTTCTCGATGGCAAGGTCTCGATCGTTCACGCCGACCATGGGGCCGAAGAACGGGTCGCAACGCTCGCTCCCGGAGCCTACTTCGGCGAACTGGCTCTTATCGATGATCTGCCCCGCTCTGCCAGCGCTCGCGCCGACGAGCACTCGGCCCTTCTCATTCTCTACAAGAGCCACTTTGATGATCTGATCGAGGGACACAGCACGATTGCGATCCGGGTGATGGGCAACCTGCTCAAGGCCCTCGCCGGATACGTCCGGGCGGCTCGTGCCCGCAACGCGGCCCTGGGCACCGCTCTCCACGGAACCGCCGCAGCGCTAGATCAGAGCGAGAAGCCTTCGGAGAGGCCTCAGCGATGAACCAGGTTCAGCCCGGGGACGCCACCAAGGGCGCCGGCCCATCGCGCTCCGCCCGATCGCTTTCTCCACCCGCGTCGATTCTCTGGGGCGTGGCAATCGTCATCACGGTGCTGATCATCTATGCCTCCCGCGAACTGGTGTTGCTTCTTTTCTTCTCGGCCTCCCTGGCCTATCTGCTCAACCCGCTCGTGAAGATGGCCGAGAGCGTGGTGATCAGGCGCGACGTGGCGGTCACGGGGATATTCATCGCGCTGATCGTTGGCCTGCTCGCGACGGCGTATTTACTCGTGCCTCGCCTGCGCACTGAGGTAAACACCCTGACCGGGAACTGGCCCTCCTTCACCCAGCGGCTTGATGATGCTGTCGATGCGCTTCAAGCCGAGATCGTCGCGGATTATCCTACTGCTCGCCACCTGTTTCCCGAGCGCGAGGCTCGATACGATAAGCTGAATGCATTCATCGAGCACCAGACCGCGAATCTTCCCAACCTGGTCAGCCACCTGGCGACGATCGTGTTGGCCGGGGTGTTGATCCCATTCTTCACCTACTTCCTCCTGCGCGACAGTCACAGGATGATCCAGTTTCTCATGGATCGCCTGCCGCCCGCCCAGATCGAAACCTCGGTCGCAGTATGGTGTGGGATCGACCGGATCATCGGTCGGTACCTTCGTGGGTTAGCCATCGATGGCATGGTGATCGGCGTCGCGGCGACATTAGGTCTGTGGGTGCTCGGCGTCAACTATCCGCTGTTGCTCGGGGCCTTCTCAGGCCTGGCCAATGTGGTGCCCTATCTCGGCCCGATTCTCGGCGGGGCAGCGGCCATGCTGACCGCCCTGATCCAATTCAAGAGTCTCGCCCCTCTCGGAAAGGTCCTGACACTCTATGTTTCCATCAAGCTGCTCGACGACGTGCTGATCCAGCCGATGACCATCGGCCACAGCGTCCACCTTCACCCCATGTTGCTCATTGCTTCTGTTATCGTCGGCGGCCATGCATTCGGCTTGATCGGGATGGTCGTCGCGGTTCCCGCGGTCACCGTGCTGCAAGAGACCACGAAGCTGATGCTGGAACGGCGGCGCTACCACGCCGGCCTTCCGGCCACCCACCCACGAAGAGGCGTTCCCATACAGCCTTTCGTCTGCTAGGTCTAACCGGCGTCCATCATTCCTGCCCGCCCATCAGGTGATCCGCACTTCCCCTCCAACGGGAAACATGTTATAAAGAGCGGGCTCCCCGGCCGATGTCCCCATCGTCTAGTCCGGCCCAGGACGCGGCCCTTTCAAGGCCGAAACGCGGGTTCGAATCCCGCTGGGGACGCCATGTTACCTGAGCGGTGGCCAGGCTGATCCAACGCCATTTCCCGAACGCCCCACCTACCTCCGGCACCGGCTCACCAATGCCGGCCTGGAGGCCGCCAATGCCACCCTCCACTGGGTGAAGAAGACCGCCCGGAGGGTTCCTGAACATCGAACTCTTCAGGACGGCGATCTGCTTCCACCGCGGAGGGCTCGATCGCTACCCACACGAAACCCGGTAGAGCCTTAAGTCTTGCCTTTGTCCATGGGTTGCGTTGAATCGAGCTATGGAGTGAATTAGCCACCGAGGTAGGCTTGCTTGACTTTCGGGGAGGCGAGCAGGTCCGCAGACGTTCCCTCAAGCACCACCCTGCCGTTCTCCAGTACGTACCCTCGACCGGCAAATTGAAGGGCCATTCGGGCATTCTGCTCAACGATGAGAATGGCGGTCCCTTCCCGATTGATTCTCTTCAGGGAGTCGAATACGCTCATCATCAACAGGGGGGCCAACCCCATAGAGGGCTCATCCAGGAGCATGACGTTCCTGCCGCTCATGAAGGCCCGCCCGACGGCCAGCATCTGCTGTTCGCCACCGCTCAGTGTCCCGGCATGCTGTTCTTGCCGCTCTTGCAGCCGCGGGAAGATCGAGAACACTCTCTCCAGGTCTTGTTCGATCGCCTTGCGGTCCCTCCTGGCAAAGGTGGCGAGTCTGAGGTTCTCCATGACCGTCAGATTGTCGAACAGACGTCTGCCTTCCGGGACATGGGATATTCCAAGCGCACTGACGACCTTGTCGGCGGGGTATGTGAGCAGGTCCCGTCCCATGTAGGTCATTTTCGTCCCGGCTTCAACAGGGACCAGGCGGGAGATCGCTCGCAAGGTGGTGCTCTTGCCCGCGCCATTGGCTCCGATGATGCACACGATCTCCCCTTCGTCGATCTGGAAGTTTACCCCATGAAGGGCGCTTATCTTGTCGTAGGACACTCGCAAGTTTTCCACGGACAACAACATCAGATCACCGTCGCCTTGCCCAAATACGCATCAATCACCTTGGGGTCGTTCTGGATCTCTTCAGGCGTGCCCTCGGCGATGACCTCACCGAAGCTAAGGGTCTGAATGGTCTCACAGAGCTCCATGACCACCTTCATCCTGTGCTCGATGAGGAAAATAGCCAGCCCCAATTCATCATGGACCCGACGGATCACCTCCATGATCCGAACCAGCTCTTCCGGGTTCATCCCCGCCGTGGGCTCATCCAGCAACAATAACTTGGGGTCCGTCGCCAGTGCCCGGGCCATCTCCACACGCCTCTGGGCGCCGTATGGTAGGTTGATGACCACCTGATCCGAGAGGTGCCGGATGCCCATCATGTCCAGCAACGTATGCGCGCTCTTTTCGATCTCTGCCTCTTCCCTGTGCCGCTTCGGGGTGCCGAAGAAGGCACCGAGCAATCCATAGCGAATCTTGGAGTAGTGGGCCATCTTGACGTGCTCGAGGACGGTCATGTGTCTCCACAAGAGCAGGTTCTGAAAGGTCCGGCTCAGGCCCAAGGAGGCGATTTGATAAGGCTGCAGACCGCTTATTATCTTGCCATCAAAGAGGATTTGACCTTCGGTGGGCGTGTACATTCCCGTGATGAGGTTGAAGATGGTGGTCTTCCCTGCGCCGTTCGGCCCGATCAGCCCCCTGATCTGCCCTGATCTGATCTCCACGTTGTAATTGTCCACGACGCGCAAGCCACCGAAACGGTGCGTCATTTTGTGAATCCGAAGGAGTGACATGTTACACCCCAGGATCCGGACTGTGCTTCGGTTTGATGAGGTTCGTGACGTTGAGGTCCGTAAACGCAATCAGGCCCGTTGGGCGGAAAATCATCACGAGAATGACCAAGAGCGGGATGACGATCCACTTCAGGATCTCCAACGGACGCAGGGCTTCCCCGAGAAGACTAATGCTGACGGCGCCCACAATGGCTCCGTACACGGAGTTCAACCCTCCAAAATAGACCATGGCCAGGACCTCCGCGAGTTTTTGGATCCCAAAGGTTCCCGGGTTCACATAACCCAGCACATGGGCAAACAGCCCGCCCGCAACACCGGCCCAAAAGGCGGCGAACAGAAACGCCACAATCTTGGTGCGTCTCGTGTTCACCGTCATGGCCTCCGCCGCCGTTTCGTTGTCACGCACCGCATTGAGGGCCTTTCCCATCGTGGATCGGACGAAATTGTTGATGATCCATACGCAGGCGACCGTCCAGAGGAACACGGTGGGCAGGGTGGCCCACTCCGGCTGCCCGCTCAGGCCGCGCGGGCCCCGAACCACCTCGAGGTTCTCGATCAAACTCTTGACGATGAACATGAAGGCCAGGGAGATAACGGCGAGATAGTCGCCGCGCGTCCGAAACGAGGGAATCGCAACGGCGAGCGCAGCAAAGGATGCGACGAGTCCCCCCAGGATCAAGGCAATGGGGAACATGAACGGTCCCAGGAACGGCGGAAGCCAGGCTGCTCCGAAGAGTCGGTCATCGACGAACAGGACCACGGTGAACACCGAGGCGACGTATGCGCCGAGCGCCATGAACCCGGGGTGGGAACACGAGAATTGCCCCATGTAGCCGTTGATCACGTTCAAACTCAATGTGACCATAATGGCGATCATGGTGAGCCTCAGCACGAGCACACGGTAGTCACTCAGCTCCGCCCACAGATGCAACACCGCATACAGGAGGATCAGGTGGACGGCCACCGAGAGTACCTTCGAAAGCCGGAAAAGTTCGGCGGCGAGCCGGTTCGCCACGGAGGTACCCAGCCAGGCAGTGCCAGCTATCGGTACCGCGTATATGCACAGCGTGTAGAGGATGGCGCTGGGGATCAGGGTGGGCGTCGCGAGCATAATAAGGAAACCGAACAGGACCGGGACCCTTGGCAATCCCAAAGCCAGCGCCACAGGGGCGCCCACGAGGTGTTCAAGCGTCACGGCGACGAGGGCGCTGAGAAGCCAGCCAACCAGGGGGACCTGGGAGAATGAAGCGCGTACCGATCTCATCTCGCTTTGTGTTTCCCTATCGATCACGGAGTTGCTTCGCCCAATCCCTGGCCGTGGACCGAGATCGCCGGAACGAAACGTTTAGAGCCTCAACCGAGCGCTGTACGGTTCACCGAAAAAGCCGTGAGGCCTGAAGGTCAGGATTAGGAGGATGATCGAATACGCGATCAGGTCGCGGAGCGTCGAAGGAAAGATCATGACCACGAAAATCTCGATGAACCCCAGCAAGAAGCCGGCGAGCGTGGCGCCCATCACAGAGCCTCTTCCTCCCAGGATTGCAGCGACGAACGCCTTCCAGCCGACTACAATCCCCATATAAGGGTCCAGCACGGGGTAGGCAACGCCAAAGAGGATTCCCGCGGCGGCGGCCAGCGCCGATCCAATCGCGAACGTGAGCGCAGCCATGGTGTTGAGCGGTACCCCCATCAAGGGCACGGCGGCAGAGTCAAAGGCCATCGCACGCATGGCCATGCCCCACTTCGTTCTCCGCACGAATTGGTGCAGGCCAAGGGCCAGGAGCAAGGCCACGACGACGATCATAATTTTCTCGTTGGTGATGAATACACCGCCCACGTTATATGTCGTGGTTGGAATCAAGGAAGGAAAGCGCACCCGCTGTGCTCCCAGCAGGGCCAGGTTGCCGGTTTCCAATATGATGCCTATCATCAAGCCCGTGATGGCGGCCGAGGCTAGGGGCGCATTTCGCAGGGGCCGATATCCGACTCGTTCGACGATCACGCCCACGAACGCGGTCAAGAACATGGAGAAGAGGATGGTCAGCACCAGGATCACCCAGTTGGGCAATGTGACCGCGCCCGCGGCGGAAAGCGAAATCAAGGCGGTTGCCACACCGAAGCCGATGTACGCCCCGACCATGAAGATATCGCCGTGGGCAAAATTGAAGAGCATGAGGATACTGTACACCATGGAGTATCCGAGTGCGATCAGGGCATAAAAGCTGCCCCACTGGAGGGCGTTGACTACGTTTTGGAGGAAGAATGCCATGGCTTCGGTCCTTTTCTTTCAAGAAAGGCAGGCCAGGACTATCGCCCTGGCCTGCCTTTCTGCGACCCGAATATTAGCTCTGAACGGCGGTGACCTCGAAATACCCCTCCGTAGTTGCTACCCCTTGGGGCAGACAGACTTGTAGAACTCGAACTCGCCGGTATTGCTGATCCTGACGATGACGGCGCACTTGATCGGGTCGCCTTCCTCGGTGAAACTCATCTCGCCTGTGATCCCTTTGAATTTTTTGATTTTGGCCATCGCATTGCGGACACGGTCCCTGTCTGTTTTGATGGTCCCCGTCAAACCGCCAGAATCCTGGATCGCCTTTTGAACGATGAGCAGGGAGTCCCAGGTGAGCGCGGCCACGTCATCGGGCACGTAGCCGAATCGTGCTCTGTACCGGTCGATAAATGCCTTGGTCGCCCCGGTCGCACCGGCGGCAGCATAGTGGCTACTGAAGAAGAGCCCATAGCAGTCTTTGCCGCAGAGTTTCACCGTTTCGGCGTAACCCCAACTGTCGCTTCCCACGATGGGCTTTTTCCACCCTAACTGGTGGGCCTGCTTTACGATAAGTGCCACCTCGTTATAGTACTGGGGAGTGAACAGCACCTGAGCGCCTGACCTGATGATCTTCGTCAACTGGGAACTGAAGTCGGTATCCTTGGTGGTGAAGCTTTCGAACGCCACGACGGAACCGGGGCCATGCAGCGCTTCCCAGGCCTTTTTGAAGTACTCGGCAAGGTCCTTGGGGTAGTCGCTCGCCACATCGTAGAGCACCGCAGCCTTCGTGAATTTGAACTCCTCCGTAACGAAATTGGCCACGACCGGGCCCTGGACTGAATCAAGGAAGGCAGCGCGGAAAACATAGGGCCGGTTCTTGGTGGTTTCCGGATTCGTGGACCATGGGCTGATCATCGGCGTCTTGAACCTGTTGGCTGTTCCACCCGCAGGTACCGCCTGTTTCGAGGCCTGAGGGCCGACAATGACGAGCACTTCGTCCACGGTGATCATCTTGGTGTTGGCCTGCACGGCAGACTCCGCTTTGGACTCGTTGTCCTCGATGATCAGCTCAACCGGGTACTTCTTCCCCTGTACCACGATGCCTCCGGCGGCTTTTACGTCGTCGAGCCACATCTGAGCCGCAAACTTTGTCCCCTCGCCTATCTTGGGGACATCGCCGGTGAGTTCGGCGTTGATGCCGATCTTGATGGTCTTTGCCTGGCCCCAAACCGAAGGTGAGAACGCCAGAATGACCGCGAGGACACAAACGCCGAACAGCAATCCTTTTCGCATCGCACGACTCTCCTTGTGGGTTTTTGTGACATGCCGATCAATCTTGATGAAACCACCACAACACGCTCAAGCGGATCAAGGAGCTCCAGCTCCGTGGACGACGTAGGCGTTTTCACGCCGGCCCCGTACACTATACACAACATTTCAACCGGATACCAGAAATCTGCGGCATTCAGGGCATTGCCCCTGGCCTGGTAGCACTTGAAATGTTTGAGGCCATTGGGCTTGCCGAGTTCGGTGTCCTCGCCCTTCACAGAACCCTATTGGGTCAGCACGCTCAGAAGGACCGGCTTGATGGCAAACAGCTCCTGGCGCCCGAACGGATTGTCGATGGTCAATTTCGAGGTCAGATGGAAGCCTCTATTTGACTCGCTGGGGACGCCATTGCGGCGTTCACGCTTTTGGCTCAATGCTCTCCATAATCGCCCCGTCGGTTCTTTGATCCGAAGCGTGCCAATCGAACGCGGCCCCGCCTAAAAAGCTTCCCTGTCTGCCCCAAGGCATGCTACTATTACTTTTGGATATATCTCTGATTGATGACGCGATCACGCGACATCGCAGGTAAGCACCCGTTAGTTAAAGGTCCGCTTAGCCTCGCCGAAGGGACTGCTGGTCGCTGGATGCGGTGGTCATCGGTCTTCGTGCGAAAGCTGGTTCAACTGCCAGGCCGGCTCTCCACCGGAAGAGACCTAACGGAGAAAGCGGACTTCACGCGGAAGGAGGATCGCCATGGCCGCTGAAAGCTTGACCATCATCGACAACCGGACTGGAAAGACGTACGAGATCCCCGTCGAGCATGGGACGATCAACGCCATGGACCTCCGCCAGATCAGGGCCTCCGACGGCGATTTCGGGTTGATGAGTTACGACCCGGCCTTTACCAACACCGCTTCGTGCAAGAGCAAGATCACATTTATCGATGGGGACAAGGGGATTCTAAACTACCGTGGGTACCCCATCGAGCAATTGGCCGAGAAAAGCACTTACCTGGAGACCGCCTATCTCATTCTCTATGGGGACCTGCCCACGGGCGAGCAGATGGATGAATTCGTCTACCAGATCACCCATCACACCATGATTCACGAGAACATCAAGAAGTTTATGGACGGCTTCCACCATGATGCTCACCCGATGGGGATCTTGGCGGGGACGGTCGGCGCCCTCTCGACCTTCTATCCCGATGCCAAGAATATTATGGATCCGGCGTCCCGCCAGACGCAAATCTACCGACTGATCGCCAAGATGCCGACGCTAGCGGCCTACGCCTATCGGCACAGCCTCGGGCTTCCTTACACCTACCCGAATAACACCCTGAGCTTCTCGGGGAACTTCCTCAACATGCTCTTTCGGATGACAGAGCCAACGTACTATCCGCACCCCGTGTTGGAAAAGGCTATGGATGTGCTCTTCATCCTCCACGCCGATCACGAGCAGAATTGCAGCGCCAACGCGATGCGCTCCGTCGGGAGCTCACACGTCAACCCATTCTCGGCCGTGGCCGCCGCGATCGGGGCGCTTTACGGTCCCCTGCACGGCGGCGCCAACGAGGCCGTCCTCCGGATGCTGAAGGAGATCGGGTCGAAGGACAAAGTCGCTGAGCACATCAAGAAGGTCAAGGCCGGCGAAGGGCGGCTGATGGGCTTTGGCCACCGGATCTATAAGAACTACGATCCCAGGGCCAAGGTCATCAGGCGGCTGGCCGAAGAGGTCTTCGAGGTGACCGGGAAAAATCCACTGCTGGATATCGCCGTCGAGCTGGAGCGAATCGCGCTTCAGGACGAGTACTTCATGAAGCGCAAGCTCTACCCGAACGTCGATTTCTACACCGGCTTGATCTACGAGGCGATGAAATTCCCGGTGGACATGTTCCCGGTCCTGTTTGCCATCCCGAGGACCGTCGGCTGGGTTGCCCAGTGGGAGGAGATGCTCCTCGACCGGGAGCAGAAGATCGCCCGCCCCAGGCAGATCTACC
>Ga0209521_10003589_pt1 | contig 12501 bp, 13 predicted proteins | sample Rifsed19ft4_FD_184016 | JGI IMG/M metagenome (GOLD analysis project Ga0209521, IMG submission 184016) | Soil microbial communities from Rifle, Colorado, USA - sediment 19ft 4 (version 2) | ecosystem: Environmental > Terrestrial > Deep subsurface > Rock core/Sediment | place: Rifle, Colorado... | reverse complement strand
CATAGGCAGAATTTGTCCGCAGCTTGGGAGAACATAAAATGACAAACTGCTCCGTCCACACCCTCATCGCCGATGTCATCCTCTTGGCCGAAGGCCAGGTCCTCTTAGTCAAATACAAACAGGCCGAAAAATACGATAAGCAGACCGGCTGGTTTCTCCCCAATGACTCGCTCTTAGAATTCGAGCATCCCCAAGATTGCGCCAGGCGAGTTCTCAAAGAGCAGTTAGGCTTAACCCATATAGAATTAAAATTGAGTTTCATCGAATCCTTCAAGGGGAGTGACGGGAGCTGGCACTTAGCGTTTCACTACAAAGCAGAATTAGAAAAGAAGCCAACTATTACCCCTTTCGACCAGATTGAAGTTGCTCAATGGTTCCCTTTAGACCAACTGCCCGAGCGTTCGGAAGTGGCCCACCAGGGCTGGGCTCGAACTATCATCAAAGCGGCCTTGAAACAGGTTTAAACATTCCGTAATTGAATCACGGAAAGAGACCCCTCCTTTTATCCTCCCCTCTTTATGGTGAGCTTGCCGAACCATTAGGGGAGGAGAATTTCACCCTCTCCTAAGAGGAGAGGGTGGGGGTGAGGTTTTGAATCAGATTGCCACGCCCCTCGACTCCGCTCTCTTCGAGCCTGAGCCTCAGAGCCGAAGGCGGGGCTCGCAATGACTACTACTATCTAACCCCTCCCTTACCCCTCGGGGTGAATTCTCTGGATGAACCCTCCCCTAAAAGGAGAGGGAACTGACCCAGGCGGAAAGCTCTTGCTTAAGCTGTAGATTTGGATATATTAAAAGTTCAATAAACAAAGAGTTTCTTAACTTGAAAAAATGCCGGAATAGGTCAAGTGGCTAGAGCATTTGATTGTGGGTCAAAGAGTTATGGCCTCTCAGCCCACTGGGTGTTATCTCTACCAGCTTCCAAACGGAGGGTTAGTCCTAACTGGCAAGGCAGTTGACTTGAAGTCTTTAGATCCGCAATTATCTTTAAAGAAGATGGGAGCCTTAGAATCACAAGATAATCATTTGAATAATACCACAAAAAGGAGGAGTTATGCTTAACAAATTCCGGTTTAGAGGTTTAAGAGGTGGTAGCGTTTTTTCTGGCACGGTCCTAGCCGTATTCCTGCTCCTGCTAGAAGGGAACACCCCTTTGGCTAAGACCACCCCGGCTGGATTCGGCAGTATCAACGGCTCTCCTACTTTGGTCAAAGGCAAAGTAGTGGAAATCCACGCCCCGGCTACTTTTGTGCCCGGAAAGGATTACTCCATCTCCTTAGCCAGTGAGAATAGTAAAGCCAGTTACAATGTCACCGCGGCTACCCTAGTGAAAGGGAAGGTGACCGAAGTCAAGACCAAGAAGCTCAAAGCCGGCCAAGTCTGGGCCCTGACTGCACCGGTGGGAGTTTCCCTGCTCTCTTTCTTTTTGGATGGGAAAAAACCAGCTGGGACGGTCATCAGCCAGCCGACCGATAATGCCAACTATGATTTCCCTACCTGTCCGACTCAGGTGGTCTCCGGTGGGATTACCGACTTAACCGGTACCAGGTTCAGCCCTAATATTGACGGGAATCAGGTTAGTTTTGGGAATCAATCCGGGGATGTTTTGGCTTCCAGCCCAACATCTATAAAAGTGCGGGTACCAGAATTGACACCCGGCCAGCCGGTGGACGTGAAAGTCACTTCTGACGGCAAAGAGCAGAAACTGGGTACCACCACCCCCATCAGCCTGGAAGCAGAAGTGGGGCAAGAGGTAATCCTGAAAGGTCAGACCACCCAGATAACTGCTACCATCAAAGGGAGTACCGATGTCTATGCCCTGGAGTGCAATAATCTTTCTACAGATAGGATAGATATTGTGGGGCAGGCAGACCAAACCGTAGTTTATACCAGCGGAGGGGAGGATAATTCCGCCACCCTGACTATTCGAGGCAAACAAGATGGAGACTACCAGGTGACCATTGTCCCGGTGGCGGTTGTCTCAGATCCGACCAGCGTGCAGCTAGCCGGAGGGTGCACCGAATGCTGGGAGGCCTACAGCGCCTGCGTTAACAAGGTGGCCGCCGAAGAAAAAGACTGTTATGATAACTGCGACAAAACCAAGGGAGACACCGGGTGCTACTTAGCCTGCAGCGCGGAAGCCCGACTCAAAGAGGCTGAGTGCATGGCCGCCTACATCGGGTGTATGCGCAAGAAAATTTTGGGCATCTAATCGGATTGGGGTTCGCCCTTGGGCTGAATGTGGCCTGAAGTAAACAGTTGCCGGAGGGTTAGTCCTAACTGGCAAGGCAGCGGACTTGAAATCCGTTTTAACAGTTTCTGTAAGTTCTTCAGTCTTAATGCAATTGCTTATCAGGGCTGAAGTTATAAAATACCTACTTGTTTCAAGTTGGCCTAATTTGGCCTCTTTTGGACAGACGATGGACACTATATGGACTCCAAAATCCGGAAAGGAGGCTTTACTTCCCGGATGGATTAGCTAGCCCTTAGAACTTTTGCTGTTTTCGCCACATCCAGAGGTTTCACCCACAGAATAGCTCCATAGCGACCCTGTCCCGCAGAAACTCCATCCAAGACAGTAACGTTTATCCTAGCTTAGGCCAGTCTGGAAAGGAGGTCTGCCAAAGCTCCTGGCTTATCTACTCCTTGGATCAGAAAACAGCTCTTTTTCTGGGCAAGTCTGATTCCGGCCTCCTTGGCAGCCTTTGGTTCCTTCCAACTTCAAATATGGCTAAAGATGGATTGCAAGGCTAACTCTCGTAAGTTAGGGAGCCACTTCTGGTTTCCAATTCCTCTTCTTCCAGGGTAAAACAACTATAATAGCGTCAGCTTTTTCACTATCAGAATAGTCCGATAGGCTCTGAGTAAAACAAATGCCTATAACATCATAGCTAATTCGAAATGATTTGGATGCAATTGTTGGAACTCATCTTTGTTTATTGAAAGAAGCCAGGTATTCTAAGATATCTACCATCTCTCCTGGTTCAAATCTTGGCCAAGGAATTTTCTGTGTTTTAGCTGCTTCTTCCATGGCCGGAGCATGATTCCACATTTGGGTGGCTACGTGAGCGGCGGAGAGTAGTTCAGGTACTATGGCCAAATCAGGACCGGCCGAACCGCCCTTCCCAGACAAGGAATGACAATGGATACAGCCTTTCTCAATGAAAAGCTTTTTACCTCTTTCTGGAGCACTAGCTTTGTCGAAATAGTTAACCAAATAAAGATAGGCGACTAAATCCGCCATTTCTCCTTCAGAAAACTTTATGAATTTAGCCCCTTTTTCTTGCATCTTCTTCCACATGGCCGGCCCGTGATTCCAGAGCTGTCCTGCTAATTCTGGCATGCTGCGGCCTTGGTCGGAAGTTGCTTTTCCTAGATCGGGACCTATTCTCTCCCCTTGGCCTCTGATAGAATGGCATTTTAGGCATCCCTTATCGACGAAGAGTTTCTTACCACGATTGGGGCTGCCTGGCTCTAGATAGCGCTTCTCCTGTTTTGAGTTCCTCCCGCCGGTTTGAAGAAAGGCTAAAAGATCTATCATCTCGTCGCCTTGAAACTTGGGTCTTTTTATCTTCAACCGGGCCATGGTCTGTTCCATTTCGGGACCGTGATTCCACATTACTTGCGCTAAACCTATTAAGGAATATCTGTTTTTGTAATACTTCAAGCTGGGACCCGGCTTTTCCCAGGCTTCTTCAAAGGAATGGCATTCAATACAGGATTTTTCCCGGAATAACCGCTCACCCGTAACTGGGTCTCCCGGTTTTCCCAGTTGGGCCAGGTAATATTGATAGGCACTCAGAAAAGCAATCAGCGTAGACATCTCCTGAGGAGTAAATTGGGGTCTTTGGATTTTCAGCTCACTCATTCTCTCGCTCATGATGGGAGCGTGGTTCCATAAGATCCCGGCAATGTCATACAGGCTGCCTTTCAGATAAATCTTGCCCAGGTTTGGTCCAATCTGGCCTCCCTCATCCCCTAAAGCGTGGCATTTTACGCACCCCTTTTGCTCAAAGATTCTGGCACCTTCCAAGGGGTCCTCTGGCAGCAGTTCCTCTTGAGAAAGAGCCAAGACTATTAAAAACAAAAGCAATAGAATGACAAAGACCGTTTTTTTCATTCTGTTTCTGCCGTAGTCGGCCCTGGTAGATAAGTTCTTATTCTAGCAGTGGTTTCCGTTAAGGCTTTTTCTCGGCCTTCCTGGATTTCCCAAACAGACACAATGGGGAAGAATTTTGTAAAGACCATATACAAAAGGATAAATAATGCGAAACAGCCTGCGGTTATCGAAAACTCTACTAGGGTGGGATTATAAATGCCCCTCGGGTAGGGAAGACGCGGATTAGAAAGAGAGGGGACTACTATGGTGATTCTCTCCAGCCACATGCCGAGGTTGACCGCGATTGAGGCTATCAGAGTTCCGGTTATGGTCCGGGTCTTCTTGCGGCACAGCAAACTAAACGGGATTACAAAACAGAAGATAAACATGCCCCAGAATAAAGGAGCGTATCTGCCGAATACTTTTGACTGCCAGACTGAAATCTCACGGGGCTCATGCCCATACCAAGTAGTTAAATATTCTCCAAAAGTGAAATAGAACCATAAAAGAGTCATCACCAGAAGTAAGATACCCAAGTTGTTAAAATGAATCGGCTTTAAATAATCTTCTAAATGATATACTTTACGGATGATTGCCATTCCGGTAATGATTGCTGCGATTCCTGAAAATATAGCGCCGACTACAAAGTAGGGACCAAAGATAGCGGAGTGCCACATCGGTTGAACAGTCATGGCAAAGACGTATGAGACTACTGTATGAACTGAAACCGCAATCGGAATTACGGCCACCGCCATTATGCCGATTGCTTTTTGAAGCCTCTTGACCTGTTCTTCTGTCCCCTGCCAGTTCAAGGAGAGAAATGTGTAAAGCTTTTTTCTCCAGCCGGATACTCTGTCTCTTAACAAGGCAATATCCGGAATCAAGGGCAAAAATAGATAAATGGTGCTGGCGGTCAGGTAGGTAGAAATGCTGCATACATCCCACAACAGGGGAGATGAAAAATGGCCATGCTTGATAACGTTTAAGAGCCGATCTGGTCTTCCCATATCGATGATGACATTGGCTACCCCAAAGAACAAGACTAGGACCGTTATGACCTCTGCCATACGTGTGATAGACCTTCTCCATTCGGCTCGGGAGAGTCTTAAGATGGCTGAAATTAGAGTCCCAGCGTGAGAGACTCCGATAAAGAAAACGAAATTAGTAATATAAACTCCCCAAAATACGGAACGATTCAATCCAGTTACTCCCAGTCCGTGCCAGAGCTGCCAAATCCAGATAAAAGCAGCCCAGATAACAATTGCCGAGAGAATGGCAACGGTCAGGTAGAATTTTTTCCCCGTAAAGAGAATCGGTTTGAATAAGGCCTCGTCGTTAATCGGCCTGGTCTGCATTCTAAGCTCCAGCTCGCAAGTAGATTACCTTGGGTTTGGTTCCTAAATCTTCCATCAAGGTGAAGGCACGTGCGTCTTTAGACAGTCTTGCCACTTCACTATAAGGGTCATCGAGATCCCCAAAGATTATCGCGCCGGTCGGGCAAGTTTGAGCACAGGCTGGTGTATAATCTTCAGGCGAGAGCTCTCTTTTCTCGGTCTCGGCCTTCTCTTTGGCTTTCATCAAGCGATGGTGGCAGAAAGTGCATTTTTCCACCACCCCTTTGGGTCGCACCGAAACATCCGGGTTTAACATAGGCTGCATCTGCTCGGGCCAGTGAGGAGCATACCAGTTGAAAAACTTAATAGTGTAAGGGCAGGCGTTAGCACAGTAGCGGCAGCCGATACAGCGCGGATAGACCTGTGCCACCAACCCCTCTTTATTCTTGTAGGTCGCCCCGGTTGGGCAGACCGGAGTACAGGGGGGTCGGTCGCAGTGCTGACACAAGATGGGTAAAAATCTCACTCTGGCCGGGGAGTTCTCCTCTCGGAACTGGATAATATTGATCCAGGCTATGGTTCTTCTCTTTTCAGCTTCTCCTGGTGGAATAACAGGGACATTATTTTCTTGCTTGCAGGCAATCACGCAGGCCTGGCATCCAGTGCAGCGGTCTAAATCAATCACCATTCCCCAACGAGGCATAAGTTACGCTCTAAGCCTTGTAAAGTTTAATCTTAAGATAGCTCAGGTTTTTATCTAATGACTTTCCGTTGCCACTTGCCAACCGATTCGGATTGGTGGCTTTCTCCAGACTCCATCTTCCGTTGCCACCATTACCTAATCCTAATGGTATGCTGACGACTTCTGGCAGAGTTCCAGAATAGAGTTTGGCCTTAATTTTGATTTTACCCAGAACAGATTCCACCCAAACCCAATCGTCCTCCTTGATTCCCAGCTTATGAGCCTGTTCCGGATGAATTTCCACCCAGCTTTGCCACTGGACTGGCAGATGCGGGGTGATATGTTCGTAGAGATAAGGCTGGTTGCTGTTCAAGAGTGCGGAAAAAGTCAACGGTTCGAACACATTAAGATAAAAAGGGAACAGGCTTTCTTCACCTTGCCAGCTGGGGGCTTCATAATAAGGCAAGAACACCGAATCCGAGCTTTTCCCTCTTGTCTGGCCAGCAGGGGTAAGTTTTTCTAAGGCCTGGGAATAGAATTCAAATTTACCAGAAGGGGTTTGAAAAGCTCTTTCCCAGCGTTGGTATTCATAAAGAGGGTCCCACCAACCCCCTTTTTCTAAAATCCGATTCCAGAATTCTTCGAAATTTGAATATTCAGCACTCCACCATCCTCCTTTTTCCATCTGTCTCATCCAGGCCCCCTGGAAAGGAGTGCCAAATACCATTCCTCTCCGGGATTCGTAAACTCCTCGCAGACCATCTTGTATCAGCTCGGGATGGTTTTCCCAAGGCAGACTCTTGTGTATGGTCTCATCTGATTTGTTAGAAATTTTCAAAATTAGCTCTACCGTGTCTGTGGTGTCCAAGAAAGGCTCCACCACCGGTTGGCAGACTCCTAGGCAAGCAGAGCCCAAGGCGGGGTAGGGAACCACATCCTGCCATTTCTCCAAAAAAGTATGGTCCGGCAAAATCAAGTCAGCATACTGAGAAGTTTCATCCAAAAAAGGCGAGAAACTTACTATAAACGGGATTTTGGTTAAAGCTTGCGCCCACTCTCCAATCGGGTAGCAATTGGAGAAGGGATTTATCTTATCAATCAATAGAATTTCTACCGGGTAAGGCTTTTCCTCCAAAATGGCATTGGTCAAATGAGGGAACACCTCCCAACCAGCCAGGTTATTGTTTTCTAAAATGGGACTAATTTTTAGTGCTGTTGGTGAAGAGGATTCCAGCGAAGGAAATTTCTTAAAAGGTACCTCTCTCTGAATGAGTGTACCTCCTTCTGAGTCGAGGCTTCCTACCAAGGCGTTGAGTGCCAGCACAGCCATCTGGAGATTGAGACCTCCGGAAGGGGGTCTTCTTTCTCCAATGGCCAAAGCCGGTCTCAGCTCTGCAAACTCTCTGGCTAAACGAATGATGGTAACAATTGGAACCCCTGTGATTTTGGAGACGGTCTCGGTGGGATATTCCTGAAGAACCCAGTTCTTAAACCCTAAGTGGCCCTGGCCTTGTTTGTCGGTCCAATCCTCGAAGCCAAAGGTGTGTTTCCGGACGAAGTCCTCGTCGTATCTACCCTCCTTAAGGATGGTATAGGCCAATCCCAAGGCTAATGCAGCTTCAGTTCCGGGATTGATGCTGATCCATTCGTCCGCATTAGCCGCAGTGGGAGAAAGCCTTGGTTCAATCTGAACCAGTTTGCCTCTGGTTTCAGGTCTTTTCCTCCTGAAGTTACCATACATTCTTTGCATCCAGGTGGGGGAATACCACCCTTCCAAAAGGGGAGTTCCAAAGGAGAGAATATATCTGGCATTTTCTATATCATAGGCAGGATAATCTTTTATACCCTGCATAAGAAATTGGGCCCACAAGATGCCGGGGTCTCGAAGCAGATTAACTTGCACCAAATTGGGAGTGCCATAGGCCGAGGTAAACTGCTCCCAGAGTTTTCCAGATAAGCCTCGGTTCTCCTGGGTTAGAACCAAAAGTTGATGAGCCTTTCGATCGTTTCTGAGCTCTCGTAATCTGTCCGTAACAATTTCTACCGCTTCCTCCCAGGAGATCTTCTCCCACTGATTATCGCCTCTCTTTCCGGTTCTTTTTACCGGTCCGACTAAACGGTCTGGATCATAAAGAACCTGCAGCCCATTTTGTCCTTTGGGGCAAAGCTTGCCCCGGCTTATAGGGCAAAGCGGATTCCCCTCGATTTTTCTGGGATAACCATCTACCAGCCTGACCACGATTCCGCACCCAGCCGGACATTGGCCGCAAATTGACAGTTTGAATTCTTCTTTTCCAATTCCTGCCAGCAGACCATCTTTGTACTCTTCCTTGGCCAATAGCTTGCTTTTGCCCCATTCCCCCAAGGTAATCCCGGCTAAAGTAAATCCACTAAAGGCCAGAAAATCTCTACGCGTAATCTGCATCTTTTAGCGGTGGCAGGCAGCGCAATCTTGGGAAACTTTGCTTTTGCGGTGGCAGTCCAAACAGTTATTCATAGATATTTTCTTCAGAGGAGATGAGGGAGGTTTTTCTGCCAGTGATATTTTGCCATGGCACTCCTGGCAATCCAGACCGGCTAATCGGACGTGCCGGTTGTGGGAAAAGTAGACATGGTTAGGCACTTTAGCTAACTTGTTCCACCGAATCGGATTTCCGCTTTCGGCTAGTTTCCAGATCTCTCGGTAGTTAGCATTAGCAAGAGGGGAAGTGGCATGGCATTTCAGACACACTTCTGCTTGGGGAAGGCCGGCCTGGACGCCGGCCTTTGCTCCTGAGTGGCAGAGAGTACAATCCATTACCCGGTGGACCTGGTGATTGAAGGAGAAGGGTTGTTCAACACCGCTTCCGGGCAATAAGGGTGACAAATTGTAACCCAGGGTGAATCCTACCAGTGCCAAGACCAGGATTCTGAGTATGCGCATGCAACTTCCCCGTAAGCTTATTTGTCCCTATTTGGCTTTTTCCTTATTCTGTCCGCTAGCCTCCTGCTCTTTGAGTTTTTTATCATATAGTTCCTTTTTTCTGACTTGGGAATCATAAACTAAGAACTCATAGATGGCTTTGGCCTCCTTGGAGCCGATCCCAGAGCCGGGCTTTCGCTTCATTCTCTTGATGTACCTTTCCCATTCATCCGGCAGGGCATAAGTGCTGTTGATGGGCCTGGCCAAGCTGTGGCACTTTGAGCAAGTCTTCCCAAAGATCTTGTAATTGTCCTGCATCTCCTTGGGATACTTGGAGACGTCGATGGTCTTGGGACCTTTCTCCAGTTCCTTAAAGCGAGACTGGGAAGTATCCGCCGGAGCGCTCTGGTCAGAAGCCGCAGAAGTACCGGCCCCAAAAAGAGTCAGGCAAAGAACCAAATAGAAGACTACTCTTACCATAAGCTTACCTCCTGACTAATCATTGTTTTCCTGCAGATATTCTAAGACTGCTCTTGATTCCTTGGCGGTCAGTCCGCCGCGGACCCGCATATGGTTTACTATCACTGCCCACTCATCGTCTGAGCGCTCAGTGGCGTTTCTTTCGGAATGGCATTTACCGCAGTTGGCCTGGTAAACATTTTCTCCGGTAATCTCTTTTTCCTGAGTTAGTACCAGGGAAGGATAGACCAGGATTGCCAGAAAACTAACAGCCAAAACCAGTCCGGTAATTTTCTTAACTTTTTTCATTTTTCTCTCCTTTAGAATCCTTGGGCAAACTGAAAGATAAACTCATTGTTATCTATTTCGTTCTCTTTCTCCTGATTCAATCTGAAGGCGATGCGGAAAATCGTGCTGCTGGCCAAGTAGTAGTTTAGGCAGGGAGTGAATTCGGTGAAATCTTCAGCCTTTCCCCCAAAGTCTTGGGCTGAGTATCTGACCACGATCTCCACCGGGTTAAGTATATCCACTTCGGTAAAACCTAACTTCAGAGCGGCCTGAGCATACCACCCGCGCTTCACCTGAAAAGTGTCCGGAGAAATAGCTTGATCAACCTGATTGAATTCTCCCCTTAGTTCGAAAAAGTCCTGGTGATGAAATTCAGCGTCTATCCCGAACAGGTTAAGGTCTAACTTAGGGGATTTGACTGCATCGTATTTGCCAGTATAAGCGGACGCACCGATCTCCACTCCTTTGTAAGGGACTACTCCCAGCCTCCCCCCGACCGCCTTGTTATTGTTCTTCTTATCGCGGTCATCTTCCTTTCTGAGGTCTCTCATCTTAGCTCCGATACCCCCTTCTAAGCCGTTCACTAGATAGAGATTGTAGTTCACCCTGCTATAAGGAGCGGCAATGCCTACGGCTCCACTGAGCATAATTCCTGCCTCGCTCCAGGCAACTGGAATCACCTGGTCGTTGGAATAGGGCCTGGTAGGGACCTTGGCAATCCAGGAGGGATGAAGTCTTTCGTTGAACACTCCAAAGGGAACCAGAAACTTACCACCCGTAAGGGTGACATAGTCATTCCAGATGTAGCTAATGAAGGCATACTCCAGTTCGAACTCAGCCCCATGTTCAACCTCTACTTCTGCAGCAGCCAACAGGTTATCTTGCATCTGGAATAGAAATATGGGATTGAAATGGTAGTTGTCGAAGGTTCCAACACTGGTGAGGGTGTCCTCTTTTTGGGTCCAACTGTATTGCCAATCCATGTAGCCGGTGACAAGCCACTTGGCCTTTTGGGCTTGGGCTATCGAGACCGTAAAGAACGACAATATCATCAGGAGAAAAATTAAACCTGCTCTTCTCATTTTATCCTCCTTGAATCTATGGTTTTTTGTTAGTTTTCCATTTCATCTCAGCTGTAATGTCATACTTTCACCTATCCTCTGCACTTCTGGAGACATATGCCGTAAGGCCATATAGACTCTTTACCGCTCTCTCTTGATTGGCTGCTCACCTCCTCTGGAAATTTTGAGTAAGACTACCATTCTTCCTTTTCTCCCTTGGGCATCAGACTCATTAAGTAGTCTGCCAAGAGCTCTAATTCTTGATCGCTGATTGCTCCTTTCCAGCTGGGCATTCGGTAAGGGGGAGTCCGGCCCAGAGAATCTTTCTGAGGAATGTCTTTCAGACCTTTCAATATTTGTTGTTTCAATTCATCCTGGGTGTATCCTTCCGCCACGTAGGTCAAAGCTGGAATCTCTTCCCCGGTCTGGGCATTTGCATTTTTTACTCCTTTTTCACCATTTACGCCATGACAGAGGATACAGCCGTAATTCTTATAAACTTTATAACCTTCTTGAAGCTGGGGGCTGGATGCCAAACTGGAAAGAATTGAGTCAGATCTTATTTCCCAGTCAACTCGCCCTTGATTCCGGGACTTTGAGCAACAATTCAAGACTGAGATACTTGATATTAGTAGTGCGATTTCGAAAAATCTGAGGCCTAGGCTACCCCGAAAGTTGAAAACCCATTTGAAATAGAGACCCATTTTCATTCCTGAGCCAAAAAAAATATCATTTGTGCATGATGGTTCTAATCAAACTCTGCTTTTGGGATTTTTCTGGAGGTATTCCAGTTTTTTTTCAACTGCTTTAGCCAGTTTATCCAAGGTCTGGGTTTCTAAATACTTTCTGATGCTGGTTCTCACGTTCAGCCACGAGTCGTGCAGGGGGCAGGGCATTTTACTCGAGCATTTTGCCAGACCCACGGCACACCGGGTAAAATCAGGCTCACCATCTATAGTCTGGACGATGTCCAACAGGCAGATCTCTTTCGGCTTTTTAGCCAACGAAAATCCGCCTCCCGGTCCTTTCTGAGAAACTACAAGTCTCTGCTTAACAAGTTGGAGTAGAGTCTTGGCCAGGAAGGGAGCTCGGAGGCCATCGTATCTGACTATCTCCTCTAAAGGGGAAAACTTATTTTTCGGTTGCCGCGCCAAATAGGCCATGGCTCTTATGGCGTACTCGCAGGCAGTAGAGTAGAGCATATTACACGAATAACAGACCATCTTTTCTTTTATTTTTACTAATATATTGCTGCATTTCATCTCTGTCAAGCATTTTTTTGAGGGTTGTCCGGTTTCAGAGCCTTCAGGACCCTTTAAGGTTGGAACTAGGACACGGTCTTGGTTAGCCTGCCTCAATTGGAAACAAAATGGAAACAGGGGTGGGGTACCCCCGCGCGATAAATTCAGTCCCCTATTTCACAATTCCTCAGAGAGTTTTCTTAAGAATTTTCTCAGCCCTAAATGGTGTCAGATTTCTCTGCGCCAAACAAACAGGAAAAAGCCATCTGACCCTCTCCTGTATATTACGATGCGCTTTTACTCTTTGGACTAAGGCAGACAGCACAGTCCCACAGGCAGCGCATTCCAGGGTCCACCCGGCTTGTTGAAGATATAATTGACTGCCCGAATGGCATCTCCTAAAGTTACAGTACCAGTCCCATTCCAGTCCCCGCGA
>Ga0209521_10003588_pt1 | contig 12504 bp, 8 predicted proteins | sample Rifsed19ft4_FD_184016 | JGI IMG/M metagenome (GOLD analysis project Ga0209521, IMG submission 184016) | Soil microbial communities from Rifle, Colorado, USA - sediment 19ft 4 (version 2) | ecosystem: Environmental > Terrestrial > Deep subsurface > Rock core/Sediment | place: Rifle, Colorado... | reverse complement strand
GGAAGATTGAGATTCTCAAGGTTAGGTTGCGCGTTGAGTCTATTGAGGGCTTTTCTGGGCATTCGGATAGGAGGCAGATTACTAATTATATTCGTAGGCTTTCGCCGAAGCCAGAGAGAATAATCGTGTGCCATGGTGAGAAGTCGAAGAGCTACAGCCTTGCTGGTTTCTTTCAGAGGGCTTACAAGACTGATGTTCTTGTGCCCAGTCTGCTTGAAACTATTAAGCTTCGTTAGGGGTCTAGGTTTCGTCAATTTGGTAGTTTAGTGTGACGCTAGGTTATTCTGCGTTGTTCTGTGTTGCTGGAAATCACTTGGCGTGATTTTGTGTGATTTTGCGTAACTTTATTTAGTGTTGTGTGGGTTCTTGTTTGTGTGGTTTGGTTTAGGTTGAGGGGCTGGTTCGGGTTTGGGTGAAGCAAGTGAGGTTTTTGTGGCTCGGGTTGTGGTTGGTGGTAAAGTTACTATTCCCTTGTTGGTGCGTGAAGTGTTGAGGATTGAGGAAGGCGACTACGTACGCGTAAGCATAAGCCAAGTGATCAAAAAGAAGCCGCATAAGGAGAAAGCGAGACGGAGAAGTTAGGGTTTGAAGTAGGGATGAGGTGGCTTGGGGTTTAGAGTTGTTTGAAGTCGTCTAGGTCGAGTAGGAGGGTTTCTTTTTGTTGGAGTTGTTTTTTGTGGGTGATTTTTTTTGCGATGATTGCGTAGTTTTCTTGTTTTCGTGGCCATCTGAAGGCTGAGGCTTTGGCTTCTAGGTCGCTTAGGATTCGTTGGCAGTCTTTGTTGTTTAGTGTGCTCCATTTTACTTCTATGAAGGTGGCTGTGGTTTTTTCTTGGTCGAGTGCGATGAGGTCTATTTCTGTGTCTTTGTGCCACCATTTTCCTATGGTTTGGAAGGTGAAGGGTAGTTGGTTTTTTCTTTTCATTTCTGTTAGGAGTTCGCGGGCGGCTTGCTCGTATGTTGAGCCTAGGTAGGTGTTGTAGTCTTCTTTTATTTTGTTGAGGATGTGGTTTGTGTTTCCGATTTCTAGTTCGGCTTTGTTGGGGAAGATGTATTTGTACCAGAATTTTAGGTAGTTGTCTGCTATGGTGTAGTGTCCTTTTCTTGGTTTGGGTTTGATGCCTATTGGGTATGTTCTTTGGATGAAGCCTAGGTCTTCTAGTACGCTGGTGTATTTTGAGAGTATGCTTTTGTCCATGTTTGTGAGGTTGAGGATTTCGCCGTAGTTTTCTGCTCCTTGGGCTATGGCTTTGAGGATGGCTGAGTAGTTGCGGGGTTCTCTGAGTTCTTCTCTTAGGAGAAATTCGGCTTCTTCATAGAGGAATTCGCCTTTTTTCAGGATTTTGTCTTCGCAGTTTTGCCAGAAGTCTTTGTGTGGGTCGAATTTTTGTAGGTAGGCGGGTATGCCGCCGAGGCAGCCGTAGACGTTTATGAGTTCTTCGAGGTTATAGTTTGGGAAAAATTGCTTGAGGTGGGGTAGTTTTAGGGGTTCCAGTTTCCATTGTCCGGTTCTTCTGCCGTACAAGGGGCTTTTGTAGCCTAGGACTTCGGTTTCCATCATTCCTACGGATGAGCCGAGTATTATGAGCATTACGTGTTTGTCTTTGAGGTTTAGGTCCCATATTTTCTGGAAGATTGATGGGATGGCGTGGTTTCCCTCGATTAGCATGGGAAACTCGTCGAGGATGATTAGTGTTTTTTCGTTTTTTCTCCATTTCCAGAATTCTTGGAAGAGTTCTATCCAGTTCTTAATGTCTAGTTTTGCGAAGCTTTCATCTCTGAGAAAATCGCTCATTCTCAGTTTTAGGTCCTGCAACAGCTCAGATTCGGGTCTGCGATCTGCGAGAAAGTATATACGAGGTTTAGCCTTTGAGAAATTTGAGCAGAGTTCGGTCTTGCCAACCCTTCTTCTTCCGTATATGACAATAAGCTCAGCGGACTTTGAGGAAAAATGGTTTTCGAGAAATTGAAGCTCTTCTTCTCTGTTCACAAATAGTTGAATCATAAGTATCCTACTTTAGATTCAACTATTTAAGACCTATGTCTCCAGCCGCGTTTCGCATTTGTGCCATCTTTGGACCGAGAACTGCAACTATCTTTCAGAAGTCGCTTAGCTGCTTCTCTCGCTAATCTGTGTAGTTGTTAGAGGTCCAAGATGAGCTGAACGTCTGAAACTGTCATTGCCTTGTCGCCTCCGCTGTCAGCTATCCCTCTGGCTCCGTAGAAATGAACAAGTTCACTATTTTTACGTATGTTCGATTTTATTGAACAATTCCATGAGCAAAGCAGCAGGTTATGCCTGAGCGCTGGATAGAGTCTTTGAAGATCGTGCACTTTCTGGGCAGTGATTGTTATTCGAAGTCGAGCGTCTAATGTCATGCACAATTTATGAGCGTTACGTTTTGGGAATTACTTCTTCTTGGGCCAAGAAATGGATGTCAGCCCCATGAGTGAGAAGGAACTAGTTTGTGTGATGTTGTCTTTATGATATTGTTTCGTTGATTGCGGTTTCGTACTCTGGGTATTTCTCGGCTAAGAGGAATCTGCCAGGGAAAGCGCAATATTGTAGATGAACCCTTTCTCCGTTCACTTATCAAGTCGGGAAGTTGAGCCTGAGTTCACATAACTCCTAGCGCGTATCATTGCTGAGAGCAATGCTGGGTTACAGATAGGCTTAGACATATATTGTGAACGCATCATTGAATCGTGGGAGTGGTTGATCCTACTATTGCTGACAAGATTTATTCGGATGATTGTTTTCTATGTTAAATAGCCGGGGTGTGGGGCATGAAGCCTGAGGACAAGGCAAGGCTGAAGATTGATCAATTGCTTATGACGGCAGGTTGGCGGGTTCAGGATTTCCGTGACCTTAGTCTTGGGGCTTCTTTGGGTGTTGTTGTGCGTAATTTTCCTTTGATGTCTGGGTTTGCTGATTACTTGCTTTTTGTTGATAGGAAGGCGGTTGGAGCTGTTGAGGCTAAGCCTGAAGGGACTACGTTGGGCGGTGTTGCTGAGCAGTCTGAGAAGTATTTGCGTGGTTTGCCGGGTAGTATTCCGCATGTTGGTGAGCCGTTGCCCTTTGCTTATGAGAGTACGGGTTCTGAGACGTTTTTTAGGGATTTGCGTGATCCTGATTCTCGTTCTCGCCGGGTTTTTGCTTTTCATAAGCCTGAGATGTTTCGTGAGTGGTTGTCGCAGCAAGATACATTGAGGGCTCGGCTTAGGAATTTGCCGCCTTTGATTACTGAGGGTTTGAGGGATTGTCAGGTTGATGCGATTAGGAATCTTGAGGTTTCTCATGCTCAGGCGAGACCGAGGGCGCTTATTCAGATGGCTAGTGGTAGTGGTAAAACGTTTGCGGCTGTGACTTTTGTTTATCGGTTGGTTAAGTTTGCTAATGCGAAGCGTGTTCTGTTTTTGGTGGATAGGAATACTTTGGGTCGTCAGACTTTGCAGGAGTTTCAGCAGTATAGGACTCCTGATGATGGGCGAAAGTTTACTGAGCTTTATAATGTGCAGCGTTTGACATCGAATAAGATTGACTCCGTGAGTCGTGTTTGCATTACGACTATTCAGCGGCTCTATGCAATGTTGAAAAATGAGGAGCTTGCTCCTGAGCTTGAAGAGCAGTCAGTTTTTGAGATTGCGCCTAAGGATATGAAGCCTGTTGAAGTTGGCTATAATCCTGATATTCCTCTTGAGATGTTTGATTTCATTGTAACCGATGAGTGTCATAGGTCGATTTACCATCTTTGGCGTCAGGTGTTGGAGTATTTTGATGCGTTCATTATTGGGTTGACTGCGACTCCTTCGAAGCAGACTCTTGGTTTCTTCAATCAGAACCTTGTCATGGAGTACGGACATGACCGTGCGATCGCGGATGGCGTCAACGTTGGGTATGAGGTTTATCGCATTGCCACTGAAATTACGCAGAGGGGTAGTGAAGTAAGCGCTGGTTTTTTTGTTGACAAACGGGATAAGCTGACGAGGAAGGTGCGTTGGGAAAAGCTCGATGAGGATTTGTTGTATGACGCTGGTCAGTTAGATAGAGATGTTGTGGCTCCCGATCAGATTAGGACTGTTGCGCGAACTTTTAGGGATAGGTTGTTTTCTGAGATTTTTCCGGGTAGGAAGGAGGTTCCTAAGACGCTTGTTTTTGCTAAGGATGATTCTCATGCTGAGGATATTGTTCAGATTGTTAGAGAGGAGTTTGGTAAAGGTAACGAGTTTTGTAAGAAGATTACGTATAAGACGACTGGTGAGAAGACTGAGGATTTGATTGCTAGCTTTCGTAATTCGTATTTTCCGCGGATTGCTGTTACGGTTGATATGATTTCTACTGGCACGGATATTCGTCCTCTTGAGTGTTTGTTGTTTATGCGTGATGTTAAGTCGGGTGTTTATTTTGAGCAGATGAAGGGTCGCGGGACGAGGACTATTTCTTCTACGGATTTGAATGCTGTTACTCCTGATGCATTGCATAAGTCTGGGTTTGTGATTGTTGATGCTGTTGGTGTGTGTGAGAGTGATAAGACTGATTCTCGTCCTTTGGAGCGCAAGCGTAGCGTTCCGTTTGAAAAGTTGATTATGTCGGTTGCTGTTGGAGTCAGAGATGAGGACTCGCTTTCTTCTTTGGCTGGTAGGCTTGCTCGTTTGGATAAAGAGATAGGGGATAAGGATAGGAAGGAGGTTGAGGCGGCTGCTGGTGGAAAGAAGTTGAGTCAGGTTGTTAACGAGCTTTTGGATGCGGTTGATCCTGACATGCAGTTGGCTAAGGCGAAGGAGCTTTTTGGAACAGAGAGGCCGTCAGAAGACCAGTTGAAGAAGGCGTCTGAGGAGTTGGTTAAAAATGCGTGTAAGTTGTTTGATGATCCGAAGTTTAGGAACACTGTTGTTGATGTTAAGAAGCGGAATGAGCAGATTATTGATGTCGTCAGCAAGGATGTTCTTGTTTTTGCGGGTCCTGATGCTCAGGCTGCTGAGAAAGCGAGGCTTATGGTTAATTCGTTCAAGGACTTCATTGAGAAGAATAAGGATGAGTTGATTGCTTTACAGATTATTTATAGTAAGCCTTATGGTCAGAGGCATTTGACATACGAGGCTATCAAAGAGCTTGCTGAGACTGTTAGGAAGCCGCCGTACAACTTATCGCCTGAGCTTCTTTGGATGGCATATCAACAGTTAGAAAAATCGAAAGTCAAAGGCGCAGGTCCACAGAAGCTTTTGACGAATATCGTTTCATTGGTTAGGTTTGCTGTTGGCGCAGTTGATGTTTTGGAGCCGTTTTCTGAAACCGTAAATCATAGGTTTGAGGAATGGCTTGCTGGACAAGAGAAGTTAGGAAGGAAGTTTACGCCAGGGCAGAAGGAGTGGCTGGTTATGGTTAAAGATCATATTGCCACATCGTTAAGCATTGGAATAGATGATTTTGAAAACGTGCCCTTCAACCAGAAAGGCGGAGCGATCAAGGCATACCAACTCTTTGGACAGGAACTGAACAAGATTCTCGAAGAATTGAACATGGTGTTAGCAAAGTGACAGAGAAGCGCGATTCATTTCATCGTCCAAAGGGTTGGGTAAGAGTAAGGTTAGGCGAGATAAGTGCAAAGATAACAGATGGAACGCATTTCACTCCCAAGTATGTTGAAAATGGTGTCCCATTTATTTCGGCAAAGGACATTTATGAGAGAAAGATAAGTTTTGATGATTGTAAGTATATCTCTGCTGAAGAACACAATAGTCTGATAAGAAGATGTAATCCTGAATATTTGGATGTGCTTATCACAAAGAGTGGAACAATTGGACGCACTGCTGTTGTTAGAACTAATAGACCTTTCAGTCTTTTCGTAAGTGTGGCTCTCATCAAGCCCTTCAAAGCATATATTGATTCTGATTTTATCGCTTTTTCATTGAGAAATTATATCAATAATATCAGCATAGAGCAATCTGTCAAAGGTGGAGTCATAAAGAATCTCCATATCGAAGATCTAAAGGAGATTGTTCTTCCTCTCTGTCCTTTGCCTGAGCAGTGTCGTATTGTTGCTAAGGTTGAGGAGCTTTTTACTAATCTGGATGCTGGTGTAGAGTCGCTTAAGAAGGTTAAGATGCAGTTAAAGCGTTACCGTCAAGCAGTTTTGAAATATGCCTTTGAAGGAAAACTAACCGAAGAATGGCGAAAAACCCACAAAGACGAGATTGAACCTGCCTCTGTGCTCCTAGAACGCATCAAAGAAGAAAGAAGAAAGAATGCAGAAGGAAAATACGAGGAAATGCCCTCAATAGACACATACCATTTACCAAAGCTACCAGAAACTTGGGTCTGGACAACAATAAGCGAATTTGAAACTTTCATAGGAAGTGGCATAACGCCAAGAGGTGGAAAAAAAGTCTACGTTGATGAAGGCATTCCTTTCATTCGCAGTCAAAACGTCCATCCAGACGGTCTTCGCCTCAAAGACATCGCCTACGTAACACCCCAAATGCATGAAGAGATGAAACGAACAAAAACCCATCCAAGCGATGTCCTTCTTAACATAACAGGAGCTTCAATCGGGCGATCTACGTACATTCCCGAGAGATTAACAGAAGCCAACGTAAACCAGCATGTTTGCATAATCAGAACTGGTTGGTGGTTAGTCTCGCCATATCTTAGTTCCTTCCTTAACTCGGCGTATGGTCAAGACCAAATATTTTCAACAGAATCTGGAGTTACAAGACAAGGACTGAACTATGGACAAGTGCGTAGCCTAAAGATACCTTTGGCTCCCCTGCTCGAACAGAAAATTGTGGCGGCAAAAATCGAAGAAGCCTTTTCCATTGCTTATGAAACTGAAAAGAGCGTAGAGCGAACCCTTAAACAAACAAATCAAATGCGTCAAAGTATTCTAAAAAGAGCCTTTGAAGGAAGGCTCGTTTCTCAGGACTCAAGTGATGAACCGGCGGAAAAACTCTTAGAACGAATAAAGCAAGAAAGGGTAAAGAGAGAATCCGCAACCAAAGGTAAAAGAGAAATAATCCTGGGAAAAATGGGGCTGATGCGTTATGTCCAGTGACTCATCTTCGATTGTCCAAAAAACGTGGAACTACTGCAATGTTTTGAGAGATGATGGTGTAAGCTATGGTGACTACGTTGAACAGTTAACCTATCTTCTTTTCTTAAAAATGGCAGACGAACAAACCAAACCTCCCTTCAACAAGCCATCGACAGTTCCTAAAGGACTTGACTGGCAAAGTCTACTTGAAAAAGACGGGACAGCCCTAGAAATCCATTACCGTCGCATTCTTGATTCGCTGGGCAAAGAAAAGGGCATGTTAGGTGTCATATTCAGAAAATCCCAAAATAGAATCCAAGACCCAGCTAAGCTCAAGCGCCTCATCGAACTCATTAACGCTGAAACATGGATAGGCATAGACATCGACGTAAAAGGAGAAATCTACGAAGGCTTACTGCAGAAAAACGCAGAGGACATCAAAAGCGGAGCTGGACAATACTTCACCCCAAGACCACTAATCAAAGCCATGGTAGAAGTAATGCTACCAGAACCAGGAACGACAATCAACGACCCAGCCTGTGGCACAGGCGGCTTCATAATAGCCACACACGACTACATATCAAACAATTATCAACTAGACAAAGACCAAAAAATATTCCTCAAACACAACACCTTCACAGGAAAAGACATAGTCGACTCTGTAGCTCGCTTATGCGTAATGAACCTATACCTCCACGGTATTGGTGGAGACGAAAGCCCAATAGAAGTCGGCGACTCACTCATCAGCGACCCAGGCACACGCTACGACATGGTAATGACTAATCCGCCCTTCGGCAAAAAAAGCAGCATAACCATAGTAAACGGCGAAGGCAAAGCCGACAAAGAATCCCTAATCTATGAAAGACAAGACTTCTGGGCAACCACAAGCAACAAACAACTAAACTTCCTCCAACACGTAAAAACACTACTAAAAATCAACGGAAAAGCAGCCATCGTAGTACCAGACAACGTCCTATTCGAAGGCGGAGCAGGCGAAACCGTAAGAAGAAAACTACTCCACGAATGCAACGTACACACACTACTCCGCCTACCAACAGGCGTATTCTACGCACAAGGCGTCAAAGCAAACGTCCTCTTCTTCGACCGCAAACCAGCAAGCGAAAAACCATGGACACAAAAACTCTGGATATACGACCTACGCACAAACAAACGCTTCACACTCAAAACCAACCCACTACGATACGAAGACCTACAAGACTTCATAAAATGCTACAACCCACAAAACCGCCATGAAAGACAACTGACCGAACGCTTCAAACCCCACACCTATGAAGAACTCATGCAACGAGACAAGGCTAACCTAGACATATTCTGGCTCAAAGACGAAAGCCTCGAAGACACAGAAAACCTACCACCCCCAGACATACTCGCAAGAGACATAACAGAAAACCTGCAAGCCGCACTTGAGCAATTCAACAGCATAGGCGAGGATCTTGAAGAAAGCAGAAGCATTCAACAATAACGCATGACATGTTGCCTAACATCCACTCCGAATATTGCAGCCGCTTTCTCTTTTGAATCTCCTACTTGAATTGGATTATCCAAAGTCCTCTCATCATTGCCCGAATCGTCACGGGCTGTTCAAAAGCATCTCATCTATTTCCTCTATGGTGTCCCACACTGTCCGATAACATTGATATTCCCTCTCGCCACCTCTCCATCAACTGAGGTTAAGACCCGAGATGAGTGCTTTAAGACATGGACTATGGCGCATCGGCTTCATGCTCTGCGACCGCTGCACCATGAACGCAAACTGCGAACAATTCAACCCAAACTCCGTCTGTACAATCGAGAAAGAAGCTTTCGAACAGTTAGTCAAGGAGTTAACTAAGCATTACAAGCTGGACATGGTTGCAGACCGAATTCTAGCTGAAAGAGCCGCCATGTACTTGATCAAGATCTCCAGAGTAGAAACATACGAAGCCATCAGCGGCATAACCCAAAAATCACTCCTCCTAAGCGGCTACATCACCCGACTAGACAACACCCTGCGAGGATTCCTCAACGACCTAGCAGTTTCCAGACTGAAACGCAAAGGCTTGGAAAAAACAGAGCAACTCATGGTAAACGTCGAAGACATACTCGAACGACTAGCAACCAGATCCATAATCGTCCAGAGGGAAAGAAGAACCGTACATGGAGCCATGTACACCGACACACCAACCATGGTTGTCGAGCAGAGGCTTCCACCAAACATCATCGAATACCAGACCATACTCAGCGAATGGCGAAAGGAAATGCACACGCTCCGCGCACTGCTGGCGAAAAAACACAAATGAAAACCATACCCCAAAACGCCCTCCCGCCCCTCACAGAACTATGCCGCCTCCTAAGCCAAATCCTAAACACAGAACCCATCACAACACTCAAAAACATCATACAAGCCATGAACACCCACTCAGACTACTTCTTCAATCAACCATGGCCACGAAAATACAACTTCAACCAAGCCACAGAATGCTGCCCAGCCGACCTAGACTTCATCAACAATCAACAACAAAACGAAAACCTCAACCCGACACACTTGCTCTGCATAAAGAAAAACATCAACCACCAAAACGGCTTCACACCAATCGGCTTCCTCTGGACCCTATGGACACTCAACCAAAAACTAAACAGAAACCCTGAAGCCCCGCTTCTAAACATCCAAGCAGACCCTTCACTATTTGCCAGGCTACTCGTAAACTGGCATCCCTTCCCATACCAAGAGAAACTCCTAGCCGACCAGTCCAAACGCATAGTAAGCTGCTGGGGCAGGCAATGCGGCAAAACCACAACAGTCGCAGTTAAAGCCATACACTACGCATACACCAACCCAAACACAACCGTACTAGTAGCGTCGCCCAGTCTCAGACAAAGCATAATCATGCTAGACCGAATACAAGAACTAATCGAAAACAGCCTCATCCTACGCCAAGGCGTAGCCAAGCAAACCAAAACAGAAATCCACTTACACAACAACTCATTGATCGTGGCGTTGCCGTGCAGCGAAGACTTACTACGAGGATACACCGCTGACCACATCATCTGCGACGAAGCCGCCTTCATGCCCGAAGAAACCATCACACAAGTCATGTTTCCCATGCTAAGCGCCACAGACGGCTCAGCCATCTTCCTCAGCACACCATGGGGCAAAAACCACTTCTACAAAGCCTACACCAACCCAGACTACAGCGTACACCACGCCCGATCAATCGAATGCCCACTCATCAAAACCGAATTCCTACACGAACAGAAGCGCATCTTACCAGACGAAATCTACCGCAGCGAATACCTAGCCGAATTCACCGAAGCAGCGCATTGCTTCTTCCCACAGGACTTGATACGAACTTGCATAGACCCAACACTGGAGCAGATAGCCGATCCACAAGCAGCACCAGACGGCACATACTACGCTGGAGTAGACTTCGGCAAACTCAACGACCACACCGCCATAGCCATCATCAAACACGAACAAACCACACTGAAACTCGTCCACATACACGAATTCCCACTAGGCACACCATACAGCCACGTAATAGGCTACATCGCAAACGCCAACAAAAGAATACAATTCGAAAAACTATGCATAGACCAAACAGGCGTAGGCGAACCCATACAAGAAGAACTACGAAACCAAGACATCCAGAACATCGAAGGCGTAACCTTCACCACGCAGACAAAAGAAGCCCTCTTAACCAACCTCAAACTAGCCATGGAACAACACAGGCTGAAACTGTCCTACAACCGACCCTTAATCAACCAAATCAACCAACAACAATACGCGTACAACAAAACCGGACACCTCAGCTTCAGTCATCCACAGGGCATACACGATGATCAACTCTGGGCACTGAGCTTAGCCGCATATGCAGCCCAACGCCAACCCGAACCCACACTGAGAATAGCCACATAGCCAAACTGCTGCCAGCCTGCTTCATATTCCAGTTTTCGTAACATCGTTGACTGTGAAACATCGCTTATTAGATGTCTGCCATCTTAAGATATATTTGACGAAAGAGAGAAAGGAGAACCCGCCTACAATGTTTGAGGAATTCTCAACCGGAGCTGGACAGACGATTGTGGTATTGTTCTGGCTGATGCTCGCGCTGATCTTCATCTGGGGCCTAACATGGGCTCAGACGCAGCCTGAGGCAAAAGTCGATTAGTGCTTCAGGTTATTGATTCTTGTACGTTGCTTCTATGTTCTGTCGTTTAATTGAGAATCCATAAGCGAGTTTAGTAAGACTTAATAGAACCGACATCACCATTGTTTCTGTAGACACGTATAACACAACTCAGGATAACTGAACAGCATGAGCCTGCCCAGAAAAGTAGACCCCATGTCAACCACACTTCTACAGAAGATCAAAGAATCACTCGACCGCCTCAACGACAAACTGGAAGTCATGATCGAAATCCAGAAGCACGGACAACACACGACACAAGATGGGATACCCGACGTCTTAGACGTCATGACGCTCCTATCACTGCCTGACCATCTGAGAAAAACCGCAGTCACCCTGTGCAAACTTGACCACGCCACAGCCGACGAAGTGTCTGGGCAGACTAAACGTGCACGCGCAGTTGAAAGCGGCTACCTGAACCAACTGGTTTTGATGGGTTATGTAAAGAAGGAAAGACGCGGACGAAAGGCGTACTTCTACGTGGAAAGAGAAGAGAGTCAAAACGAGGAGATGAAAGAGCCATGGGAAAAATCCTAGCCATACACTCTTACAAAGGCGGAACTGGAAAGACCCTTCTCTCAGTCAACCTGTCTACACTATACGCTAATCGCGGCAAAAGCGTCGCTCTACTAGACCTAGACTTCAGAGCACCAAGCCTTCAAGCCATACTCAAAGTACAGAACAGTGAATACTGGATAAACGATTACCTCAACGGCGTCTGCGACGTCAAGAAAGCTCTCGTCGACCTATCGCAATCTCACGCCAAGCGAGGCCGCCTACTTGTAGGCTTAGCCAACCCAAGCACCCAAGCCATCAGAGAAATGACCGCCAAAGACAGAAAATGGGAAATGAAAGCCCTAGGACGACTTCTTTCTCTGAAGACATCCCTTCTAAGCGAGATGGGCTTAGACTACGTCATCTTCGACACCAGCCCAGGCCTACAATACTCGTCAATCAACGCAATCGTCAGCGCAGACGTAGTTCTTGTTGTCTCAGGCACTGACATATCAGACATCAAAGGAACACAACGCATGATCGACGAGCTCTACGACCTCTTCGAAAAGAAAACCGGACTAGTGATGAACAAGGTATTGTTTGATGTACTGGAATCAAAGAATCAGCGCGCTGAGCTAGCCAAGAAGCTGTTGAGCAGCAATAACCTGCCAATGATTGAGATGATCCCATGCTTCTGTGACATACTTCGGGCGGGTGGAGTAACAGTGTTTGTCAACGAAAAACCAGAGCATCCCTTTGTCAAGACTTTGGACAGAATGGCCACAACGATA
>Ga0209521_10003587_pt1 | contig 12504 bp, 18 predicted proteins | sample Rifsed19ft4_FD_184016 | JGI IMG/M metagenome (GOLD analysis project Ga0209521, IMG submission 184016) | Soil microbial communities from Rifle, Colorado, USA - sediment 19ft 4 (version 2) | ecosystem: Environmental > Terrestrial > Deep subsurface > Rock core/Sediment | place: Rifle, Colorado... | reverse complement strand
GCATCGTACGTTACCGCCTACGTGACGGTCACGCAGACTTACGTTTTCCAGTCGCTTTATCCACAGATCGTGGAACTGGAAGGCGGCAAGATGGATAAGGAGGATTGTCTGTTTACACTCCTAGTTTCTCTTAACCGTATCAAAATATCCAGCTGGGTCAACATGCACGAATTTTTATTCTGGGTGACGAATAAACGTGCTGATTTTGATAGTGCGGATGAATTCCAGTATCCAGTGAGTAATAATAATTATCCTCCAGCTCTTTGGGAGGAGGCAAAATGAAAATTTGGATGTTTGACAACTGTGCCTTTAAGTTCAGCCAGATGATTGGAGACTATTGGCGTAGTAAGGGACATGATGTAAGGATGGAAATGGGTAGCAATCCGCAAGCTTGTGAGCCAGATGTGGATTTAATTTATATAGACTGGATGGATCAGAATTTCTACTACTTTTTTAATGGCCCGAATGCGGATCAAGGCACGCATTTTCCCAAAAAAAGGATTGCTGTTCGGACAATCGACATTGATATCTGGCAAGGTAGACATCGTGATCCGTCTATCTGGAAATATTTAGATGATCTGATCGTTATCAATCAATTTTATTTTGACATGATAACTAAGGAAACTGCTCCTTATTCCGACGGTAAGATACATTTAATTCGGCCTGGGGTTGACATGGCAAGGTTCACTTTAAAGGAGAATCGTGACCGCGGGTATAAAATAGCTATGGTGACAGGCAATATTTGGGAAGCGAAAGGAGTATTTGAAGGCATTAGAATTTTCCAAGAGGTTGCTCGTCTTTATCCTGACAAACCGTGGGAGCTTCATATTCGTGGTCAGCATATTATGCCTGAATGGCATCAGTTCGCCTATGACAAACTGATTGAAAATACTGGAATGGCAGATAGGATACATATTGTTCCCCAATTAGGAGATCTGGAACTTCCTATCTGGTATGCAACTATGGATTATATTTTAGTGACTAGTCACAAAGAAGCTTTCAGCTACGCGGCAGCCGAGGGGATGGCAGCAGGGTTGAAACCAGTTCTTAATAATTGGTTCGGTTCGGAATGGCCAGACAAATATCGTTTTAATAGTATCCATGAAGCTGTAGAAATGATCGGTGAGGGGGACTTCAAACCATTAGAATATCGACAATATATTGAGAAGAATTATGATTTGAAAAGAATGTTACAAGATTATGACCAACTTTTTCAAACCTGAGAATAAATATCATAGTCAGTATTACAAAGGTTGGTGCATTGATGTCCATGGGTATAAATTAATTTATAAACCAAGTCATCCAGATGCCCGATCAGATGGTTATATTTTTGAACACCGTTTGGTGATGGAAGTAAAAATAGGAAGAAGATTACTGAAAAAGGAGTATGTGCATCACCTAGATCATAATAAATTAAATAATAATCTAAATAATTTAATTTTAATTAATAATTCAAACCATATGAAAAAACACAAACCTTGGTTAATTTGGGCAGAACAGTCAAAAAATGGAAAGGAAGTAAATTGTATAATCTGAGGAGAGAAACACTATCGGAAAGCTTATAGTTTAAAGATGAAAATTCTTTGTACAGGCTACAAGGGTTTTATAGGTTCTTATGTTAAAAAGCTTTTCCCTGACGCTATTGGCTATGACATTAAGGAAACCCCAGAAGATAATGTTTTAAATGAACAGCATCTATTACATATCCTCAAAAAAAACCAGATAGAAACAGTCGTCCACCTGGCAGCGTACGTTTCTGCCAGTGATTCTGAAAAATTTCCTTTAGCTTATATCAAAAACAATATTGACGGTACTGCCAGCGTGATCCAGGCCTGTTTAAAAGCCAGAGTGAAAAAGATAGTTTACGCTTCTTCTTCTGCCGCCTACGAACCAACTAGCAGTATCTATGCCTTAACCAAATATGTGTCGGAGTTATTATTGGAATATTATAAAGACCAAATTCAAACAGTATCATTACGGATTTTTAATGTTTATGGACAAGGTTCTAATCCCAACTATGGCAGGGTGATTGATGAGTTTATTAAAGGGATTAAAGCAAAAGGAGAGGTAACAATCTATGGGGACGGCAACCAGACCAGGGATTTTATCCATGCCGAAGATGTAGTCAGATCCATCCAGCTGGCAGTGAAGAAAGATGTACCATCAGGCGAAGTGATGGATATCGGCACAGGGCAGACAATGGCGATAACTACTTTAGCTTTTTTGGTTGGGGATTTGATGAATAAACGGCCAAAAATTAACTATGCCCCTGCCAGAGCGGAAGTTAAGTATTCCCGGGCTAATATTAACAAAGCTAAACAATTATTAGGCTTTACTGCTGAAATTATTTTAGCACAGGGTTTAAAAGAATTAATATCTTTACATTAATCAGGGTTTGACTGGATCCGACTCGGCTTTACGGGTGCTTTACAATTGTAAAGTCTCCGTTTATAATTATAAACACACAATAATGATTTCATTCAGGCTGATTGATTCTTTCTGGGATGTTTTAAGGGTAAGATCGATCCGCAACTCCTGCCGCCAGTTCATGACCAGGGATACCCGGAAAATAGGCATTTTGAGACAATTGCAATGGTGGAACGACTACAAGCAGGCTGAGGGCGTGGACAAATGGTGTTATCTGATGCTTGAAGGCAAGAAGTCGGTCGGTTACGGCCTTGTCAGGAGATTCAAGATAGGGGTTTCTCCGAATGAGTATTGGCTGAGTGGCGGACTTGTCCCCAGTGTGCGGGGAAAAGGATTGGGGAAAATATTGTTCCAGTATCTTATTGATGAATTCGCAGCCGGATCCCTTTTTTTGGAAGTACGCAAATCGAATGGGGGGGCGTACAGCCTTTACAAGAAGCTCGGTTTCGAAAAGATTTTGGAAGAAGAAGGGATCGTGACGATGCGATGGAGGAACCGATGAAAAGAAAAACTATAGTAATGTTTCATCCGTATATTAATGATTACATGCGAAAAGAAGTTCAGGATACGCTTAATTCCCGCTGGATCGGACAGGGTCCGAAGGTGGATTTGTTTGAGGAAAAAATAAAAAAACTTTTTCAGGTTAAATATCCAGTAGCGGTTAACTCAGGTACTTCGGCTTTATCTTTGGCATATCATTTAATAGGAATCGATAAGAATTCTGAGGTAATTACATCAGTACTCAATTGTTCAGCAGATGCAGTTGCTCTTTCTCATTTCGGTCCCAAAATAGTTTTCGCCGATATAAGGCGGGATACGATGAATATCGATCCTGAAGATATAAAGAAGAAAATCACAAATAAAACAAGAGCGATTATCAATGTCCATCTTAGTGGAAATCCGAGCATTATACCTAATTTCGGAATTCCAGTAATAGGAGATTATGCCCAGATGCACTATTCTCCGTTATCTAGCGATGATTATGCCTGTTATTCCTTCCAAGCGATCAAACACTTAACAATAGGCGATGGCGGAATGATTGTAGTTCGGAGTGAAAAAGAATATGCCAGGGCGAAAAAACTGAGATGGTTTGGTATAGACAGGGAGAAAAAAAGGTGGGCTAATTATCAGGCTTATTTGGGGCGCGAGATGACGACGGATATTGAAGAAGTAGGCTTTAAATGGCAGACTACTGATCTGGCTGCCTCATTGGGACTTGGGGCCTTGAAAGAATACAAAAAAATTATGGATCATCATGAAAGATTGTGTATCCTTTATGAGAATAATCTTTCCGATATCTCTGGATTGATGGTTATCGGAGGCATTTGGTCTTTTCCTGTTTTGGTTGAGAGAAGAGACGATTTTGCGAAAAAGCTCGCCGACAACGGCATAGAAACGAATCTGGTCCAAGTCAGGAATGACATTCTGACCGTTTTCGGTGGAAAAAGGCGAAACCTGCCAAATATGAATTGGATCGAGGACAAATATATTCATCTGCCACTGCACATGTACGTGACTGGAAAAGACGTGGAGCGGATTTGCGGAATAATTAGGGGAGGATGGTGAGATGGGGAAAAAACTAAAAGCAATTAAAGAAACTTTGGAGCAGAACTTATCAGCTTATAAATTCAGATGGCCTATCGGAATTTATTTTCCAGAAACAATCATGGAAGACGGTACTTATTTGAAAGCTATGGTATTAAGAATTGGGAAGAAAATTTTTGGGAGGGTGATTAAAAGAAGGTGAGAATAGATGACAAAAAATAAAACAAAAACTAAATCGGTTCCGCCAGCGGAAAAGAAAAGAGAGAATATTTTTGTGAGGCTGATCAAGTGGATATTGGATCCATGAATATGAGTAGGATTGATGGTATCGAGTGGAAAGTCGTGGTCGAACAAGTGCCTTACGCCGATCAGAAACGGATCTGGATTTTGCAGATCAGATCGAATGGAGAAGTTTACAATGCCAATGCTGAAAAAGATGGGCATCTGCTGATGAAGCTTTTCAAAGAAGGAGATCCGATGCCCGTGCCATTTATGATTTTGCCTAGAATGGTATGGGAACAATTCGTGGAAGCAATGACCGAAATCCAGCCGCCTGTGGAAAAAGAAGTTGTTGATGCCGAACTCAAGGCTACAAGATATCACTTAGAAGATATGAGAAAACTAGCAGGTTTAGTTGGCAGCAATGTTCGCACTCCACTTTTATGTAGCAATTGTGGTTGCGAGAACTGTGAGTGTAAAAATGATTGAAGCGACGTTTGTTTTCCCATAAGATATATGTTATAATTATAATAATATGGCACAGATTGAAGCGACGTTTGTTATACCAGTTATTCAAAAAGGATATATCAAAGATTGTTTGGAGAGTTTGTATAAATTTACTCCCATAAAATTTAGAACTATTGTTGTAGATAATACCAAGCTGGGGTTGTATTCCGATCCGCAGTTATGGAAAGAAATCAAGCCTATGATCGATCTTTACATTCAGGGGAACAGAAATTTCGGCTTCGCAAAGAGCATGAATGAGGGAATTGTTCACGGGATCAATTGGGGATCGAAATATGTGGTAGCCAGCAATGATGATATTATTTGGATTTCTAAAAAGTGGTGGGCTGGGATTCTTTCACAATTTGAAACCTATCCCGAAATGGGAGCAGTTAATCCTGGTTCATTGATCGAGGCCGGTTGGGGCTATGGTCTTAATCCTGATGGAACGTGGGTTCCAGGAAACTCATGCCCAAATTGGGGAGTAGCAGTAGGCGGAGATATTTGGCCGAAAAAACCAGACGGTACGGCTTTAACCTTGGAGGAGGCACAGACGGAAGAGGGCTATGAATTTTTATTGAAACATAGAGGAGGAGGTCATATCGAAGGTTTCGCTGGCTGGTGCGTTGTCGGCAAACGTGAGATGTGGGAGAACGTGGGTCTTTATGATGAAAGATTCATGCCTGGCGGCGGAGATGATTACTCTTTGGTCCATAGAATTTATCTGGCTGGAGGTAGGGCTTCTGCGACCATGCGGGCATTTGCACACCATTTATGGGGTAAAAGCAAGGATGTCGTTAATACTTCCAACGAACCTATGGAAACAAAAAGAGGCACTTTTCAAAATACTGATGCTTTATTTGAATTTAGTCCAGACGGAGTTAATTCACCGATATTCCCACCGAGAGATGAACCAAATAAGCCTTTCGGAAATAAAAGAAAACTGAAAGTCGAAGGGTATTTTATTGACGATCCAAGATGAAGAAAATAATATTATCATTAGGTAAATATAGAAAACAAAATTATACCTTAGTGGATGATGAAGACTATGAATATTTATATAAAAATAAATGGCATGTTAATGAATATGGTTATGTTCAAAGAATACAATGGTTAGGCAAAATAGAATCAAAAAATAGATTTAAAAAAATATTTTTACATAGAGAAATATTAAGAAAGGAATTAGAAGATAAATTTGAGAAAAAAGAAGTAGATCACATCAATGGGGATAAATTGGATAATAGAAAGTGTAATTTAAGAATTTGTAATCATCAACAGAATCGTTTTAATAATAAGTTGGAAATTAGGAATACATCTGGATATAAAGGAGTATATTGGAATAAGAGAAGACAGAAATGGTTAGCTAGAGTTGAGATTAATGATAAAAAAATATCTTTGGGAGCTTTTGATAATAAATTAGATGCGGCCAAAGCGTATAATATCGGAGCAATTAAATACTTCGGCGAGTTCGCGAAATTGAATGATATCCGCTAGGTTTGATGTGATAACAATAAAGTCTCCGATTGTCTTAGGTTTCCCCAAGTGATATAACTTAGATAGAGAAGTCCGAATTATAGTTGGCCCTTCGACTACGCTCAGGGTCTCCGCCCTGAACTGAATGGTTCTGGGGCTTCGAGATAATTACAAGCTTCTGCACCGACAATGACGTCGTGGCGGGGGCTTTTTTGGTGGGAAAAATGATTATCTTTAATGAAGAATATTATAAAAATATATGGGGAACTATACATCGTCATGATTACACCAGTTCCTTAGCTAACAGACTAATCCAACAGTATGGAAAGGTAAGAATACTTGATGCAGGAACTGGTTGTGGGCATCTAGTTAAACTCCTCAGAGAAAAAGGTTGTGATGCGTGGGGGATGGAAATTTCAGACTATGCAATAGAAAACTCCTGTGCTAAAGGTTATATAGTAAAAGCCCATGCCTCTAAACTTCCATTTGCTGACAATTATTTTGATGTAGTTCACTCTAACGGACTCTTTGGCTATGACATGGATGTAGAGCCGATGATAAAGGAATTAAAACGGGTAGGTAAAATCCAAGACCATAATATAGATTCAGAGGAATGTGATTTACTACCAGAGTTTCAGATAATAAATGTAAAACCGAGAGCTTGGTGGGATGAGCAGTTTAAGAAAGTAAATAAAGTTCTGGTTAGTTGTCCTACTTATGATGGTAAAGATTATTGTTTCCAACAGTGGGTAGATATGGCAAAAAGTTTAACTTATCCAAATTATGACATTCTAGCTGTAGATAACTCTAAAACAGAGGATTTCTATAATAAATATAAAGACCAAATACCTATGGTTCATATGAGTTTTAAACCTGATGAAAAAAATGATGGAATGTATAGAGTTTGTAAAAGCATGGCAGAGGTACAAAGACAGTTTTTAAAAGGAGACTATACCCATTGGATGAATATAGAGGCTGATGTTATTCCCCCACCAGATGTGATTGAAAAGCTGATGAAATATGGACAGGACGCTGATTGGATAGCCCATGTCTATCCAGCTTCCCCAACTAAAACTTGGATGGCAGGAATAGGATGTTCACTTCTTTCCCGCAAGCTAATGACTGATTTTAACTGGGATGATACCACGATAGCTGACGATAGTCCCGATAGTGAACTTTGGTCTTGGGTGCAAAGCCATGGGGGATATAAAACAGTAGAGCTTTACTATGTGCTTTCAGTTTTGCACCTTAAGGAGTAATTTATGCAGATTCGTCAAGAAATAAATATTTTAGATACAACTCTGACAACCAATACCACTAGCGGGGTAACTACTTCGGTGCAACTTGACACATCAAAATATAACGGAACAGTTACTTATTATTTTGAAGCTCTTGCTAAAAATACAAATGTTTCTTCTTCAAGGACAGTTCTTTTAAGCGGAGGAGTTACCAACCCCAGTCTAACCATCCCTGCTAATACTACATCTTATACTTTATTTCGAACAACTTTCACACCGGATTCTACTTTAAATGAATATTTTGTAAATGGTGGAGAAGCATCTGGCAGTGACGTGACTGTTAAGGCTGCCAGAATAATCATTATCCAAAATGCTACTCCTATCACCAAGACTGAAACCCAGATAGAAATAGGAAATGAATCTAACACTCTAACTACAACCGATACACCTTTAACCAATCCTAAATACTGGAAATATACAGCAGCAAACTGGAATGGGACTATAACTGCTTATTTTGAAGGAGTATTTAAAACAGGAACTTCCAAATCTGCTGCCACAATGACACTTCAGGTAGCAGATGGAACAGGGGATGGATTCACAGGTTGGGCTAATGTAACTGATGGAGCTGTAACCACAATTACAACTCAGACAGCCAGAGTAAGAACAACTACACCTGTTACCCTTATTAATGGTAGATGGTATAGAGCAGTAATGAAAGCAGGTAATTCTAAGAGTGGAATTACTGTTTCCAACGCGAAGATTATTATTGACTCAACAGATGGTGCTTGGAGTGGAGCCGACTCATCCGGTAATGAACAGTTTATTCAAGGAGGAACAGGAGCAACTAACTTTCAGGCTGAAGCACAGGCATTCAAAATTAGAGCCACTTCTACTATTACTGGTGTAAAGTTGTTTTTAGCAAAAGTCGGAAGTCCAACTGATACATTAAATGTGGATATTGTTTCATCCTTAGGTGGTAGTTCATTAGCGAATGTGACACAGTCCGCATCGGCTCTAACAACATCCTATTTGGAATATAATCTCACCTTCGGCACACCAGTCAGTCTAACTGGAGGTCAAACATATTACATCCAACTTACTCGTTCCCCTGATACCGCTGACGCTACAAACTATATTTTATGGAGTCATACGGCTTCTGGATACTCCGATGGTGCCAGCCAACAACGAAACTCTAATTCATGGGCTTCAGGTGCCGTTGACCACCAGTTTACTCTTATCGGACAAGCCGGTGTTACTCTCCTTGAACCCCAATACCTCCTCGCCAACACTCTCTTTGCCGCAGGAACAGCATTACAAATTTTTCCTACTAAATGGGATTCTACTGAATGGAGTGGGATAAACAATGTTTATACTTTCCAAGCCGAAGCAGCAGATGGGTCAACCTCTGACGTTACTTTGGAAGAAGCGGATGGAGGAGGAACTGCTGCTACTGTCACTAATATTGATAATGCAGGACAAGCTACAGCTACCATGCCAGCAGATCAGAACATGGATACTAAGGCTACCACTAATGCCGGGGATGTGGCTGCGGCAAGAATATTGGTAAATATTTATACTACTTCTACTACCAGTTCAACTTCTACTTCTACGTCTACCTCAACGACCCGGTCGACGAGTACCAGCAGTTCCATTTCGACTTCCACCAGCACGACGCGGTCCACCTCGACTACGATTTCGACATCGACTTCCACTTCAACCACCACTCTGGCTCCAGGAACGGGCAAAGATGTAGAAGTGCCGATTGAGATATTAGATACTGGTGGGGGGTCTTTAAATTTCACGGTAGTCACTTTAAGTGCGGCAGTTACCTTTTTGAACCCGATATTTTACGATGGGGCAACCGAGCAGTATTTTTTTGAAATAGTCGCCCAGAACACGGATTCGGTAGCTAGGGACGTGGATTTGTGGAACGTGGATGCAGGTTCAGCGACAGCCACGATCAGCGTGCCGACTTCCGCCGGCACGCCGACCAGGATCAGGTCGGGTACCTTCACCCCAGTTGCTGCCAATACCGAATACACGATCCGCTTAGCGCAAACGACCAGCAATGGCCAGCTACAGGTTTTTGCGGCCAGAATTATTGTCAAGCAGATAGATGCCGGTTCGACCAGAATTCAAATTCCTCTAATTAATGGTCTTCGAAGCGGTACTTCCACTACGGGTGACACGACTACTTCCACTTCCTATACACAGGGTGATAGCGATTTATATTCTATTTGGAAAAGAGATGATTCGCTCTTCACCACGGTTGAAGAATACATATTAGAAGTCGTTTCCCAAGTAAATAATCCTGGAGATGTTGGTAATGTCAGTCTTTTTAATAAAACTGACAATACTCAAGTGACTGCTTCGGAATTATCTCTTACGACCGAATGGCCTCTCTATGATCATAAACAGATTTCTTTTTCGCCTAGCAGTTCTAATTTTCTTGATCTCAAAGATTATGAAATACGCATTAAGAATACTGTAGGAACTGGGATAACTATTTTTAAAGCTAATTTATATATTAAGCTGACCGCCCTTTCTAAAGGAGAAGTTTATTACAGGTTTTCCAGAAACGATACGTTATCCGCCACGACTACGTTTGAATACCAGAGAGTCTTGATCGATACTTCCCTATTTTCTAATCCGAGCGTGTTCCACGAAGCCACGGGCAGGGAGAGCACGCTGGGAACGGTGACGGCGGAATTGAAAGACGATTCCACCAATGACAGTGGCACGGGCGGTTCCTCGGTTTCGGGTAGCGCAATCGCCTTCGATAGCACTACGAGGGACAGGATCCGTACCAGCGCACTAACCATAACCAGCGGGGACAGATTCACTTCGTTGGTCAGTCGTACCGACGGCACGCTCGTTCTGACTTCCCAGTGGGACGTGGTGCAGTTCGGGGCCGCGGCGACTACGACCTCTACGACGCAATCGACATCCACGAGCACGTCTAGCACTACAACATCTTCTTCGACCAGCACGACGGTAACGATTTCGACTTCATCTTCAACATCCACTTCTTCAACCACGACTTCGAGCAGTACTTCGACGACCAGAAGTACTTCCACATCTAGTTCGATATCTACGTCCACCAGTTCGACCACCACTTCGAGCTCGACAAGCATTTCGACAACAGTTTCGACCAGTACAAGTATTTCAACATCGACTTCTTCAACGACCACAAGTTCGTCGACTTCGACGACGCAAAGCACGTCTACGACGCAATCGACATCCACTTCCATCTCCAGCACCACAACATCTTCGTCCACGAGTACGACGGTTTCAACAAGTACTAGTTCAACAATATCGACGTCCACCTCCAGCACTACCACGTCAAGCTCGACTAGTACAACTCAAAGTACTTCTACTTCCATTTCGACCTCAACCAGCAGTACGACGACTTCGTCAAGCACGTCCACGACAGTTTCCATTTCAACAAGCACGACGCAGAGTACCTCCACAAGTTCAACAACGACATCGTCTTCAACCAGCACGAGTTTTTCCACATCGACTTCTCTTTCTACTTCGACGAGTAGTACTACGACTTCCTCGTCGACATCAACCACTCAGACGATTAGTACGTCCACGAGCCTATCGACGTCGACGAGCAGTACGACGACCAGTAGCTCGACTTCGACCACCCAAAGTACTTCAACATCTGTCTCCACATCTACAAGTTCTACGACGACTTCATCATCGACAAGCACAAGTTCGAGCACCAGCGTTTCGGTTTCTACTTCCACGTCTTCAACCACAACCAGTAGTAGTACGAGTACGAGTACGACCCAATCAACTTCGACATCGATTAGTACTTCTACATCCTCAACTACGACTAGTTCATCGACCAGCACCACCCAGACGATAAGTACAAGCACGACCGTTTCAACTTCAACTTCTTCGACGACGACCAGCAGTTCGACGAGTATTACACAGAGCACTTCGACATCCATTTCGACCTCGACCAGCTCGACAACAACTTCTTCCTCGACAAGCACGAGTTCAACCACTACAAGTTCTTCCACTTCGACCACGCAGAGTACTAGTACGACTCAATCGACTTCCACGTCAAGTACTACCACGTCGTCGTCTACGAGTATAACGGTTTCAACGAGTACCACCCAGAGTACAAGCACTTCTTCCACTACGACGTCGAGCAGCACAAGCACGACTCAGACCACATCGACCTCAACGAGTCTTTCCACATCAACCTCTTCAACGACCACTTCCAGTTCGACTTCTACGACTCAAAGTACGAGCATATCGCTTTCAACATCAACCAGTTCAACGACCACGTCTTCGAGTACTTCGATCACTCAAAGCACAAGCACATCAACCTCGATTTCTACAAGTACCAGTTCGACCACCACGAGTTCTTCTACATCGACAACCCGATCAACAAGCACAACGGTTTCAACTTCTACATCAAGTACGACCACATCTTCATCAACATCGGTCAGCCAGTCTACGAGTACATCGACTTCAATTTCCACATCGACAAGCAGTACGACAACCAGTAGTTCTACGAGCACGAGTCAATCTACCTCAATAAGCCTTTCCACATCTACAAGTTCTACGACGACAAGTTCTTCAACCTCGACGACGCAGTCGACCAGTACAACTATTTCATCTTCAACCTCCACAAGCTCAACGACTACCTCAAGCTCAACGAGTACAACCCAGTCCACCTCTACATCGACGTCTTTTTCCACGTCGACGAGTTCGACCACGACTTCATCAAGCACTTCAACCACTCAGTCGACGAGCACCACGCAATCCACTTCCACCTCCAGCACGACGACTTCAAGTTCGACCTCCACGACGGTTTCGACCAGCACAAGCACCACCCAAAGTACGTCGACTTCCACTTCTTCTACCACTACTTCTAGCTCCACGTCGACTACCCAAAGTACTTCGACTTCGCTCAGTACTTCCACTAGCACTACTGTCAGCACATCAACCAGTTCCACTACGACCAGTTCGTCGACAAGTACGACCCAATCGACAAGCACTTCGTCCACGACTACATCGAGTTCGACTTCGACTACCATATCTATCAGTACTTCAACCAGCTCCACTACGACTTCAAGCA
>Ga0209521_10003585_pt1 | contig 12511 bp, 10 predicted proteins | sample Rifsed19ft4_FD_184016 | JGI IMG/M metagenome (GOLD analysis project Ga0209521, IMG submission 184016) | Soil microbial communities from Rifle, Colorado, USA - sediment 19ft 4 (version 2) | ecosystem: Environmental > Terrestrial > Deep subsurface > Rock core/Sediment | place: Rifle, Colorado... | reverse complement strand
TGGCTGAGCTCACCGACTCCAAGTATGCCGAGCTAGAGCTCACCGAGGATTACGAGGTTCTCCTGTACGATCAGGGTCAAAAGTTTCCCCTTGAGAGATTCTCGGGCGGAGAAAAGGATCTGGTTAATTTGTGCTTGAGACTTGCCATCTCGGAGCTTATGACCGAAACCTCTCGCTCCGACTTCGGATTCATTGTTTTGGACGAGATCTTTGGTAGTCAGGACCCTTTAAGAAAGACAAACATAATGCAGGCGTTGGCGAAACTTTCTTCTAGGTTCCGGCAGATTTTTTTAATCACCCACGTTGAAGAGGTAAAGGACTCGATGGAATACGTCGTTTCAGTCTCGGAGGATGAGTCGGGGGTAAGCCACCTCACGTTGGAATGAATTGTAATTGTAGTTCAGAGTTCAGAGTTCAGGGTTAAGGATTTAAATGGGTTGCACGTCGCAAGTCACAAGTCGCACGTTTAATGCTTTTCCGCTTAGCATTAAAAATAAAAGCTTGGAGCGTGGAACGTGAGACGCTTTTGGGATTTGGGATTTAAAGGTGAGAGGCGAGATGCCCAAGTGTTAGATTTTGGGGGATCGTCTGACATAAGAAGGGCAAGTTTTCTCAAGGCGATGTACGTCGCTGGGGTCCTCGACCGGACTCAAGTTTAAGTTGCAGCGGCCGGAAAAATGCCGGCAATCTAGACATCCGGACCAGCTAATAGCCCAGGTTGAACCCTCTAAATGAGATAGATACTGCTCGAAATGGTCTGGCAAGAGATCTTGGAATTTTTCCCTAGCCTCAATCAAGCTATCAAAATCCGCCATGGAAAGCTCAGAAAAAAGACAGAGATGAGCCAGAAGCTCCAAACGGACCTCTGATTGCGTTTCGTGGGGCTCGTTTTCTAATTTCTGAGCGACGGTATCTATTTTTTTCTCCAAAAAATTAAGCTGGTTGGCTAGAGGACCCGATTTTGTCAAACCCTGCTGTATTTTTCGGATCATTATTAGGCTGTCCGCCAATTCTTTTTTTACGTCCATTTTTTCTCGCTTCAATTATTTGACACCATTTTTTCATTTCCTCTTAACAAATCTTTGAGCGTAGAGACCCTGTTTTTACCCTGTTTTTTCGATAGATACATTGCTTTGTCGGTCTTATCAATCAGTTCTTTCTTGTCCCTAGTATCATCAGGATAGGTGGCTACTCCTAAGCTTATGGTAATTTTTTTTCCGGGTTGGGTCTCCTCGTGGGGAAAGGCCGTTTTCTCGACGGCTTGGCGAATCTTTTGGGCCACTTGAAGAGCGTCTGCTCCGTCGGTTTCCGGCAGAATTATTATGAACTCTTCGCCTCCGTAGCGCGCCACAATATCGACTTCTCGGGTCGCTCTCCTTATTGTACCCACAATCTTCTTTAAGATAAAGTTTCCTTGGAGATGACCGTGGCGATCATTATAGTTTTTGAAATTATCAATGTCCGCGATTATCAAAGAGAGGGGATGGCTGTATCTTTCGGCCCTCTTCAGCTCCTCTTCCAGTCTCTCCTGGAAGTAGCGATAGTTAAAAATTCCCGTTAGTCCATCTGTAATGGCTAGTCTCTGGGTTTTATCCAAGAGTTGGGCTTTCATAATGGCAATGGTTGCCTGGTTAGCTAGGAGCGAGAATACCGATACTTCATCAGAGGTAAAATCGCGCGGCATGAAATCGTCCACAAAAAGCACCCCAACCGTCTTTCCCTCCCACCTTAAAGGTACGGCCATAAGCGATTTAATGCTTTCCCTTATCATAACGGGATTATCGCAGGCCTGATTTTGGGTGACATCGGAAATAACCAATGGTGAATTGCGGGCCAGAATTTGACCGGTTAGTCCTCCCTTTCTCAGCTTCCATTTCGACTTTTTAGCAAAGTGTGGTGAAAAACCTAAAGAGACCGCAAGGGAGAATTCCTCCTTTTTTTCGTCGTAAAGAGCAAGACTTCCGGCGGGTGCATTTATCACTCTCAAGGCGCTTTCCAAGATTACGCTTAAAACGTCCTTTGTTTCCCGAGCCGAAGTTAGAAGGAGACCGATCTCATAGAGTACTTGATGCTCCTGAAGGCTTTCTCTGGTTTCGTTAAAGAGTTTTGCTCCCTGAATGAGCACTGCTATTTCATTGGCCAAGATGGTCGATAAAATTTGTTTTTGGGTTAGCGGCTTTGGCGAAAGCGAGCGGATATCCAAGACTCCGACCACGCGGCCATCGACAATTAGCGGAAGTATCAGGAAAGAACTGGTCTTCCTTTGCCACAGGGGAAGATCATAGATGGAGGGCTCCTTTACTTCTTCCAGAAAACTTTCTTTGGTCTCAACAGCCTTTCCCAAAAAGCCCTCTCCCAACTTTACCTTACGGCCTAAGTTCTTTTTGCTTACTCCCTTGGCGGCCTTAAGAACAATTTCTCTTCTCTCCGGGTCCACGAGATAAAGGGCGCAAAAATCTACCTCGGCAAACTCCGCGATTGTATTGACGATTTCGCCGAGAGCCTGATCAAAATTGGGCAGGCTTCGTACGATTCTCGCGATTCTCTTCAGGGCGCGTACTCTTTGGGCGTTCTCTAATGGGACCACCGTTTATCATCCTTTATTGGCGTTATCGTAGTTGCCTTTTAAAAAATTCGCCAAACCGTGAGTTACTTTAGAAGAAAATATATCTGATTTCTCCCCTTCTGTTTGGCTTGAGCAAGCAAATTTTCGAGCAAATCTATCAGCTCTTCCTGACTTTGGGCTTCATGCGGAAAACTGACCACTCCCCCAGAAATCGTGATTTTACCTCCGGGCTGACTCTCCTGGCCCGAAAAGGAGCTTTCTTCGACGCTTTTTCGCAAGCGTTCGGCGACTATCGTCGCGTCCATCTTGTCTGTTTCGGGAAAAGCAACTACTAGTTCCTCGCCGCCAAAACGAGCCCAAACATCTACATCCCGGGTACTTTTGGTCAATATTTCAGTGATCTTTTTTAGCAGGAGATCCCCGTTGGGAGCACCGTAGGTCTCATTATACTGACGGAAATTATCGATATCAAAAAGGGCCAGGGCTAAAGGACGCCCGTAACGTTTTGCCCGACTGAGCTCTCCCGATAAACGCTGTTGAAAATAACGGTTTGTGAAAAGTCCGGTTAGCCCATCGGTCAAAGAAATATCTTCGAGTTTTTCGTCTAACTGACTAATTTGCTCCGTGTAGCTCTTGAGTTTCGTCTCCACATGACGCTCATAGACCTGGGAAATCTCATAAAGACTGCTGTTCACCGATGAATCTAAATCCTCCAAGGCCTTAAGCAAGCCATTGATTTCCGTTTTATACTCTTTTTTTACAAAGGGCCAAAGAACTTCTTTAAAGGTTAAAAAACTTTTTTGAATTTCACTCAGGTTAAAATCGGGGGAACCTCTGAGAGTTGATATTCTTTCGATAAAGTTGCGCACCTGGGCGTACTTACCCTCTTTTATGGCCGACAAGTAGGCTTCGTATCCTTTAGCCCAGGTGGATTTGAGCTTTTCGGGAGACTGGCGGGAAAAACTGGTTTTTCCTAAGCGCTTAAGCTTCTTTGCCCAGGAGTCAATTATTTTCGCTCGGTTCTCTTCCAAAATCTTGCTTAGTCCGTCATTCATTTTAAAAACCCCCTCGATAACGAAGCTTCGTGGGTTTACTCACCCTCATCTAATCAGAGCCTCCGCGATCTGGACTGCGTTTAAAGCAGCGCCCTTTCGAAGATTATCGGCGACGATCCAAAGATTTAGCCCATTCTCTAAAGAATTATCCTCCCTAATGCGACCGACCAGACAAAGGTCGCTCCCTGCCGCGTTAACCGGGAGAGGATACAGGGAGGATTTTGGGTCGTCAAGAACTTGGACCCCTGGGGCGTTCTCCAAAATTTGACGGGCCTTGGAGGATGTAATCTTTTCTTCCGTTTCGACGTTAACCGCCTCCGAATGGGCCACCAAAACGGGCACTCTAACCGCAGTCGCCGTTATTCTCATTTCCGGCGCCCCCAGGATTTTTTGGGTTTCCTTTATTAACTTCTTCTCCTCAAGAGTATAACCATCCTCTAAAAAAATGTCGCACTGGGGAAGAACATTGAAGGCAATTTGATGAGGATAAACCCCCACTTTTATGGGACTTTTCATAAGAAGACTCTCGGTCTGTTCTAGCAGTTCTTGAATTGCTTCTCTGCCCGTCCCGGAAACTGCCTGATAAGTGGAGACAACAACCCGCTTCACTTTGGAGTAGTCATTTAGGGGTTTCAAGATAAGAACAAGCTGAATAGTAGAGCAATTTGGATTAGCGATGATTCCCGTATTTTTAAAGGCGTCCTTCAGGTTAATCTCCGGAACAACCAAGGGCACCTCTTTTTCAAGCCGGAAGGCGCTACTGTTGTCGATAACGGTGGCGCCGGTCCTGGCGGCAATAGGAGCGTACTCTCTGCTAATGGTGGCGCCGGCTGAAAAAAGAGCGAAGTCTAGGCCCTTGAAAGATCCCGAATTTAGCTCCTGGATCTCGATTTCCTCTTCTTTGAAGGAAACTTTTTCGCCCTTGGACTTAGCCGAAGCCAAGAGCCTAAGCTCACTTAAGGGGAAATTTCTTTCCTCTAAAATTTTTCGCATCTCTTCGCCGACAACTCCAGTGGCCCCCACTATGGCCACTTTATAATCTCTCACAACCCTCTCCCAATACGCTCCTAAAATATCTAACTAATCATGCAACGTAAAAGTTACCTCTGAACACATACAGTGAACCCTTCACCAAAAAATCGGAACTCGTTTTTCGGAACCCGTTAATTAAAATCCTAATGACCAATGAAATCCCAAATCCCAAAAAGCGTCTCACGTAGTGCGACTTGTGACTTGCAACGTGCAACCCATTTAAACCCTGACCCCGAACCGAGGGTGTGTCAGCCCACTCCTTCTTTCGCTTCTTCGGGCTCCTTCTCCAGCTCAAATTTTTTGTGGAGGGCTTGAACCGCTGTTTTAACCTGTTCGGCCCGAATAACGCAGGATATTTTAATTGAAGATGTGCTTATCATTTGGATATTAATGTTATTCTTGGCGAGGGTGGCAAACATTTCGGCCGCCACGCCCGGATGGGTTCTCATTCCGGCTCCGATTAGAGAAATCTTAGCGATGCTCCGGTCGTAATTGGTGCCTCGAGCATCGAGCTCCTTGACAACTTCTCCCACCACTTTTTCGGCCCGCCCGAGATTATCCCGGGCTACGGTAAAGGAGATATCAGCGGTCCCTTTTTCCCCAACGTTTTGGATAATCATGTCCACATTAACGTCAGCCTCGGCCAAAGAGCTAAAAACCTTGGCGGCAATTCCTGGTTTATCCGGCACCCCTAAGATAGTGACTTTTGCTTCGCTGGTGTCATAGGTGATGCCGGTAACAAAGGCCCTTTCCATTCCCGTATCCTCCTTGATTAAAGTTCCCGGTTCATCCAAGAAGCTCGAACGAACGTGAATTAAGACTTTATAGTTTCGACCGTATTCCGCCGCTCGAAGCTGTAGGACTCCGGCCCCGGTAGCGGCCATCTCAAGCATTTCCTCGTAAGAGATAGCCGTTATCTTGCGAGCTTCCCGGACTAAATTGGGATCAGTGGTGTAAACTCCATCAACGTCGGTGTAAATTTCACACACATCAGCCTTTAGCTTGGCCGCTAGAGCTACGGCCGTGGTATCAGAGCCTCCTCTCCCCAGGGTCGTGATATCCTGATCAACCGTTACCCCCTGGAAACCGGCGACGATGACGATTTTCCCTCTTTTTAGCTCGTCGCGGATACGGTCTGACTTCACGTCAACAATTTTCGCTTTGGCGTGGGTGTTATCGGTAACGATGCCCGCTTGGGCTCCGGTAAACGAAATAGCGTCGTAACCCAGAGTATGGATGGCCATGGAAAGCAAAGCCACTGAGACCTGCTCGCCTGTGGCAAGCAACATGTCCACTTCTCTTTCGGGTGGATCAGGAGTAATTTCGTGCGCCAATTTGAGGAGTTCGTCCGTGGTGTCTCCCAGAGCCGAAACCACCGCCACCACCGAGTTACCGGCGGCCCGGGTTTTAACGATTCTTTGGGCAACCCCTTTAATCTTTTCGGTATTCGCGACCGAGGTGCCGCCGTACTTTTGGACAATGACTCCCAAGCAAACCTCCAATTTAAAACATTCACCGGCCTTTTCTTTATTTTAGCCGAAATTCCTGCTTTAGAAAACCGGAAAATGGCTAGCCTGCCGGTAATATGGCGAAAGAGGTTGGTTTCTAAACTTATTTACTGGAGGGGGAAAGAGGGCCAGAGCCGGCGACTAAAGACTGCGGGAACTGATTAAAACCCCTTACAGTTCTCGCCTTCCTTCTAAGGCTTTTCCCAAAGTTATTTCGTCGGCATACTCTAAATCGCCCCCGACGGGAAGACCTGACGCCAACCGGGTTACTTTGATTCCTAGGGGCTTGACCAGTTTGGCAAGGTACATCGCGGTCGCTTCGCCTTCTATGTTGGGATTAGTGGCGACAACCACCTCTTTTACCGTATTTTTCTGGAGTCTTGTCAGGAGTTCTTTTACTCTGATGTCTTCCGGGCCAATTCCGTTAATGGGAGAAATCGATCCTTGGAGGACATGATAGCGACCTTTAAATTCGCCTGTCCTATCAATAGCGACTATATCTTGGGCTTCTTCAACCACACAAATTAGGGAATCGTCCCGGCGAGGATCCCGACAATAACCACAAATCTCTTGGTCGGTTACGTTAAAACAGCGTCTACAGAAGTTCAGTTTGGTTTTAACATCATCGATGGCTGAAGCTAGTCTTTTAGCATCCTCGGCCGGTGTTTTGAGAATAAAAAAAGCCAGCCTCTGAGCGGACTTAGGTCCAATTCCTGGCAACTTAGCCAGCTCGTTTATTAAGGTACCAAGTGGTTCTGAGTAATAAGACATCTCCTCTCCTTGTTAATCTGGATGCAAGCTTCCTTAGAACAACCGACATTAACTTAAGAACAGGGATACCATGGATTACATGGACTTCAAGGATAACAGGTATTAAGTTTCTTTTTCTTCATATTCGTGCCTTCCCTGTCTTCCTTGATTTCCTTGAATTCCCTGAACTCCCAACTATGTCGAGCTTCACATGAGACCGGGCATACCAAGCCCTCCGGTAACCTTACCCATCTTTTGAGCAGCCAACTCCCGAGACTGGCGAACTCCGTCGTTAACCGCGGTCAAAACCATATCCTCGAGGATTTCAACCTCCGCTGGATCAACCGCGCTAGGATCGATTTTCACTGCTAAGACTTCTTGGTTACCGTTGACAGTAACCTTTACCATCCCCCCGCCGCTGCTGGTCTCAATTTTTTCGGCTGCCAACTCCTCCTCGACTTTTCCCATCGCCTCCTGCATTTTTTGGAGCTTACCCAGCATCTTGCCGTATTCACCTTTCACCTTATTCCCTCCTCCTGTTTTGCTTCTTCTACAATCTCGGCCCCAAAGAGATTCTTAACCAGCTCCGCCACTTGGGGCTCGGTCAGGTCTTTAGGTCCTGAAGGGGTTTTCTTTAGTTCTTGGGGATTTTCTTCTTTCTTTTTGGACTCTTCCTTTTTAAACTCACATTTGATGCTTATCCTCAATCCCAATGCCTCGTGGATTAACGATTGTAAGAGGTTTATGTTCGCGGGTTTTTCTATTTCTTCTTTGTGAAACACCGCTCCCGGCTTAAACTCAAGAATGAGAGTGTTTTTATGAATCGTTACTGGTTGGCACTCTAACAAAAGGGCATACGTGGAGATTTTTTCCTTTTTGAGGCGATTTAAAACCACCGGCCAGGCTCTTTCTATTCGGCTAAAATCAGCCTCTTTGGGTTGAGATTTTTCTGGCGGCGAGGTAGAAACAGCCGATTCCACGGCGTTTTTTGCTTCCAAGACTGGTTTTGGCTCGGGAGTCTTTGCGGAAGTCTTTACCTTTGCGATCCCGTCCAGGCTTCGATTTTCCGTTTTTGCGGTAACTTCCGCCGCTTGACCTATCGTTCTGGGGGAAAATACCTTCGCTTGATTTGTTGCTTTTGGGGAAATTTCCTGGTTGAGATGGGATTTTGTTTCCGTTTCAAAGCGCTCCGTCTTGGAGGTGGCGCTTTCGGCTTTAACGGCTGGTTTTGACTCGGTTTTTTGAGCCCTTTGAGACTCGAGTAATCCCGAAGCCGCCAAACTTTTCAACTGTTTTTCGAGCCTCTCAAGCCGGCCAAGAAGTGACTTCTCAGAAAGACTTTCTTCCCGAACCAACCTCACAAGAGTAGTTTCTAAAACAAACCTTCCCTCCGAACTCACCCGGGCCTTCTGATAAGCTTCGCTTAAGGTTTCCATAAAGTTAATTAAGCGATCGGGCCCAAATAGGGAGGTTTGTTCCTTCATTTTTTCGATCGTTTCCGGCAGGGCGCTTATTATTTTTTCCGCCTCGGAACTTGTCTTTATAACAAATAGATTTCGAAAGTACTCCGTCAAGCCTTTAATAAACTGTCTCAAATCTTTGCCTTCATCCACCAACTTTTGCACGAATGAAAACCCGGCGGTGGCGTTTTTCTCGGCAATAATGTTGGTAACCTCATAGAAAAGCTCCGACTCGATAATCCCTAAAAGACTAGTTGCGTCTTCGATTCTTACTTGCCCTCCTGTAAAAGAGGAAATTTGGTCTAAAATTCCCACCGCGTCTCTTAGGGAACCCTGAGCATACTGGGCGATAAAAGTGGCTGCCCCCTCTTCTAAGGAAATTTTCTCGGCTTTAGCTACTTCTGCCAACCGTTTTTCGATCTCACTTACTGAAAGGGGCTGGAAATCAAAGCGCTGGCAGCGAGAGAGAACCGTCAGGGGGACCTTGTGGGGCTCAGTGGTCGCTAAAACAAAAAGGGCATGGGGCGGAGGCTCTTCGAGCATCTTAAGTAGGGCGTTAAAGGCCTCGGTGGTTAGCATGTGAACCTCATCGATAATGTAAACTTTGTAGCGACAACTTGTGGGGGCAAAGTAAATCTTCTCCCGCAAATCCCTAATCTCATCGATACCTCGGTTCGAGGCGGCGTCAATCTCTAAAACATCCATCGACTTCCCTTGGGAAATACTCTGGCAAGAGGAGCAGCTGTTGCAGGGAGTAGGTGTTGGTCCTTTTTCGCAGTTCGCCGCTCGGGCTAGTATTTTGGCGACCGAAGTCTTACCGGTGCCCCGCGAGCCCGCAAAAAGATAGACGTGGGCCAGCCGGTTTTTCTTTAAGGCGTTGGATAGCGTCCTAGTAATATGATTTTGCCCTACTACCTCGCTAAATGCTTGGGGGCGCCACTTTCGATATAGTGAAAGATGAGTCACGTATTCACCTCTGGTTATACATTAAATGGTTGAATAGTTAAAAGGTTGAGTGGCCATTTAACTAGTTTGGAGTGATCGTGCCCTGCCGTCGACCGCCGTCTCCAAGCGCAACTAAAGCAGGTAACTCCGCCTAAGTTTCCCCACGGCACCCGAGGGTACTTACTTACCGTTGCTTCCTTCCGGACCTGGCGGGATTTGTAAGCCTTCGTTGCGTAGGACCTAAGCCTCAACGCCCCTTACTCGAGTTGCCGGCCTTAGGGCCGAAGGCCTCAAGCAGGAATTCAGCCCGGCTATAGCGGATTGCCGGTACAGGGCACCGCTACCTCCCCGCCTAGCACGATCAACTTCAGTATACCTAGATTCGTCCCCCAACTCAATAAAGAAATGGGTTGCTTAATAAAGTTTTAACGACTTTTGACCTCAAATCAAATCTATGTCGTAAACTGTAGTAAACTCATGAGATTCTATCCAAAACCGGTATTGTGAATAGTTGTATTGTGGGTAAATCGCTGATAATATCTTCTTTATTAAGTACTAATTTGGATAGTAGGTAAACTTTGGACATTAGCAGTTATTTTTCAGCGAGAGAACTGGTTGAAAGCCTCGGCCAACCCATGCTTATTCTGGCGTTTATCCTGTCGATTGGACTTTTGCTTTTTGGTTTGCATCCAAAACTTCAGGGAAGAATCCAGTGGCTTTTGCTAGCCATATTCCTGGTCCTTTTGGCGGGATACGGACTCCTTGCCTGGTTTCATATCCAAATCTACAATTTCCTACCGCTTAAAGATCCCTCAAGCGGAACTATTTTTGGCCGCTACATGATACCGCCTTGGATCGAAAACGAAAAACTTTATTTTTGGTCTTTGCTTACCTCGATCTGGCTCTTGCTTGTGAGAAAAAGACCCGTTCAGTTTCGAGTAGTAGTTTACAGTTCACTACCGATATTGTTGTTTTTAACCCTTGCTACCTCAAATCCCTTTCAAGAACCTTTAGGTAGCTTCAACCAGCAAATACTCGGTATTGAGCAGGTTTTAAACACTCAGGATGCTAAGACGCAAGGCCTGGTTTTATACCAAGCCTCGCAGATGCTCAAAGGCTTTTATAACTCCGCCTACATGTGGATGCATCCACCCCTACTGTTTTTTTCCTATTCCGTCTTTGTAATTGGGTTTTTTGGCTCGCTTTTCATGCTTTTTAAGCGGGAGAAAGAGTACGATGAGTTTGCCTACAATTGGGCGAAGGCGGGTTATACCGTTCTTACCCTCGGACTCTTGATTGGCTATCCCTGGACTGTTCAAGCCTGGAAAGGGCAACCTTGGTGGTTTTCCCCGAAGGTGAACGTCACCATAATGATGTGGGTTCTTTATACCGCCTTTTTACACACCAGAGTCTACCTAAACCGGAAGGGGATGTGGCGGACGACCGCTATCCTTGGGATTTTAAGTTTTAGCGCCGTGGTTGTAACTTACCTGGGTACCTATGTCTTGCCCGGGATACACTCAGTAGGAGGAAGATGAAGCACTTCAATTTTATCCTGATTCTTATTACGGTAGCGCTTCTCGGAATAATCGGGGTAATCTTTATTATTGGTACTATCTACGGCTCTGTTCAGGAACCTAACTGGACCGAAACCCTTTTGTACCAGCAATATTTAGACAACATGAATCTCGGTGTAATTCCTTTTGTCATCGCTCTTTTGGCAGTTCTAGGACTTTGCATCCCAAAGCGTTTGTTTAGCGGCAAAGATCTCTTAATAATTAACGGGGCGCTCGTTGCGATCACCTTAATTCTGGCCCTAGCCCTTGGGACTAAATTTGGTCTGGGTTTTTTACTGGCCGTCGGCGGGCTTATTCAGGTGGTCGTTATTGTCCTTACCTCGTTTGGAAGCAAACGCGTCCGCTTTGAAAAAACCGGTTTTTTCTTGCAAATGGGCTCGGCAATAATCCATCTCGGGTTCGTTATATTCTTGTTCGACTTTATGATTTTAGCCGATGACCCCAATCACCTGACTGTTTTCTGGATTTCCACCGCCTTCATCACCGTCGGGATGATTTTTTCCTTCTACAGCCGCGAAATCTCCAAGGCCCTCCAGCGCCGAAATCGCCAACAACTTGAGGAAATTTAAAGCTTAAAAGGCGCATGGGCTGTTTTACCCCACGCGCGCCCGGTTATGATGATTGTTAGAGAAATTTTAAGAAGTTCTGGAATTTAATTTTTTTGCTTGAGCTGTTTATTTCGGTTCCGATTTTGAGTAGAATACTCTTTATTATGAACGTTGCGATTCTTACTGGTGGTGGAGACTGCCCCGGCCTAAACGCGGTTATTAGGGCGGTAACCAGAAAGTCCACCGCTGACTACGGCTACAATGTTTTAGGAATAAGAAACGGCTGGCACGGTCTGATTGAGGGAGACCTCTTTCTTCTCAGCTTAAGAACGGTGAGCGGCATCTTGAGCCGGGGCGGAACCATCCTCGGAACGAGCCGGACAAATCCGTTTAAGGAAGAAAATGGAGTGGAACGAATTCTCGCCACCATTACCGAGCATAACGTTGACGCGGTCGTAGCTATCGGGGGAGAGGACACTTTAGGTGTTGCCAACCGCCTTTTTGAAGAAAAGAACATAAAAGTAGTGGGGGTTCCCAAAACTATCGATAATGATCTTTCCGGCACCGATTACACCTTCGGTTTTGATACCGCCGTTCAAATAGCCGCCGATGCCATCGATCGCCTTCACACCACGGCTGAATCGCACAATCGGGTAATGGTAATAGAAGTCATGGGAAGAACTACCGGCTGGATCGCGGTTATGGCCGGACTGGCCGGTGGCGCTGACACCATTTTAATCCCGGAATTTCCTTTAACCGTAGAAGAGGTATGTGACCTGGTAAAACAGCGGGTTAACCGAGGGAAAAATTTCTCTATTGTGGTCGTAAGTGAAGGGGCGGCGCTCGCCTGGCGGTCGGGGAAGAAAGAGACCGTCCTCGCCTCGGACAAAAAAGACGCCTTCGGGCACGTGCGTCTGGGTGGTGTCGGTGATACTTTGGGTAAAGCAATCGAGGGGTTAACCGGCATCGAGACGAGAGTCACCATCCTTGGCCACGTCCAACGGGGAGGCACGCCCACCGCTCACGATCGGGTACTCGCTACTCGCTACGGCGTTAAAGCGGCCGAAATG
>Ga0209521_10003584_pt1 | contig 12512 bp, 10 predicted proteins | sample Rifsed19ft4_FD_184016 | JGI IMG/M metagenome (GOLD analysis project Ga0209521, IMG submission 184016) | Soil microbial communities from Rifle, Colorado, USA - sediment 19ft 4 (version 2) | ecosystem: Environmental > Terrestrial > Deep subsurface > Rock core/Sediment | place: Rifle, Colorado... | reverse complement strand
GGAGCCAGCCGAGTTGATGAGCACGACCGCGCTGGCGTACTGCTGGGCGTTATCGTTCAACTGGACCGAGTTCATGTTGTTGTCCTGGGTCCCCTGGCTCAGGTCCGTGGTAAAGTAGTTGTTCACGTACTGGGTCTGCTTGTACTTGTTTTTGGCAGTAGCTGCCCCGTCAAATGCGAATGCGTCGTTGTAATGGTTCTTAGCCTCCTGCGTGTTTGTCTGGGTGACAACCGAGTTGGTCACGTCACCCCCGGCGGTATCCCAGTTAAGGAGGTTCTGCCCGACGTTCACGGCCGAGTTGGCGGAGTTAACCACCTTGTCGGCGGTCACGTTCTGCTGTGCGTTGTCGTTGAGCTGGACGGAATTGTTGTTGTTGTCCTGGTCGAAAATCGTCGCATACTGATTGTCGATGTACTGCCCTGGGTGCAGGGCGGTCTCCCAGTTCCTGGCCTTGGCGTCAACTTCCCCGTCGGCGTAGTTGTTGAAGTTCTCCGCGGTCTGGTCATTGGTCTGTGAGATGGTGTTCTGGCTGTTGGTGATATCGCCCGCGTTGAGGACATTGAGGCCGGCATTGACCGCCGATGACGCGGAGTTCTCCACTAGCACCGCGGAGGCGTTCTGCTGCGCGTCGTGGTTCAACTGGACGGAGTTGTTGTTGTTCTCCTGGTCCTCTATCGAGGCTGGCAGGTTATTGACGGAGTTGGCCTGCCCGTTGAGTATGTTTTGGGTCTGCTTGTTCAGGTTTTCAGCATAGGCGTTACCGTCAGAGGAAAACGCGCGGTTCACGTGGTTTTCAGCCGTCGCGGTGTTGGTCTGGGAGACGTCCGTGCCCGTCACGTCGCCGACCGTCGCCAGGTTGGCGCCGGTATTGGTGGCCGACTTGGCTGTGTTCACGAGCGAATCCACCACCGCGTTCTGCTGCGCCTGGTCGTTCACCTGAACCGAGTTGTCGTTATTATCCTGGTACTCGATAGTGCTGCCCACGGCATTTTCTATAAGCTGGGTGATCTGCCCATCCTCGTAGTTCTGGGCGTACGCGTCACCGATGACGGCGTCAGCGTCGTTGTTCATGTTGAACGCGTTCTGGGTGTTCGTCTGGGTGAGCGAGCCGCCGGTTATGGGTTCGGAATCGGAGCTATAGACGTTGAGCCCGAAATTATCCGCGCTGAAGGCGGAGTTGATGAGGCTTACGCCCACGGAATTCTGCTGGGCATTGTCATTCAACTGGACGGAGTTGTTGTTGTTCTCCTGGTCTTCGATAATCGAGAGATGGTCGTTATTTACATACTGGGTCTGCTTGTTGATGTTCTGGGCGTAGGCGTCATTGTCAAAAGCGAATGCATCGTTTACGTGGTTCTGGGCCTCGTTGTCGTTGGTCTGGGTGATGCCCGAGGAGGTGGTCTCTGAGCCGTAGAGGAGGTTCGCCGAGGCGTTCACGGCGCTTACCGCCGAGTTTACCAGCCCTTCGACCGTACTGCTCTCCTGCGCGAAGTCGTTAAGCTGGACGGAATCGAGGTTGTTGTTCTGGTCGTTTACGGGAAGAATGCTCTGATTCACTATGGTCTGGATGCCCTGTGCGCTAACCCTGTCCATCTCGGTGTCAGAGAGGGGTGTCGAGCCCGCAAACGCCGCGCCAGTTCCGGCGATCGTGATCCCTATCGCGAGTGCTAACGCCTTTCTTAATGTCATTTCATTCCTCCTTTGTGTTTTCCAGCGGGTTTATACGCCAATCATGTTGCGCTCTTATCGCTTTTACAGTGTGCCGCCCCAGACGAGAAGGCTGTTCAGGATGGCCGTCGAGGTATTGCTCTGGTTTACCGTTCCGGTGTTGTCGCCGTTTATGACCGTTATGTTTATACCGAATGGTATGGCGCTGTTCGCGGCGTTAAGGTTGACAAGAGAGTTCAGGTTGCTCTGCGCGTTCCCGTTGAGCTGCACCCCGTTCTGTATCCCGTTCGCGCCATCTCCCAAGGTCTGGGTGGCCCCGGGCAGGATTGCGCCGCTCAAGACCTGGTTCAAATCGATGGTGCCGTCGATGTTCGGGACGAATATGTTGTAGTCCAGGTAGACGACCAGCCCCTGGGCGTGGACCGAGTCAAGGTACTCGTCGCTCAACCTGTGTATTTCGGCATCCGACGTCTGGGGAGCCATAAGCCACAGGGCCAGCAATGCCCAAAATGAGATGGCGACTCTTTTCATTTCTCCTCCCTTTGTAAGATGGAGGGGGCCGTATGCCCCCTCCATCCTGTGGTTCAGACTGCCTTTAGTTCCTGTTTATCGCGTAGGCGAACGTACCGCCATTCGCGGTGTTCGAGAAGTTCACCGCGGTATTGGTGTTCGTCTGGGTCAAGCAGGTGCTGCTTATCGAGCCGACATTGATTACGTTCAGTCCCGTGTTCACGGCAGAGCCCGCCGAATTGACGAGGACGACCGCGCTGGCAAACTGCTGTGCGTTGTCGTTGAGCTGGACCGAGTTCATGTTGTTGTTCTGGGTCCCTACCAAGTCCGTGGAAAAGAAGTTGTTCACTACCTGGGTCTGCTTGTACTTGTTCTTGGCATCCGCCTCGCCGATGACGGCGAATGCGTCGTTGTAGTGGTTCTTGGCCACCTGCGTGTTTTCCTGATGTACTATGGAGTTCGTTATGTCGCCGCCCGTGGTTTCCCAGTTAAGGAGGTTCTGCCCCACGTTCACGGCGGAGTTTGCGGAGTTCACTACCTTGTCGGCGGTGACGTTCTGCTGTGCGTAGTCGTTGAGCTGGACAGAGTTGTTGTTGTTGTTCTGATCGGAGATCTCCGAGCCATCCCGGTTAGCGATATACTGGCCGGGGTTCGCTGCCTGCTCCCAGTTTCTGGCCTCGGCGTCAGTGCCGCCGTCGGCGTAGTTGTTGAAGTTCTCCGCTGTCTGGTTGTTGGTCTGCTCTATCGTATCGTCGCTGTTGAGGATATTCCCCGCGTTGAGGACGTTCAGGCCGGCGTTGACCGCTGAAGTCGCGGAGTTCTCGATGAGTACCGCTGACGCGTTCTGCTGCGCGTTGTCGTTCAACTGGACGGAGTTGTTGTTGTTCTCCTGATTCAGCACCTCGGCAAACACGCCGTTATCGATGTTCTGCGTCTGCTTGTTCAGGTTCTCCGCAAAGGCGTCCCCGTCAAAGGAAAACGCGTCGTTCACGTGGTTTTCAGCCCTCGCGGTGTTGGTCTGGTAGACGTCCGTGCCGGTAAGGTCGCCCACTGTCGCCAGGTTGGCGCCGGTGTTGGTGGCCGACTTTGCGGTGTTCACGAGCGAGTCAACGACCGCGTTCTGCTGCGCCTGGTCGTTCACCTGGACCGAATTGTCGTTGTTGTTCTGGCTTACGATGAAAGAGCCAAAACCATTGATTATCTGTTGAGTGACCTGCCCTTCCTCGTAGTTCTGGGCGTATGCGGTGCCTAAGTTGTCGGCCTCAGCGGTGTTGTTCATGTTGTACGCGTTCTGGGTGTTTGTCTGGGTGACCGTGCCGCCCCTTATGGGTTCGGAACCGGAGCTGTAGATGTTCAGGCCGAAGTTGTCCGCGCTGAATGCCGAGTTGATGATGCTTACGCCCTCTGAGTTACGCTGGGCATCATCGTTGAGCTGGACAGAGTTGTTATTGTTATCCTGGAAGCCTATAAATGCGAAGTCATTGTTGACATACTGGGTCTGCTTGTTGATGTTCTGGGCGTATGCGTCGTTATCCACAGCGAACGAGTCGTTTACGTGGTTCTGGGCGGTATTTGTGTTCTCCTGGGTGACCGCTGAGGAGGTGGTCTCATCTCCGTAGAGGAGGTTTGCCGATGCGTTTACGGCGCTCACCGCGGAGTTCACCAGCCCTTCGACAGTGCTGCTCTCCTGTGCGAAGTCGTTAAGCTGGACGGAATCGAGGTTGTTGTTCTGGTCGTTTACGAGAAGAATGCTCTGATTCACTATGGTCTGGATGCCCTGTGCGCTAACCCTGTCCATCTCGGTGTCAGAGAGGGGTGCTGAGCCCGCAAATGCCGCGCCGCTTCCGGTAATCGTAATCCCTATCGCGAGTGCCAACGCCTTTCTTAATGTCATTTGAGTCCTCCTTGGGTTTTTCATCGTGAACCTTCCCGGGTCAAATATCCTTAGGCCGTCTATTCGCAGAAGAACCCCTCCTGTCACCCCCTTTCCCCTGGTAGGACAATATGCTTCTCCCTCACGCCTGGATACCTATCCTGACTTGGCGCGCTCCGGCCCCGTACATAAGGCCGAATCATCTCTTACCGTATAGTCCGTCTGATGCTTGCAACCGGCATGCCGCACCCGTATGTCCTTGTTTATTCTATTGTTTGCCTTAAGGGTGCTTCCATCGGTGAAAAATGAATTTACAGATGATACGGACCGGGCTGTAAAAAAGATTTGCAGGGGACCGCCTTGCCCGCGGATAAATTTGTAAGGTCTTGCAATGATGGCGCTTTTTCCCTGAGGTCCGGTCTTAAAGTAGTAAAAAAGATTTACAGCTGCTGTCAGGGACAGTACCTGGCCGTCGCGGGGCCACTTTTCTCTCAAGCGCTCCCCTTTAAACGCGAAATAACTTCAAGGTGAAGTGTCAATTGACAATGGATTTGAAAGCGAATTATAATAATCCGGTTCTAAAAAAATGAAAGGCGGGACGTGAATATAAGGATACCTATCGGGTATAAGTTCATACTCGGCTTTATAGCTGTAGTCGCTGCCGCGGCATTCGTGCCGGGGCTCGTAGAGAAGCTCGATGTAGCCGAGTGGATGAAACAGCCTTTAAGCTTTCTCATAGCCATCCTCGTCGGCCTCATCCTCGGCTCTTTCTTCATCCGCAACTTCACCAGGGACTTCAACCGCATCACGAGCGTGGCCCGGAGAATAAGCAAGGGAGACCTCACCGACGCCGAGAAGCTTGACAGCGACAGCCAGACCAGGCTCATAAAGGACGAGATAGGCGACCTCGCCCAGGCGGTCGCCCTCATGTCAGAGAGCCTCAAGACCCTGGTCGAGCAGATAAAGTCGACTGTTTCGGACCTGACCGACGCGCAGGAGTCGTTCTCCTCGGTCGTATCCAGGGGGCACGAGACCTCCAAGGAAGTCATATCAGGCACATCCGCCATATTTGACGGCGCGCTCGAACAGGCCAATCATGTGGGCGACGCCTCGTCGACCGTCAAAGCGATGGCAGAGCTCGCGGACGAGGTCGCCGGAAAGGTGACCGAGAGCGCGAACGCCTCCCAGAAGGTCAACACCATGGTCCAGCGCGGCGCCATGGCAGCCACGTCCGCCATGGAGAAGATGGAGACCATCTTCAACGGGATAGAGAACACAGAATCAGCCGCCATACGCCTGAAGGAGAAGCTCGGCGACATACCGAAGATACTCGATGTCATAACGCACATCTCTCGCCAGACAGACCTCCTGGCCTTGAACGCCACCATAGAGGCGTCAAAGGCAGGAGAGCACGGCAGGGGCTTTGCCATGGTCGCGGAAGAGGTGCGGCGCTTCGCCGACAACACCAACAACAGCGTCGAGGACGTCTCCTTCATCGTAAAGGAGCTTAGAGTCGAAGTGGAGCGCGTCGTGGCCTCGGCAAGCGAGGGCACCGCGAACCTCAAGGGCGGCAGGGACGACTTGAGGAAGATACGCGAGATACTCGTCGACATCACGAACTACACCTCCGAAGTGGCTGAGAAGGCGAGCATCATCCTCGGCCTCACGCACAAGCAGAAGGAGAAGGCCGGCAAGACCGTTGAGATAATAGAGCAGGTGGCGCATATAGCGAAGGAGAACCTCTCCTCGACCGAGCGGGTCGAGTCCGCTGTAGAGCGACACGGCACAGCCATCAACGAGACAATTACAGCCGCGGAGAAGCTCTCTGAGTTATCTAAAGAACTTAAGGCCGTGGTCGCCAGGTTCTCTCTTTAATCGGTTATGAAGGGGGATAAGATCATCATAGCCCTTGATGCAGGCAAGTTCGCCATCCAGACGACCGCGGTCGCGGGCGTGGTCGAAGTCGAGAAGCTCCCGTTTCTTCCGGGCAGGGCGGGTTTTGTAACCGGCATAATCTCTTTCAGGAACGAGCCCGTGGCTGTCGTTGACCTCGCGATGGCGCTCGGGGATTTCTCCCCGGCGGAGCGGAGCACGCACAAGGTAATAGTTCTGCGGGATAAGGGGCGCACCCTCGGCATGGACATCGGAGAGGCAGCTCTCTCATTTCTCTGGGACGAGGAGATAGGCGGCAAGACGACCGACGAGAAGGGCCTTTTCACATCGGGCAGGATATACGCGAAAGACTCGACTATCGAAATAATAGACTGGCCGGCGCTTTTCAACGAGACATCAAGGATGCTGACAACGGAAGAAAATGTCAAAAAGAGTCCTAATAGCTGACGATACCGAGTTTTTCAGGCTTGCCTTGAAGGACATACTGGGCCGGGCCGGCTTCACCATAGTAGGCGAGGCTGAGAACGGCGCGATGGCGCTTGAGATGGCAAAGGGCTTGAAGCCCGACCTCGTGATACTCGACGTGGTGATGCCAGTGATGAACGGGCTCGATGCCGCTAAGGCCATCTCGGCACTGAAGCTGCCGCTCAAGATAGTCATGTGCACCTCTCTCGGCTACGAACCCATTGTCGAGGAGGCGGTAAGGTCCGGCGCCTCAGGGTACATCATCAAACCCCTTTCAGAGACAAAGGTCCTGAACACGCTCAACAGCATCCTGTGATTGCATTCTATACTTGCTGAAAGACCCCGACTTTATTCAGGCTTCAAATAAGCTCCATATGCAAGGCCCCGGTTGAATCAGGGAGCGAGGAATGATGCGTACTCTTCATGTACGCTGCAGTGACGAGCTTCTGAAGCCAACGCAGCAGATGGACTTTTTCAGCAGCCTGCTGGAACCCCCTACATGGACATCTCCAAATACAAGGGCATATACCTGCAGGAGGCGAGGACCCACCTTGCTGAGATAGAATCGGGGCTTCTCTCCCTTGAGAAGGACCCGTCGCAGAAGGATGTCCTCGACGCGCTCTTCCGCCATTACCATTCCATAAAGGGCATGTCAGCCTCTATGGGGTATACGCCCGTGATGAGGCTTGCCCACGCCGAGGAAGACCTGCTCGACAAGCTCCGCTCAGGAAAGCTCTCCCTGAATTCGAGCATGGCTACCGCGCTCCTCAAGTGCCTGGACGCATTGAGAGAGCTTACCGACAGGGTAGAGAGGGACGAGCCTCTTGATGTAGAGATAACGCCCCTTATCGATGAGCTTACGGCCTCTGTGGGAGGCGGGAGCGCGCCTGCCGCAACCCAGCCGCCTGCCGCCAGCGTTGCGCCTCAGCCAAAGACAGAGGCATTGAGGCTCTCCGAGGTAATGAAGGTCGAGGGCAGCGTATTCGACGACCTCCTTGCCACTGTAGGCGACCTTTTCATGGCCCTCTCCTCATTCAAGGCGCTCTCGCATTCGTCGCGCTCGATAGAGATCAAGGAGGGCGTGCACGTACTCGGCAAATCGATAAGTACCATCCACAAAAACATACTTTCCGCGCGCATGCTCCCTCTGGAAGACCTCATAGCAGGCCTTCCGAGGGTCGTGCGCGACCTTACGAGCGGTTCGGGCAAAGAGGTGTCGTTGACATCCGAGGGCATGGACATAAGCCTGGACAGGGCCATATTGGAAGGGCTTGCCTCGCCCCTGGTGCATATCATAAGAAATGCCGTCGACCACGGCATTGAGAGCGCGCAGGAACGGGTGGAATGCGGTAAACTGTCCGTAGGCGCCATCAAGATAAAAGCCTACACGAGAAGGGACCGGGCGGTCATAGAGATCTCCGACGACGGCCGGGGCATAAACAGGGAGCGGCTCCGGAAGAAAGCGGCTGAAAGGGGTCTTTCCGCCGAGAGGCTCGCATCCATGCCCGACAGGGAGCTCTTAAAGCTCGTCTGCATGCCGGGCCTCTCCACTGCCGATAAGGTCACGGGCACATCGGGCAGGGGCGTTGGCATGGATGTCGTGAAGGACTCTGTGGAGGCGCTCGGCGGCGCTCTCGGAATAGAATCAGCGGAAGGAAAAGGCACAAAAATCATAATGGAGCTGCCGCGCACCACGTCGATAACAAAGGTGTTGATAGTCAGCATCGGCCCTGAGCAGTTCCTGCTTCCCATCTCAAAGATAGAACGGGTCATAGAGACAGGCAAAGACGACATCGGGGGCGGCGTCTTCTCATTCGAAGGCGTGCAGGTCCCGGTGGTGCCTCTGGCAGAGCTGTTCGGCATAGCTGAAAAGGCAAGGCCGGGCGCGACCCTTATCCTTGTCGACGCAGGGCCGATTTTGGGCGCGGGCCAGCATCTGGCAGCGCTCAAGGTCGACGACTTCGGGGACGAGATTGACGCATACGTGAAGCCGCTCCTGCCCCCGATCTCGAAGCTCTGGGGCGCGACCGGGCTGACCATCATGGGCGACGGCAGGCCGGTCTTCCTTCTCGATGTTCAGCAGATAATATCAAAGGCAGCAGGCGCATGAACGTAAAGCTCTTGAAAAAACTCCTTGAGGATGTAAAAAGCGACAGGGTCGGGGTAGCAGATGCCCTCGAGGCCTTGAAGAGACTCCCATTCGAGGAGCTCGAGTTCGCCACGCTCGATACGCACAGGTCGTTACGCCAGGGCTTCCCCGAGGTCATATTCGGACAGGGCAAGACAGTCGCGCAGATGAAGGCCATAATATCGAGCATGCTGAAACGCAAAGAGAATGTGCTCGTCACCAGACTGGACCCGCCAAAAGGCAGGGCCCTTAAAAAGGCCTTCTCAAAGGGAGAGTACAAAGAGGTCTCACGGACTTTTTTCGTGAAATCCCACCCCGTAAAGCCCGTTGGCAAGGGCACAGTGCTTGTTATCTGCGCCGGCACGTCAGACGTGCCAGTCGCTGAAGAAGCCGCCGTTACCGCAGAATGCATGGGGAACAGGGTCATGAGGCTCTACGATGTCGGAGTCTCAGGCATCCACAGGCTCCTCCACAGGAAAGACGATCTCTGGGAGGCCAACGTCATTATCGCGGTCGCCGGCATGGAAGGCGCTCTCCCCAGCGTCGTCGCCGGCCTTGTTTCCCGTCCCGTCATTGCCGTGCCCACAAGCGTGGGCTACGGCGCGAACCTCGGCGGCCTCACGACCCTGATGGCCATGCTCAACTCCTGCGCATCCGGTATTTCCGTGGTAAACATCGACAACGGCTTCGGCGCCGCCTACGTGGCAAGCCTCATTAACAGGTGACAATGCGACTCCTCTACTTCGACTGCCCCATGGGCATAAGCGGCGATATGTTCCTGGCCTCCCTCATAGACCTTGGGGTCGACCACAAGGCCATACTGCGCGAGCTCAGAAAGCTCCCTGTCGACAGAATAAAAGTCGCTGTAAAGAAAGAATCCCGCCATTCGATCACCGGCACTACCTTCAGGGTGAAAATCCATGAGGGCCACCATCACCGGACGTTCCGCGACATAAAGAAGATAATCTCAGGGAGCGAGTTGAAACCCGGAGTAAAGAAGCTCTCAACGGAGATATTCAGGATAATCGCAGAGGCAGAGGGGAAGATACACAATGTTGCCGCTGACGCAGTCCACTTTCACGAGATAGGCGCGATGGATTCCATTATAGACATCATCGGCGCGGCGATCGCGATTGACATATTGAAACCGGATGAGGTCGTCTGCTCGCCTCTGCCGCTCGGCACCGGCTGGGCAGATACGATGCACGGCAGGATACCAATTCCAGCCCCCGCCACAGTGGAAATACTGAAGGGAGCGCCTGTGGCCCCCTCATCGATTGCCTTCGAGCTTACTACTCCTACCGGCGCGGCCATAATGAAGACAATAGCTGGGTTCGGCACAATGCCGGCCATGACCATCGAGAGGATCGGCTACGGAGCGGGGAAGAAGGACTTCAAGGAATCGGCCAACCTCGTCAGGGCCATCCTCGGCAGCGTGGAAAGCAAGTCAAAGCCGGCCGCAGGGACAGAAGAGCTTCTTGTGCTCGAGACAAATATAGACGACATGAGCCCCCAGGTCGCGGGATACCTCCTTGAGAAGCTCCTTGCAAAGGGCGCGCTCGACGCCTTCTATACTCCGGTGCAGATGAAGAAGTCCAGGCCCGGCGTGCTCCTTACTGTGCTCGGCAGGCACTCTGACAAAGATGCCCTGCTCGGCCTTATATTCGAAGAATCGACCTCGATAGGCGTAAGGACCTATCCGGTAGAGAGGCACTGCCTTGAAAGGAAGATGATGAAGGTCAAGACTCCTTTCGGGAGTATTCCGGTCAAGGTCTCTTTTCGGGCCGGGAAGGCCGTAAACGTCCAGCCTGAATACGAGGACTGCCGCGCCGTCGCGGAAAAAAAAGGCGTTGCCCTCAAGACCGTCATAGACGCTGCCCGCTCGGCGGCCACGGCGAACATTATTTAGTCCCGGTTCCATTTTTTCCATCTTTGATTGACTAAAGTCACACATCTCATTATAATACGTTGCTATAATTTCACCTGGAATCCAAACCAGGGGTCTGAGCCTATGAAAATCCTCCTAAACCTGAATGGTCCTCGAAAAGGACTGCCATGCTGATACGCTGCTGGGGCTCGCGCGGGTCCATTTCTGTTTCTGGCGAGGATTTCCTGAAGTACGGCGGCGACACCACATGCATAGAGGTGGTGAGCGACTCAGGCGACCTCATCGTAATCGACGCAGGCACTGGCATAAGGTGCCTGGGCAACAGGCTCGCCCGGAACGGGACGCGCGATATCCACATGCTTTTGACCCACGCGCACTGGGACCACCTCTCCGGCTTTCCGTTCTTCAAACCCATATACAGGAAAGAGAGCCGGATAAGCATCTACGGCCCGCAGCCCACCCAGGACTCGCTGAAACGCATAATATCCAAGACCATGACAGCCCCGAACTTCCCGATAGAGCTCGAGGACATAAGCGCGGACATAAGCTTTCTCGGCATGGGCTTGAAGGGCTACTCGATAGGCTCGGTCAACATAAGCACCATCCCATTAAGCCATCCGAACCAGGGCGTGGGCTACAGGCTCGAGGAGGACGGCAGGTCGTTTGTATTCCTGACTGACAACGAGCTCACCTTCCGCCACCCGTTCGGACTGGGCTACGACGATTACAAGCGCTTCTGCACGGACGCTGACCTCCTCTATCACGATGCCGAATACAAGAGGGAAGAGTACGAGTCAGAGACAAAGGGCTGGGGCCATTCGGTCTATCTGGATACGCTCAACCTCGCGCTGGAATCCAACGTCAAGACGCTCGGCCTGTTCCACCAGAACCAGGACAGGACCGACAGCCAGGTCGATGAGATGGTAAGGGACTGCAAAGATGTTATAAGGCAGAAGGGTTCAAAGCTCGAATGCTTTGCCGTGGCGGCCGGGACAGAAGTAAAGATTTAAAGCGGTTCCCCTATATCAGACAAACCACCTCCGCAAACTCTGGAATAAACCATTTTAAAACGTCTTAAAGTAAGCCTTTTTACGGGCTGCCGAGCGGTCTGGGAATAAGGCTGGCCGCTATCTGCCGCCATCCTCCGCTCACCCCGTATTTAAAAAAATACCGCGATAAGGCGCGGGGTATCGAAATCACCAGGAGCCTTTTTCTCCTTCTCCCCTCCGGGGAGAAGGCTGGGATGAGGGGGACGGTATTGAAAAACGCCCCCTCACCTTACTCCGTACCCCCCAGGGGGAGAGGAAACAAACTCACGCAGCAATCTGGCCGGGCATAAACCCCGACAGGCAGATTCTTCGCTTTGCTCAGAATGACGAACTAAAGCCTTACTGCTCCCTTATCTCCCTGGGCACGCCGGCTATAGTCGCGCGCCTCTGGAGCTCCTCGTATTCTTCCCTCAGCTCAGAGAGCCTGCGGAGGTCTTCGGGCATCTCGCTCCGGTAAAGATTGTATCTCGCGACCTGGTCGGGCGTATAAATCTGGCCGACCCTCCTGCCGCTTTCGAATAACGTCATGAACTCGGTCTTGGCGTTTATTGAAGACTGCAGCTGGTCTATATCGGTCCTCTTTCTGTTGAACGACTGCCGCCACCATTCGAGCGTCTGGTCGCCGTAAAGCTCGGCTCCTGGTTCGGTTGTAAGCGGGGGTGGCGTCGTAGCATCGAGAGCAGGCCCTGCCTCTTTAACACCTTCCTTTATTACCCTGACCTTCCCCCTGTATGCCTGCGGCACCTTTTCCAGGCTGTCGGTTATGTGTACGACCCCCTGCTGGTCGGTCCACTGGTAGAGGTCTGCAAAAGCCGGGGAGACTGCGAATAAAAGGGCGACGAGTACGAGAAAGGGCCTCATGGGAATACCTCAGGTATTAAAATTGGTTAAAAACTCCGCTTTATTCCGGCTGCTCAAAAAGCTCCGTATGCGAGGCCCCGGTTAAATCGGGGAGCGAGGAATGAGGCGTACTCTTTCTGTACGTCGCAATGACTCGCTTTGAGGCCAACAAAGCAGATGGACTTTTTCAGCAGCCTG
>Ga0209521_10003582_pt1 | contig 12515 bp, 13 predicted proteins | sample Rifsed19ft4_FD_184016 | JGI IMG/M metagenome (GOLD analysis project Ga0209521, IMG submission 184016) | Soil microbial communities from Rifle, Colorado, USA - sediment 19ft 4 (version 2) | ecosystem: Environmental > Terrestrial > Deep subsurface > Rock core/Sediment | place: Rifle, Colorado... | reverse complement strand
ACGACCTTGAAGTAAGCCCCCCCGGAGGTGATCGAGGCCCACGAGTTCTCGAGCTCCTTGAGCTCGATATTCCGGGCGTCGACCGAGCGGACGATCTCGAAGATCTTCTTCGCAGAGAGCGTCAACGCTCCCGCCTTCTGTACTTCCGCCGGGAGACGGCACCGCAGGCCGACGTCAAGGTCGGTCGCTGCCATCTCGATACCCCGGCCGCTCTCGGCCTCGATGAGAACGTTGGACAGGATGGGAATGGTGTTCTTTCTTTCGACGATTCCCTGAATGAGGCCAAGCTCTCGCACGAGGTCGTCTTTGCTGGCGCTAAACTCCATCGATTAATCCTAGGATCTTCTTCTTTCCAGAAAGGAGAGTCTATAAACCTTAATTATATCAAGAAACGACTGTGAATAAAACAAAAAATGATATTTATCCCGTTTATTTTCTTTAATTTAGCTATGTGCAAGTGCTGTGCAAAGTCTGCGGAGCGGATCGGCCAATGGATGTCGAAAAGAGGTTCTGGGGGAACCATCCACGGCGCTGCACAAAAGCCTCCACAGGGTTTTGCGGCAGTGATTGTGGAAAACCGATCGGTCATCGGACAGAGTCGACCAGGCCCTGGATGAGGCGATCGAACTCGGGGTCGGAGCGTCGAAGGGCATCGATCTTGCGAAGCGAGTGAATGACGGTGGAGTGGTGCTTGCCGCCGAAGGCCTTGCCGATGTCGGGAAGGCTCGCTCGGGTGAGAGACTTCGATAGGTACATCGCTATCTGTCGGGGCAGGGCTACGGACTTGGCGTTGTTTCGGGCCTTGAGATCCGAGACCTTGAGCTGAAAGTGGTCGGCGACGTACTTTTGGATCGAGTCCAGATTCAGACTCTTCTCTTCGCGCGGAAGGAGATCCCTCAGGACCTCCTGGGTGAGAGAGAGGTCGATGGTGCGGCCGGTGAGGGAGGAATAAGCGATGAGGCGGATGAGGGAGCCCTCGAGCTCGCGAATGTTCGACTTGATCCGGGAAGCGATGAAGATGGCGACGTTGTCGGGGAGGTTCACTCCGTCGACGTCGGCTTTTTTGCGCAGGATCGCGATCTTGGTCTCGAGATCGGGGGCCTGAATGTCCGCGGTCAGTCCCCATTCGAACCGCGAGCGAAGGCGCTCTTCGAGCGTGGGAATCTCCCGTGGAGGAGCGTCGCTGCTGAGAACGATCTGCTTCTGCGCGTCGTAGAGCGCGTTGAACGTGTGGAAGAACTCCTCCTGGGTTCTTTCCTTGCCGGCGATGAACTGGATGTCGTCGACGAGGAGGACGTCGAACGAGCGGTGCTTGTTGCGAAACTCGATGATGCGATCGTAACGGATGGCGTTGATGAGCTCGTTCATGAACTTCTCGGCCGAGATATAGACCATCTTGACGGGCGGGTTGTGGTCGAGAATATGGCGGCCGATGGCGTGAAGGAGGTGGGTCTTGCCGAGGCCGACGCCGCCGTAGATGAAGAGCGGGTTATAGGCGCGGGAGGGCGACTCGGCGACGGCGCGGGCGGCGGCGTGAGCGAACTGATTGCTGCTGCCGACGACGAAGGTGTCGAAGCGATACTTGGGGTTGAGTGTCGGGGGCGGCGTCGTGTCGAGCGGCGTGAGGGCTTGTTGTTGAGAGCCGAAAGCGGGCGGCGTCGGCGCGGGCTCCGAGGGGGCGGCGTCGACCCGCGCGGTCTCGAAGACGACATCGATGTCCGGGCGGTGGAGCTCGTCGAGGGACTCAAGAATGACCCCGGAGTAGTGCTTGTTCAACCAGTCGCGGAAGTGCGCATTGGGAACGAGAACGCTGACGCTCTGGCCACGCTCGGCCAGCAGACGAGTGGGGCGAAACCAGGTGTTGAAACTGTGGCGATTGACCTTGGCCTCGATCTTCTGGAGAATTTCTTCCCAAAGGTTCATGGGCGTAAACACAGAAACATAAACATAAACAAAGGAACCAAAAGACTTACACGAAGTCGACGACGGCTACCCGGCGGGGACGGCGGCCGAGCGACGAGACGATTTCCACAGAAATATCAACAAATGTGGAAAACCCGCATCGCGAGGGACCCCACCTCGTTGGGAAAAGCTTTTTCGTCTATGTCGACCGGACGAGGGCGGTAATCTAGCATATGGGATTGTGGTCGACAAGAAAAAATTCTCGGGGGTCGGCGCGCACGCGGAGCGAGGGGAGGGGGCGCAAGCGTGGACGTCGGGTTGACAGAGAGAAGTCGCAGGAGTAAGATGTTTAGTTTCGCTTCGACGGGAATTGAGCGTAGGGCGAGCGCTGCGGTGAGGGGCCCGCACCGCCGCGAGTCGGGAGCCTTAACAAAATGAAGAGAACATTCCAGCCGAATCGACGCCGACGCAGCCGGACCCATGGCTTTCGCGTGAGAATGCGATCCAAGGCCGGCCGAGCCGTCCTCGCTCGCCGCCGACGCAAGGGGCGGCACCGAATCTCGGTTTGACGGAGAGCCGTTCCGGAAGAGATCGCGGACGACCGCCGACGCTGCGCAGCAGGGCGGACTTCGAGCGGGTATATCGAGAGGGCCGACGATGGGTGAGCCCTCTCTTCGTGGCCTTCGTTTTGGTCACAACGGGGGGCCGGTTGCGCGTGGGCTTCGTCGCCAGCAGGAAGGTCGGAGGCGCGGTTTCAAGAAACCGCGCGAAGCGGCTGATGAGGGAGGTCTTCCGGAGAAAGGGACCCGACGAGGAGCTGTCGGCCGACGTAGTCCTCGTAGCAAGAAGGGCCATCCTCGAGGCGAATTACACGGAGGTCGAGGCTCAGTACCTCCGGGGCGTGGGACGCTGGTTTGAGAAACATTCTCGGGTTCCTGGATAGGGAGGTCCTGAGCTGGATCCTGAGGGCGGGCATCTGGATCTATCAGGTCAGCCTGGGGCAGCTGTTTCGAGGCGCTTGCCGCTTTCACCCGTCCTGTTCTCGGTACGCGGAGGAAGCCGTCCGCAAGCATGGCGCTCTCCGGGGGACGAAGCTTGCGCTCGCTCGACTTTTGCGTTGTCATCCTTTTCATCAGGGAGGATTCGATCCGGTGCCCTGAGGCTCCTGAAAAGAAGCTCTTAGAGAGAAGCTCTAATGGAAAAACGATTGTTGTTGTTCTTCGCCGTGACGTTTCTTCTGGTCTCGCTCTGGCCGCGTCTCTTCCCTCCGCCAGCGCCGGCCCTTCCCTCGGCGAGCCCCGTGACGGTCGAGCCCGGGGCGCCGGGAGAGCAGGGTGCGGAAGAGGGGGAGGTGCCGCGCGCGGAACCACCCGTCGTGCTCGTCGAGGGCTCCGAGCCGGCCAGCGGCGGTGAGCTTCCGATGCGAGGCGCTGCGGACGAGGAGCGCGTCGTCGTCGATACGGACGTTTACCGGCTGACGTTCTCGAATCGGGGCGCGCACCTCCTGAGCGCTCGTCTGAAGGCGTTCGAGGACGAGGCAGGCGGTCCCTATGAGCTCGTGAGCGAGGAGGCATCGGAGCAGACCGGCGCCTATCCTCTGGACTTGCGCGTTCCGAACGCCGCCCAGACGGAGGAGTTGCGCAAGGCGCTCCACGAAGTTCACCCGTCCGGAGCCATCACGATTTCAAACAATGAAACGGCGGTGATCGAGTTCGTCTGGGCGAATGGAAAGGGACTCGAAGTCGCGAAGCGGCTCCGCTTCGAAGGGGCGAGCTACGGCATCGACGTCGATGTCTCCGTGCGCGAGAACGGCCAGGAGGTCGCGAAGGAGATCCTGTACGGGCCCGGGCTGGGCCGGGAGATCGCCTCCGGGAACTACAGGGGTGTCGAAAAGGGTATCCTCGCCTCTCGAGGCGAAGTGGAGCTCTTTTCCGCGTCCGATCTCGAGGAGGCGGGAACCGCGGTCAGCGTCGACGCCGCCGGCGTGGCCTCGCACTATTTCGCCGCCATCATGCTCCCTGAGCCCGGAGGGCTCTACGGCTCCCGGCTCACGAAAACGACGATTCCCGGGGCCAAGGACGTCGAGGAGGGAGCGTCGCGAAAGCCGCATGACGCGATCACGGCATCGCTCGAGGCGCCGGGCAGCCCCGCATCGTTTCACCTCTTCCTCGGGCCCAAGAAGCTCGAGCTTCTCGAAGAGCTTCGTCCGGGCCTATCGCGAATCATCGAGTTCGGTTGGATGCACTATCCCGCGCTCCTGCTCCGGACAGGGCTCATCACCTTGTACCAGCGCGTCGGCAACTGGGGCTGGGCTATCGTCTTGCTCACGGTTGTGATCAACCTCCTCCTGGTGCCGTTGAAGCACTACAGCTTCGTCTCCATGCGCAAGATGCAAAAGCTGGCTCCTCAGGTCCAGCGGATCCGGGAGCGGTACAAGAAGGTGAAGCCCACGGACCCGCGATACCAGCAGATGAGCCAGGAGACCATGAATCTCTACAAGGAGCACAAGGTCTCCCCAGTCTCGGGGTGCCTGCCGATGCTCCTGATGATCCCGTTCTTTTTCGCGTTCTACAAGCTGCTGATGGCGTCGATCGAGCTGCGCCATGCCCCGTTTCTCCTGTGGATCCAGGATCTCTCGCAGTATGACCCCTACTACGTTCTTCCCATCCTGATGGGCGTGACTCAGGTCGCGATCCAGAAGATGACTCCGCAGACGACCGTGGACCCGGTTCAGGCGAAGATCATGCAGTTCATGCCCATCTTGTTCACCTTCATCCTCGCTACGGCGCCCGCCGGCCTGGTCCTCTACTGGTTCTCGAACAACCTGGTGTCCATGGTTCAGCAGGTAGTGACGAACCGCTGGCTCAGGAAGAGGGAGGACGAGGGGGGCCAGCAAGGGGAGAAGGCGAAAAAGGCCGCCAAGCAGGCGCAAGCGCACAGTTAGAGGAGGATGGAGTGAGCGAGGAAGTAAAGCCGCGCGAGGCAATCGAGGATCTCGTGGGTCGGATGATTGGCCACCTCGGCTGGGACCTCGCCGTTCGCGTGGAGGAGATCGAGGGCGACACGATCCGCGTGGACCTGTCGGGGGAAGACCGCGACCTCGTTCTCTGCAACCGGGCGGAGGTGTTGGAAGCCCTCCAGTACCTTCTGAATCGGACCTTCGGCCGTGAGAACCGGGATGCCCAGAGGATCCTCGTCGACTGCGACAGCTATCGGGCGCGGAAGGAAGCGGAGCTGCGCGAGATTGCCCTGCGGGTGTCGGATCGTGTGCGGCGCACCGGCGCTCGCGAAGAGCTCGGGCTGATGAACCCCTACGAGCGACGGATCGTCCACCTGGCGGTCGCCGAGACCGAGGGGGTGACGACGGTGAGCGCGGGCGAAGGGGTCATGAAGCGGGTCATCATCCTCCCGGCGTGAGCTTCGAGCCGGCTTGAGCTTTGAGGACGATCTGCGCCTCGCCCTGGGAGGCGCGGCCCCTTCCGGGCTCCTCCCGGAAATCTACTCGAGCCTCGCGACCCTCGATCGCCTCCTCCTTCATTGGTCGGCCAAGCTCGATCTGATCGGATTCAAGACCGAGCGAGAGAGAATCCGCCGGTACTTCGCGGAGCCGCTCGCGGCTTCGAGGTGGCTTCCCCGAGGGGGCCGCGCCCTCGACATCGGGTCGGGGGGCGGGAGCCCGGGGCTTCCGTTCGCGATCGTGAGACCGGAGCTTTCGTGGACGTTTCTCGAGCCCCGTCTCCGGCGGCGTCTCTTTCTGGAGGAGGCGGTGCGGGAGCTACGACTCCAGAACGTGCTTGTTTCCGAGGAGCGCTTCGCTCGTACATTACGACCCGCGACGGGAAGGGACCTCGCCGCGGTCTCGAGCCGGGGAGTCCGGCTGACCCGGCCCGATCTCGACGCGGTGAGGAAGGCGCTCTCGATCGGGGGCCGGTTTCTTTGGCTGAGCGGGGAGGACCGCTTGCGCGACGCCGAGGAGTGGCTCGGAGCTTGGCCAGGATTTTCGGTCGATGGGCCGAAGGTTCTCCTCCCAGGGTCGGACGCGCGGCTTCTCATCGTCACGCGGCTCGGCTGAACCCGAATGTTTCACGTGAAACACTCGGGAGGTGGTCCTCCTCCTCCTGGATCGCTGTGCTATGCTCGTACGCTTTCAAACCGCTTTCAAGCCAAGAGGAGCGACCCCTTCGATCCGATGACCCGAATCGTCGCCATCGCCAATCAAAAAGGTGGAGTGGGGAAGACGACTACCACCATCAATGTCGGCTCATCGGTGGCCGCGGCGGAAAAACGGGCGCTCGTGGTGGACATGGATCCCCAGGCGAACCTGACGAGCGGCCTCGGGATCGACACGAGTCAGCTGTCGCAGACGATCTACCAGGGTCTGGTAGAAGGGGCACCCGCCGAAGCCCTCATCCAGGACACGGAGCTCGTCTCGCTCAAAGTGCTCCCCTCGGAAAGGAACCTGACGGGAGCGGAGATCGAGCTCGTCGACCAGCCTCGCCGCGAGTTCCGACTCCGCGAGTTCCTCGCGCCCGTCGCGAGCGCGTACGACTACATCTTTATCGACTGTCCGCCGTCGCTGGGGCTTCTCACTCTCAACGCCCTCGTCGCCGCCGATTCCGTCCTGATCCCGCTCCAGTGCGAGTTCTTCGCCCTCGCCGGGGTGAGCGAGCTCCTGTCGACCGTGAGCCGGGTGCGCGCGAGCTTCAACCCGAAGCTCGAGATCGAGGGCATCGTCTTCACCATGGTGGACGAGCGTACGAACTTGACGACCCAGGTCATGGACGACGTGCGCCAGAACTTTCCCGGGATGGTCTATCGGAGCATCATCCCGCGCAACGTGCGCCTCGCGGAGGCGCCCTCGTTCGGGAAGCCCATCCTGCTCTACGACGTGCGCTCGCGGGGCGCCGATGCCTACCTCTCGCTCACCAAGGAGATTCTCGGGCATGAAGCGCAAAGTGCTCGGTAAGGGGCTTGCGGCGCTCCTCCCCGATTCTCCGTCGGGGAGCGAGGGGGAGAAGCTCCTCGAGCTCCCCCCCGATCGCATCGACCCCAACCCGGAGCAGCCTCGGCAGCATATCGATCCGGAGAAGCTCTCCGAGCTCGCGAAATCCATGATCGAGCAAGGGGTCGTCCAGCCGCTTGTCGTGCGGCGCGTGGGATCGCGGTTTCAAATCATCGCCGGCGAGAGGCGGTGGCGCGCGGCGCGCGAGGCGGGCCTCGAGAAAGTACCGGTCATCGTCCGTCAGGCCGCCGACGGCGAGCTGCTCGAGATCGCTCTCGTGGAGAACATCCAGAGGGAAGAGCTCAACCCCATGGAGGAAGCGGGGGCGTATCGGAGGCTCATCGCCGAGCTCGGCTACTCGCAGGAGCAAGTGGCGCTGCGGGTAGGGAAGGACCGCTCCACCGTAGCGAACCTGCTGCGTCTCCTCCGACTCCCGCGGGAGATCCGCGGCCTCGTCGCCGAGCAGAAGCTCTCTCCCGGTCATGCCCGCCCGCTCCTGACGCTCGACGCTCCCGACACGCAGGTGGCGATCGCGCGAGAGATCGTGGAAAAGGGATTGAGCGTCCGCGACGTCGAACGGCGCGTCCAGGCGGCGAATCGTCCGGCCAAAGGGGCCAAAGTTTCCCGGGGGGATGCGAACACGAGGGATGCAGAGAGCCATCTGGAACAGGCTCTCGGTACGCGAGTCCGCGTTCGACGGCAGGGGCGCAAAGGCTCGCGGGGCCTGCTTACGATCGAGTTTCATTCCGAGGACGAGCTTCATCGAATCTACGAGACGGTTCTTCGCGGCGCGCGGACTTCGAAGCCTCGCGCCCCAGAGTTATGAAGATTCAGGAAGAGTCATGAGACACAGAAAGGGGACGGCATCGTGAGGGGCAAAATCACGGCGAGCGGGGACCTGTCAGGGTTCCTCGACGTCGGTACCGAGTTCCATGGCGAGCTTTCGTTTCAGGACACGCTGCGCATCGATGGCAAGTTCGAGGGCACTATCCGCGACGGGCGCCTCCTCATCATCGGCCAGTCCGCGGACGTGAACGCGGAGATCCACGTCGCGACCGTCAGCGTGAGCGGCCGGCTGCGCGGAGACGTGCATGCCAAGGAGAGGGTGGAGCTCCACGCGAGCGCGCGGTGCCAGTGCAACCTCGAAACCCGGGTCCTGGTGGTCGAAGAAGGGGCGATGTTCGAGGGTGGCTGCGCGATGCAAGGCTCGACCGGCGCGTCCCGGGAGCTCACTCAGGTCAGCCCGGCGGTCGGGTCCGACAAAGTGAAGAGATTTGCGACGTCCGAATGAAGCGACCCGCCCCCGCCGGAAGCCCGCGCCAGGCCCTTCACGGGAAGCCGTTCGAGGCGCGTTGACGTCTCGCGGAAGCGCGTGATATATTTAAAAGCTTTGTTGCGGAAAAACCGCCCATCGAGAAACCTAGCTTGATATCCGTCGACGCCACCGCTCTCGTCATCATGGTGCTCGTCTTCGCGCTGGTGCTGGTGCTGAAGAGTCTCTTCTTCGAGCCGCTGGCCGAGACGATTGCGACCCGCAAAGAGCGCATCGACCGCGCTGCGCGTGCATGGGACGAGGCTCAGAAGACCATCCGGGCCGCGTCAGCCGAGGTGACGGCAGCGGTAACGACCGCTCGCAACGACGGTTACGGGCTTCTCGACCGTGCCCGGACCGAAGCTCTGGCGAAGGCGAGAGCGGAGCTCGATTCGAGCCGCGATGAGGCCCAGAAGCGGTTGAACGAAGCGAGGAAAGAGCTGGCGGAAGCCTCGGACCGCGCGGTGCGCGAGCTCGAAGGCCAGGCGGATGCCCTGGCCCGATCCCTCGCGAGCCGAATCCTGGGTCGGGACGTCGCGTGACCGCGAGGCTTCGCCGTTACCTCATGCCGGTTTTGGCCGCTCTCCTGGTCTCGCTCGGCAGTCCGAGACCCCTCTTCGCCTCCGAAGGCGGGGAGCTTCCGCGCATCGTGAACTTCGCCATCCTGGCGACGGTCCTGGTCCTGGTCCTGAGAAAACCGCTCGCGGACTTCCTGAACGCCAAGACCACCCAGATCCGGGAGGAGCTACAACAGGCGCGGTCGAGGGAAACGAACGCCGGAGTGGAGAGACGGCGGGCCGAGGAGCTCCTCGCGAGCCTCGACCAGGAAGTCCAGAAGGCGAGAGACGACGCTCGTCGCGCCGCCCAGTCCGAGAAAGAGCGGATTCTGAAGACCGCCGAACATGAGGCCGCGCGCCTCGGCGCGATCGCGAAGAAGGAGATCGAGACCGAGGTCGAAGCCGGCCGCAGGCGTCTCTTCGCGCGGGCGACCGAGCTTTCCGTCGACCTCGCCCACAAGAAGATCGCTAGCGCGATGACCGACGCCGATCGAGACCGGCTCGTCGACCGAAGCGTCGACATCCTCGGGAGACGCCGTTGAGCGGAAGGGCTCGCGCCAAGCCGGGCACCAGGGTCGTCGCCACGCGCTACGCGCAGGCGCTCCTCGATGTCGCCCTCCACAAGAAGACGGACCTCGACCGGATTGGGAAAGAGCTCGAGGGCTTTCAGAGTCTCTTGGAGCGGGAGAGCGCGCTCGCAGCGGCCCTCGCCGCCCCTACGATTCCCGCGGTCAAACGAGTCGCGATCCTCGAGGCCGTTCTGGCTTCGGCGAAGGTCGCCCCCGAGATCATGAATCTCCTGCGCCTGCTCGCGAGGAACGAGCGCGTTCCTCTCGTTCCCTTCGTCGCCGAGAGCTTTCGCCGACTGGTTCTCGAGCACAAGCAGATTCAGCCGGGCGAGGTCGTCTCGGCCCACGCCCTCTCGAGCGATCAGAAAAAGCGCCTCGCGGGGCAGCTGGGGCAGGCGTTGGGAAAGACGATGGAGCTGAGCTACCGCACCGATCCCGAAATCCTGGGTGGAGTCGTGGTGCGCGTCGGCAACCGTGTGTTCGACGCCAGCGTCACCACCCAGCTCCACCGATTCAAAGAGAAAGCGCTATCGCGGCTCTGACCGGTTAGCGTTCGAGCCACCAAGCCACTCAAGGAAGATAAAAGCGATGGACATCAGGCCGGACGAGATCTCGAAGATCCTGAAACAGCAGATCGGCGACTACGAGGCGGACGTCGACGTCTCCGAAGTAGGGACCGTCGTCTCAGCGGGAGACGGGATCGCCCGGGCGCACGGGCTCGAGGGCGTCATGTACGGCGAGCTGGTCGAGCTTCAGAACGACGTCTTCGGCGTGGCCTTCAACCTCGAAGAGGAAGCCGTGGGGCTCGTGCTCTTCGGCAACATCACCCTCATCAAGGAGGGCGACCAGGTCAAGCGCACGCGGAAGATTCTCCAGGTGCCCGCGGGCGAGGAGCTGGTGGGCCGGGTGGTCGACGCCCTCGGAAGGCCGATCGACGGAAAGGGTCCGATCCACACGAAGACGTTCTACCCGGTGGAGCGCATCGCCCCGGGAATCGTGGACCGTCAACCGGTGAAAGAGCCCCTGCAGACGGGGGTGAAGGCGGTCGACGCCATGATTCCCATCGGCCGCGGTCAGCGAGAGCTCATCATCGGGGACCGTCAAACGGGGAAGACCGCGCTCGCTGTCGACGCCATCATCAACCAGAAGGGCACGGGCGTAATCTGCGTCTACGTCGCCATCGGGCAGAAGCTCTCGACCGTCGCTCAGGTGGTGAAGACCCTCGAGGAGAACGGGGCGATGGACCATACCATCGTGGTGAACGCCTCCGCGTCCGATGCCTCACCGCTCCAGTACATCGCACCCTATTCGGGGTGCGCGATGGGCGAATACTTCCTCTATAACAAGGGCCACGCGCTCTGCATCTACGATGACCTTTCGAAGCACGCCGCGGCCTACCGCGAGGTTTCGCTTCTCCTCAGGCGGCCGCCGGGACGCGAGGCCTACCCCGGTGACGTTTTCTACCTGCACTCGCGGCTTCTCGAGAGGGCGGCGAAGCTCTCCGACGTGAACGGAGGCGGATCGCTCACCGCCTTTCCCTTTATCGAGACGCAGGCGGGAGACCTCTCGGCCTACGTCCCCACGAACGTCATTTCCATCACCGACGGGCAGATCTACCTCGAGGTCGATCTCTTCAACGCCGGCATCCGTCCCGCGATCAACGTCGGCAACTCCGTGAGCCGCGTGGGAGGCGCCGCGCAGATCAAAGCCATGCGCCAGGTCGCGGGCACGATGCGTCTGGACCTCGCTCAGTATCGCGAGATGGCGGCGTTCGCGCAGTTCGGATCGGACCTCGACAAGGCGACCCAGGCGCAGCTCGCGAAGGGCGAGCGCCTGGTGGAGATCCTGAAGCAAGGACAATACGAGCCGCTCCCGGTGGAGAAGCAGGTCGCGATCATCTACGCCGCCAACAAGGGGTATCTCGACGACGTCCCGGTCTCGGAGTGCCGGAGGTTCGAGTCCGGGCTCCACCGTCACATGGACGAACGGCACCCCGGGATGCTCTCCGCGATCCGCGAGAAGAAAACCTTGGACGCCGACACCGAGGGCAAGCTCAAGATCGCGCTCGACGAGTTCAAGGGCGCCTTCCAGAGGGAGAAGCAGGAGACCGCGGCTTGAGCCGCGGATCGGACGAGAGCCCCAAATGCCCAGCCTTCGCGACCTAAGGCGCCGGACACGCAGCGTCAAGAACACCCAGCAAATCACCAAGGCCATGAAGATGGTGTCAGCCGCGAAGCTCCGCCGCTCCCAGGACGCCATCCTCTCCGCCCGGCCGTTCGCGAGGAAGATGCTGGAAGTGCTCAATAGCCTCGCGACCCGCGCTAATCCCGAAGGTCATCCGCTCCTGCGGGTCCGCGAGCCGCGGCGGGTGGACGTGGTGATCGTGACCTCCGACAAGGGACTTTGCGGCTCGTTCAACGCCAATATCCTCAAGACGGCGGAGACCTTCGTCAAACGGATGGAGTGCGACGACCTGGGGATCCAGCTCGTGGGCAGGAAGGCCCGCGACTACTTCCGCCGGCGCCGCTACAAGATCCGGCGGGAGTTCGTCGACATCTTCCGGAACCTCGGCTACGACACCGCCGGCGCTGTCGCCCGGCCGATTATCGAGCGTTACTCCGCCCCGGACTCACCCGAAGGGGTCGACGCGGTCTTCCTCATCTACAACGAGTTCAAGAACGTGATGCAGCAGGACGTGGTCGTCGAGCGACTTCTTCCACTCGAGAAGCTCCACTTCGAAAGAAGGGAGGAAGAGCTCGACTACATTTACGAGCCCAGTCCGGCGGCGATCTACGACGCGGTGATCCCGAGGCACGTCGAGTATCAGCTCTGGCGGGCTCTCCTGGAGTCGGCCGCGGCCGAGCACGCGGCTCGGATGACGGCAATGGAGAACGCGACCAAGAACGCCGCGGAGCTCATCGAGCAGCTGACGCTCACCATGAACAAGGCGCGCCAGGCGAGCATCACCAAGGAAATCCTGGAGGTCATCTCCGGCGCCGAGGCAATTCAGTGAGGCGAGCCGAGCGTCCGCCTTCGCGCCAAGCGCTACGGCGAGACAAGCCCTAGGAAAGAAGGACTAATGACTCTCTGGAAACATACCAACGTAGGCCAGGTGGTCCAAGTCATCGGAAACGTGGTCGACGTGGAGTTCTCGAGCGGACAGCTTCCCGCGA
>Ga0209521_10003581_pt1 | contig 12520 bp, 14 predicted proteins | sample Rifsed19ft4_FD_184016 | JGI IMG/M metagenome (GOLD analysis project Ga0209521, IMG submission 184016) | Soil microbial communities from Rifle, Colorado, USA - sediment 19ft 4 (version 2) | ecosystem: Environmental > Terrestrial > Deep subsurface > Rock core/Sediment | place: Rifle, Colorado... | reverse complement strand
AGATTAGTGCAACTGATGAAGGTGCTGCTCTGTTGCAGCAGCGTTTGCATTTCACAAAGGAGGAATAGGAAGCCATGCTTGTCCTTGTTATTGGTGGTGGCCGTACCGGGTCGCATCTGACATCACTTCTGCTCAGTCAGGGGCACAAGGTCCGTGTGATAGAACACAGGCCTGAGGCACTTGCCAATATCCATGGTGAATTGCCAAGTGAGGCAGTATTTGAAGGGGAAGGCTCAGACCCTCAAGTCCTCGAAGCCGCTGGAATACAGCAGGCGCAGGTGTTGGCCGCTGTCACATCAGACGATGCAGAAAATCTTGTCATCTGTGCCCTGGCACGGCAGGTGTACGGAGTGAGGCGGATCATTGCCCGCATCAACAACCCCATGCACGCCTGGCTGTTTACCCGTGAAATGGGAGTGGACGTTGCCCTTAACCAGGCTGACCTTATGGCCAGGATGATAGAAGAGGAGATGTCCCTTGGCGATATGATGACCCTGCTCAAGTTACATAGAGGTAAATATTCGCTGGTGGAAGAAAAAATCTTCCATGGTGCTAAAGCTGTAGGAGTCGCTATCAAGGATTTAAAACTACCACCAAATTGTACCCTCTCCGGAATACTGCGGCGTGGTGAGATGATCTTACCGCGTGGTGATACGGTGCTGCAAGCACAAGATGAAGTACTGGCACTGGTAGATGACGCTGCTGCCGAAGAGCTGGCACGCCTGCTGGGAAGACCAACGGATTTCAAACATGGAGTATGACTCCATCTATAGTCTGTCTTGACTGCAATTATTCCCCGTGCTAACTTACAAGCACATGGCAGAGAACGTTGTAAGAGGAAAGAGCCTGGCTGCTGTTGCTTCTGACATTGCAGATGGGTTTGTGTATCTGAATCCACTCGTCATCAAAGACTTCCCTACTGATATTTATAAGGACTTACACAATCAGATGCGCAAGCTTCAGACCGCGATTCGTACTGATAAGTTCCCATCTCATGATCAGACAGCAATCCGTAACAGAAATATGCGTCTTCAAAGACTGCATCAGGCCATAGTTGTATTACAAAATTCCGCGCGTGTAAAGAAGATAATCCTTTAATCGTATTGACAATAAAGCATGATATGTGTAAGTTAGAAAATCAGTATGGTAACTCATATTCACAGGAGAATTGCATGAAAAACAGATACACAGTATTTAGTATCTTGATTGCTTTCTCGTTACTATCGCTCCTTGCACTTAATAGTTGTGCAAAAAAAGAAACGACAATCAGGATAGGTGTTGTGGGTCCCATGACCGGTGACCAGAGCAAGATGGGCCTGGATGTTAAAAACGGGACTGAACTTGCAGTAAAAGAGTGGAACCGGAAAGGTGGTGTGCTTGGCAAAAAGATCGAACTCCTGGTTGAGGATGACCAGCATGACCCAAAACAGGCGGTCGCAGTTGCCAACAAGCTTGTAAATGCCGGTGCAGCAGGCATCATAGGTCATTTTAACAGCAGCGCATCAATACCGGCATCCGCAGTATATAACAGGTCAAAAGTCCCCATGATAACACCTGCATCAACTAACCCCCAGCTCACTGAGCAGGGCTTTGAGTATGTATTCCGCGTCTGCGGCAGGGATGACCAGCAGGGCCTTGTGGCAGCTATATTTGTTTCAGATGTCCTTAAGCTTAAGAAGGTTGCAGTAATACATGACAAGACCACATATGGTCAGGGCCTCGCAGATGAGTTCAAAAAGGCACTCGGCGATAAAGTTGCGGTCGTATATTACAGCGGTGTCATCCAGGGGGATAAGGACTTCAGGTCTGTTCTGACCGCAATAAAGGGAAAGAAGCCGGAGTTACTCTATTTCGGCGGGATATATCCCGAAGGGGGTCTTCTGATAAAACAGGCAAGGGAGCTTGGCATTAATATCCCATTTATGAGCGGAGACGGCGTAATAGACCAGAAATTCATTGAGATTGCAGGACCGGCCTCTGAAGGAAGTTATCTTACATTCAGTCCTGATCCTGCCAATATTCCCAGTGCAAAGGACTTCCTTAATTCATACAAGTCAATCTATGGTGAAGCAGGCCCATATTCTATCTATGCCTATGATGCCGCAAATATAATGCTGCAGGCAATTGCAGACACTCAAAGCACTGACGGTGAAAAGATAAGTAAGACAATTCACAACATGAAACATTCAGGGGCGCTTGGCGAGCTTCAGTGGGATGTAAAGGGTGATGTCCTGAGATCTCCGTATATTGTGTGGGTTACAAAGAATGGGAAATTTGAAGAGTACTGGAAACCATCGGAGGCCGCACAGTAACAAATGCTCCTGCAGCAACTAATCAACGGCATCACCCTCGGCGCTGTCTATGCCCTGATTGCCCTCGGCTACACAATGGTATATGGGATACTTGAGCTTATAAACTTTGCACACGGCGAGATATATATGCTTGGGGCCTATGTGGCAATAGTAACCCTGTCATTTCTCACCTTTTCAGGACTGACGGCAAAAAGCCTTCTTCTTTCCATGTTAATAGCCGGCATAGTATCAATGATATATTGCGGTGCGTATGGTCTTACTCTGGAAAAGGTTGCCTATCGTCCACTGAGACATGCACCAAGACTGTCTCCGTTAATTTCTGCAATAGGGATGTCAATCTTCCTTCAGAATTATGTGATGCTGACTCAGGGCTCTGCTGACAAGATATTCCCTCACATCTTCCCGGCAGGGAACATAACAATGGGCAACGCAACTCTTACATATCTTCAGGGTTTCATCATCGTGACATCCGTAATACTGATGATTGCCCTGCAGGCTTTTACAAAAAAGACACGACTCGGAAAGGCAATGCGTGCAACAGCACAGGATAAGAAGATGGCATCTCTCGTAGGAATAGACATAAATACTGTAATCGTTGTCACTTTTATAACAGGCTCGGTACTGGCTGCAGCAGCAGGCATCATGGTTGCCATGTACTACGGACTTATAAACTTTTACATGGGATACGTGGCCGGCATCAAGGCATTTACAGCAGCAGTCCTCGGCGGCATAGGAAACATACAGGGAGCTGTAATGGGAGGTTTTCTGCTCGGCATATTAGAGAGCCTTGGGGCGGCTTACATATCGAGCGAATATAAGGATGCCTTTGCATTTATTGTCCTTATCCTGATACTTATTTTAAAACCCACAGGATTGTTGGGAGAAGGTGTTCCGGAAAAGGTGTAACACGTAAATTCAAGATGCAAAATTTAAAAAACAAAATTGCAAATCAAAATTTAAAGATGCTCATTATTCCTGGATGGTCAGCTTTCCTGCTTCTGCCGTTCATGGGAATAAAAAAAGCGGCAATTGGCGGAGGCATTATACTTACAGGCTTTATCCTGTTCTCGGCGATTAACAACTTCACAAAATCGGAAGGCGGAAGAAAGACCTCAGCCGGCATTCAAAGCCGGATAAACAACCTCCATTCTTTTATAGAAGGACCACAAATAAAAAAGAGACTTCTGTCATTTCTTCTGTTATTACTGATTGTAATTCCACTGCTCCTTAATAACTACCATATAGACGTACTTACGATTGCCGGCATATATGTTGTACTTGCCCTTGGCCTTAATATAGTCGTAGGGCTTGCCGGACTTCTGGACCTCGGTTATATAGCCTTTTATGCTGTCGGCGCATACTCCTATGGCATCCTCAATACGGAATTTGGTATCGCATTCTGGCCGGCTTTAATAATTGGCGCACTGCTGTCAGCATTATGCGGAACAATGCTCGGGATAATCACACTCCGTCTAAGGGGAGATTATCTTGCTATAGTGACTCTCGGATTTCTTATGATTGTTCACCTGATACTCAACAACTGGGATGAGCTGACGCATGGCCCCAATGGAATACTGGGCATTGATCCGCCGGCGATCGGAGGCTTTACCTTAACCAGCCCCATACACTTCTATTATCTGATCCTTGTGCTTGCCATAATAGCCATCTTCGTTATAAACCGGATCAACAATTCAAGGATAGGCCGGGCCTGGATTGCCCTCAGGGAGGATGAGACAGCAGCATCCGCGATGGGGATAAATGTAACGAACATGAAGATCCTTGCCTTTGCACTCGGAGCATCCTGGGCAGGCCTGGCAGGTGTCTTCTTTGCCGGCAGATATGCCTTCATCTCACCAGAGAGTTTTACATTTTTTGAGACCGTACTCGTACTGTCAATGGTTGTTCTTGGTGGCATGGGAAGTATTACCGGTGTTATAATAGGTGTTGCATTGCTCATTATATTGCCTGAGGTATTCAGGGGATTTCAGGATTACCGTATGCTCGCCTTTGGAGGCGCCATGGCGCTAATGATGATCTTCAGGCCGCAGGGATTGATAGGTAATCCGAGAAGGAAGATAGAGCTGATGCCGACGGAAGAAAGGATTTGAGGTTAAAGACATGGACTGCAGAACAAAAATAGTCGCAACACTCGGACCGGCAAGTAATACACCTGAGATAATAGAACAACTCATCAACGCAGGCATAGACATTGCGCGTCTTAATTTTTCTCATGGGACAACAGACGATCACCGCAGACTTATTCACAATGTGCGCGCCGCTTCTCATCAGACAGGAAAAGACGTCGGTATACTCCTGGACTTACAAGGCCCCAAGATACGTATAGGGAAACTGGAAAAAGCGGTCATACATCTGGAGGAAGGAACGCCATTCGTCATTACCACGAGAGATATCGCAGGAAATGACAGGGAAGTCTCCACAAATTACACACCTCTCCCTCAGGAAATAGCCGAAGGCGCCCACATCCTGCTGGATGACGGACTCCTGGAACTTGAGGTCTTAAAGACAACTGCAACAGACATTAACTGCAGGGTAATACGGGGCGGCCAGTTAACAGAAAAAAAGGGGATCAACGTCCCCGGAGCACGGCTTTCTGTGCCGAGTCTGACAGACAAAGACAGGGAAGACCTCTTAACAGGGATAAGAGAGGGAGTTGATTATGTTGCTATCTCATTTGTCAGGAATGCAGACGATGTAGCATCTGTGAAAAATATTCTGAAGCGGGAAGGGGCATCTATCCCTGTAATAGCAAAGATTGAAAAACCGGAGGCTGTAGATAACCTGGATGAGATAATAAAGGTTGCAGACGGAATCATGGTGGCACGCGGCGACCTCGGAGTTGAGATCTCTCCTGAAGAAGTGCCTATTATCCAGAAGGAAATTATACGGAGATGTAATGAAGAAGGTATTCCTGTAATCACAGCAACGCAGATGCTTGAGTCCATGATACATCACCCAAGACCCACCCGCGCAGAGGCTTCAGATGTAGCAAATGCAATATTAGACGGGACTGATGCCATTATGCTGTCAGGAGAAACAGCAGTAGGCAAATACCCTGTCGAAGCGGTCGCAATGATGAACAGGATCGCCTCTGTCACAGAAAACAGGCTTTTTAAGACTATGAGGCCTGAGACTGAAAAGATAAAGGTATGGGGAGACCCTGAACACGCCATCGCCCATGCAGTGTATTATACAGCTTTAGACATAAAGGCCACTGCAATTGTCGCATTTACAAGATCCGGAGGAACAGCCCGTATCATATCAAAATACAAACCCAACATACCCATACTTGGGGTAACGCACACACCATCCATTCTTAAACGACTTTCTCTCTACTGGGGTGTCAAAGGAGTCCTTGTAGAGCTCAGAGAAAACACAGATGCAATGATTGACGGCGTCGAAAAAACCCTGTTAGACAAAGGGCTGGCAAAACAGGGGGACACTGTAATCATTACCCTCGGCGTTCCATGGGGTGTTGCAGGCTCTACCAACATGCTGATGATACATCAGATAAGGTAGTTTATAATGCCTGCCAATTTGCCATTCATGCAAAAATGAAAAAGAAATTAACCATTCCATTATTTATTATAGCCGCAATAATAGTTGTCCTGCTATACAACTGGTATAAAGGCATGAATAGTTCGGACGTATCAGTTGAAGCCATTGGCATTATTGAGGCTGCGGAGGTTGATGTCACTCCGGAGATACCGGAAAAGATCGAATGGCTATGTTGTGAAGAGGGAGATGCAGTAAAGAAGGGAGATGTATTAATTAGACTATATGACCGCAAGCTTGCGGCAAAGGTCAGTGAAGGAAAGGCCATGCTGAGAGGGGCTGAGGCAAGACATGAAGAAGCCGGCGCCAATGTAGAAAATTCCAAGGCAAGGGTTGAGAATGCAAAGGCGGGCATTCAGACGGCTCAGGCTGAGATTGATAGAATAAGGGCCCTGCATGAAGAAGCCAGAGAAAACCTGAATCGTATCTCTGAACTGTTCCGTGACGGGTATGCAACAAAAAAAGAGATGGATGCAGTAAGGACGGTATCTGATGCGACAAGCGCACAGATGAGCTCTGCTATGTCAAAGAAGATAAGTGAAGAGGCGGCACTGTCAACTGCCATAGCAGGGGTTAAAAGCGCCGTGGCACAACTCTCTTCAGCCAGGGCGGCGATAGAGGAGGCCAGGGCCCGGCTCCTGCTGACAGAAACACAGATCAAGGATTCTGTCATCTCCTCACCTCTTAATGGAGTGATAACATACAAGGCGTTTGAAACAGGAGAAACAGCCATAGTCGGAAAGACTATTTACACCATACATGACATGCAGAGGGTCTGGGCAAGGGTTGATGTAGAGGAAACAAATATAGGCAGGATAAAACTTAACGGCAAGGCTGTTGTCATGCCGGCCTCATTACCTGATAAAATATTTGATGGTGAGGTAAGAGAGATCGGAAGAGAGGCTGATTTCGCTACACAACGCGATGTTTCAAGGGGGAGACAGGATATAAGGACATTCAGGGTGAAAGTTGGAGTAAAGAAACCTGACGGCCTTTTGAAACCCGGAATGACGGTAGCTGTGAAGTTCATGCCATAAAGTATGATGAAAGCAATAGAAGTAACTGACCTCGTAAAAAATTTCGGTACTATCACCGCCTTAAACGGCGTCTCCTTTTCCATAGAAGAAGGTGAGGTCTTCGGGCTCCTCGGGCCAAACGGAGCAGGAAAGACAACACTCATAAGGATACTTACCACGCTCATGCGGCCGACTGCAGGTAAAGCTCACGTGATGGGTATAAACGTTGAAAAAGAAAAGGCTGCTGTCAGAAAGTTGATAGGAGTTGTGCCCCAGGCCATGACAAGTGATTTAGACCTTACGGGCCTTGAGAACATGGACATATATGCAAGATTCTATGATATGCCGCGAAAAGAAAGAGAAGGCAGGATAGAGTATCTCCTTGGAATGGTTGGCTTAAAAGAAAGAAGCAATGACCTTGTGGCAACATACTCCGGCGGAATGAGAAGAAGACTTGAAATCGCAAAAGGACTTGTTCACAAGCCTTCCATACTGATACTTGATGAACCAACCATAGGCCTGGACCCGCAGAGCAGGCATGTGGTCTGGGAACTTCTTAAAAATTCCCTTGATGAAGATGGCCTGACTATCCTTCTTACCACTCACTACATGGAAGAGGCAGAGCTGCTTTGTGAACGGATTGCGATCATAGACTATGGAAAGATTGTAGCCATTGATACTTTAGAGGGCCTTAAAAGACAATTACCTGATAAGGATATCGTTGAGATAACTGTTGGAGGCATTAATGCAACAAAGGTTATAGAAGAAGTAAAGACACTCACGTTCGTACATTCGATAATTTATGCTGAAGGTACTTTGCGAATATCAGTGGACAATGGCGCTCAGGCGATTCCCCTGCTTGTAGGCAGGATAGAAGATACAGGCGGCAGAGTTATATCCGTGCTGCTTAAACAGCAGACATTAGAAGATGTATTTATCCATTACACAGGAAGGCCCATACGGGAAGAAGAGGCAAAGAAAGTAAGCTTTTTGATCGGCGCAGGGGTGCCGCAGAAATGGGGCAGATAGAGCTGACGTTATGATTCGTTTACTTGCAGTGGTAGAAAGAGATTTGCGAAGATTTATCCGCAATCCCATAGTTGTGCTTTCAAGCATCCTGATGCCGATTCTCTACCTTGTAATCCTCGGCAACTCCTTCCAGGGTGAGTTAAAAAACCTGCCGCTCGCTGTAGTAAATATGGATAACGGCCCTTATGCAGCACGTGTAATCAGGCTCCTTCAGGCCATTGAATCCGGTCCCCGCAGAATACGGGTGTCAGAGGAAGTTGATCAGGGCAGGGCATTGGATGGTATTAAAGAGGGGAAGTATAAGGGCGCTCTTATACTACCTCCCGATTTCAGCAGGAATATCATTAAAAGAAAAGAAGGCGGGGTCGGTCTATTCCTCGATAATACAGAAACCATTGCGGCTGAAACTATAAGGTCTGCAATCGCTTCTGCCATGACCAGTATTGACGTCAAGTTCATACCGGTAAGAGAAAAGGGCGAGCAGGTAATTGTAAGAAATATCGAGTTATACAAAAAAGTTGACTATGACCAGAGTCTTATCCCCGGTGTTGTAATAATGGCTATTTTTCTTGGTACAATTACAACAGGGGCTTTCAACACGGTAATGGATAAATTCCTCGGCATTGAGGAAAGCTATCTTCTGACACCACTTACAAAACGGGATATTGTCATAGGTCTTGTTACGAGCGGTGTTATTATCACTACGGTTATTTCAACCCTCGTACTTTTCTTTAGCGCACTTATATCTGGAATCTATCTATGGAAAACCCTGTCACTTTATGCATTTCTTTCCATATTGCTTATAATTATCCTGACCACACTTGGCCTTCTCGGGATGATGTTCGTAATACTCGGACGGGCAAACCACCCGAGGATAGTGGGTGTACTAGCTGGTTTTCTCAACGTTATATTTTTCTTTCCAAGCGGCGCCATATATCCGGTAGAGAGTTTCCCCAGGTGGCTTAGGGTATTTTCAATGGTAAACCCGGAGACCTACTCTGTACATGCGTTAAAGGCGATCCTCTTCAAAGGTGTGAGTATCAGGGGAATAGAAACGGATTTTATTTTTCTGGCCATTTTTGCTTTTTCTACACTGACCATTGCAACACTAACATATAAAAGGGAATTGTAGACATGAATCACGGTTGTTCATCTGCAAACCCATACCGTCCGTCATTCCTGCGAAAGCAGGAATCCAGGAGTCTGATTATTTTCTTAATGCTGCGATTTTTGTGTATCCTATTAATTTTTTCTTTTGTCTCAATATCGAACCTTAGCTGCAATCCCTCACTCCATATCTACAAACGCTCCCAACTCCTCATGGGTACTATTGTAGAGATTACTGTAGCAGCAAAAGATGAGAGAACGGCTAATGAAGCAATCACGGCAGCTTTCAACGAGATACACCGGCTTGAAAATATAATGAGCACATACAAACCCGAGTCGGATATCTCAAAGGTAAATACTGCCGCAGGTCTTCACCCTGTAAAAGTACATAAAGACCTGATACTGGCAGTAAAAAAGTCGCTTGAATTTGCAGATATTTCAGGCGGCGCCTTTAATATAGCTATCGGGCCGGCAATAGATTTATGGAACATTACAGAATCAGAGGTGATACCATCTCCTGCAGAATTAGCGGCTATAAAGCCATTGATAGACTATAAAAATGTAGTTGTGAATGAGAAAGAGGGAACTATCTTCCTCAGGAAAAAGGGGATGAGGATAAACTTAGGCGGTATCGGCAAGGGGTTTGCGGCTGATTACGCATACAATGTATTAAAAACATACGGGATCAGGTCAGGTATAATTGCCATTGCCGGAGATCTGCGTGCAATTGGGAAGAAGCCGGATGGCGCCAAATGGACTATTGGCATCACACATCCGCGAAAAAAAGCCCTGAAAGAAGATAGTACGATAGCAAAAGTATATCTTACAAACATGTCCATATCTACATCAGGAGACTATGAGAGATTTTTTATAAAAAATGGTGTCCGGTATCATCATATCCTGTCGCCTGATACCTTGTACCCTTCCAGGGGATTTCAGAGCGTTTCAGTATTGGCAAAGGACTCCACTACAACAGATGCCCTATCAACCGCCATCTTTGCAATGGGACCTGAAAATGGCATTAAACTCATAGAAAAGTTGGAGGGGGTGGAATCAGTCATAGTGCGCGATGACGGAAGCATCTGGATGTCATCAGGACTCAAAGAAAATCCTGATATAAAAATCGAGCTTACTCCTTAAGATTTATTCCACAAATGATATATCTTGAAATTCTAAGCGACTTTATTGTATTATAACATCTGCTTACTGTGGGGCGCCTGTAGCTCAAAGGATAGAGCAACGGCCTCCGGAGCCGTGTGTTGGAGGTTCAATTCCTCTCAGGCGCGCCAGAAATCTGCCTCCGGCAGATTTACCTGTAGCTTATCTTGGGCCGTTAGCTCAGTTGGTAGAGCAGCTGACTCTTAATCAGCGGGTCGGAGGTTCAATCCCTCCACGGCTCACCAGGAATATCAAGGGGTTGCGGGTCATCCTGCAATCCCTTTTCTTTTGAAGTGTCCGCAGGCCCCCTTTTCTCTCTGTTCCACCAGCACCGTTTGACACAAGGGTTCGCTTTTGTTAGATTTAAGCCATCTATTCTGCCTTATACTTCGTTTAGAAAGGGGGTTCAAGGAATATGTCTGCTCGACGAGCCAACGTTACAAGAAAAATAACAGAATTAAGCCTTACGGAAATCAGTGGCCTTTTCCATGCAAAGCGGCTTAAAGAAAAACACCATGGCCTGTTAGAAATATTGAAAAAGCAATACGGGAAACCAAAGAAGTCCGTTAAGGAAGCAAGAAAGGCATGGAAAGATAAAGGAGAAAGTTTTAGTGATGAATTGATAAGCATGAGAGAGGAATAGAGGTTGAATTTCTTTTATATAGATTCCAGTGCCTTAGTAAAACGATATCATAGGGAGAAAGGAACTGATCCAGTTGATACCCTCATTGATTCCCTACTTGTAAGGAAGCCGACCCGCCTTATTACCTCTGCGTGGTCTATACCGGAGACCATTGCAACCCTGAACAGAAAAAAGAACGAAGGAAAGATAGAGGCCACAAAACTGATAGACATATTGGCAAATCTGCTTACTGAGATTGATATGTTTGATACAATAACGGTAGACGAAGAAAGGATATTAGGGTCTATTCCTTATATCACCAGACATAATTTAAATTCAGCAGACGCCTTACATCTGGCAGCAATTAAAGAGGCCGGAGAGATTGCCAAATACATTGAAGGAACATTAATTGTTATTACCTCTGATAAGCGCTTACTTAAAGCATCCGAGGATGAAGGTTTCAAGGCATTGAACCCGGAGGAAGTTGAGATAAATATTATAGGTGAATTACTTGGAAGTTAGTGGCTGTTGTCTCTATATCCGTGAAGTCCCAGGATAAATATTTGCTCTCATTGTAGTGACGGTACGGTGGTTTTAGCTTGTAAAATGGAATTTTATGGCCCTATTGAAAGTTTTTTTAAATCCCCTGAAAAACCACCTTCCCCAGAAGGTGACAGCATTCTGTTTCATCTTAGAGTTGATTTAGAGAGACTATATGGTAAAGAGGATGAATTTAATACCAAACCATCTGCTCACATAATGCTTTCTATGATGGGAATGTTGGCCGGTATGGATTATCTTTCAAAAATTTATTCCGGTAAAGAGTCAGGTGACGGATTTGTGGAAATGGCTACGAAACTCGGTAAATTAGACAAAGATAATGCTGAAGCACTATATCAGTTGAGATGTGCCCTTGTTCATTCGGTAAGTCTGTCGACTATATGCAAACGAAAACATTATAGAAAGGGAACGAATTTTATCTTTCAAATAAATGATAAGCCTCCACATATACTTTTGGAAAAGCTTTCAGATAAAAGCAGGGAAGTTAAATACTCTATTAGCTTTTATGGGCTAAAAAAATGCTTCACGAGTATTATTAACGCGTTGTTTGAGATTTGTAACAATCTAAGTCATCCCAAGAATAGATATATGCTGTCAAGCATATGCAAATACTCTGAAGAAAAAATTCTAAAAGAACTTTGATCTATCTTAGAGATATGCTTTTATAAACTTACTCAGATTAATATGGAAATTAAAAACAAAGATTCTATAGAAACTATACTGCAGAAACTTCCTCCTGAAGAACAAGAGAAAGTTAGATCACTACTGGGGTTAGGAACTAATGCTCATCGTTCTAGGGGCTGGGCAGGTAAAATTTTCTTGCTTTTATATGCTATAGGCATATTATATCAACTCTATGAGGAAATAAGTACTTACTGGAGTGTGGAGGAAATCTTAGTGAAGTTAATAATTGGACTTTTAGCATTTATGGCTGGATACTCATTAGGCCATGAACGGGGTAGGCAGTCTGAATGGAAGAGACAACATGAATATAAAGATTTTTAGAAAAGATACATTTTACTCTTAGAAGGGCACTTCATCCACCCCCTCATAGTCCCATTCACTGGGAAATTCCATTACCAACTTCTTCATAGCCGGAAAGGGGTCAAACGTGACAACCTCAAAGACCCTCCTGTATGTAC
>Ga0209521_10003575_pt1 | contig 12528 bp, 9 predicted proteins | sample Rifsed19ft4_FD_184016 | JGI IMG/M metagenome (GOLD analysis project Ga0209521, IMG submission 184016) | Soil microbial communities from Rifle, Colorado, USA - sediment 19ft 4 (version 2) | ecosystem: Environmental > Terrestrial > Deep subsurface > Rock core/Sediment | place: Rifle, Colorado... | reverse complement strand
CGAGGCGGGGGGAGCGGTTAAGGCCATCGCCGCACCCGGTCTCGCGTCGGCTTCGCGCAAGGAGATCGACGATCTCGAGGCGCAGGCCAAGGCCCTTGGCGCCGCCGGCCTCGGTTGGGCCCAGCTCAAAGACGGCGAGCTCAAATCCCCGCTCTTGCGCCATCTGGGAGAGGACCGTCTGAAGAAGGCGTTCGAGCGCGCTTCCGGAGGGCCCGGGGATCTGCTTCTCGTCGTCGCCAGCGCCGGCGTTGTCGCGTCCACGGTCCTCGGAGCCCTCCGGCTTTCGATCGCCCGCAAGGAGGGGCTCATCCCCAAGAGCAGGGATTTCGCGCTCGTCTGGGTCACGGATTTCCCCTACTTCGAGTACTCGGAGACCGAGGGGCGCTGGAACGCGATTCACCATCCGTTCACGTCGCCCTTCGAAGAGGACCTCTGGAAGCTCGAGACCGACCAGGGCTCCGTGCGCGCGCTCGCCTATGACCTGGTGGCGAACGGGTTCGAGCTCGGGGGAGGCAGTATCCGCATCCACCGAAACGACGTTCAGGCCAAGGTATTTCGCGCCCTGGGGATGACCGACGAGGAGGCCCGGGACAAGTTCGGGTTTTTTCTCGAGGCGCTCCAGTACGGAGCCCCGCCCCACGGCGGGATCGCGTTCGGCGTCGACCGCATCGCCATGCTGGCGGCCGGCGGCCAGAGCCTCCGGGACGTGATCGCCTTTCCCAAGACGACCTCGGCCTACGATCTCATGACCGGCTCGCCCTCCCCCGTCTCGAACGCCCAGCTCGAAGAGCTCGGTATCCGGATTGCCGGTGAGGTCCCGCGGCGGGACCGGTAGCTCGAGTGAGCGTGGTTTGACGCCCCCGGGGGGGTGTGCTACCGTCGATTGGAATCATGAGCCTTGGGGGTCGCTTTTCTCGGGTAAATACCCGACCCGCGGGTTTCCCGCCCACGTCCTCTCCATCGCACAATTGAATACCAGGCCAGACGCGATGCGTTCGCAGGATCGTCTTTCTCTCGGCGGGTTGTCTCTGGAGGTTGTGACTCTCCGTACATGAAGAAGATCTCGGTTCCCGAAGAGGGCGCGCGGGCTCTCTTCGGAATCCACGACGAGAACCTGAAGTCCATAGAGAAGGCTCTGGGAGTTCAGATCGTGAGCCGCGGCGACGAGCTCCTCGTCGAGGGGGATCCGGCGCAGGTCCAGAAGCTGGAGAACATCTTCCAGCAGTTCTCGGACCTGGCCGAGGGCGGATACCAGATTAGCGCCGGCGACCTCCGGGTCGCGCTCCGGCTCCTGCGGCAGGACCCGAACGTTTCCCTCAAGGACTTCTTCGTCCACGCCGTCCTCCAGCCGTCCCGGAGCAAGCGGGTGATGCCGAGGAGCCTCCACCAGCTCTCCTACATCAAGGCCATCGAGGCGAGCGACATCGTGCTCGGGATCGGGCCCGCGGGGACGGGCAAGACCTACCTCGCCGTGGCGATGGCCGTGACCGCGTTCCACCAAAAGAAAGTCAACCGAATCATCCTCGCGAGGCCCGCGGTCGAAGCGGGCGAAAAGCTGGGGTTCCTTCCGGGAGACCTCCAGGAGAAGATCAATCCCTACCTCCGGCCGCTCTACGACGCGCTCTACGACATGATGGAGCCGGAAAAAGTGGTGCAGCTCATCGAGCGCGGGTCGATCGAGATCGCGCCCATCGCCTTCATGCGGGGGCGCACCCTGAACGACAGCTTCGTCATCATGGACGAGGCGCAGAACACCACTTCCGAGCAGATGAAGATGTTCTTGACCCGCATCGGATTCGGGTCGAAGGCCGTGGTCACCGGCGACATCACCCAGATCGACCTTCCCCCGCTCAAGATGAGCGGTCTGGTGGAAGCCATCGATTTACTTTCCGACATCAACGGGATCGAGTTCGTGTACTTCGACGAGACCGACGTGGTGCGCCATCCGTTGGTGCAGTCGATCATCCGCGCCTACGACCGCGCGAGAGAGCGAAAGGCGACGGGGACCGGGGGCGCGACCGAGGCCGCGTCCACGAACCCCGCGGGCTCGGTTGCCAAGGCCTAGTCACGTATCGCTCTAACGGCACACGGGGGGAAGGAACGCAAAGACGCAAAGACGCAAAGAAGAAACACAAGGGGATGGGGAGATGGGAGGAGATGAATCAGGACCTATTGGCCAATTTATCTCCGTATCTCCTCCTGTCCCCGCATCCCCCTTGTATTGGATTTCCTTCTTTGCGCCCTTGCGTTCCTTGCGCCTTTGCGTTCGTTCCCATTCATTCCCTTCGTTACCGTAATTAAGGAGCGAAGTACTAAAGGATGACGTTCGACGGAGAGCCGAAGAAGGAACAGCGGGGATCGGGCCGGCGGAAGCGCCGGGGGCTCCGCCTCCAGGATCTGTTCGAGCTCGCCTACTCCTCGCCCTGGCCCTGGGCATCGCTCCTCGCCCTCGCGCTCACCGTCCTGCTCACGCCGTTTCTGAGCTTTCGGGCGCCGCAGTACGAGCTCGGGCAGATTGCTCCCACGACGGTCCACGCCCCTTACGATTTCAGCTACGAGGACCAGGCGGGAACGGCCGCCCGGAGATTTCAGGTCCGGCGAGGCAAGACCATCGTACGCGCCGGAGACGAGATCACCGCGAGCGCCCTCCGGCAGCTCGACATCCTATCGAGCCTGTCGAGGAAGAACCGAAGGTGGGGCTTCGCCGGGGCTCTGGGCGCGTTCCTCCTCGCGGGAGTGCTGCTGACCATCCAATGGCATCTGTTGAAGCCCGCGCGAGCGAGCGAAGCCTGGCGGCGGCAAAGCTTCGCGATGACGGGCATCGTCATCGTGGGACACCTCGCTCTCGCGCGCTTTGCGTTTTTCGTGGCGCGACTCTTCTCGGAGCAGCTGGTGGTGGCGCCGTTCAACAACACCGGCTCCTATTCCTATGCCGTCCCTTTCGCGAGTGTCGCGGTGATGCTTCTCCTTCTGGAGAACGCGCCGACGGCGCTACTCGCCACGACGCTCTTCAGCATCGCCATCGGAATCATGACCGGGAATTTGCAACTCGCGGTCTTTTCGCTCCTGTCGAGCCTCGCGGCGATCCTCGGGCTCTTCCAGTACAAGCGACGGACGGCCGTGGTCAAGGTCGGGCTCCTGGTGGGAGCGATGAACGTCACCGCGGTCCTCGCCATCGACCTCTTGAGCGGCCGCCATTTCCCCCCGAGCAACTTCGGATTCGACCTGGCCTGCGCGTTCCTGGGAGGCGCCGCGGTGGCGGTAGTGGTCTCGGCGCTCCTTCCGGTTTTCGAGACCGTCTTCCACCGCACGACCGACATTCGACTGCTGGAGCTCGCGAACGGCAACGTCGCCATCCTCCGGCGGCTTGCGCTCGAAGCCCCGGGCACCTACCACCACAGCATGGTCGTGGGCTCGCTCGCGGAGGCCGCGGCCGAGGCGGTCGGCGCGAACTCCGTGTTTTGTCGCACGGCGGCCATGTACCACGACATCGGGAAGCTCACCAAGATCAACTACTTCGTCGAGAACCAGACCGCCGGAAACCGCCACGACTCGCTGTCCCCGCGGATGAGCGCTCTGGTCATCGCGAGCCACGTGAAGGAAGGGATCGAGCTCGCGAAAGAGATAAACCTCCCGCAGGAGATCGTCGACATCATCCCTCAGCACCACGGCACCAAGCTCATCACTTACTTCTACGAGAAGGCGAAGATGAACCACGATCCGGAGCTGGGGGAGGTGAGCGAGGACGAGTACCGCTATCCGGGTCCGAAACCCCAGACGAAGGAAGCGGGGATCATCATGATCGCCGACGCGGTGGAAGCCGCCTCACGGACGCTCGACGATCCGAGCCCCGCGCGCCTGAAGGGGTTGATCCGGCAAATCATCGACTATATCTTTCTCGACGGTCAGCTCAACGAGTGCGACCTGACGCTCCGGGACCTCGAGAAGATCGCCCAGAGCTTCCAACGGGTGCTCATGGGGATTCACCACCAGCGGGTGAGCTACCCCGGCTTCGACTTCGAGAAACAGGTGGAGCCGCTGGTCGTGCAGGATAGCCGATGACCTCCGAACCTCCGGAACGGGCGGAACGGGCGGAACGGGCGGGTCTTTCGGTCCGGAACCTGCAGCGCCGGATCCCGATCGACTCCGGCCGGCTCCGGGCGTTCCTCCGGGCAGTCGCTCCCGCCGCCGGCGCCCCCTCGGGCTCGGCCACGGTCGCGCTCGTGACCGACGGGCGCATGCGGGCGCTGAACCGGGATTTCCGCGGGCTCGACAAGTCGACGGACGTGCTCTCCTTCCGGTCGACCCGGACGGGCGGCTCCCGGGGCTACCTCGGGGACATCGTCATCTCGGTGGAGACGGCCGAGCGCCAGGCGCGCCGCCTCCGGTCGACCCTCCCACGGGAGCTCGAGATCCTCGCCCTCCACGGCTTTCTCCATCTCCTGGGCTACGATCACGAGACCGACGACGGCGAGATGCGGCGGATCGAGTATCGTCTGCGGCGGAAGCTCCGCGTCACGCGCAAGAAAAGGGCGCTGAACAACTCGGCCCGCGCCCTGCGCGAGAGAGAGCCCTCAGCCCGAGCGAAGAGCGAGCGAAGCGCTTCGGCGAGGTCTGGCCGTAGCCCGGAGGGCGGAGGCGGATGATCTCGATACAGCTCGCGGGAATCGCCATCCTGCTCCTCCTCGGTCTCGCGCTCTTTCTCTCGCTCATCGACGTCGCCTTCGACTACTTCAGCAAGATCTCCATGAGGGCCTACGAGGAGGGCGGTTGGAAGACGGGCTATCTCACCCGGGCGCTCGAGGATCCGATGGAGCTCCTCTTGCCCCTTCGGATTGGACTTCAGGGAGCGTTCATCGCCATCACCGTGCTGGCAACGATGCTCTACCTGGCGATGGAGGTCCCCCAGCCTCTCCTCGTGGCCTTCGTCACCATGGTGTTCTGCTTTCTGCTCTTCCGCGAGGTCATCCCCAACATCGTCGCCCGGAAGAACCCGGAGAAAGTCCTGGTCCTGCTGCTCCCCGCCTTCCGGATCTACGCGCGGATCGTGAACCCCATTAGCCGCCCACTGGCGCGGCTGGTCTCGTACTTCGTCTCGAACGGCGACAAGCCGGAAGAGAAGGCGACCGAAGAGGAGGTCCAGGCTTTCCTCGATGCCGGCAAAGAGGAAGGAATTCTGGAGGGCGACAAGGAACGCATGGTGCAATCCATCCTCTACCTCGGCGACAAGGTCGTGCGGGAAGTGATGACTCCTCGCACCGAGATCGTGGCCATCCCCGAAAACGCGACCGTGGGAGAGCTCCGGGCGCTCTTCGCCGAGCAGAAGTACTCGCGGGTCCCGGTCTATCGCGAAGACCTGGACCACGTGGTGGGCCTGGTCTACGTCATCGACCTCATTGCCGCTCACCAGGCCCCGCCCGATGCCTCCTTTCGGTCGATGATCCGCGAGGTGAGCTTCGTCCCCGAGAGCAAGAAGCTCGGCGATCTCCTGCGCGAGCTCCAGCGTGCGCGGGAGACGCTCTCGATGGTGGTAGACGAGTACGGTGGAGTCTGCGGTCTCGTCACCGTCGAGGACATCCTGGAGGAGATCGTGGGCGAGATCCACGACGAGTTCGACGAGGTGGTTCCGGAGATCGTCCAGGAGAAAGAGGGAGTCTTCCTGGTGAGCGGCCGGGCGGACATCGACGAGCTGAAGGAGCTCCTCCACCTCGACGTGAACGGGTCGGGATTCGAGACCGTTTCCGGCTACGTCCTCGATGCCGCAGGAAGGATTCCGAGGTCGGGCGACGTCATCGAGCACGAAGGCGTTCGCATCGAAGTGGTCGACGCGGACGGCCAGCGCATCAACAAGGTGCGTTTCCGCCTTCCCGCTCCCGGAACCACGGCATAGACCCCTTGCGCGCCGGGTTCGTCACCATCGTCGGACGCCCGAACGTGGGCAAGTCCACCCTTCTCAACCGGATCGTGGGGCAGAAGGTCGCCATCGTGACCGAGAAGCCCCAGACCACGAGGAACCGGATCCTGGCCATCGCCAATACCGCCTCGGCGCAGATCGTGTTCTTCGACACCCCGGGGATCCACAAACCCAAGCACGAAATGAACCGCCGCATGGTGGGTCTCGCGCTCCGAAGCCTGAAGAACGTGGACCTGGCGCTTCTTCTGGTCGACGTGACAAAGCCCTTCGGCGGCGGTGACGAGTTCGTGCTCGAGCGGGTGCGCCAGGCGAAAGTACCGGTAGTCCTGGCGCTCAACAAGGTCGATCGGATTCGAAAGCCGGAGATCCTGACGGTCATCGACGAATATCGTCATCGCCACGATTTCACCGACATCGTCCCCATCTCGGCCCTCACCGGAGAGAACGTCGATGCGCTCGTTTCCGTGCTGGAACGGCAGCTTCCCGAGGGCGAGCCCCTCTATCCGCCCGAGACCCTGACCGATCTCCCCGAGCGGTTCTTCGTATCGGAGATCGTGCGGGAGAAGATACTGGGGGCGACCCGGGAGGAGATCCCGTACTCGACCGCGGTCGTCATCGACTCCTGGGAAGAAGGGGAGAAGCTCACCCGCATCGAGGCCTCGATTCTGGTCGAGCGGGAGTCCCAGAAGGGAATCGTCGTGGGGAAGGGCGGAAGCATGTTGAAGGGAATCGGAACCGCGGCGCGCCGGGACATCGAGGTCTTCCTCGGAACCAAGGTGTTTCTCGGTCTCCACGTGAGGGTGCGCTCCGAGTGGAGAGAGAACCAGCGGCTCCTGTCCGAGCTCGGGATCGAGTGAAAGCAGTGATCGATCCCGCGCTCGCCTCGTCGGTTTTCGTGACCACCGCCACCGACGTCGCCGGGTTCCTCCTGTTCCTCGGCCTTGGGGCCGCATTTCTCGCGCGATTCCAGTAAGCTTCCGGCATCATCCGATGCCAGTTCGATGCGTCGCGGCCATCGTCCTTCGAACCTATCGCGTGGGCGAAGCCGACAAGATCGTGGTGTTCTTCACCCTGGAGATGGGAAAGGTCCGCGGCATCGCCAAGGGCGCCCGGAGGGCGCGTTCACGGTTCGGAGGAAGCCTCGAGATCGGAACCGAGATCGAGCTCACGTTCTTCGAAAAGGAAGGCCGCGATCTCTCGAGCGTCGACCGCTGTGATATAGTCCGCTCCAGATTTTCGCAGTTAGGGGATCCCATCCTGGCGACGACCCTCGGCTATATCACCGACCTCACAGACGCGTTCCTTCCCGAGAGGGAGACCAACAAGCGCATCTACCGGCTGCTGCGGGCTGCCATCGGGGCGCTTTCCTCCCCGGAAACTGCGGAGACCCAGGCCCGCTATTTCGAGGCCTGGCTCCTGCGGCTTTCCGGCGTCTACCCGCTGAGGCGAAACTGTCCGACTTGCGGGAAACCCCTCCACCCCCTCGGCGCCTGGTTTTCTTTCGATGAACGTCGTCTCACCTGCCGCAGTTGCCGCGAGGAGGTCCCCCGGGGCTTTCCCCTCTCGCCGGAGTCGCTGCTCTTTCTCGACGACGTGTGGCGCCTGCCTCCGGACAAGCTCGACGCTGCCAGCCCGAGAGTGCTCAAGGAGCTCGGAGAGTTCCACTATCGCCTCATGCAGGAGCACCTGGAGAAAGATCTGAAATCGCACCACGTCCTGGAGGAAATGCTTCGTGAGGCGAGGGGGAGGGCCCGATGATCCTCCAGGATCTCGTCTTCAATCTGACGAAGTTCTGGTCGGACCGCGGGGTTCTCGTTCACCAGCCCTACGATCTCGAGATGGGAGCGGGAACGATGCATCCCGAGACGTTCCTTCGGGTGCTCGGACCCAATCCCTGGAAGGTGGTCTACGTCCAGCCGTCGCGGCGGCCGGCGGACGGCCGCTACGGTGAGAACCCGAATCGGCTCTACAAGCATCATCAGCTCCAGTTGATCGTGAAACCGTCACCTTCCGACATCCAGGAGCAGTACCTCGAGAGTCTACGGGCCTGCGGGATCGATCCCCGGGTGCACGACATCCGCTTCGAAGAGGACAACTGGGAGTCCCCGACCCTCGGCGCCTGGGGCATCGGCTGGCAAGTGCTCCTCGACGGACTGGAGATCACGCAGTTCACGTATTTCCAGCAGGCGGGAGGAATCGAGCTTTCGCCGATCGGAGCCGAGATCACCTACGGCCTCGAGCGTCTGGACATGTACCTCCAGAACGTCGACGACGTCTACGACCTCGAGTGGGCCAAGGGGGTCAGCTATCGAGAAGTGCGCCATCGGGACGAGGTCGAGGGGTCGCGATACTTCTTCGAGGCGGCGAACGTGGAGCTCACCCGCCGCCAGTTCGAGGAGCTGCTTCGGGAGGGAGAGCGCCTTCTGACGAAGGGCCTCGTCATTCCCGCGTACGAGCATGTCCTCAAGTGCTCGCACCTCTTCAACACCCTGGACGCGCGGGGAGCGGTCTCGGTGAGCGAGCGCACTCTCTCGATCCTCAAGGTCCGCGAGCTCGCCTGCGCCGTGGCGCGGGCCTACGTGGAATCTCTCGCTCCCAAGGAGGCCTTCGCTTGAAGAGGGTTCCCTTCCTTTGGGAGATCGGGTGCGAGGAGATCCCCGCGTCGTGGCTCCCGAAGCTGGTGCCGGAGCTGAAGGAGCGCTTCGAGAAAGAGCTCTCGACGCTCGCCCTAGAGCCGAAGCGGGTGGAGACGTACGGGACGCTCCGGCGGCTGGTGCTCCACGTGTCCGGGCTTCCGGAAAAGCAGCCGGATCGCGTTGAGCGGGTTTCCGGGCCTCCCTTGAAGATCGCGCGCGACGACTCCGGCGCCTGGACCAAGGCAGCCCTGGGCTTCGCTTCCAAGAACGGAATCGACTCAGGAAAGCTCGAGGTGCTCTCGACCGAGAAGGGCGAGTACATCGGATTCGAAAGGAAAATCAAGGGCGGGAAAACTCTGCGCCTTCTCCCCGGCGTCATGGCCTCGACGCTCCGAAGCTTGAGCTTCCCCAAGTTCATGAACTGGGACGCGACCCTCGCGGACGGGAAGGGTGCCTTTCCCTTCGGAAGACCGATCCGCTGGATGGTGGCGCTCTTCGGAGAGAACGTCGTTCCCTTCGAGATTCAGGTGGTCGGCTCTCCCGCGGTTTCGAGCGGGCGGAAGACGCGTGGACATCGCTTCCTCGGACCCAAAGGGGAGAAGCCGGGGCAGCCGTTCGCCGTAGATTCCTTCCAGACGCTCACCCGTGGCCTCGCTAAGCGCTACGTGATCCTCGATCCGGAAGAACGGCGCGAGCGGCTCGCGCGCGAGATCGCGAAGCTCGAGAAGAAGGCGCGATCCCGCTGCGCGCCCGGGCTCTCGCGCGGCCTGGTGGCGGACTTCGTGGAGTGGCCCGGGGCCGTCCTCGGCGCCTACCCCGAGGAGTTCTCGAGCCTCCCCGAGGAAGTGCGCGCAACCGTCCTCATCCACCACCAGCACTACTTTCCGCTCGAGGGCAAGCCGGGGTTCATCGCCGTGACCAACATGGCGAAGGACCCGAAGGGCCACATCCGGCGGGGGACGGAGCGCGTCGTGGTCGCACGGCTCCGCGACGCGCGATTCTTTTGGAGCGAGGATCTGAAGACGCCCCTTCGGGATCGGGCAGCGGCCCTCGAGGGCGTCTTGTTCCAGGAAAAGCTCGGAAGCTACAAGCTCAAGGGCGAGAGGGTCGAGACCCTCGCCGCCTGGATCGCCGCGAGGTGTGGGGCCCGGGAAACGCCGGTTCGGCGGGCGGCGCAGCTCGCGAAGTGCGATCTGACGACCGGCATGGTCGGCGAGTTCCCCGAGCTCCAGGGAATCCTGGGCGGCCTCTACGCGCGGGAGCAGGGGGAGCCCGAGCCCGTCTGGAAGGCCGTCTACTCCCACTACCAACCCTCGGGGCTCGGCGAGGACGACGGCTTTCCCGCGAACCGCGAGGGCGCCGTGGTGTCGCTCGCGGACAAGGTCGATAGTCTCGCGGCGATGTTCCTCGCCGGGGCCATTCCCACCGGCTCGCGCGATCCGTTCGCCCTGAGGCGCGCGGCCCTCGGCGCGGTGCGCCTCCTTTCCGAGAGCGGAAAGCGGCTCTCCTTTCCCATCGATATCCCTCCCGCCGAGCTCCTCCGCGAAGCGCTTCGCATCGTTCGCGAGCGGCAGCCCGGGCTCGCGGCTCACGAGGGGAAGGCCGAATCCGCTCTCACGGAATTCTTCACCGAGCGGCTGCGGTTCTTGTTCTCGCGAGCGTATCGGTACGACGAGCTGAACGCGGTCTTTGCCGCGGCCGGTCTCGACCGGCCCGTCTCCGACCTCGCGAAGAGGCTCGAGGCGCTCTCCCTGTTCCGGAGCTCGGACGATTTCCAGGCTCTGTCTCTCGCGTTCAAGCGCGTGGGGAATATCCTCTCCGGGCAGACGCCCGGGGAAGTGGACCCCGGCATCTTCTTCGAGGACGACGAGAAGAAGCTCTTCGAGGAGCTCGAGAGGCTACGCCCTCGGGCGGAAGAGCTCATCGCCTCGGGACGCTACCGGGAAGCGCTCCAGGAGCTTTCGACGCTTCGAGGGGCGGTGGATCGGTTCTTCGACGAGGTGCTGGTGATGGCCGAGGACCGGAAGCTTCGCGAGAACCGTCTCGCGCTCTTGAAGCGGCTCCAGAGCATCGTCTCCCGGGTCGCCGACCTTTCTCAAATCGTTTCCGGCCAGAGTTGAGGTTGTCCTGAGGTTGTCCTGATGGGACGCATTCGCCTCATGCCCGACGCGCTCGCGAACCAGATCGCGGCGGGCGAGGTGGTGGAGCGGCCGGCTTCGGTGGTGAAGGAGCTCGTCGAGAACTCGCTCGACGCCGGCTCCCGGTCTATCGCCATCGCGATCGAGGGGAGCGGGAAGGACCGCATTCGAGTCGCCGACGACGGCATCGGCATGTCGGCCGAGGACGCGAGGCTCGCGCTCTCGAGGCATGCGACGAGCAAGCTCTTCGACGCCAGCGATCTTTCGAACATCTCCTCTCTCGGTTTTCGCGGCGAGGCCCTTCCCTCCATCGCCTCGGTGTCGCGCTTCACCCTCCGGACACGTGAGCACGAGGCCGACGCCGGCCACGAAGTGGCGATCGAGGGCGGCCAACTCGTTCGCGAGGCGCCCGTCGGCGTTCCTCCGGGGACGATCGTCGAAGTGGAACGGCTGTTCTTCAACATTCCCGCGAGGCGCAAGTTCCTTCGCGCCGACGTGACCGAGGCCTCCCACATCGCCGCCTCGGTCGCGAGCCTCGCCGCCGCCTATCCCGACGTGGGGTTCCAGCTCGAGCACGGAAAACGGTCGGTCCTCGAGGCGCCCTCGGTGGGAACGAGGCGCGAGCGTCTCTATCAGCTCGAGAAGAGCTGGGTCGAGAGCGCCGTCGTTCTCGAGGAAGAGATCGGAGGCCTTTCGATCGAGGCCTGGCTCGCCCCGCCTCCGGAAGCGCGAGGCGCCGCGAGCCGGCTCCACCTCTTCGTCAACGGACGGCCGGTGAAAGACCGCATCCTGCACCACGCGGTGATGGAAGCTTACCGGCAGGTCTCGTCGAGATCGGGTACCCCTCTCGTCTACCTCCTCCTCGAGCTCGCCCCCGACAAGGTCGACGTCAACGTCCATCCCGCGAAGGCCGAGGTGCGCTTCATAGACCAGCAGTTCGTGCATAAGGCGGTTTTCTCCGCCATCCGAAACGCGCTCCAGGGACAGCGCCTCACGCCCGAGGTCCTGCTGGTGCGCGAGGCTTACGAGCCGAAGGCAGAGGAGCCGTCGATGCCCGGCTCGACCGACGGCGCCGCCCTCGCCGAAGCGCTCTTTTCGCGCCCCGCCCCCGAGGCCACGCCCACGTTCTCCGAGCTCGCCGACGAGCCCCCGATGCCTTTGGGTCAGCTCCGGGCGAGCTACATCATCGCCGCGGACGGGGACAGCGTCTGGCTCATCGATCAACACGCGGCCCACGAGCGAATCCTGTACGAGGATCTCGTGGAGCGCGGGGTCTCCCAGATGGGCCAACAGCTTCTCCTCACGCCGATCCCCCTCGAGCTCACCGCTCCCGAGCGCGTCACTCTCGAGGAGGAGCTCTCCGATCTCGCTTCTTTCGGCTATGACATCGAACCCTTCGGACAAGGCGACTTTCTCCTGCGAGCCGTGCCCGCGAGCTTAAGTGGATTCGATCCCATTCGCCTCGTGCGCTCCGCCCTCTCCGAGCGGGAGAGAGATTGCCGGAGCTCGACGGTGAGGGAGGCGGGGAGCCGCATCGCCGCCCGCATCGCCTGCCACGCGGCGATCAAGGTGAACTTCGAGCTCGCCCCCGAAAAGATGCGCTATCTGGTGCGCGAGCTCTGGCGCGCGCGTCAGCCGACGGTCTGCCCCCACGGGCGGCCCACGACGCTCCGCATCGGAAGAGAGCAGATCGAACGAGGGTTTGGACGGATTTGATGGCTCGCAACAAGGATGTCCGCTGGGGCCGGTGGACGGTCTACTACGTGGGTCGAGGTCTCGAGCTCTCGGGACTCGTCGTCGTCACCTGGTCGATGTTCCTGTTCTTCGGCTCGAGAGCAAT
>Ga0209521_10003572_pt1 | contig 12534 bp, 18 predicted proteins | sample Rifsed19ft4_FD_184016 | JGI IMG/M metagenome (GOLD analysis project Ga0209521, IMG submission 184016) | Soil microbial communities from Rifle, Colorado, USA - sediment 19ft 4 (version 2) | ecosystem: Environmental > Terrestrial > Deep subsurface > Rock core/Sediment | place: Rifle, Colorado... | reverse complement strand
CGCCGTGACGACCGTGCCGCCGCGAACGATGAGGTCGGTCACGCCTCGACGATCTCGATCTCCTGCGCGCCCTCCCAGAGGCAGCGCCGCCCGACCTCGCGCAGCCGGTCCTCCCAGCCCTCGTCGGGCACGACGGTCGCGAAGTGATTCGCGGCGAGCTGGCCCACCTTCGAGGAGGTCGTGCAGGCGCCGTAGGGGAGGAAGATCTCGCACTCGCTGATGCCACCCGGATAGAGCGCGAGCTGACCCGGCGCCGGATGCGAGGTGTGGTTCTCCCAGTCGACGCCCGGCCGGTAGTCGCCGTACGGGATCCACGTCGACTCGCCGCTCCAGCGGCAGTGGATGAGCTTCGAGCGCAGCGGCAGCAGGCGCCGCATGGCGGCCACGGTCTGGGGCGCATCGGCTTCCCAGCGGGCGCTAAAGTGGAGGTCCCCGACGCGGATCTGCAGTTCACTCATCGCCGGAGGATACCGTGGCCGATACGCCGCCGACCATCTCCACGCACGTGCTGGACGTCGAGCGCGGCCGCCCGGCGGTGGGCGTCCGGGTGCGACTGACGCGGCTGGTCGGAGGCACGGAGCTCGAGGCCGGTGGGGGCACGACCGATGACGACGGCCGCATCCCCGATCTGCTCCGCGGCGCGCCGCTCGGGCCCGGCGAGTACCGGCTCCGCTTCGACGTCGACGAGGGCGGCTTCTTCCGCGGCCTGGCCATCGACATCCGCGTCTCGGACACCTCGCGCAGCTACCACGTGCCGCTCATCCGGGCGCCATTCGCCCTCTCGACGTATCGCGGCTCGTGATCCTGCCCGCCATCGAGGAGTTGGACGCGCTGCAGCCGGATGCCTTTGCGGCGCAGATAGCGCCGCTCTTCGAAGGCGCGCCGCGCTTCCTGGCCCGACTGGCGGCCGCCCGACCCTTCGGGACGCCGGAGGCCCTCTTCGGCCGGGCGCGCGCGATCGCCCAGTCGATGGCCGAGGAGGAGCAGCTGGAGCTGATCGACGCCCACCCCCGCCTCGGCGCCGCGCCGGCGAGCGTGTCGGCGCTCTCGTACGCGGAGCAGGGCTATGACCGGGGAGTGGCGGACCTCGCCCTCGAGTTGGAGCGGCTCAACGCCGCCTATGAGGCGCGCTTCGGCTTCCGCTACTGCGTCTTCGTGGCCGGCCGTCCACGGTCGGCGCTTCTGCCCGGGTTCGAGGCCGCGCTCGCCGGGGAGCGGACGGCGGAGATCGCCCGGGCGCTTGATGCGGTGGTCGACATCGCGCAGGATCGATGGCACAAGCTCGCGACGCCGGCCGACGCCGCCCATGGAGGGACCCGATGATCGAGCTGGGACCGACGCGCTACGGCAAGGCGCGGATCCGCCTGGTCAAGGTCGTGCGCCTGCCCGACCGCCACGTCGTGCGCGACCTCACGGTGGCCGTGGCGCTGGAGGGCGACTTCGCGGCGGCGCACACGGACGGCGACCAGTCGCTCGTCGTGCCCACGGACACGATGAAGAACACCGTCTACGCCCTGGCCAAGGACGGACTGACGGGGTCGATCGAGGCCTTCGGGCTGACGCTGGGGCACCACTTCCTGGGCTTCGAGCAGGTCGAGCGGGCGACGATCTCCCTCCAGGAGCACGCCTGGGCCCCGATCGCCACGAACGGGCGGCCGGCCCCGGACGCCTTCATCCGCCAGGGCGACCTGACCCGGACCGCCGTCGTCTCCGTGGGCCGCGACGACGCCACCGTCGAGGCCGGCATCGAGGGGCTGACGGTCATGAAGACCGCCAAGTCGTCCTTCGCCGGCTTCCCGCGCGACCGCTACACCACCCTCAAGGAGACCCAGGACCGGATCATGGCCACGAAGGTCGCCGCCGCCTGGCGCTACGCCGACGGCGGGGCGGGGGTCGACTTCGACGCCGCCTTCGACCGTGTGCGCGGGACGATGTTGACGGCCTTCGCCGAGCACTTCAGCCCGGCCGTGCAGACCTCCATCTGGATCATCGGCAAGGCGGTCCTGGAGGCCGAGCCGGCCATCGACACGATCCATTTCGCCCTGCCCAACCTCCATCACTGGACGTACGATCTGTCGCCCTTCGGCCTCGAGAACGACCGCGAGATCTTCGTCGCCACGGAGGAGCCGCACGGCCTCATCGAGGCCACGGTCCGACGCTCGGCCTGAGGACTCAGTCTCAGTCCGAGCTAAAACCTCCTGCCGGAGGAGGAGCCGCGGACCAGGATCGCTGCCCGCTTCGGCCTTCGGGCGGATGACACCTGGGGCTTGCTCGAGCGGATCGGGTGGGAGTGCGCTGGCGCGATCTCGGTGCTGCCGCAAGGCCACACGCCGCAGTCCGGGAGCTACCAGGCGCTGACCGACGAGGAGGTCTGGAAGCGCATCGATGAGCTGCCCGCGCGCCCATACGACTCGGACGCCGCCGTCCGCATGTCGCTGGGCGGTGGACAGTCGAAGCTCCTGCTGGCCCGCTACGGTGAGCGCTGGCGTCTGCCCCTCGACGGCGCGCCGAGCACGCACATCCTGAAGCCTGAGCCGATCTATCACCCGGGCTTGGCGCTCGCGGAAGCGTGGGCGCTGCGCGTGGCCGCTGCGGCCACCTCCGCCGCCGAAGCGAAGGTGATGGTCGCCGAGGGCCACCTGCCCACGCTCATGGTCACGCGATTCGACCGAGCCATCGACCTCGACGGCAGCATACGGCGGACCCACCAGGAGGACATGTGCCAGGTCCTCGGGATCCCGCCCGAGATCAAGTACGCCGAGCATCCGGAGAACGACCGACATCCCTCGTACGCTCGATTCGCTGCCGTCCTCGAGCGCGGGGCGTTCGAGCCGCGCGTCGAACTCGTCCGCCTGCTGGAGCACGTCACGGTCAACCTCGCGCTCGGCAACACGGACGCGCATGCCAAGAACACGTCCGTCTTCCGCGATCGATCGGGCGGCCTGCGCCTGACTCCGATGTATGACCTCGCGCCGACCCTGGCGTTCATCAACCAGCGTCATTTCGGGATGTCCGTGGCGGGCAAGTTCATGATCACCGAGATCACGCGCGACCACCTCGTTCGAGAAGCCCGCGTCTGGGGTGTGCCCAAGCGTCTCGCTCGGGCCGCGGTCGATCGGACACTCGATGCGCTGCGGACGACCGGCGTGCGCGCCGGGGACGACGCATACCCCGCCATCCGCGGCGACGTCCGCGCGATCGCTCTCGAGCAGATCGAGAGGCTCGCGCGCGCTTGACGGCCCGGCTGATCCTCAGCCGTCTGTCGGCAGCAAGCGGAAGGGTCGGTCGCCCGGACCGCGGAGCGCTCGGAAGTGGCGCTCATCGAGGGTCAGGACGTCGGTCGTCCCGTATCGCTCGGCCAGGACCACGACCGACGCGTCCGCGATCCCCGACCCCAGGTCGCGGTAGCGGTCCAGGACGACGCGGGCGCGCGCGACGTCCGCCTGGTCGAAGGATTCGAGACGATAGACGCCCGACTCGACCTGCTCGAGGAGGCGGTCCTGCGCTGCAGGGCCCACGCGCGTGGCGAGCAGGTAGTCCAGCTCGGCCAGGACGAAGGGCGACAGGATCCGTGGGGCGGCCGCTGCACGAACGGCCGCTGCGGCCGCCCGGTGGTGGCCTTGGCTGCTGTCTATGGCCGCCAGCAGCCCGCTCGTGTCGAGGAGGATCACCGCTCGCCGAAGCCCTCCAGGGCCTCATCGGCGTGCTCGGCGAGGTTCGGCTGCCGGCTCTCGAAGAGCGGGAGTGTCGGCTCCCGGAGGGCGTGCCGCTCCACCACCAGCGCGACACCTTCGCGGATCAGATCCGCCTCGCTGCGCTTCTCGGCCTCGGCGGTCCGCTCGAGGGCGGCCTTGAGCGACTCAGGTAGGTAGACGGTCGTCTTCTCCATGCCATACATCCTACCATACGTTGGAGCCGCCGCTTCAGGCGCGCAGCCTGCCGCGCCGGGCCTCTCATACGAACGCACCCGGAGCGTTAGAAGTCTTGTCGGCCGTCGGAGGCCCCGATTCGCCCTCATCCGCGCGCCCGGTGTGCGTATGAGGCCTCAGCGCGTGGATCGGGCTTCCAACGTTCCCCAGGCGTGCGTTTGAGGATGCCGGCCGCTCAGCCGATCTCGAGCGGCACCTCGGCCACCTCGCCGCCGACGATCCGCCAGGCTCGGACGTCCGGCGCGTCCATGTCGGCCAGCGAACAGATGAGGTAGAGCGCGTCGGGGTAGAAGGCCAGGCCGATGTCCGTGGGCGAGGGCTCGGCAGGCGAGCGGACGTGCGAGTGGAAGATGCCCCACACGACCTCGTCGGCGTCGTCGATGGCGAGCATGACGTGCAGCTGCTCCCCCGGGTCGATGAGGTAGCGGTAGGGCGAGGCGGCCGCGTTGGCCAAGGCGTGGAAGCGCAGCGCGGAGCCACCGTCCAACCCTCCGCGGTCCCCGGCGACGATGCCGCAGGCCTCGTTCGGATAGCCGGCGTGCGCCCAGGCGACCAGCTCGTCGCGCAGCGCCGCCGGGAGCACCACGGGCGCCGGACCCGGCACCTGCCCCGGCCCCGGCCCCGGCCCTACCACCAGCTGCGCGACTCCATGTCCTCGCCCATCTCGGCCAGGTCGCGCGTCCAGAGGCCCTCGGAGAGGTACTTCCAGCCACCGTCGGCCAGCAGCGCGACGATCGTGCCATGTTCCATCGTCCGTGCCACCCGGGCCGCGGCGACGAGCACGCCGCCCGACGAGACGCCGGCGAAGATGCCCTCGCGCTCGCCCAGCGCGCGCAGCGCGCGGATCGCGTCGGCGTTGGAGACGAGGAACTTCCCATCGATCAGCGCCGGGTCGAAGATCTCCGGCACGAAGCCCTCGTCCATGGAGCGCAGCCCCTGCACCAGCTCCCCGGGGAGCGGCTCGGCGGCGTAGATGCGCACGTCGGGGTTCGCCTCGCGCAGCCGCCGCCCCACGCCCATCAGGGTGCCGCCCGTCCCGAGGCCGGCCACGAAGACGTCCACCTCCGGGCAGTCGGCCAGGATCTCCACGCCGGTCGTCTCGTAGTGGGCGCGCGGGTTGGCCGGGTTGCCGTACTGGTAGGGCATGACGAAGCGCGAGTCCTTCGCCACGAGGTACTTGGCCAGCTCGACCGCCCCGTTGGAGCCCTTGGCGCCGGGGGAGTCGATGATCTCGGCGCCGAAGATCGTGAGCAGCTGCCGGCGCTCCTGGGTCACGTTGTCGGGCATGACCACGGCGATCCGGTAGCCCTTCCGCCGGGCGATCATGGCCAGGGCGATGCCGGTGTTCCCGGAGGTGGGCTCGATGATGATCGAGTCGGGCCCTAGCCGGCCGGACGCCTCGAGGTCCTCGATGAGGTACCTGGCCACGCGGTCCTTGACCGAGCCGGTCGGGTTCAGGCCCTCGAGCTTGGCGTAGAGGCGGACATTCGGGTTGGGGCACATGCGCGGGATCTCGACCAGCGGCGTGTGCCCGATGGCATCGACGATGGAGGGATAGCGCCCGCCGTGGCGGGCCATCCCCTCGTGCGCGTGCGGACGATCGTCTGCGTCCGGCGCGATCCGGACGGCCACCGTCAGGCGCCTCCGCCCGCCATCGCCGGCAGGATGACGATCGTGTCCCGCTCGCCAACCGGCGTGGCCAGCTCCCCGAGGTAGCGGATGTCCTCGTCGTTGAGGTAGACGTTGACGAAGCGGTTCAGCTCGCCCTCGGGCGTCAGGAGCTGGTCGCGCAGGCCCGGGTAGTCGGCCACGAGGGCCTCGATGACCGCGGCCACGGTCTCCCCGGCGACGGCGACCTGCTTCTGGTTGCCGGCCACGGCGCGCAGCACGGGCGGGATGCGTACGGTGCTCATGCAGGCACCGCCGAGGTGACCACGGCGGCCGCGCGGACCCCGTCCCCGCAGGCGGGGCAGGCCGGGTCGCGGCGCAGCTTCAGCTCGGTGAACGTGCCATCGAGCGCGTCGTAGATGAGGAGGCGCCCCACGAGCGGCTCGCCGATGCCGAGCAGCAGCTTGATGGCCTCGGTCGCCTGGAGGATTCCCAGCGTGCCGGGCACCACGCCCAGCACGCCGGCCACCGAGCAGCCGGGCGCCAGCTCGGGCGGCGGCGGCGTCGGGTAGAGGCAGCGGTAGCACGGCCCCTCGAAGGGCACGAACGCGGTCAGCTGCCCCTCGAAGCGGAAGACGCTGGCATGCACCACGGGGATGCCCGCCCGCACGGCCGCGTCGTTGAGCGTGTAGCGCGTCTCGAACGTGTCGGTGCCGTCGACGATCACGTCGTAGCCGGCGATGAGCCGCTCCACGTTGTCGTCGGCCAGCATCTCATCGTGGGCCACCACGCGGATCTCGGGGTTGATGGCCCGGATGGCGGCGGCGGCGGACTCGGTCTTCTTCTGGCCGAGGCGGTCGGTGGTGTGGACGATCTGGCGCTGCAGGTTGCTCAGGTCCACCACGTCGAAGTCGACGATGCCCAGCGTGCCCACGCCGGCCGCGGCGAGGTAGAGCAGGGCGGGCGAGCCGAGCCCGCCGGCACCGATGAAGAGCACCTTCGACGCGAGTAGTTTCGCCTGCCCCTCGATGCCGACCTCGGGGATGAGCAGGTGCCGGCTGTAGCGCTGGCGCTGCTCGGCCGAGAGGCGCGCGGGCTTGGTCCAGGGCCGGCCGTCGGTCTTCCACTGCTGGAAGCCACCGACCATATTGACCACGTCGGTGTAGCCCATGGCCCCCAGCTGCTGGGCGGCGAAGGCCGAGCGCGTGCCGCCGGCGCAGTACAGGACGACCGGCCGGTCGCGCTCGGGGGCGAACATCTCGATGCGGCTCTCGAAGTTGCTGCGCGGCACGTGGATGGCACCGGGCAGGTGGCCCTCGGCCCATTCGTCGGATTCGCGCACGTCGATGATGAGCGCGCCGGCATCGGCGAGCGCCTGGGCCTCGTCGTTCGAGACCTCGCGCGTTTCGGCGCGGGCCTCGCGGAGTAGCTGGGAGTAGGTCTTCGGCATGGGTCGGTTCGGCTCCGGGATCGGGTCGGAAGGGGGTCGGAAGGTCGTCGCTACGCCGGGCGGCCCGGCTCCGGACACCCGCAGCGGCCCGGCTGACGGTCGAAGGCGAGAAGGATCATGCGACGCCGTCCTCGGTGCTGGCCTGCCAGGCGATGCGGTCCTCGAGGGCCCGGCGCAGCGTGTCGAGCGAGAGGAGCGCGCACTTCAGGCGGGCGGGGCTGATCTCGATGCCCAGCTCGTCGAGGACGTCCTGGCGGCCGAGCTTCGCGATCTCGCCCAGCGGCTTGCCCCGGATCGAGTCGGTCAGCATGGAGGCGGAGGCCTGGCTGATGGCGCAGCCGCGCCCGGTGAAGGCCACCTCGTCCACGACGCCGGCCTCGGAGATGCCGAGCATCAGCGTGATGCGGTCGCCGCACAGCGGGTTGGCGCCCTCGTAGACGGCGTCCGGCTCCGGCAGCGTCCCGAAGTTGTGCGGGTGCCGGTAGTGCTCGAGGATCTCGTCGCGGTAGAGGTCGTCCATGGGGCCGTCCAGTATCGGGCTATTTGCGTGATCGCGCAACTACTCGGTCAGACGGCGAAGAGGCGCACGACCTTGGCCAGCGCGGCGGCCAGGCGGTCGATGTCGTCGCGGTCGGAGTAGACGTTGAAGCTGGCGCGCACGGTGGCCGCCTCGCCCAGCCGCTCGTGGAGCGGCTGCGTGCAGTGGTGGCCGGCCCGGACCGCGATCGCCTCGCGGTCGAGCAGCGTGGCCACGTCGTGGGGGTGGACGCCGGACAGGTTGAAGGTGACCACGCCGGCGTGCTCGTCGACGTCCGGCGGGCCGTAGACCACGATGCCCGGCACCTCGCGGGGCAGGACGTCGAGGGCGTACGCGGTCAGCTCGCGCTCGTGGGCCCGGGCGGCATCCATGCCGATCCCCTCGAGGTAGACCAGCGCGGCGCCGAGGCCGATGGCCGCCGCGATGTCCGGCGTGCCCGCCTCGAACTTCCAGGGCACGTCGTTGAACTCGGTGCGGCGCAGGTGGACCTCGCGGATCATCTCGCCGCCGGCGAGGAAGGGGGGCATCGACTCCAGCAGCTCCCGCCGCGCCCAGAGCGCCCCCGAGCCCGTGGGCCCGAGCACCTTGTGGCCGGAGAAGACGTAGAAGTCGGCCCCGATGTCGGCGACGTCGACGGGCAGGTGGGGCACCGCCTGCGCGCCGTCCACGAGCACGAGGGCGCCGGCCTCGTGGGCCTGGCGGACCATCTCGCGCACCGGGTTGATCGTGCCGATCCCGTTCGAGACGTGGGTGAAGGCGACGAGCTTGGGTCGCGTGCGCAGCAGGACCTCATAGCTCTGGCGCACGAGGCGGCCCTGGTCGTCGATGGGCACGAACTCGAGGTCGGCGTCGCGTTCCTGGGCCAGGATCTGCCAGGGCACGAGGTTGGCGTGGTGCTCCAGCTCGGTGAGCACGATCGTGTCGCCCGAGCCGATGTTGCCCCGGCCCCACGAGTAGGCCACGAGGTTGATGGCCTCGGTCGCGTTGCGCACGAAGACGATCTCGCGCCGGTCGGGCGCGCCGATGAAGCGGGCGGTCGTGGTGCGCGCCGCCTCGTAGGCCGCCGTCGCCTCCTCCCCGGTGGTGTAGATGCCGCGGTGCACGTTGGCCGTGTAACGGCTGTTGTAGTCGTTCACCGCGTCGATGACGACGCGCGGCTTCAGGCTCGTGGCGGCCGAGTCGAGATAGGCCAGCCGGCGGCCGCCGAAGTCGCGCTCGAACTGCGGGAAGTCGGCGCGGATGGCGACCGGGTCGAGCGCTCGGACGACGGCCACGGCGTCGTGCTCCTGCCGGCTCAGTGGGCCAGCGCCGCGGCCTCGGCCGCGACCTCGGCCTCGGTCTCGGGGCGGTCGTGGGCGAGGTCCTCCTCGTAGCCCGCCTCGAGAAGGATGGGGCCGTAGCCCTCCTCCTCGAGCCGCAGGGCGAGGTCCCGGCCGCCGGACTTGAGGATGCGGCCGCGGGCGAGGACGTGGACGACGTCCGGCTTGATGTAGTTCAGCAGGCGCTGGTAGTGGGTGATGACGAGCACGCCCAGGTTCGGGTTGAGCTGGGCGTTGACGCCCTCGGCCACGATGCGCAGCGCGTCGATGTCGAGGCCCGAGTCGGTCTCGTCGAGGATGGCGAACTCGGGCTCCAGCACGGCCATCTGGAGCATCTCCAGGCGCTTCTTCTCGCCGCCCGAGAAGCCCTCGTTGACGTAACGCGCGGCGAAGCGGTCGTCGAGCTTGAGCAGCGCCATCTTCTCGCGCATGAGCTTGCGGAACTCGCCCATGGTCATCGCGTTGCGCGTCAGGTCGGACGGGTCGATCTCGCTGTCGCCGGCGTCGATGGGCCGGCGCCGGGCGTTGAGAGCCGTGCGCAGGAAGCTGGCCACGGACAGCCCGGGGATGGCCGTGGGGTACTGGAAGGCGAGGAAGAGGCCGAGGCGGGCGCGCTTGTCGGGCGAGAGCTTGCGCACGTCCTGGCCCTTGAAGAGGATGGTGCCCTTCGTGACCGTGTAGGCCGGGTGGCCCATCAGCGCGTAGGCGAGCGTCGTCTTGCCCGAGCCGTTGGGACCCATGATGGCGTGGACCTCGCCCTTGCGGATGGTGAGGTCGATGCCGGCGAGGATCTCCTTCTCGGGCGCCGCGACGGGCACCACGTGGAGGTCGCGGATGACGAGTTCCTGGTCGCTCACGGTGGTGGGGTGACTCCTGTGGGTTACGTGGTCGCGCCGGCGGGCGCGGGCACGGGGTCGGCGGACGTGCCGGCGTGGAAGGGGTGGGCCGTGGCACGCGGGCGCACGAGGTCGGCCAGGCAGATCGAGTCGAGGGCGGTGCTGAGGGCGTCGCGCACCTTCACCCAGAGCAGGTTGACCGTGCAGAAGCCGGTCCGCTCGCAGATGCCGGCGTGGATCGGATCCTCGCTGGCGCAGATCATCGGGGCCAGCGGCCCCTCCAGCGCGCGCAGCACCTCACCCATGCGGATCTGGGCGGGGTCGCGCGTCAGCTCGTAGCCGCCGCGGGCGCCGCGCGTGCTGTGCACGAGGTCCGCCTCGCGCAGGCTGACCACGAGCTGCTCGAGGTACGGCCGCGGCAGGCTCTCGTGGTCGGCGATCTCGGCCAGGCTGACCGGCCCGCGCCCATGATGGCGGGCAAGCTCGACCATGAGGCGGACGCCGTACTCGCCGCGGGTCGAAAAGTGGACGGCCCCCGAGCTGGGGAGGATCTGGCGCATGTGTCTCCGTGCCCGGCCGCTCCCGCGCCGCCGACAATATCCGACGAAATGTGTCGGGATTGAAGTCTAGCCCAGGGCGCCGAGGGCGTCAACGCGCTCACGGGGTAAATGTGGACGGGACCGCGTCACGTCGCAATCACGTCGGCGCACCCTTCGGCACGACTGGCTTCTGATCCAACCAGCTTCCGCGGTAGCCGGCCGTTCAATCGCGCGAACGACGAGCTTCGCAAGCGCGGCGCGCCGCCGATCGACTGGGCTCTGACCTGACCTTTCCCGGCTCAGGACACGCCGGCCAGGGCATCGGCCATCGGACCGTTGTGCGCCCGGTGAGCAAACCGACGAACGAGGACTCAGCGACAGCCCGCCGAGATCGCTCGGACGCCGCCTTGCTCACGGAGCGTGCAGAACGAGCAACGAGCCTCGCCGTGGAGGTCCCAGGCGCCGTTCCGGAGGCTCCCGCCACGCCTCCTTCGCCCGTTCGCTCACCCGGTGAGCAGCCGGCCTCTCGATCCGGGATAAGCTGCCCCAATGGCCGCCCTCGACGCCAGCGATAGCGACGCGATCCCCGTGCCCATCGTCGAACTGCCAGCCGTCGCCGGCCTCGCCATCCGGCGGCTGCGTGCCCCGGCCGACTACCCGGCCATGAACGCGGTCGCCAATCGCTGCCGGATGGCTGACGGCATCACGTTCGCGACCTCCGACGAGGACTTCGCCGAGTTCTACAGTCACCTCTCGAACTGCGATCCGGCTCGCGACCTGTTCGTCGTCACGGTGGACGATGTCGTGGTGGGCTACGCCCGGACGGAGTGGTCCCAGGAGATCGCCGGGGAACGGGCCCTTGTGCACGACGTGATCTGCTTCCTGGATCCAGCCTGGACCCGGCGCGGGATCGGGCAGGCGATGCTCGCGACCCTCGAGGCGCGGGTCCGCGAGATCGGTTGTCCTCCTCATCTTCGAGCCCCCCGGCTTGACTAACGTACTCAACATCGAGTACACATGTACTCATGTCTGAGAAGCCAGCGCGATACGACCTCGTCGGGCGATCGACGATCCGGAGGAAGATCCTGGAGCTGATCCTCGCCGAGCCAGGGGCACGGCGGCACCTGCGCGAGATCGCTCGACAGGTCGGGACCAGCGCCGGCACGGCGAGCCGGGAGTTGGCGAAGTTCGTGGACGCTGGGCTCCTCGAACGTTCGGTGGAAGGTCGGCAGGTCTACTTCCAGGTTCAGGCGGCGCAAGTGAGCCAGCGCACGGTGGCCGAGTCGCCTGCCCGGTACGGCGCGACCGCGGTGCTGGGCTCGAGACAGCCCGATCCCATCGGCGTGGCGATCGTCCGGATCCTTGGCCTCAGGCTGCGGCAGGCTTATGGGCAGCGGCTCCGCGGCGTCTACTTGTTCGGTTCACGGGCCCGCGGCGACCATGAGCCCGACTCCGACGTCGACGTCCTGATCGTGCTCGACCGGATCGAGGGCTACGGCCGCGATCTGCGGCTCTCCGGCGACGCGGTGTCGAACCTGTCCCTGGCCAGCGGCCTCTCGATCAGCCGCGTCCTCGCTTCGGAGGCGTCCTGGCGGGAGCGCGATCGGCCCTTCCTGCGCGCGATCGCGCCGGACGCGGTGGCCGTGTGACGCCGCTGCAACGCCAGCTCGTGGAGCGATCGGCCGAGGCGGTCGAGGCCGCCCGCCGCGCGGTCGCGGACGGAGATGCGTCGACCGGCGCCAACCGCGCGTACTACGCGATGTTCTACGCCGCCTGGGCCCTGCTGGCGGACGAGCCTGAGATCGGCCGGCGGCACCGCTCCATCCACGTCGCCTTCGGGGAGCGGTTCGTGAAGACCGGCCGGCTCGATGCGCAACTCCACCGCTGGCTGCTCGATGCCTTCGACCTTCGGCTCCTGGCCGACTACGACCCGATGACCGCCATCGAGATCGAGATCGTGGCCGAGACGGTCGAGCAGTCCGGCGACTTCCTCGCCAGCGCGTCGGCGCTGCTGGCAGACGGGCCCGCCTGATCTGCGTCGGCCGAGACGAGTGGATGGTGAAGCGGGCGAAGTGGCAGAGGTCCTCCTCGGACGCGCCGAGTAGCTGGGCCACCCCGATATCCTCATCGATGTCAGGCCAGTGGATGCTGGTCCCGGCGGCCTCGATCTGCGCGTTTCCCGGGGCGCCCCTGACGGCGGCCGCTGAACACCCGGCGTTCAAACGGACGAACGAGGACGGAGCCGCGGCCCGCCGGAGATCGCTCGGACGCCGCCTTGCTCACGGAGCGTGCAGGACGACCAACGAGCCTCGCCG
>Ga0209521_10003570_pt1 | contig 12535 bp, 11 predicted proteins | sample Rifsed19ft4_FD_184016 | JGI IMG/M metagenome (GOLD analysis project Ga0209521, IMG submission 184016) | Soil microbial communities from Rifle, Colorado, USA - sediment 19ft 4 (version 2) | ecosystem: Environmental > Terrestrial > Deep subsurface > Rock core/Sediment | place: Rifle, Colorado... | reverse complement strand
ATTGACGGGACTGGTCTACCGATCAAATTCGGGGAGATAACGCCCATGTTAAACGCCAAGGTGCCGGGCTACGCGCACAGCACACCGGACGCCTACGAGATATGGCTGAACCGTGACTGCTGGGGGGTTGTGGGGACGTGGGCCGGTGTTGTTGCGCACGAGCTCGGGCACTATCTCGGCTGGCGACACGGCGATGATCACCCCTACATGTGGCTGCCGCCGCCGCCGGGCTCCTACGCCCGGGCCAGCGACGCCATGATCGTCTGCTACTAGGACCTAGCTCGTTGCGGGAGGCGGATCGCCTGCGTAGGTGGGGTGGCGCGCCGATGGGATACCGATGGGATAATGAAGTCAAGGAGGGGTGGCAGAGCGGTTGAATGCGACGGTCTTGAAATTCGGCTCGGGCCATCGGAAACCGCCGGAACTCACCCGGTCTCGCCCGGTTTCATATCCAAAAGTTGAAGTCTATAGCCGGCTTGATCCGCCCTCATCCGGTGCGTTGCCCACCAGTTGGTGGGCAACAGGTGGGCAATTGCTGAGAACTTCGGCAATTGATTTCTCACCGAGTTGGACGTTGGTCAACATGGCACTCTCTGGGTGAATCAGTCCGTCCGGGTGTACTGGAGGCGCGGCTCCATCACGCATCCTCCGTCTGTCCGGCGAAACCGCACATGAATACTCAGCCATACCCGACAGACAGACTTTGTGAATCCACTCACAATTTTGCTACGGGAAAGGTATCGAATTCCGTGCTTCAGCTGACGCGCAAGGCCGACTACGGACTTCGTCTCATGCTCGAGGCCGCCGCGGCTGGAGCCTCCTTTGTGACCACGCGCACGGTATCGAGACGCCAGAAGATTCCATATCCGTTCCTACGCCAGGCTGCTACAGCCCTCGCCGCGAGTGGCCTTCTGGTCACGTCTCGCGGGCCACACGGAGGAGTTCGCCTGGCCCGGCCGGCCAGCGCCATTTCTCTTCTTGACATCGCCAACGTCTTCGGCGGTGTTGCTCTCAACGCCTGTACGGCCACCCCCGTGCGCTGCACTCGCCGGGACGTGTGTCCCGCCTTCCCGGCCTGGGTCCAGGCGCAGGCTGCCGTCGATCGGGCCCTTGCGGGGACCGATCTCGAGAGCCTGCTCCGCCGCCAGAAGCCGCTGCGAAAGGCCCGAACGCGCGACGACGAATCAATCATATTGCCGCGAGTCAGCGCCTACGTCGCCTAAACCTCGCGACGATAGGAGGAAGGTCCATGGCTCCTGACGACAGCAAGCGTCCGCGATTCCGGCTCAGTAGACGTGACTTCCTGGGGGCACTGCCGCCGACGGTGGCCGGACTCGCCGCCTCCATCTACTTACCTACTGAACTCCTGCATTTCACCCATCTGCAGCCAATCGAACCAGGCACGAATCCCCTCGGCGAGTATCCGAACCGCGAGTGGGAGAAGGTCTATCGCGACCTCTACACGCCGGACTCGCAGTTCCACTACCTGTGCGCGCCGAACGACACCCACGGTTGCCTGCTCAAGGCGAACGTCAAAAACGGCGTCGTCGTCTACGCAGACCCGAGCTTCGGTTACGGGCAGGCGACGGACATGTATGGGAACGCCGCCTCCGCCCGCTGGGACCCGCGGATCTGCATCAGCGGGATCTCTTACGTCCGGCGCTTCTACTCGGACCGCCGCGTGAAGGCGCCGATGATCCGCAAGGGGTTCAAGGAATGGGCGGACGCTGGCTTCCCGCGTGATGAAGAAACCGGATCGCCGGACGCCAAGTACTTCGAGGGGCGGGGCAAGGAAGAATTCGAAAAGCTGGACTGGGACGAGGCATTCGAGATAACCGCCAGGGCGCTCGTCAACATCACCGAGGCTTACAGCGGCGAGAAAGGGCAGGCCCGGCTCGATAAGCAAGGCTACGACCCGGCGATGGTCGAGTCTACCGAGGGCGCCGGGACACGCACGCTCAAGGCCCGCGGCGGCATGCCGCTAATCGGACCCATCCGTATCGCCGGGGCCTACCGCTACACCAATATGATGGCGCTGCTGGACGCGCACGTGCGGGGAGTCGGCCCGGAGGAAGCCAAGGGCGCTCGCCACCTGGACAGCTACTCCTGGCACACGGACCTGCCGCCGGGCCACCCCATGGTCACCGGCCAGCAGACCTGCGACTTCGACCTCTACACGGCTGAGAACTCGAAGCTGATCACGCTCTGGGGGAAGAACTGGATTTCCACCAAGATGCCGGACGGCCACTGGCTGACGGAGGCCAAGCTGCACGGCGCGAAGGTGATCACGATCGCGCCGGAATACCAGTCCGCGAGCTCGAAAGCGGATGAGGTGATAATCATCCGGCCCGGTCACGACGGCGCCTTCTCGATGGGACTCGCGCATGTGATCATCAAAGAGGACCTCTACGATGAGGCGTTCGTCAAGAACTTCACCGACCTACCGCTGCTGGTGCGGATGGACAACCTGAAGATGCTGCGGGCGCAAGACGTGATACCCGGCTACGTCGCGGCGTCCCTCACCGGCGCGAAGCTCACCAAGAAGGACGAGAAGCTGCCCGCGCCCGCGGAGCAGGCCGTGCAGTACATCCCCGAGGGGATCCGGGAAGAGTGGAACGACTTCTTGGTGTGGGACGCGCAGTCCGGCGGGCCGAAGGCGGTGAGCCGCGACCAGGTGGGTACGTTCTTCGAGGAGATGGGGATCGACGCGGCGCTGGAAGGCGAGTTCGAGGTCTCCCTGACCTCCGGCGAGACGGTCAAGGTCCGCCCGAACTTCGACCTGGTCAAGCAGTACCTGCTAGACAGCTGCGACCCCGAGACGATCTCAAAGGACACGGGCGCGCCGGTGGAGGCGATCGAGAACCTGGCGCGGATGATAGCTGAGAACAAGACGAAGACGCTGTTTGTGGAAGGGATGGGCCCGAACCACTTCTTCAACAACGACCTCAAGGACCGCACCATATTCCTGGTCGCGGCCCTGACCAACAACATCGGGCACTTCGGCGGAACCGTCGGCAGCTACGCCGGTAACTACCGCCTGGGCTTCTTCGCAATGGGCCCGTACATCAAGGAAGACCCGTTTGACATCGAGCTCGACCCCACGAAGGCGCCGAGACAGCACGGGTACGTTCGGGGGGAATCCGCGCACTACTACAACTACGACGACCGGCCGCTGAGGGTGGGGAACAAGCTGTTCACCGGGCAAACGCACATGCCGTCGCCCACCAAGGCGCTGTTCTGGGCCAACTCGAACTCGCTGCTGGGCAACATCAAGTGGGCGCACAACGTTATCGTGAACACCCTGCCGAAAATCGAGATGCTGGCCGTGAACGAATACTTCTGGAGCGGCAGTTGTGAATACGCGGACATCGTTTTCGCGGTGGACAGCTGGATTGAGCGGCAGTCGCCCGACATCTACGCGGCGGTCACGAATCCGTTCCTGCAGTCGTGGCCGCGCTCGCCCCTGCCACGCCTGCACGACACCAAGGACGACGTCGAAGTCTGGGCGGGGATCGGCGCGGCGCTGGCGGAAGAGACGGGCGACAGGCGCTTCCGCGACTACTGGCACTTCGTCCACGAGGGCCAGGTGGAGACGTACGTCAACCGCATCTTCCAGGCGGGCAACAACACCCGCGGCTACACGTTCAGCGACCTGGACGCGACGTGCAAGGACGGCACGCCCGTGTTCCTGGCAAGCCGCACCAGCCCCAAGATCATGGGCTGGGAGCAGACGAACGAGAGCAAGCCCTGGTACACGAAGTCTGGGCGCCTGGAGTTCTACCGCGAGGAAGACGAGTTCATCGAGCACGGCGAAAACCTGCCGGTGATCCGGGAACCGGTGGACGGCACGCACCACGAACCGAATGTGATCCTGGCGCGGCCCCACCCGGCAATCCAGCCGAAGGGGCCAGAAGAGTACGGGCTGGACGTGGACGACCTGAGCACCGAGGTGCGCCAGGTGCGCAACGTCATCAAGACGCCCGAGGAACTGGTCGACAGCAAGCACCCTCTGATGCCAAAGGGGTTCACCCACGTCCTGATCACGCCGAAGTACCGGCACGCCTGCCATTCCACTGCCGGCAGCAGCGACCTTGACGTCGCGTTCTGGGGGCCGTTCGGTGACTTCTACCGCCACGACAAGCGCAAGCCGTGGATCGGCGAGGGATACATCGACCTGAACCCCGAAGACGCCAAGGAGCTCGGCGTCGAGGATGGCGACTATGTCTGGTGCGACGGGGATCCGTCCGACAGACCCTTCGTGGGTCACGAAGACAAGCCCGACGACTATAAGGTCCACCGCTGGCTGGTCCGCGCCCGCGTATACCCCAGCATCCGGCGGGGCATCGGCCGGGCCTGGTTCCACTTCTACATGGCGACGTACGGCAGCGTGGAGGGGCACGAGACGAGGCCGGACGGACTGGCCAAGAACCCGCGCACAAACTACCAGGCCGGCTATCGCTACGGAAGTCACCAGTCGATCACCCGCGCCTGGCTGCGCCCCACGCTCATGACGGACAGCCTGGTACGGAAGGATTCCGGCGGCCAGGTGATCGGCAAGGGATTCGAGGCCGACGTTCACTGCACGGTGGGAGCCCCGAAGGAGAGCTTCGTGCGGATCGAGCGCGCCGAGCCGGGCGGCGAGGATGGCAAAGGCCAATGGGACCCCCTCGCCAAGGGCTACCGGCCGGGCAGTGAAAACGAAGCTGTAAAGCTGTACCTGGCGGGCGAATTCATCGACGGAACGGAGTGAGTCATGCCAAAAGTGAACAACTGGCAAATCGGCCGCGAGATGGACTATCCGTATGAGGAGTCGCGCCCTCAGAAGCAGGCGGGCGCCGTGTTCGACACGAACAAGTGCATCGCCTGCCAGACCTGCACCATGGCCTGCAAGACGACGTGGACCTCCGGCAAAGGCCAGGAGTACATGTTCTGGAACAACGTCGAGTCCAAGCCATGGGGGTCATACCCGCTGGCATACGACATCAAGATTCTCGAAAAGCTTGGACCGCAAACGTGGGACGGCTCCACCTACACCGGCAAGACAATCTTCGAATCCCCTCCAGCCGGCGAGCGGGCCCTCGGCTTCATACCGTCCGATCTGGAGTACGCCTATCCCAACCGGGGCGAGGACGAGATCGACTCCCTGATGACGGAGGACACGTACTACCTGCGCATGCCCCACGACACCTGGTTCTTCTACCTGGCGCGGGTCTGCAACCACTGCACTTACCCGGGCTGCCTCGGATCCTGCCCGCGGACGGCGATCTACAAGCGGCCGGAGGACGGGATTGTGTTGGTGGACCAGGAGCGCTGCCGGGGGTATCGGGAGTGCGTGAAGAACTGCCCGTACAAGAAGGTGTTCTACAACCACGTCACTCGCATCTCCGAGAAGTGCGTCTTCTGCTATCCGGCGGTCGAGAAGGGGATCCAGCCCCGGTGCATGAGGACGTGCATCGGCAAGATCCGGACGTTCGGGTACGTCAGCACGCCCGACAAGGCGGACCCCGACAACCCGGTGGACTTTCTTGTCCACGTGCGGAAAGTGGCGCTGCCACTGATGCCACAACTGGGCCTGGAGCCGAACGTCTACTACATCCCTCCGATCCACGTCGGGAACAAGCGGTTCCTGCGCATGATGTTCGGCCCCGGGGCCGAGGCGGCGGTGCAGACGTACATCAACGCCATGGAAGGGAACGACCCCGAGCTGCTGGGCGTGCTGATGTTGAATGTCTCGACCGATCACATCATCCGCAAGTTCAAGGTGCGGGACGGCACTGCCTTCGGCTTCGACGAGAACGACGCGGAGTTGGTGCGGGTACCGCTGAAGGAGCCGACGATGGTGCGGCCCTTCTTCGATGAGAACGTCAACGCCTACCGCTACAACGTCACGTAGAGAGGTAACACCGATGGAAGAGCAGGGCGAACCGAGAACGATATCGCGACGGCAAATAGTCAAAGGACTGGCCGCAACGGCGGCTGTAGGAGTTGCGGTCGCCGGCGGCGCCTACGGCCTCACGGAGCTCGTAAAGAGCACCGAGAAGGCGCGGTCCGAGCCCGACCTCCGCTCGGTCTACATCGACGAGCCGGCGCCGGCCAGCGACCCGGAGTCCGGCCTCTGGCGGAAGGCGTCGGCGCAAAAGGTGGCGCTCGTTGGACAGGCCGCAATCGTGCCGCTGAAACCGCAGCCGTCCGTTGAGGACGTCACCGTGCGATCGCTGCATGACGGGAAGACGATCGCCTTCCTGTTGGAGTGGGAGGACGCGGAGAAGGATGAGCACACGATCAAGATCGACCAGTTCCGGGATGCCTGCGGCGTGCTCCTCGGCCCATTCCCGGCCAGTGTCGCCCTCTGGACGATGGGCACGCCTGATAGCCCGGTCACTATCCTCCACTGGAAGGCAGACTGGCAACTGGACATCGACGCCGGTTTCCAGGACCTTGAGGTCGCCTTCCCCAACGTCTCCTTCGACTTCTACCCACCGCTCGTCGGCATCGTCAACCCCAAGATTCCCGACGACTACCCGGAAGAAGTCCGTAACCGGCTTCCCGGCTGGTCCGTTGGCAACCCGATTTCCCAGCCGGTCAAGACCAGCCCCGTAGAGAAGCTTCGTGCCATCGGCCCCGGCACGCTTGAGCATCTCGACACCCAGAACGCCACCGGCAAGGGCATCTGGAAGAACGGGAAGTGGAAGGTCGCCATGGGCAAGCCCTTGCAGGCCACCGACGCAGAGGAAACGTCCATCGAGCCTGGGAAGTCATACTCTCTCGTGTTTACCGTGTGGTCCGGCCTCGACACCGACAGGGGCTCACGTAAATCGTTGACGATGCTCGGCCAGCTTGAGGTCGCGGCGGGCGCATGAGCACCACCCAGGCGACGCCTTCGATTGAGGACGATCTCCTGCTTAAGGCGCGCGCGTATGGCCTATGTGCGCAGTTGCTCTCCGAGAGCACGCGCAGTTCCGGCGCGGTCGTGGCGGCCGACGAGCTACGGGCGGTGCTCGGCCGGCTGGCCGGCGCCGGGATCACGTGGCGCCTCGACACGTTCGAGGCTGTTGACTTCCGATCGGAGTCCACCACACAGGAATACTTGAAGCCTCTGCTGCGGGGTGATCTATCGCCGTACGAGACAAGCTACGAACCCCGCCCCGGCGTAAGCGGTGGGAAGCCCTTCCAGCTAGCTGATATCGCCGGCTTCTACCGGGCGTTCGGCTTTGAGGTCTCCGGCGAACGGCCGGATCACATCGTGCCGGAACTCGAGTTCGCAGCGCTTCTCTGTGCGAAGGAGGCCTACGCCCGGATTTGCGGTGAGGAGGAGGGTGCGGAGGTGTGCGCGGAGGCACGCCGGAAGTTCATCACAGAGCACCTGGGCGCGTGGCTGCCCCAACTCTCGCAACGGATCTCGGAACACACTCCGGGCTCGCCGTTGTCGGTTCTAGTCGGAACCCTTATGGCTCTCGCCGCCACGGAGCCGATGACGTCCCCGTAAGCCTCGCGTTTTTGCACCTGTGAGTAGTCGGCGATCAATCATAGTCAGCTCGCGACCGGCCCTGCGCCCCATCTTCACCGTGCTATCAGCGGATGAGGAGTAGTGTTTCTAGTGCCGAGAGGACCCACTCCTGTGCGTCGTCGAACGACATCCCGTAGCCGCGCGTCAGTTGGAGATAGGCCTCATTGTAGGTAAGCACCGCGAGGAGTTGTCCCGCTCGCTCGACGGACATCCCATTACGCAGCGCTTGGGCACGGGCAAGAGCTTCTGCCACTCCCTTCGTCCCTTCGCGGTGCCTACGGCGCCCCTCCTCGGAGATCTCTGCCATCTCTGGTTCGGCTCGGGCTGCCGAGTCCACGGCGGCGATGATGTCCCCGCATCTCTCGGCGATCAGCCTGGTTAGCTGCACACAGAGACTCAGCATCTCGCGCGGATCCTCTGCCGTCGCCATTCGTTCCTGAAGCTCCGCTACGCCGCCCTCTTCATCGATGAGGTCGTTCATCCTGCGCAGCAGTTCTCGCTTGGAGCCCACGCTGGAGTAGATGGTCTGGACGGCCACGCCCGCCTCGCGCGCGACGTGTTCCATTGAGGTTCGCGAGTAGCCGCTCCTAGCGAATAAGCGCCGTGCCGCCTGCACGATGTCGCGCTGAGTAAGCTGGGCCTGCAACTGCCGTCTTTCTGACTTGTATCGGCTCATTATCTTGACATCCAGACGCGCGTTTTCCTAGAATGCATCTCTAGTCAATAGGATACCATTCTATTGGACGCCATCGCAGTTCTAGCTAGCACGAGTCGACGAAGGAGGAGTCATGGACAGGAGAGTCATCAACCCGTGGAAGTGGCAGGACGAGTTTGGGTTCGTCCAGGCTATCGAGGTCACAGGCGCCGAGCGGACCCTGATCTGCTCCGGTCAGGCGTCTCAGGCTGGAGACGGTGTACCGATCCACACGGGGGATATAAGGGCCCAGACCACACAGGCCCTGGACAATCTTGAGACGGTTCTGAAGCAGGTCGGGTTCAAGCTCTCAGACGTGGTACGAATGAACATCTTAACGACAGACGTTGACCGCTTCCTTGCGGAGGGCGTGGAGGTCTGGGGCGCAAGACTAGCGGAGTCCGGCTGCCAGCCCACCGCTACCTTACTGGGCATCACCCGCCTAGGTTACCCCGAGCTCTTGATTGAGTTCGAAGCCACCGCTGTGTCTTAGGCGGGTGGGGGGGCGGTAAGTTCGTTCAGGTGTCAGAGAGGCACGACCCGATGGAACCCTCGTGGCCTACACGGATTCCCGGCGATAGCCTGCGCCGAACTCGGCCAGATTGGACCCGATGGCGCGCCTATCCGCCTTCGTGACCTGAACCGCCGCCACGTCCGGGCACGGCTCCGTCTGGCTCACCGGCAGCTGTGCCACATAGCGCAGTATCTTCAGTGCATCTACGAACGTTACGCTCCCGCTACAGTCGACGTCGCCCAAGAACGAAGCCACCTCTGCTCCCATGTCCCCGGACACGGCTCCGTGTGGCTGACCGAGCTAGGACCCTGCAACTCGGCGCTTGTGCCCCGCCCAGTGTGGCTCGCGTAGCTCACGCTTCAGCACTTTCCCGGTCGGGTTGCGCGGAAGCGCCGCGATGAAGTCCACGGAACTCGGGCGCTCGTAGCCGCCCAGCTTGTCACGGCAGAAGTCGATAATCTCTTCCTCAGTTGCCGTCTGCCCTTCGCGCAGCACCACCGCCGCCTTCACCGTCTCGCCCCACTGATCGTGAGGCACGCCGAACACCGCGGCGTCAGCGATCGCCGGGTGCTTGAAGAGCACCTCCTCAACCACCCGCGGGTACACGTTCTCGCCGCCGGACACGATCATGTCCTTCACGCGGTCCTGCACGTACACGTAACCGTCCTCGTCCACGATCCCCGCATCTCCTGTGTGCATCCAGCCGCCACGCAGGGCGTGCGCCGACTCGTCCGGCAGGTTCCAGTACCCGGCCATCAACTGCGGCCCGCGGCCTGCGATCTCCCCGATCTGACCGGGCGGCAATGGGTTATCGTCCTCGTCCACGACCTTGATCTCCGTGCCTACCACCGGCCGCCCGGCGGAAAGCAGCAGGTCAGGCTTGTCCTTGAGCGCGCGGCGATGATCGTCCGCCGAAAGCAGCGTGAGTACCGCGGTCGTCTCCGTCATTCCGTAGGCCTGAATGAAGTCGCACTTGAACACCGCCGCCGCCTTTCGCAGCGTGTCTTCAGCGATTGGCGATGCTCCATACACGATTGTCCTGAGGGCATCGAACTTGCGCTCGCCAATGTCCGGCACGTAAACCAGGCACGCCTGGATCATCGCGGGCACCAGCGTCACAACTGCGATCTCCTCCTCACAGAGCGCCCGGACAACCTCCATCGGGTTGAAGTCCTCCTGGATGTAGAGACATCCGCCCCAAACGACTGCGGAAAAGCAGGTTATCGCCGCCGCTGCGTGGTAGACCGGCGCCACGATCAGATCCCGCTCCCCCGGCTTGCCTGAAATCTCGAGGGTAATCTGCTCCGTGTTTGCGGTCACCGCGCCGTGCGTCAGGATCGCCCCTTTCGGCCTGCCGGTGGTGCCGCTTGTGTACATCTGGTACACATCGTGTTGGTCCGTGACTATCCGTGCGGGCGGCGTCTCCGGCTGATCTCGCTGCCACGCCTGGTATTCCTGCCAGCCCTCGGCCGCGCCGTCGATTGCGACATACGCGCTCACGGAGCCCACGTTGGCCTTGATCCCGTTAATGGCCCCCAGGTAGCCGGAGGAGGCGAAGATCATCTTCGCCCACGCGTCGCTAATGATGTATTCCCATTCCGGTCCCGCCAGCCGGTAGTTGAGCGGCACGGTCACGACGCCTGCCTTGGACGCCGCGTAGAACATGAACACGTACTCAATGCTGTTCTTCGAGAGGACCGCCACCCGGTCCCCGATCTCCAACCCGGCTCGCACCAGGGCGTTTGCGAGCCGGTTCACCTCCGCAAGTGCCTCCGCATATGTCACGTGCCGGTCGCCAAGGACAGCAAAGTCCTTATCCGGATGTTCGCGGGCCTGGTAGTCAAGATAGTCGTGTAACCTCATTGGCAATCCCTCTCGAGGGCCGACGGTTCCGAAGAGCTGGAACTGGCGGCACCGGTCCCTGATGCGCGTGAATGATCTTATCACCGCTAAGCCCCGCACAAGTGAAGGCCGAAGCCTGGTGGCCCCGGGTCCGGCGACTTAGCCCAGGATCACAGCGCTCACGCTGTGCGGCGGCAGTTCGATGCGCGTCGCCGACGTGACCCACTCATCGCCATCGGGCGCGGCGCTGGTCTTCAGCGCTGCCGTGTCGGAGCCGGCGTCTGGTTCGGTGATCGCCCCGGCGCTGACGATCTCCCCACGCACTATGGGTACGATGTACGCCTCGCGCCAGGCTTGAGCCTGCTCATCGGTCCCATGGGTCATGGATAGCGCGCCCTGCACGCCGACCCAAAGCGTCATCCCCAGCGACATGTCCACCCGGCTGACCTCCTCCCGTGCCAGGCAGAACGAAAGAGCGTCGGAGTCGCTGCCGCCGAACTCCTCGCGGAACGGCATCCCGGCCAGCCCAATCTCGCCTGCCAGGCGCTGGTAGAGGCCGTAGTCGAAGCGCGAAGCAGCATCCCGCTCCTCCGCGCCGGGCGCGACCTCCCTGCGGGCGAAATCGCGCACCGTTCGGCGAATCGCTTCCTGCTCTTCGCTGTAGCCGATCATCGTAAACACCGGTCCTTCCGGATCATGGCCAGCTCGCGCGGATCGTCGCGAACCGCTCCCTAACGCTGAGCCAGGCAGCTTCGAGGTTCCAGCTTCCGGTAAGCTCCTGCCCGAGCAGGATCGCGCTCATTCTCAACAGAGCAAGCGCCTCGAAGTAGGCCATATCATCAAGCATGTTCCCGGCCTCCTCCGCGTACAGACGCAGAAACTCGTCGTATGGGACAGCCCACTCGCCGCCAAACACTGTTTGCACGGCTGCGTAGAAACCCAGGTCGCTCCTCGGATCTCCCAGCGCCGCCATCTCCCAATCGAGGACGGCAACAACTGTGTTCCCGAGAAAGAGGTAGTTGGTGGGGTTCGGGTCGCCGTGGAGCAGCGAAGGAGGCATGGGCGGCGGGATGTTCTCAGTCAGCCAGGCGGCGATCTCCTTCAAGAGTAGATTGTCTCCGGCGCCGTGATGCTCCGCGCGCCGCCGGCATGCCGCGATCTCGTTCTCGATGACGCGCGAAACATCGTCGCAGAGGAACCCGAGGCCCAGCGAACGCCAATCCAGCGAATGAGTCCGATGCAGCATCCGGACGTGCTCTCTGACGCGTGCATCGTCTGAAGGCGCGGTCCTCCAGAAGAACGGCATCGGCTCGCCGCGCGCTTCTTCCAGGATCACAAACGGCGAGCCGATCACTTCGGGAGATTGCTCGGCCAAGATGACCTCGGGCACCGGGACTGTGCTGGGCGCGAGACAGCGAATGACGCGGGACTCGCGCGCGATGTCGTACGGTGCAAGGGGACCGGCTTCCGGCTGTACCTTGAGGACGCAGCGGCGGCTATCGGCGCGGGCGCCGTCCCCGATCGACATCTGAAATCTGAAGGTCTGATGCGAAAAGCCACCCGAAATCGGCTCGAGCGCATGGATCGCCGCAGTTTCCGCGCCGGGGATGTTGCTCCGGATGTATAGCAGAAGCTGGCGCTGCCACGGGACAGTCATGACTTGCACGCTCCAATCCGTCCGCGTCCGCCGCATCGCGGGGCTACATCCTCCCTTCTTACCCGTGTCGCCGCACCGCAGTCGGTGGTACCCTGAGGACCTCTCCCGTCTCGCAGTAATGCCTGAGCGCATTCCATGTGAAATGCAGGAACCCCTTCATCTTCATCTCTAGCGTCGCGAGATCGGCGTCGTTCAAGGTGCTCTGGAGCAGCGTGATCGTGTCGGTGCAGTCGCAGGCGGTCGCACCAGTGTCGACTTCATCGAGACGCACCTTGCGGTTGAGCACGGCGATGTCGCCAAAGATCAGGAGGAACTCAAGGG
>Ga0209521_10003569_pt1 | contig 12536 bp, 8 predicted proteins | sample Rifsed19ft4_FD_184016 | JGI IMG/M metagenome (GOLD analysis project Ga0209521, IMG submission 184016) | Soil microbial communities from Rifle, Colorado, USA - sediment 19ft 4 (version 2) | ecosystem: Environmental > Terrestrial > Deep subsurface > Rock core/Sediment | place: Rifle, Colorado... | reverse complement strand
GATCCGCGCCAAGACGCACACGGACCGCCGGTTCCCTTCCCAAAACCCGTCCGCGCTCCACCCTTCTTCTCCTAACGAGCTGGTGAGTCTGCCTCGCCGGAGGCAAGGCATTCTCTCTCTTCACAAGTTCGTCCCGGGCTCGCAGTCCGGATGGGAAGGAGGCGCATGTCCAGAAAGGTCAGGTCCAAAGAAGGTCTCGGAGCGACCCCTCAGGGAAGACAGTGTCCGCTGTGGCCCAGGCACCTCGTTCTCGGGATCTTGTTCACTGGATCCTTGGTGCCACCCGTCATCGCGCAAGAGCCGCTGCGACGGGTAACCCTCGAGCAAGCGCTTCAGATGTTCGCGGAGAACAATCTGGAGCTCCGTCTGGTGATGGCCGAGCGGGACGAGGCAGCCGGCTTCGCCCGGCAAGCCAGGGCGCACCCGAATCCGGTGGCTTCGATCACTCATGAAGGGCTATCGGAAAATGGCCTGGACTACTCGGAAAGCTACTTCACCGCCAGCCAGCGTCTGGAATGGCCGGGGCGCCGCGGCGCGCGGATCGCAAGCTCGGACGACGAGGCGGTCGCCGCGAGAACCCGCGTGGATGCGGAACGCCGGCGATTCGCATTCGAAGTCAAGCGAGCCTTTTTCGAGGCGGCGGCCGCCGAAGAGCAGCTGGTCGCCATCGAAGAAGTTCGCGGCGTTTTTCGGTTCGCGGAGGAGAGCGGCCGAGAGCGTCTACGTGAGGGGGACGTCTCGGGCTATGACGCTCGCAGGCTTCGCATCGAGCGAGCCCGTTACGAGAACCTCGGGGCGTCACAGGCCATCGCCCTGAGGAGTGCCCGGCTGCAGTTCGCCTCGCTCATTCTTCCCGACTCTGCCGACGAAGAACCCGCTGATATCGCGCCCGCCGCGCCGCCCGACGGCTCTCCTCCGTCCCTCCCCGATCTCGACGAAGAAGCGGCGATCGAGCGGGCGCTCGAACGGCGGAGGGAGATGCGAAGCGCTGAGGCGCAGGTGGCTGCAGCCGAAGCTTCTCTGCGTCATCTCTCGACCTTCCGGTACCCCGACGTGACCTTGACCGGAGGCTACAAGAGGCAATCCGACGGCTTCGACGGTTTCTTTCTGGGAGCGAGCCTCCCGGTCCCGATACTCGATCGAAGCCAGGGGGACGTCGAAGCCGCCGCGGCCCGCCTGCGCAACGCCACGGCGCAACTCGCCATCGCGCGCCGGGCGATCGGGAACGATGTACGGAGAACCCTTTCGACCTATCTCTCCGTCTCCGAGCGCGTGGCGTTGATCCGCGACCAGCTTCTGAGCGGCGTCGGCGATCTGCTCCGTATCGCGCGGGTGAGCTACGGCGAGGGCGAGATGTCTCTGCTGGAGCTCCTCGACGCCGCGGACGCTTATCGGGAGTCACAGATCGCGCTCTCGGAGCTCAAGTCAGAGCTCTGGATTCGTTACTACGACCTCGAACGGGCGATGGGAGGGCTTCCATCGACCACAATAGCATTGGAGAACCGACCATGAAGGCCATGAAAGCAATCGAGCGGCGATTACTAGGTCTTGCGGTGTTGGTCCTGGCGACCGGCATCGTAGCGTGTCGGAACCAAGAGCCTCCCGGCGAGGCGACTCCTGAGGCGGACCACGAGCACGGTGGCGGGGCGGCGGTGACTCTCTGGACGGAGAGCGTCGAGCTCTTCTTCGAACATCCGCCCATGATTGCCGGTGAGCCCGGAGAGCCGTGGGCCATCCACCTGACTTTTCTCGAGGATTTTCAGCCGGTGCGGGAGGGCAAACTGACGCTTCGTTTCGTCGGGCCGGGAAGCGAGCACACGACGGTCGCGGAGGCTCCGGTGCGAGACGGCATCTTCACTCCAGCTCCCTCGCTACCGAAGGAGGGGGTCTACCGGCTCTCGATGACCCTCGAGAGCCCCAGGGGAGCCGTCGAGATTCCCGTCGGCGACGTAAGCGTCTTCGGATCGAGCGCCGATCTCCCGCACGTGGAGGAAGCTCCCGCCGGGGGCATCTCCTTCCTGAAGGAGCAACAGTGGGTCATCCCCTTCGCCACGGCGAGCACGGCCGAGCGTGAGATCCTGCCCTCGATCGTCGCGAACGGTGAAATCCTCCCCGTCCCGAGCGCCATGGCGCGAGTGAGCGCGCCGGTAGAGGGGCTCGTTGCGGAGGAGCTAAACCTCCGAGCGCCGGTCCCCGGCACCTGGGTGGAAGCGGGTGCGCCTCTCGCCGTCTTGTCACCCGTGCCTCAGGAAAATGCCTTCGCCGCGCTGCGTGCCCGGGTCGAACGGTTGGAGCGCGAGGTCGAGCGCGCCGAACGACTGAGCGCTGTCGAGGCCATCCCCGAGAAGCGCCTCGTCGAGGCTCGCTACGATCTAGAAGTGAGCCAGGCCACGCTCGAAGCCATGGGAGGCAGTAGCGAAGACGGGTACGCGCTGACTCTCCGGGCTCCCATCAGTGGGCTCGTAACCGAACGGAATCTGACGATCGGCGAACGGGTCTCGGCAGGTGACGTGCTGTTCACCATCGTGGATCCGGGCACGGTGTGGATCCGGCTTCAAGTGCCGGCTCGCGAGGCTTCTCGTGTCTCGAAGGTCGCGAGAGCTCCTTTCACGGTGGAAGGAAACCCCCGTCTCTACCAGGCCGCACGGGTCGTTTCGGTGGGAGCGGTCATCGATCCCGAACGGCGGACTCTTCCGGTCATCGTCGAAGCGCGGAATCGAGACGGAACCCTGAAGGTAGGCATGCTGGCCGAGGCTCGACTATTTCTCGAGGAGACCACCGCCGGCACGGCGATCCCCAGCCGCGCCGTGCGCAACGAGGATGGGCTGAGCGTCGCCTACGTGCAGCTCGGTGGAGAGAGCTTCGATCGCCGCGTGCTCACGCTTGGGCCCTCCGACGGGGAGTGGACCCTGGTGACCAACGGAATCCGTCCCGGGGAGCGAGTGGTCACCGAGGGCGCCTATCAGGTCCGCCTCGCATCGCTCAACGCCTCGGAGATCGCCGATCACGGTCATCCTCATTAGGCGTCTGGCGAGCCCGATAGCGGCAACCACGTCATTTGACGCCAAGCGTCGGCGCCCAACGAGTTGTGGACGCCATGGGCGCTAGTTAGAGAGGAGTCATTGCGACATGTTGGACAGAATCATTCGCTGGTCTCTGCGAAACCGGCTCATCACCCTGTTTGGAGCAGGGGCGGTGCTGGCCGGCGGCGTCTATGCGGCGGCGACGATCCCCGTCGACGTCTTTCCCGACTTGACCGCGCCCACCGTCACCGTGCTGACCGAGGCGCACGGCATGGCCGCCGAGGAGGTCGAGCTCCTCGTCACGTTCCCCATCGAGACGGCGGTAAATGGCGCCGCCGGTGTTAGGAGAGTGCGTTCCTCGTCCGCCCAGGGGATCAGCATCGTGTGGGTCGAGTTCGATTGGGGGGAGGAGATCTATCGGGCGCGCCAGATCGTGAGCGAGAAGCTCCAGATCGTGGCCGCTCAACTCCCTGGCGGTAGCGGCCCACCCGTTCTCGCCCCCATCACTTCCATCATGGGCGAGATCCTGCTCGTTGGTTTGACGAGCGATCGTCACACCGCGATGGAGGTGCGAACCGTCGCCGATTGGACGGTCAGGAAGAGGCTTCTCGCTGTCCCCGGCGTCGCTCAAGTCGTTCCCATCGGGGGAGCGGTGAAGCAATATCAGGTGCTGGTGCACCCGAACAGGTTGAGCTTTTACCAGGTCGGGCTCGACGACGTGCTTCGCGCCGCCGAGCTCTCCAACGCCATCGCATCGGGAGGTGTCTATCTGGAGAGCGGACAGGAGATCCTCGTCCGGGGCCTGGGTCGGGTGCAGTCTCTGGAAGACATCGAGAAGACCGTGGTCGGCCTTCCCAACGGCACACCGGTTCGTATCGGCGATGTCGCCGACGTCCAAATCGGACCCACGCCTCGTTTCGGGACCGCTTCCGTCAACGCCGAGCCGGCCGTCGTCCTCTCCATCCAGAAACAGCCTAACGCGAACACCCTGGAGCTCACCGGGCGCATCGACGGCGAGCTCGCTCGCCTCCAGGAAACGCTTCCCGAAGGGATGGAGATCAACCGAGGGATCTTCCGGCAGGCCGACTTCATCTCCTCGGCGGTCGACAACGTCGTCGAGGCGCTCCGCGACGGCGCCCTTCTGGTGGTCGTCATCTTGTTCGTCTTCCTCTGGAACTTCCGCACCACGGCCATTTCCGTCCTCGCCATGCCCCTTTCGCTCGCCATCGCCGTCATGACGATGCTGCTCCTGGGAATCAGCATCAACACCATGACCCTCGGTGGGATGGCCATCGCCATAGGGGCTCTGGTGGACGATGCCATCATCTTCGTCGAGAACGCCTATCGCCGCCTCCGGGAGAACCGGCGCCTACCGGAAAGAGAACGAAGGCCGGCGCTTTCCGTGGTGGACGATGCGGCGCAGGAGATTCGCGACCCCATCCTGAAGGCGACGATCATCATCTCCATCGTCTTCGTCCCCCTCTTCTTCCTCTCCGGAGTCGAAGGCCGTATGCTCCAGCCCCTGGGCTTCGCGTACATCGTGAGCATTCTCGCATCGCTGGTGGTGGCGGTTACGGTAACGCCGGTGCTCTGCTCGTTCCTCCTTCCCGAGGCCCCCTTCATGGACCGGGAGCGTGAGAGCTGGCTAGTCGAGCACCTGAAGCGGGCCTACGCGCGGACGCTCAAGGTCGTCATGAGGTATCCCACCGCGGTGACGCTAGCCGCCGCGCCTCTCGTCGTGGCGACCCTCGCCGTCTTCCCCTTCCTGGGACGGGGCTTCCTGCCGGAGTTTCAGGAGGGAACGCTCACCGTCTCCGCAATCACCATGCCCGGAACGGGGATCGAAGAGTCGGACCAGCTCGGTCGCCTCGTCGAGCAGAAAATGCTCCAGCACCCCGCGGTCGTCTCCACGGCGCGGCGCACCGGGAGGGCCGAGCTCGACGAGCACGCCCAGGGCGTGAACGCCGCGGAGATCGACGTTCTCCTGGATCTTTCCAAAGGAGAGCTTGGCGAGATCATGGACCAGCTTCGAGCCAATCTTACCGCCGTTCCGGGGACCAACATCACCATCGGCCAGCCTATCGGTCATCGCATCGATCACATGCTCTCCGGCACCCGCGCCGCGATCGCGGTCAAGATCTTCGGGCCCGATCTTCTCGAGCTCCGCCGCATTGCCGAGTCGGTTCGGCAGGCGGTCCAGGACGTGCCGGGGGTCGTCGACCTAGCCGTCGAGCAGCAGGCGGACGTGCCACAGCTTCGCATCCAGGCGGATCGTGACGCCATGAGCAAGTACGGGGTCACTGCCGGAACGCTTGCCGAAGCCATCGACGTCGCCTTCTACGGTGAGCCGGTGAGTCAGGTTCTAGAGGGACAAAACGCTTTCGACCTCGTGGTTCGCTTCGACGAAGAGCACCGCGGAAGCGCGGAGAAGATCCGGAATGCGGTTATCGATACCCCGCTCGGCGCCAGGGTCGAGCTGGGCTGGCTCGCCGACATCGCCGAAGACCGCGGGCCGAACACCATCAGTCGCGAGAACATTCAGAGAAAGATCGTAGTGCAATCGAACGTGAGCGGCCGCGACGTGGCGAGCGTGGTCGATGAGTTCCGGCGGAGAATCGAGGCGGGTGTCGACCTTCCCGAGGGCTATTACGTCGAGTATGGCGGCCAGTTCGAAAGCGGCGAAGCCGCCGCCCGCGCCATCACCCTGCTCTCCGCGCTGTCCATTCTCGCCATCTTCCTGATCCTCTACCAGGAGTTCGAGAGCGCTCGCACCGCGCTCCTCATCATGGTCAACCTGCCTCTGGCACTCATCGGCGGCGTGGCGGCGCTCCTCGGCTCGGGCGGCGTGCTGAACGTGGCCTCCCTGGTGGGTTTCATCGCGCTTTTCGGCATCGCGGTGCGAAATGGAATCCTGCTGGTGAGCCACTACAACCGCCTGATCTCGGAAGGCGAGTCTCTGCGGGAGGCCGTCTATCGTGGCTCGCTCGAGCGGCTGAACCCCATCCTCATGACCGCCCTGTGCGCCGCTTTAGCGCTGATTCCGCTCGCCATCGGCGGCGGCGAGGCGGGAAAGGAGATCCAGGCCCCCATGGCCATCGTCGTCCTGGGCGGCCTTCTGAGCTCGACCGCGCTGAACATGGTCGTGGTACCCGCGCTCTTTCTTCGTTACGGGAAGCCGGCACGAGCAAGGGAGATCCTCGGTGATTCGTGACCTCGAAAACGAAGGCTCGGGCACGCCTGGTTCGGCACACGCACTTTATCTTGGTCGAAGAAGGTACCGAGCGTATTTTTAGGGGCTCATCTCCATCGACCCCTATGATCGTCGTACAACCCCCCACCGCCCCGGAGCCGATGGTAAGGGTCGACGATCTCGGTGGCAACCGGGAAGCACGCTCTGCCGCCGCGGTTGCCCGATGTCCTGGCAGAAAATTCCAGACGAGGGAGCTGGCCGAGCCATTCCCCCACCACCGGCGCTTCGTCCTGCCACCTCCGCCCCGGCGCTAGAACGGCCACATCCAGGGTGTGATGACGGTGGTCACGATCCAGACCAAAACCGTCAAGGGAATGCCGATGCGCAGGAAATCCACGAACCGGTACCTCCCCGCGCCGTAGACCATGAGATTGGTCTGGTAGCCGAGCGGGGTTGCGAAACTGGCGGAGCTTCCCATGAGCAGCGCCATCATGAAAGGCATGACGTCCGCTTGTAGCTCCCGTGCGGTGGCCATGGCTATCGGGAAGACGAGGACCGCGGTCGCGTTGTTGGTTACGATAGCCGACAGGGCAGCGCTGACGAGAAACAGCATAGCCAAGGCCAGGCGCGGGTCGCTCCCTGCTAACGGGATCATCGTTTCCGCAAAGGCGCGCGCTGCTCCGGTGGAGTCGAGGGCGTTTCCCAGTCCGAAGGAGGCCGCGATGGCGATGAGAAGGGTCCAGTCGATGCTGCGCCGAGCAGTCTCGTCCGAGCAGCAGCGCGTCGCCAGCATGGCGACGGCGGCCACCAATGCGGCCTGCAGCATGCTGAGAATACCGGTCGCCGCCGCCACCACCATGCCCGCGAAGATGGCGAGAGACACGCCTTGTCGTTCGTGTCTCGGCGGAGCGGAGTTCTCGAACCGACTGACCAAGTAGAAATCACTGCTGTTTCGCTGTTGTTCCACGAACGAAGGCAATGCCTCCAGCAGGAGCACGTCACCGGGGTGCAGCGTGATGTCACCAACTCGGCTGCGAATGCGGGCGCCATTTCTGGCCACGGCGATCACCACCGCGTTGTAATGGGTTCGGAAGCGTCCGTCCCGTATGGTCTTTCCAATCAAGGGGCAACTGGGCGACACGACCGCTTCTGCGAACCACCGCTCGGACCGAGGTGCATCGAGCTTGAAGAGCTGCTGGCGCGCGGGGACCAGCCCCGGCATCTTCTGCAGATCCATGACCGAGTCGACCACCCCGACGAAGATCAGCTGGTCGTCTGCATCGAGCCGCTCGCTCGGTCCCACCACCGGGACGACGTGTCCTCGTCGATGGATCTCCATCAAGTAGATTCCAGGAAGATGCCTCAAGCCGGCCTGCTCGACCGTCTTTCCGGCGAGCGGCCCGCCGGGAAGGACGACCATCTCGAGAGTGAACTCCCGGGGATCGGGGTGCAGCTCGAGTCCGACGGCGCGATCGGGCAACAGCCGCTTTCCGAAGAGGAGGAGGAAGGCGACGCCGGCCAAAGCGCAGGGGACGCCGACGCTCGTCGGGTCGAACATTCGCAGGCCGGGTAGCCCAGCATCGAGCAAGAGTCCGTGCACGATGAGGTTGGTGCTGGTACCAATCAGCGTGCACAAGCCCCCCAGAATGGCTGCGTAGCTCAAGGGGATCAGCAATTGTGAGGCCGGGATGCGAGTTCTGCGAGCCCAATCGGTGACCACCGGCATCAGCATCGCCACCACCGGCGTGTTGTTGAGAAAGGCGCTTCCGAAGGCAACCGGGAACACCAACCTCGTCTGGGCGTTGCGGACCGAGACCGGACGTCCCAGGACGTGGCGGATGAGAGAAGCGAAGGCGCCGGTCTCGTTGAGTGCCGCGGCCACCACGAAGAGGGCGGCCACCGTGATCACCCCCTCGTTGGCGAATCCGGCAAGGGCGGTGGCGGGGGTGAGGACGCCGACCAACAACAGGAACACCACCGCTCCCAGCAACACCAAATAAGGTGCCACGTTCGTCGCCGCCAGCACGAACACGCTCGCCGCGACGGCGGCAACGCTCAACCAGCCTTGGAAGATCACTTGAATATCACCCCGGACCCGATGGGGCGACGCTAGTATCGGGGCACGGCGAATCGGCCGCAAGTCGCTTGTCAGCACGGCAGAAAGCCCCGTCCTTTTGGGCGTGCGTCATGAATGTGGGGTAAGAGTCAGGCACGCCGAGCTTCTCTGGCACGCATTGAAGCCAGACGAAAAGCTTGTTCGGCGCGGGTCGGAGAACCGTCAGAGGTGGCGGTGCTCGTCGCCGGCCCCCTCCTTCCGGCCGCGGACCACCCGCTCGAGGTAATCGCGCGCCAGATCTCGCCCCGCGAGGCCAAAGGCGAGGGCGAGAGCGAGGACCAACCCCCCGAACAGAATGGCGAAGGAAATCAAGATCACCTGGCGGCCCACGCCCAGGTGCTCGAGCGCCATGGCCACGAACACGACCATCAGAGCGACGTGGACCGCCGCAGCCAGAGAGCGTGCGGAGGGAAGCCCCGCGTTCACCGCCGCGATGAGAACGCTCCGTCGCAGAAACGCGCTCACCAGCGACCCGATAACGAGAATGAGAACCGCGACCAGGACATTAGGAAGGTAGGCGAACGCTTTCGAGACGAGCTCCACCGCAACCGCCAGGTCGAGGGCACTCACCGCTAGAAGGAGGAACACACCCAGCACCAGCCAGGCGATGACCGCCGCCACGACCCGCGAGGGCTCCCGACGGCCGAACTGCAGCACGGAGTTCACGCCCCACTGCCGTGCCAGGCGGTCGAAGCCCAGCCTCGCCAGCACGAACCGGGCGAGGAGGTGCGCCGCTCCGGCAACTATGATACCTGCGGTCAAAATCAGGAGCATGGCCAGCAGGTTCGGTCCGAAGGCGGCCAGTTTCTCACCGAAGCCGCTCAGCATCTTGCCAAGCAGCTCACTCACGATGTCCCACATAGGCTCCTCCCCGAGACGCTAGCTCCATCGCTGGAGCAGATAGTCTTTCTGTTTGACGAATTCGTCGGCGAGCTCCGTCACGATGGACTCCACTTCCTCGGCGTCGCTCTCCGCCGTCCGCAGGACGAACGAAGCCGTTCGGCCCAGATAGAGCGGAACCAGAGAGCTCAGCAACTGCTCCACCGGCAGGGCTCGTCGCCGGTAAGCGACGGCAAAGTCGTAGATCACCCGCGCCCAAACATCGTCTGGGAATCTGAAGCGCTCCCCTTCGAGAAGCGCGATGGTCTCGATCTGTCCTTTGTCCTCGGGCGCGAGCGCCTGTGCCCAGATGTCACCGAGCTCCTGCACGCCGACGCGAAAGATTCGGAGCATCCTTTCGGTATTGACGCTCACCGGTTCGAGCCCCACGCCATGGGGAAATCCGTAGAGAGGCACCGCGTCCGACTCGCGCACTTCCTTCCATCGACTTTCGTATGTGATCATGAGATCGAACACCGAAGAGACAACCTGCACCATCATCGCCGTCAGGTCGGCTCCGGGGTCCTTGGCGTCATGAATCTTGGCCCCCAGGAACGATTGACACACCTTGAAGCCCTCCGCAACCGCAGTGGTAGTCATCCAGATGTCGATGCCGAAGCGAGCCACATTAGTGTCCCACACCTGCCTGGTCAGATAGAAGGAAGCCAGTCTTCCAGAGAACCCGAAGTCGCCGCCGATGGGCTGACGCACCTCTTTGCCGTAGAGGGCGCGGGTAACGGGGTAGACGATGGAGTTGGTGATGGTGCCGTCGTATTTGTGGCGGAGATAGAGCGGGGCCACGTAGTCGAAACCTTCATGGAGGACCGGCCCGAGGAGAAGCTCGATCCACTCGGGCGTGATGCTGCGCAGGTCCGAGTCGACCACCGCGCAAGCCTTGGCGCGAAGCCGCTCCGCGATGGTGAAGATGGTCCGAAAGGCGCTACCCTTGCCGGGAATGCCGTGGTAGGGAGTCACGATCTTGTGCACCGGCGTCAGCGGATGACGGACCAGGATGGTCCCCGGTTGCTCGAAACTAGCCGCCGCCACGACGTCCGGTGTGCTGTCCTTCGATCCCCCGTCGGAGTTGACGATGACCGCGCGAGCTTCAGGGAAGTACTTGACGAAGCCCGCCGACACGGCGCGCACCACGTGCCCGATGCTACGCGCGTTGTTGAAGCTCGGGATGCCCACCAGGAGATCGACTTCGCCGATCTCCGCGAGCTTGGCCTCGACCTCGGACTCGAGGGGCACTCTGTCGGTCATGGCGGACAATGTCTTTCCTGTCCTACTCGACCGCCCTTCAAGACTGCTAGAACCGCCGCGTTCCAACCTGAAGGTCCGGGGCCAGGGGCGCATTCGGCACCGGGAAGGGCTTTCCCCAGGGTCTCCTCCACTCGACCATGCGCCTGCGGCATAAGGATAGGGCGGTCCACCGCCAGCAACATCTCGAGATCGTTGGCCGCGTCGCCCAGAGCTACCGACATCCATGCTTCGTCCCGCTTTGCCTGAAGGTCCAGCAGCGTGCGAACGGCCTTCCCCTTGTCGGTCGCTTCATCCGTGAGGTGAAAGAAGCGTCCGCCCCGTGTCACCCGTAGGCCTCGCCTCCGGGCCGCCTGGCGAAGCTCGCCGAGAGGGCCCTCGTCCGAGAGAAGGAAGGGCTCATCGTGCTCTCGCTGGAGAGCGAGCCGAGCCGTCTTCAGGTCGAGCCCGGTCCGCTCGGCCACTTCCTCTGGCGACATGGAGGAGAAGCCTTTCAGGCGGGATCCGGTCTCGCAGGCCATTTCCGAAAGCGCGGTGACAAGGACCTCGCGCCGAGCTCCCAGTGTAACCACGCGCTCTCCGTCCATCGGCTCGAAGTACCCGGCCGGTATCCAGATCGCGCCCCCGTTCTCGTAAACGAAGGGCGAGGAAAGGCCGAGCTGCGCCCACCACTCCCTCATTTCCGAGTAAGTCTTGCTGCTGCAGAGCACCAGGGGAATTTCACCCGTGCGGAGCGCGGCGAGTGCCGGAAGCGCGGCGTCAAAGGCGTAGGTCTTCTCGTCGAGTAACGTTCCGTCGAGGTCGGTGAAGAAGATCCAGCGCTTCAATCCCTAATCCGCCACCTTTCTCGTCGCAGCCAGCAAGCGCTCGCCGGCGTCGGGCACTCCCGACCAGACTCGGGCCCAGTTGGGAACCAGGGGCGTGCCCAGGGGATCGGACGTGAACTCCTCCGCCGCGGCGCGAATGGCCTTGTTGAACACGTGGACGGCCCTCTCCTCTTCATGCCGGTCGAAGCTGAGGCCATTCACGATGGCCACCGCGTAGCTGTCCGCCACCGCCTCCTCGGCCTCTCGCTGGTAGGCAGCGAGAAGACTCCGCAAAAGGCCATCGGGAAGCAGGACCCCCGCCGCCGCCAGCGTGCGAAGCAGGTGCTTGACCACATCCTTAGCCATCCGGTGAAGGCCGCGCTCGGAATCTTCTTCTGAGAGCTCCTGGTGCTTATGGTCGTACCGCTCCGCGACTTCCACCTGACAGATGCGAGCCGGAGCCCGATGGCGCAGGGCCTCGAAAAGGGAAACGATCTCGAGTCCCCAGTCGCAGGGAAGACGCATGCGTTGAGCGAGGTTGCTCTGGACCGCGAATTCCCCGGAGAGGGCGTAGCGGAACGAGGCAAGGTACGTGAGGTAGGAATGCTCTCCGATGAGCCGAGTGAATGCCGCGAGCAGAGGTGTCAGCATCAGCCTCGTGACTCTTCCATGGAGGCGATTGGAGAAGCGGCCGTAGTAGGCCTTGACGAAGTCGAAGTCGACGGTGGGGTCCAGGGCCGGTAGCGCGAGCCGGGCCAGGATCTCGCGCGTGAAGGTCACAATGTCGGCGTCGATGAAAGCCAGGTACTCGACGCGCTCCTCGGCAAGGAGATACCCAATCGCCAGCCAGCAGGCTCGTCCTTTGCCCTGCTCGCCAACATACAGTCCCACTGACTGGAGGCTTTCGAGGAAATCCAGGACGCCGGGAGCCTCGTTCCAGAGAATGACGGTCCGGCCCGGGTATCGGGCGAAGTACTCGCGCGCTCTCCCGTAGTCCTCTCGTGTCGCCCGGTTCAACGACACGAGAAGCGTGTCCAGATACCGCACCTGCGACAGCTCGTCCACAATCCCGGCGAGAGCCGGTTGGTCCATCTCCTCGGGGAGCATGGGAATGGTGAGCGCGAGTGGGAAGCGCTTGGTGAGCTTGCCAATTTGGGATTCCAGCTCTTCGATGGGCCGAGCCCGGAGCCGCGGAATCGCGGTGATGGGACCGCTTTGATGGAAGTCACTCATATCTTCCTCTCTTCCTCCTCATCCCACGA
>Ga0209521_10003568_pt1 | contig 12538 bp, 9 predicted proteins | sample Rifsed19ft4_FD_184016 | JGI IMG/M metagenome (GOLD analysis project Ga0209521, IMG submission 184016) | Soil microbial communities from Rifle, Colorado, USA - sediment 19ft 4 (version 2) | ecosystem: Environmental > Terrestrial > Deep subsurface > Rock core/Sediment | place: Rifle, Colorado... | reverse complement strand
GTTTCTTGATCAGGCCGTGATTTATTGGTTCGGCAAAGATTGGAAGGGAGGTTGTCAGTTCTGTCTTCCTCAAAAGCGACTGGTTGGAAGATGTCGCTAAGGCTTTCAAATTCTCTGGCTTTATTTTTAATCAGAAGACTATTATCTTTAACTGAAACATTAATATATGAATCAAAAGTATTATTAGGCGTGATCAAAAAATAATCAGCGGCTGGCAAATCAAGCCTTATTTTTCTTGATTCTCTTTTCGCCAAAAAATCAAGATTAAAAACGTTAAATAAATCGACTAGATTAAGGCCGTCTTTGAGGATATCTTTCTTAAAAACGAACGGCAGGTTTTGGCGGCCAATAAAAATGGCTTTTTTGGAAACATCCTCCAGTTTTTCAATTGGAATAGCGCCTTTGGAAATAAAAATTAAATCTTTCATATCCGCGCGCGCATAAGAAGCCACAAACAAAGCGCTAAATATAACTAATGACCATAAAATTTTTAGGTACTCCTTATTTGTCGACATTTTTTCTCAAGACTTTATTAATAATTCTCACGAAGGAAAAACTTTTGATGTAATTTTTCTTAAAAAATTCCGAGTCTCTAATTACTCTTGTTTTTTGGACAATTTTTCTTTTATCAAGAATGTGTTTTAAATGAAATAAATTATAAAAGACTGCCTTGTACAAAGAGATAAAAGATTCGAATCGGCCCCTGGTTAGGTAATAAAGCGAGTAAAAAAACATAAACACAAGATGAGCCGGCAAATACGCGGCCAAATTCTTTAGTTCATAATTTTTTATCATTGAGTCCATCCTGTTTCTTATAAAAAGATAAGTGCTATCAAGCGACCCGGCTTTTTTTCTTTTCTTTTTCTTTTGGAAGGAAGCACTGCCAAGATGATAAACTAAGGCCATGGGTAAATAATAAATTTCCGCGCCGGCAATTCTTGCCCGCCAGCAAAGATCTGTTTCCTCGTAAAGAAGAAAGTAATCTTCGTCAAAACCTTTTAATTTTTCAAAAATCTCTCGGCGCATAGCGAAAGCAGCGCCATTGGCGGTAAAAATTTTTCGTACATCTTCATATTGATCGTTGTCTTTTTCGTTATAACCGATAATGTAAGCTAGCCCTAGAGTGTCGGAATAATTGCCGGCGTTTTCTATAAAATCTTTTTCTTTTGCCATTTTTATTTTACATTGAGCAATCCCAGCGTCTTTATGATCATTAAAAAATTCATGAATTTTTACAAGACAATTTTTTTCAATAAAAGCGTCGCTGTTTAGAAAAAATACAACCTCTCCTTTGGTATATTCAAAAGCTTTGTTATTCCCGCCGGCAAATCCGAGATTTTTGCTACTTTTAATAATTTTAATTTTCCTGTGGCCGGAATATTTTTCTTTGACAAATTCATAACTACCGTCGAGAGAATTATTATCGAAAAAGATTACTTCAAAATCCTGAAAATCGCCAAAAAGAACCGATTCAATGGTTTTTCCAATAAAATCACGGCCGTTATAATTCAAAATAATGATTGAGATCATATTATTTCGTAAATTAAATAATCTGGACTTTCTCGGAGGGCGCGCAAAGCGGAGCTTTTATTAAAAACTTGAATGAATTTTTCCGGCGTGCCAATGAATCCGGTCGGAGATTTTTCGTAATAATTTATCCCAATGGCCGACGTTTGGCCTATTCCCCTCAAAACAACAATGTATTTTATATTTATCACTTTTCTCAAAACAGCGAGTTTTGCGTCAAACTTATCCGGATCATCAAATGATTTGACAAAATCGGCTTCGATCTCCATGGCATTTTTTGAAACGGCGGGAAAGACAAAATCGGCAATAGAGCCGGAGGATAAAACCATGTTGGTAAGCCCTTCCTGCGGAAGCCAGAGTGCCCTAAACTCGTTTCCTTTCGGCCTTCTTTCTTTAAAATAATCGTTGATCTCGGAAATATATGGGGGAAAAACAACAAAATTATAATGTTTGCCCCCAATTTCGCTTAAAGATTGAGAATTTTTCGCTTCCGTAATTTTTGTCTGAAAATAAAAAGCCGGCGTCGCAAAAAGAATAACCACAAGAAAAATAGTAATTGTTTTTGATTGGTATTTTCTAAGCAGTTTTTCGGCTAAAAAAGCTAGAAGAATAATGGTGGGAAAAACGATGAGGTATGACCATTTGAGCGGCTGTTCAAAGGCTTTCAAAAAAAAGATTTTATTATAAAACCATTCTGCCAATTTAGTGAAATGAATTACAAGAAAAATCATAAATGAATAAATAAGGACTGAATGAAAAGCAAAAATAAAAAGCTCTTTTTCCTTCAGTTTGAAATAAAAAGTACTTTGTTTCGACTTCGACTCGAACGCCGTGCGCAAGGGTACTCGCCCACGTGCTCCCCGCTCGTCGAAATAAAGTCTTCTGACGAAAAACACAAAAATAAATATCGGCAATAATAAATAAGCAGGAATAAAATAAAGAAAGTTCTGGTTTTTTATTCCAATCATAAATAAAGAAAGGAATGGTTGTGAGGCAATGGAAAAATATCGGCTGTACCAATCAGCCGAAAGAAACAGTTTGAATGTTTCTCCTTTTATGTAGGTTACTCCTTCAAAACCGAAATTAAAAAACAAGAGAATTAAATTAAGCGAAATCGGCAGAATAAAAATGAGATACAGTAAATATCCTAAAATGAAATAAATAATACCTTTAAAGACATTTTTTCTTTCTCCAAAGATAAAAACTGATAAAAATATAGGTGCAATTATTATAGGGATTGTAAAAATAAACTGAACATTCATCACCGTTCCTAGAGCGGAAAAAAGAGCAAAAAAGAATATGTTCTGGAAATTTGTTTCACTTTTGGCAATAATCAAATACGCGTATAAAATTACGAGAGGCATAAACGCGTAAGAAAACATTAAAGCCGTCGCGCCAAACTGGTTTATAACAAAACCATTGAAGCCGTAAAATAAAGAAAAAAGAATTTTTGTTCTTTCACTGAAAAGATCAAGTTTTTTAAAGAAAAAATAAGACGAAATCGAAGAAATGAGCCAGGGCAAAAAAAGAGCGGCTATTTGAGCAAGGTATGGCGAATGGGTAAAAAATAAAAAGATTGAATTGACAAATTCAATCGGGTGCATACTTGTGCGGACACCCAAAAGATTCGGGTACCAAGCCGTATAAGAATAAGAAAGGGCTTCTTGCCAACTTGCCCGCGGCACATAAATATCCGTCCAGGCGGCTAAATCGCCGATATATAAGGCATAAAAAACGGCTATGGCCGCGTAAAAGAAGGAAAAAATAATCAGAGCTCTTGCGCTATTATCCAGTCGCATATATTTCTTGTTTCAATGTTAAAAATTCATTTGCCTCACTTGGCGGCCAAATTTTTTTGTAATGTATACTGCTTGCAAAAGGCACAATTATTTTCGGGTCAAATTTGTGTTTAAATAAAGCAAAAGTAGGAGTGTCTACAAATTGCGCGAGATGCATAACGGAAGAATCTATCACAATATTAAGAGATGAATTTTTTATTAAATAATAAATATCGATAATATTGAAGCCATATTTAGCGGTATAAAAAACATTTGGAAGACTTAATCCCCCACCTTCGTTTCTGTTCTCATCGTCTGCCATTTTGGCATCCATGACAAGAACAAACTTCTTGTCTGGAAATTCTTTCGCCAGTCTTTCTATCTGCGCCTTGCTTATGTTCTTTTTTTCATAAAAACTTTTCCGGTGAATAGCGATGTAATTTTTCTTTTCCAATTTATTTTCCAATTTATTTTCCAATAAAAATTTTTCAAGCTTGTTTTGATTTTTTTCTTTTAGAAAATTATCAAGTTTAAACTTAGTAAATTTATTTATTGATTTAATACCAAGCTCTCTGTAAATCTTGGTTAATTTATGCCTATCAAAAAAAACGGACAAAAACTTTTCCAAAAAATTAGGCAGGAGGTTGATTGTTAAAAATCTGAGATTGTATTTTTTGACTCCATTCTTTTCTATAATTTCTTTCGATAATTTTTTAAAATGCCAATAGTCTTTCAGGAAAAAGGCGACTGTGTTCCAATATCTTGGCCTGTTATTTGACTTGATAACATAGATACTTTCCACAAATATAATATTCTTCCAGAAATCATAAGACCCGTTATTGAGTAAAACGAGACTTACTCTTTCCCCTCTTTCCTTATAAAAATCATAAAGAGCCGGAAAGGCAAGGAGATTGTCACCGAGCCCGTGCAGGAGCATTATTATATTTTTCTTGGAGTTCCTTGTCATTTAATTTTCTTTAATTTTACAAATATATTCATAAACCCGTTTTCTTTTTTGTACTCATCATCAATTTTTTTATTGAAAAAATCGGCAAAAACAGATTTTCTTCTTAAAACCCATTTTGAAAAATACATATTCAAAAGCTCGAGTAAATTCCAAAAGCCGCCTTTTACTTTTATAGAGAGAATTTCAAAACCGCCTTCTTTTTCAAAGATTTCTAGATCTTTTTTACTGTAGTGTCTATGCCCTATTAACCACCAAGCCGGATCAAACACCATGCTTGGAAAAGATTTATATGGCGTAGACAAGTAAAATATTCCGCCTTTTCTTAAAACTCTAGAAACTTCGCTAAACATTTTATTTTCAGTATTTTTCGGAATGTGCTCCAGTACTTCAAAAGACACGGCCGTGTCAAGAGATTCATTTCCAAATGGAATATCCAAAGCGCTGCCGACTTTAAACAAATATTTATCATCTTTAAGATTTTCTTTTGCCGTTTTTAAATCATCTTCGGTTATTTCTATTCCGATCATTTTCTTCCCTCCCCTATTAAAAAAATTGAGTTCGGCCCACCCAAAACCGCAGCCGATATTCAATATTTCTTTACCCTCTATATCCTCATCGGCAACAAATCTGGTAGAAAAAAGCGTTCGGCCATGCAACTTATCTGTTGGTTTTTGTTCAATAATGTTTTTCATAATTTATATTGGTTTGGAAAATAAAAAATTGTAAGCATAAATGAAAATGGTCAGAAAACTGACAGTTGGATGCCAAAGCCAGTCAAAAGTCTTGTCATGAATACTTTTGTAAACGGCTTCAATGGTCGGACTGATGAAGGTTCCGAGGTAAATGATGCTTAAAACTATTTTAAATTTATTAACCTTGCGAACCCACACGTAGTCTGTTCCCCTTATTCTGTTCTTAATTTTAAGGGCAATTTTCTTTCTTTTTCTTAGAAATTCGAATAAATTTTTGCAATAATAATGTCTTACCGAGACATCGTCCGGTATGGCATAGCCGGCACCAGTTTTCTCGTGCACAAAAGTGCCAAAATTCGCTTCTTCAAATTTTTCTTCCCATCCATTTAAGCTCATTACCATTTTTTTATTCCATAAGAAGCCGTTCGCACCAGTTATAAGCACGGCATCTTTTTTAAAATTCAAAATCTTATACCCATCTTTTTTAATTATTACCGGCCTTGATGCCAGCATTTTGGCAAGCGGATCAGCTATACGCATTCTCGCAAAATATCTATTTAAACTTGATAATTTATCATCAGCGGCAAAAGAACTTTCCACGCCGAAAATATCAGGACTGGATAAAATGGGGGGGATCATTTTTTGGAGCCAATCCCGCTCAACGATTTCATTGTCCGCATCGATTAAAATAAAAAATTCTCCTCTAGATTCTTTTATGCCGATAGTCTTGCCGTATTCCGTGACTCTCCTTTCGTTCGATAATATTTTCGCCTTATACTTCCGGGCAATTTGCAAGGTCTCATCATTTGAACCGCCGTCGATAACAATAATTTCAACTTTATCTTTCGGATAGTCTTGCTTGTTAATTGACTTTAAACACAACTCAACATGTTTTCCGGCATTATAAGTCGGCAAAATAAAAGTTATTTCCGGAAAATATGGCAGTCCTGTTCCTGCTTGCTTGTTCGATCCACTGATGTTTCTCGAATCAAATAAGATTCCCTGAAGATAGCCGAGCCCCCCGCAAAAAAATTCACAGGCTTTCATAAAAAGCATACCGGCACCAATCACCGGATCTCTAAAAAGAATCTTCGGCTTTCTAAAAACCAGTTTATACCTTTCAAAAAGACTCGCTTGCCTCCTGAAATTTTCCTTATTAGCCAGAATTGATTTGTATTTACTGAGACGCCTGGCATAATAGAATTTCTTTTTGCATGTTTTAAAAAGATTTATATGGTCTTCATTGTGATAAATAAATTCTGCAATTCTATCAATTGAGCTTTCGCCGTATTTCTCTTTTATTCTTTGAGATAAATCAAAATCTTCCGTACCGGTATTTTCTTCATCGTAGCCACTCATTTCCAAAAACACATCCCTTTTGAAAAATCTCGCTCCTTCCATCCAAGAAACGCCTACATAATAACTTCTTTCCAGCTTTTTGCATTTCGCCCAAAAGCCTTCGCCGAAAGATTCCTCCGGCACAATCACCGCTTTTATTTTGCCATCTTTCATTTTGTTAACGCAGGCGGAAATGACCAAGGGGGATAATTTCATATCGCTGTCTACTATAAAAACATGGTCCCCTTTGGAATTTTTAACACCAAAATTTCTTTGAGCGCTTCGCTCCGGGCCGTAATCAAAGACTTTATCTGTGTAATTAAAGGCAATTTCTTTTGTGCCATCCGAACTTTTATTATCAACTACAATAATTTCTATGTCTTTGTAATCTTGACTTTTGACGGACGCCAGACAAGCCGCTAATGTTCTGGCTGAATTTTTAGTCGGTATTATTATAGAAACTAAAGAGTTCATGTAGATTTAAGGGGACAAGCATCATTTCTCTTAAGAAACGGTGCTTGTCCCCTTTTAATACCCTTTATCTGGATATAATGGCTGTGCCGCGGGTCAAACTTGCCAAAACAAGCCGGCAAGGGATAATAGCCCGCGCCGCGGATCTCGACTTTGGTGAATCCATGCGCTTCAAAAAATTCTTTCAGCCCGCGCCAATTAAAAACCGTCTTGTGAGTCCAGGACGGCGAGGCGCCGGGATCGCCGCGATGCAGGGCAAAAGGGTTGCCAAGGCCGGCTTTCTTGACGCTTAAATTAGAAAGAGAAAATATTTGCCAGCCGAAAAGGCTGGCAAAGATGTTGTGCCAGCTTGACGCATTTTCCGTTCCCATAACAACATAGCCGCCGGGACGCAAAACGCGAATCACTTCCGATAAAAAATTATCCAGAAAAGCAATATGTTCAATTATTTGATTGGCGTGAATGACATCGAATGAATTATCTTCAAAAGGAAAATTAGCATTTAAATCGGATATTTTTACTTTAATTCCTTTATCTTCCGCTTCCTTGGCGCTAGATTCCACTATCTCTATTCCGTAGATATTATTTGTTTTGATTTTATTGACTACCTTTACTGTCCACGTTCCGTCATCGCACCCCAAGTCAAGAATGTCGGCGTTCGGATCAACAACCAGCATATTTAAAATATTTTGGTCGTTCAAAGCTCTGGCTTTGTTATGCATTTTTATAAAAAAATTTTTCATGAAACTTCTATTGCTCTTTTAAAATCTTTGTAACTTTTATCAAAATTTATCTCTTTGCTCCACTGCCAGGCCTGTTTTTGTAATTTTTTGTATTTTTCTCGATCAACCAACAGTGATATGAAGCCCTGCGCCAATTCAGCTGGTTTATTTTTTTGACAAATTAAACCAGTCTCATCATTCTTAACGCTATCGCGAAGACCGTCAACGTTATAAACAACCGCCGGTGTGCCTTGAGAAGCCGCTTCGGTGACAACAAGCCCCCATCCTTCTTTCACCGAAGTCACGCAAAGCAAATGCGCTTTCCGTAAAAGTTCAATTTTCCGCTTTTTAGCCACCGGACCGAAATATTTTATTGAGCTTTTGAATTTAGATTGATTAATATGATTTAAAACCTTCTGGCCATATTTGCCATCAGCGACGCCGGCCAGCCAAAATTTAAGTTTGGGAATTTTCTCTTTGGCTATTTCAAAAGCCCTTATGGCATGATGAGTCCTTTTCATTGATCTAACTGATCCCAAACTTAAAATAGTTGGCTGTTCAAGTTTTTCAACATCTACATTTCTAAGGCAAGAAAGTGGCTCAATTTCTATACCCTCGCTTATTACGTGAATGTTTTTTGGGTTGAATCCAAATCTTTGCAAATCTTTTTTTGTGCTTTCGGAAACAGTAATAACTTGATTACCCCGCAGAAGCCAAAGATAAACTGGTTCAAGCAAATAACCGATTAAACCAATCAAAAAAGGCATTTGATAAAACCAAATTTCCCGGCAAAGCTGATGAATAAAAATAATATTTTTCTCTTTCACATAAAATCTGCAAAAAAAAGGAATTGTATTGATTTCATCAATTACCAAGTCTGCCCAACCCTTCAAGTTTTTTCTATAATACTTGTAAGCTTGCCAATAAACCGTAAAACGATTGCCCAAACGGATAACCTTAAAACCATTCCTTGTCTCTTCTGAAACGCCTCCTAAAAAACCAGATACCAAGAAAATAATTTGATGGTTATTATCAACTAACCTTTTGGCTAACTCTTCGTTAACTATTTCCGCGCCGCCGGCAAGCGGATTTTTCCCATCTTTCCATGTAAACCAGATAATTTTCATATTAATCATTAAAATTAAGCTTATCTTTGATAACATAAATCGGCCGATTGCCGACTTCTTGGTAAATATTGCCTATATATAAAGCAATAAGACCAAGACAAATCAAAATTAGACCCACTAAAAATAGAATCACTAAAATCAAAAGCCCCAGATTGGAAAAATAAAGCCCCCACGGATCGCCAAAAATATATTTTTCCATTACCACAAACAAGCCTACTAAAGTTGAAGCGGAAACGATAAAAAAACCAGTGTAACCGGCTAATTTCAAAGGAAATAAACTATGGGTAGTAAAAGAAGATGCGGCCAAACGAAAAAGTTTTCTTAAAGAGTAACCGGCTTTGCCGCTTGTCCGCGCCGGTGCTTCAAAATAAACATGGGTCGTTTTAAAACCAAGCCAATCCAAAAGACCTCGCGTAATTCTGTTTCTTTCCGTAAAGCGGTTAAATTCTTTGATAACTTTTTCGTCAATCAGCCGAAAATCAGTCGCGCCAGAAACTAGCGGCGTTTCGCCAATGCGCTTCATAAGCCAGTAAAAAATTTTCGAGCCTGCTTTTTTGACAAAACCTTCACCATTATTTTTCTTCCTGACACCAATGACAATTTCGGCGCCTTCCTGCCAATGCTTTATGAACTCCGGAATAATTTTCGGCGGATGTTGAAGATCGGCATCTAGGACAATCACCGCCACTCCCCGCGCGTGGTGAAGCCCAGCCGAAGTAGCGCTCTCTTTGCCGAAATTTCGGGAAAATTCCAAAGAGCGGATATTTCTGTCCGCTTGAGTAAGTTTAGAGATAGCTTTCGCGCTGCCGTCCCGACTGCCGTCATTAATAAAAATCATTTCATAATTAAATTTATCTTCCAGCTTTTTCCAAACCCGGCAAAGCTCTTCATAAAGAAGAGGAATGTTGTTTTCTTCGTTAAAAACAGGAATGACGATCGAGATTGTTTTAACATTTGAAGGCATACTTTGGTTTTAAAACAAACAAATAATTCAAAAACATTGATCCGGTTAAAAAAAGTGACGACCAAAAAAGGGCTTTAACAAAAGCTTCTATATTTTGATGAGCGAGAGCGATAAAGATAATCTGAAAAATTATCGCGGCCAGAAAAAAACCGGCAAAAATCTTTCTGTTTGTTGCCACAAAAAAATGAACTAGGGCAATAGCCATGGCGATCATTCCCATCGAGGCGCCAAAAAGGGGCAGGAACGGAGCAATCGCCAGATATTTTGCGCCAAAAAAGATTTTGACAGTTAATTGAGGAAAAAAAGAAAAGAATAGAACAACCAAAAACGAAATTAAAAAAATAACAGGAAGTGAACGACTGATAATTTTGTGTTCCCTGCCGGAATTTTGAGTTTTTGCTTCTGCGACCAGCGGAAACATTACGGCCACAAAAGCGCTTGTGCCATAAAGAAGAATTTTGCCGATCGTTGAGAGGGCGGCATACTCACCGGCGGCGCTCGGGGAGAGATAATGTTTGGCCAAAATAACATCTATGTTGGATAAGATGGCGAGAAGTAAATTAACAAATAAAATGAAAACAAAATCACGAGCTAAAGGCCGCAAATTGAGACTCTTGTCATTTTCTTTTTGTAAAGACGGCTTAATCTGACGAAGAGTGTAAAAATAAGAAATAAGGTAAGAAAAAAACAAAGCCAGCATCACGCCCGGCACAAGAAAACCGAAAAGAACAAAAACAACAGCCAAAATCAGTTTAGAAGCGGCGGTAATTACCCCTTGCAAAGAATAAGAAAAAAAATTCTTAAGGCCCTGAAGAACGCCGATACTAACTGAGGAAACGAATGAAATCGGAATAATCAAACTGAAAATAAAAAGAATAATCGGTTCAATATTCAAAAATACCGACAATCGGGGTATAAAAAACCAAAAGATCGCGACCAGGCCAAGCCCGCTTATAAGAGCGATTTTTGTCAAAAGGCGAAATAATGATTTAGAGGCAAAACCGGAAGCGGGCACATGTTTAGACACAAACATGGTCAGGGCAGTTGCCGGAACACCGAAAATAATAAGGAGACCAAATAAGGTCACAATCTCTCCAAATTTACCCGGCCCCAAAAGTCGGCCCATGATGAGAGCAAAGACATAATTTACACCGCTGGCCACTAAAGCCCCGGCCATAACCAAGAAACTCCATTTTTCGTAGTAATTTTCCCGAAACCATTGACAAAACTTTGAAAGCATAATTTAATAAAGCCTCTTTTACAAAGCCTTATCAATCGCCTGAACGGGGCCGACACGTGATTACGTTATTGGTTTTTGCGTCCCCCGGCCCCGTTTAGACGACTGATAAAAAAGGAGACTCAAAAAAGAGAATCAAAAAAAACGCCCCCCCTCGTAATCGTGGTTGAGACGCAAAAGTTACTTTAATTATGACAGATAGATACCGGCTAGACAAGGGGATAGATAAAAATCAGGAATTACGGCGCTTGATCCGCAAACTGTTGCCGACGACACTGACACTTGAAAAAGCCATCGCAAAGGAAGCAATGATTGGATCCAAAAACCCGAAAGCCGCTAAAGGAATCGCGGCGGTGTTGTAGAAAAAGGCCCAGAAAAGATTTTGTCTGATGGTTTTAAAAGTAAGCTTCGCGAGATTGATTGCTTCCACCGCTTTCAAAGGACTGCCTTTAACAAGAACAATATTGCCGGCCTCGATCGCAATATCGGTCCCCGTGCCGACGGCGATGCCAAGGGTCGCCTCGGCAAGCGCCGGAGCGTCATTGATGCCATCGCCGACAAAAGCGACTTTTTTTCCTTTAGCTTGGAGTTCTTTGACTTTCGCGGCTTTGTCCTCCGGCAGGACCTCGGCTAAAACATTGGTAATGCCGATCTGCCGGGCAATCGCTTCAGCGGTCTTTTGATTATCCCCGGTCAGCATGATTGACTCAATTTTCATTTCTTTGAGTTTTTTAATGGCCTCAATGGAATCGGGCTTGATCGTATCGGCAATCCCGAATACCGCTATCGCTTTTCCGGCTTTTACTAAAAGAACGGCTGTTTTGGCTTCGTTTTCAAGGCGCGCGACAAGAGGCGCGCATTCCCCAACTGTTATTTTCTCTTCCGCAATTAATTTGGTCGTGCCGATAATAATTCGCTCGCCATCAATTTCACCCACAACACCCTTGCCCGGAATATTTTGAAAGTTTTTTACCGGCAGTTTCGCTATTTTTTCGCTTTCGGCGTATTTGGTAATCGCTTTCGCTAAAGGATGCTCTGATAAACCCTCAAGACTCCCGGCAAGACTAAGCGCTTTCTCGCGGGAGCCGCCGCCACAGAGAAGAAAATCCGTTACTGCCGGCGCGCCTTTGGTCAGCGTTCCGGTTTTATCAAAGATTAAAACGTCAATTTTCTTCGCCCGTTCGAGCGCTTCGCCATCTTTGATGAGAATTCCTTCTTCCGCCCCCTTGCCAGTGCCGACCATAATCGCGGTTGGCGTCGCCAAGCCAAGCGCGCAAGGACAAGCAATAATAAGCACAGCCACGGCCGGAATGATGCTCGCGGCTAAATTGCCGGAGAAAAGAAACCAGCCGACCGCGGTCGCAAGAGCGACCGCCAAAACAACAGGCACAAAAATACCGGAAACCTGATCAACCAATTTTTGGATCGGCGCTTTCTTTGTCTGCGCTTCGGTCACAAGTTTTATAATCTGCGCCAGCATCGTGCCCTCCCCAACCCGCCGCGCTTCCATCACGAGCGCGCCGTCAAGATTAATGGTGGCGCCGTAAACCAAATCGCCTGTTTTCTTTGTCACCGGCAGGCTCTCGCCGGTCATCATTGATTCATCAATTGTGCTGACTCCCTCGATAATTTCGCCATCAACGGGAATTTTCTCGCCGGGTTTGACGAGTAGCCGATCAGAAACTTTGACCGCCTCTACGTCTATCTCCTTTTCG
>Ga0209521_10003564_pt1 | contig 12542 bp, 11 predicted proteins | sample Rifsed19ft4_FD_184016 | JGI IMG/M metagenome (GOLD analysis project Ga0209521, IMG submission 184016) | Soil microbial communities from Rifle, Colorado, USA - sediment 19ft 4 (version 2) | ecosystem: Environmental > Terrestrial > Deep subsurface > Rock core/Sediment | place: Rifle, Colorado... | reverse complement strand
GGCGTAAGCCGGATGAACTCGATGTCGAGCACCTTCAGACCGGTGTCACCGAGCCGGCCGAGCACCTCGCGCACCATCGGCGTGTCGCCGATGATCGGATGGTTGACGTCCATCTTCGGCAACACCGGGAGCAGCCGCAGGCCGAGGTGGCTGTATCCCGCCTGCGCCGCGCAGCTGACCATGTCCGGCGGCGCAAGCTCCAGGACGGTGAGGGGCGCAAGGGAGAGTGTTCGCGTCATGGCGGGGGGTCGATCCTCGGGCGAACGCGGCGACTGTCTACGGCCCGCGGTTTCCTTTCTGCTGCTGCACGCCCTTGAGGCCGAACAGGATGCTTTCCGGCGTCATGGGCAGGCGTGTCAACCGGACGCCCGTGGCGTCGTAGATGGCGTTTGCAAGCGCCGCGATGACGCCGGTTCCGGCGCCCTGACCGGCTTCCTTGGCGCCGAACGGGCCTTCGGGCTCCCAGGTGATGACGTTGGCGTGCTGGAAGTCGGCCAGCTTCGGCAGATCCGTCGCCTGCGGCATCTTGTAGTCACGAAACGACGGGTTCATGACCTTGCCGTCGACCCGGATCAGATTCTCGTAGAGCGCGTGCCCGATCGACATGACCGCTGCGCCGATGACCTGCCCCCTCACTGCCATCGGGTTCAAGGGCGTACCGCTGTCGTCCGCGCCCCACAGACCGACTACGTCCACGAAGCCGGTTTCCGGATCCACCTCCACCTCCACGGCACAGGCTGTCGGGTTGTATGCCGGCGAGAGATTGCCTTGGCCCGTCTGGAAATCGATTTTCTCTTCACTTGCACCGTAGGTGCCGCGCCCGGTGATGACGCGCCCTTGCTGAAACATTGCCCAGCGCACGATTTCCTTCAGCGAAACGCGCTGCCTCTCATCCTTGCGGTTGATGATTTCGCGCTTGCGAAATACCAGATCCTGCTGGTCCACACCCATCCGTTCGCCCGCGATCTCGGCCAGCTGCCGGCAGACTTCCTCCGCAGCCTGCTTGACGGCGTTTCCGGTGAAGAGCGTGACCCGCGAGCCAAAGGTACCCGGATCGAGAGGCGTCGCAGCGCTATCCACTTTCAGGTAGTTCACATCGTCCACTTCGACGCCGAGCACCTCGGCCGCGATCATGGACATCACCGTCTCCACCCCCTGGCCGACGTCGGTCGAGCCCGTGGTCAGGTGCACCGTGCCGTCTTCCAGCATCCGTATCTCGGCCGCCGACGCGGAATGGCCCATGAGCCTCGCGCCGGACAGATGCGCGCCGCAACCGAAGCCGATTCCCCGGTACTTAGGCAGCTTGCCCCGTTTGCTGTACCAGCCGGACATCTCCGCGACGCGCGTGATGCACTCGTCGAACGCGAATGTGTTGATCCGAAAACCGTTGGGAGTCACGTCGCCGTCATGCAGGGCATTGCGGCGCCGGATCTCCAGCGGATCGATGCCCAGGTCTTCGGCGATTCTTTCGAGCTGCGAATCGCGCGCAAAGCACATTTGCACCACCGTGTGCCCGCGCAGGGCGCCGCAAAATCCGTTGTTCGTGTAAACGCGATCGGACTCGAACTTCATGTTCGGGACGCGATAGGGCAGGTTGAGCATGGCTCCGGCAAGAAAGATGCTGAACCCGCCGATACTCGAATAGGCGCCGCCGTTCGCGAGCAACTTGCAGTGCTGGGCAAGTATCCGGCCATCCTTGGTCGTTCCGGTGCGCAACCATATCTTCATCGGATGGCGCATGTGCCCGATGGTCAGAACTTCTTCCATCGTATGCACAAACTTCACGGGCCGGCCGGTCTTCTTGGACAGCATCAGCGCGCAGAAATCCATCGGCATGGCTTCCTGCTTGCCCCCCGAAAATCCGCCGCCGACATAGGTCTGGACCACGCGTATGTCGCTGGGCTTGATATCGAGCCCCATCGCAAGCTGTCGCCACACGGTGTACGGACTCATCTTGCAGGACCAGAGCGTCGCCTTGCCGAACGAATCCCACACGCCGACGCAGGCGTGAGGCTCCAGCATTCCCTGCTTGACTGCATGGGTTTCGAACACGTCCTCGCGAACGTAGTCCGCCTCGGCAAAGGCCGCCGCCACGTCGCCAAACTGCGACTCGGTGTGCGCCGATATATTGCCCGGGGCCGGGGCGTGCAGCTGAGGCGCACCCGGCTTCATGGCCTCTTCGGGCTCGAAAACCGCCGGCAGCAATTCATACTCGACCTGCAGCAGGTCGAGCGCCTCCTCCGCGGTGTCCTCGTCGATCGCCGCCACGGCCGCCACCTCTTCGCCGATATAGCGGACCGTGTCGATGGCAAGCGGCAGGTAGTCGCGCGTCCGCGGCAGGTTGCCGTATCTGACGCCCGGAAAGTCCTTGCCGGTTATCACCGCGCGGACTCCGGGCAGCGCAGCGGCACGACTCGTGTCGATGCTCACGATGCGCGCGTGCGGATGCGGGCTGCGCAGCAGCTTGCCGTGCAGCATTCCGGGCATGTTGATGTCGTCGGCAAACTCGGCACGACCGGCAGCCTTGAGCGGGGCATCCTTTTTCGGCGTCGGTTTGCCCAGGACCTGAAATTCACGTCTGATTTGCTCGTTCACCTCAGTCGCTCCCTTTGGGCGCCATCTGGCTGGCGGCGTCCTGCATGCCGCGGGCGGCATCCTGAATGGCTTCGACAATCTGCACATAGCCCGTGCATCGGCACAGGTGTCCGACAAGGGCCTCGCGAATCTCGTCCTCGCTCGGCGCCGGGTTATCGGCCAGGAGCGCCTTTGTGGCAACGACCATTCCGGGCGTGCAGAAACCGCATTGCACCGCCCCCTTGCTCACAAATGAACGCTGAATCTGCTGGAGCGCAGGGTCGCCTGCGGGCGGACCCTCGATGGTCGCGATTTCCTTGCCCTGTGCCTCGACGGCGAGGTAAAGACAGGAGTTGACTGCCTTGCCGTCGATAAGAACGGTGCAGGTGCCGCATTGCCCTTCGCCGCAGGAGCGCTTGGTTCCCGTCATGCCCAGGGACTCGCGGAGCACCTCCAGGAGCGTGCGCCACGGCCGGATGTCAATATCGTATCGGACGCCATTGACGCGCAGCGAAACCGGTATGAGATCGATCATGGCTTTGTCCCCTTCCGCGAGGAAGCTTTTCCCCACGCGAGCCGGATGGCGCGCTTTGTCAAGGCCCTGATCAGCTCCAGGCGATACTCCCCGTTGGCCCGCCAGGAAGTCCTGGGACTGGACTCGGCGCAGGCGGTCTCGGCCACCGCTTCGAGCCCCTCGTCAGTCAACGCATGACCACGCAAAACGGTCTCCGCGCGCCTGGCACGGAATACGGTCGGCGCGCCGTTGGCATAAGCAAGCTTGAGGTCGCGAAACGTCCGGCCATCGTCATCCAGGACGACGAATGCGCTCACTCCGACGACCGTCATGTCCATGGAATGACGGTCGTGAAACTTGAGATAGGTACCGCCGCTATTGGATGCCGGCCGGGGCAGACTGATTTCCGCCACCAACTCGTCATCTTCAGCGACCGTCCGTCCGAACTCCGGAAAGAACTCGTCGAGAGGCAGCCAGCGATCCCCGCGCTGACTGCTGAGCCTGATCCGCGCCCCAAGGGTCATGAGGGCCGGGGGCAGGTCTGCGCATGGAAGCGCACCGGCGATGTTGCCGCCGATCGTCGCAACGTTGCGCAGTTCAGGTCCGCCGATCTGTGCGGTGGTTTCGCGCAGCAGGTCATAGCGCTGGCTGACTGCCGGAGCGGACAGAAGGGTATGCAGCGCGGTCATGGCGCCAATGGCAAGGCTGCCGTCGGCCCGCTCGCGCACGAATTCCAGTTCTGCAACGCCCTTGAGACCGATGACGCGGCGAGGCACCCGCTCGCGCCGGCGCATCTGCAAAATGGCGTCCGTACCGCCTGCGAGCAGCATCACCTCGTCATCGGAAGTGCCTGCGATCAAGCCGCAGACCTCGTCGAGCGATCGAGGGCTGACGTACTCGAACTTGGGCAATCGCTTCAGGTAGGTCATCGATCCTCCGGCTCTCTGAGCTGCACGGACGCGCGTTTCTGCGGAATTCGGGGCAGCCAGTCTCCGGCATTCGGGCAGATACACCGTACACGTTGTATAAAATGCAGCGTACACATTACAATGACAAAAGGCAACCGGGTACGGCTCCTGCCTCCAGGTCCATACGCCTTGGTGTCGTGCTCGGCGGCGTGTGGGCGCTGGCGAGAGCCGCCCTCCTGGAGATCCGCGTCGACCGGGTGACCGCAGCCATCAGGAGCAGCGCCGGACGTGAGGAGATATTCGAATGTTTTCCAGTTGCAGACCGAACGTCATGGCGATCGCGGGCGAACAGAGTGGCTTCTAAGCAGAACCTCGGCGACCTGGACCTTTCCGAGACTCCGGGCCATCTCCTACGAAGGTGCCAGCAGCGCTCCCAGGAGATCTTCAAAGAGGTCTTGGGTGAATTCGGCCTCACGCAGCAGCAGACCGCGCTGTTGCTCACGCTGGCCCGTTGTTCGACCGCCAGCATTCAGAATCTCTCCGACTCGACCGGAACGGATCGCAACACAATGGGCGACATCACTTCCCGGCTTATCCGCCGTGGCCTGGTCGTGCGGCGCCGCGCGCCGCGCGACGCTCGCGCCTACGAACTGCGGATAACGACCAAAGGTCTGCGTATGCTGGGCCGGATGGCACCGGGCCTGGCCAAGGTGCAGCAGCGCATTCTCGAGCCGCTGGGTGAGAGTGAACGCGACGTCTTCATCCGGATGGCGCGCAGCATCGCGCGTATCGATTCCGTTGAACCGTCCTCCTAGGTCACCGGCACGTCCATGCCCGTGGCGGCTGGGTGAGACGATAGCCGGGGTTGCGCGCGCGTCAGATGGAAGCCCGGCTACGGCAAGGCCGCCGCGAATTCCTCCCGCAGCCGGTACTTGAGGATCTTTCCGACGCTGTTTCTCGGCAGTTCGTGCACGAAGCGCACGTGCCTGGGCTTCTTGTAGCCGGCGATGCGGTCCCGGCAATGGAGAATGAGCTGTTCCTCGGTGAGCGCGGCGGCGCCCGGCTTCACCTCGACGAACGCGGCCACCGCTTCGCCGTACACTGCGTCGGGCACGCCCACCACCGCGACGTCCTGCACCGACGGATGGTCGAGGATCGCCAGTTCGACCTCCTTCGAAAAGATGTTGTAGCCGCCCGACAGGACCATGTCCTTCTTGCGGTCGACGATATACAGAAACCCGTCCGCGTCCATGCGCCCCATGTCGCCGGTGGCGAACCACCCGTCGCGCAGGGCGGCCGCGGTCTCCGCGGGCTTGCCCCAGTAGCCGCGCAGCGTGAGGAAGCGCCCGGGCTCGCCGCTGCGGATCCACAGCTCGCCCGGCTCGCCCGGCGCCGCGTCGCGCCCCGCGGCATCGACGAACCGCACTTCCACACCGGGCACCAGCCGGCCGATGGAGTCCGGATGCGAGAGCTGGTCGGCCGGACCCAGGCTGGTGAGCGCGCCGCACTCGGTCATCGCGAAGTAGGAGTAGATGCCGACCTGCGGCAGCGCGCGCACGATCCGTTCCTTGACCTGGCGAGGAAACGCCTCTCCGGTGGCGACCATCACGCGCACGCTGGCGAACGAATGCGGCGAGGCCTCGATCGCAGGCAGCAGCATGCGACCCACGGTGGGCACCATGCCGAGCACCGTGATGCGCTCCGCGGCGCACAGGCGCGCCGTCTCCCGCGGATCGAATTTCGGCAGGATGACCAGCGTCGTGCCCAGGCACAGCGTGTTGATGACCCGACCGAACGCGGTGCGGTGAGTGAGCGGGGTGGTGATGAGCTGGCGGTCGGCCGCGGTGAGGCCCCACTCGATGGCGTTGATGTAGCCGTTGGGGATGAAGTAGTTCGCCTGCGTCAGGATCGCGCCCTTGGGCTGGCCCGTGGTGCCGGAGGTGTAGCAGATCATGCAGTCGTCGGCCTCGACCGGCGGGTCGAAGCGGCGCGGCGCATGCGCGGCCACCAGTGCGTGCAGCGTGAGTTCCGTCCCGACGGCGGACGCGGCAGCGATCACGACCGGCGGCGTGTTGCCCGCGGCAACGAAGGTCGCGCGCGTGTCCGGATGGATGAATGCCGCGCGCGGCGCGCTGTCGGCGAGTTGGTAGGCGACTTCGGTCGCGGACAGGCGGGTGCCGATCGGCACCGCGATCGCGCCCAGCTTCACGATGGCCACGAAGGCGAGCACGAACTCGGCGCAGTTGGGCAGGTAGATTGCCACCCGGTCGCCTGCGCCCACCCCGTGCTGCGCGAGCGCCGCGGCGAGGCACGAACTGTGACGGTCCAGCTCGGCGAAGCTCAGGCGCAGATCCCCGCAGACCAGCGCCTCCCGGTCCGGCGTCGCCGCCGCACGCGCCGCGAGAAAGGCCGGCAGCTTCATGCGCTCGCGACGCAAAAGCGCCGCGGGGATCGGGTGACGCTCACCGCGGCGTCACGGGCTCGAACGCGGGATAGTTGATCTCATCGGAAAGCCGCTCCCAGCACAGCTGCACCGGCATGCCGATCTTCACGTCCTCGCCTTTCACGTTGAGCAGGTTCGCCAGCATGCGCACGCCTTCGTCCAGCTCCACCAGCGCGCAGATGTAGGGCACGCGGTCCTCGTGCCCGGGCCAGGCGCTGTACGTGACCGTCCAGGAGTAGACCTTGCCCCGGCCGCAGACTTCGCGCCATTCGAGGTTGCGCCGGCCGGTCGCAAGGCTCACCGGGCGCGGATACCACTGCGGCTTGCCGGACTCCTTGCAATACTGGATGAGCAGCTTGCCGTTGTTCGCCGCCTGCCAGAAGGGCCTGGTGTCCATGTAGGCATTGACGCGCGGCAGCGGCCGCGGAATTTTCTTCGCCTCGGGTTTGGACGCAGGCGTGGCTTCGCTCATGATTGCTCCAGAATGAGAACGGTCGAGACGCCCCAGTTGCGGCCGTAGGGAATGACGCCGATGCCGGTGACCATCGCGTTCCTCGGGTCGGACACCTGGCGCTCGCCCGCTTCGCCGAACATCTGGCGCACCGCCTCGACCAGGTTGAGGCCGCCGCCGGCCAGGCCGGGCTGCCCCGCGGAGATCTGGCCGCCGGAGGTATTCAGCGGCAGCGTTCCCTTGTAAGACAGATCGGTGTTCAGAATGAATTCGGAGCCTTCGCCCCTGCCGCAGAAGCCCACGTGCTCGAAGGTCAGCAGGATCGCGATCAGAAAATCGTCGTAGGGCATGATCATACGGATGTCCCGGGGCGTCATCCCGGCCTGCGCGAGCGCCTTCGGCCCAGCGACCGTGAATCCCGACTCGGTGATGTCGACGAGCATCTCGCTGCCCTTGAAGTTGGTGATTTCGCCGTAACCGATCGGATGGATCATTTTTTTCGCGCCGAGCTTTTTCGCGTTCGCAGTCGAGGTCACCAGCACGCCATTCGCCCCGTCGCACACCATCACCGAATCGAGCATGCGCAGCGGCTCGGAAACGTACTTGGAGTTGAGGTAATCGGCTTCGGTCAGCGGCACGCGCAGCTTGTCGCAGGCATTCGGATTCATTAGCGCGTGCCGGCGCTGGGTGACGGCGAGCTTGGCGAGCGCCTCGTCCTTCAGCCCGTACTGGTGGCGATAGCGCTGCGTCAGCAGGCCGAACGATCCGACCGGTCCGCGCAGGCCCGTCGGATACATGAACTCGTAACGGTGAGCGCCCTGGTCGGTGGGCCGGGCCGAGGACTGCGCGTCCGAGGCGAGCACCAGCACGGTCTCGCACAGTCCGTCCCGGATCGCGGCCGCGGCGCGCGCGATGCCGCCGGTGCCGGAGGCGCCGCCCAGGCCGTTGACCTGCATCCAGGTGGGCGACAGCCCCAGTTGTTCGCACATGAACACGCCCCAGAACGGGTTGGCGGTCTCGCTCATGGTCTCGGCGATCGACAGGCCGTCGATCTGCCTGGGATCGATGCCGGTCTGGTTGACGATCTGCTCGAGCACCTCCCCGGCGAGATCGTAGGAACTGCGCCCGCCGCGCAGCGTTATCTTGGTTTCGCCGTAGCCGATTACTGCGATGTCTTTGCGCTTTGTCATCCGGATGCCCGCCTTATTTGATTTCGGCGCTTGAATTGCTGCGCGCAGCCGCTCTCCGCCACCGTCCTTGGACGGTCCCCCGTTCAATCCTCCACCAGCAGCGACAGGCCGAGCAGCGCGCGGCGCCGCAGCCAGATGCTCGGCCGGTAGCGCGGATCGCCGTAGGTCGCATACAGGTTCTCCAGGATCGTGAGGATGCGTTTGGGTCCCAGTGCGTCGCCCATGCCCAGCGGGCCCTTCGGGTAGCCCAGCCCCAGGCGCACCGCGGAATCGATGTCCCCGGGGGAGGCGATGCGCTGCTGCGCGATGTCGCAGCCGATGGAGACGATTTGCGCCACCACCCGCTGCGCGACGAAGCCGGGGGAATCCCGGATCACCGAGACCGGGACCCCGCCTGCGGCGAGCATCGCGTGCGCCGCATCGAGCGCGGCGCGATCGGTCGCGGGCGAGCGCATCAGCGTGATGCGCTTTTCCAGCGGGAACAGCGCGTCCACCGCGACGGTGCGCGTGGCATCCAGCCCCTGTTCGACTGCGCAGGTCGTCGTATCCTTGCCCAGCGGCGCGACCACGATCACCGCTGCCGATGAGGGCGCCGCGCCGCCCTCCACCGCCGCGCCGCCCTTGATGAAGGCGCCCCTGACCTTCTCCGCCAGATCGGTGTCGGCAGGGCTCACCCAGACCGGACGCTTCTGCGCAGCCGGCACCGGCGGCTCGGGATCGGGCACCGCCGCGGCACTGGCCGAATAATCGTAAAACCCCCGCTTGCTTTTCTTTCCGAACAGGCCTGCGGCAGTGCGCTGGGTCACCAGCGGTGTGACCCTGAAGCGTGGCTCTTGGTAGAACTGGTTGTAGATCGAATCCATCACCATCTGGCTGATGTCCAGGCCGACCAGGTCCTGCAGCTCGAACGGCCCCATGCGAAAGCCGGCCGCGTCCTTCATGATCCGGTCCAGGGTGTGGAAATCCGTCACGCCCTCGGAGATGATGCGCAGGCTCTCGGGAATGTAGGCGCGGCCGGCATGGTTGACGATAAACCCGGGCATGTCGTTCGCGAGCACCGCGGTATGGCCCATGCGGCGCGCCAGTTCCGCGAGCGCCTCGCTCACCCAGGGTTCGGTGAGCGCGCCGTTGACTACCTCGACGATCTTCATCAGCGGCACCGGGTTGAAGAAGTGGTAGCCCGCGACGCGCCCCGGACGCTTGCACGCCGCGGCCATCGCGGTGACCGACAGCGAGGAGGTGTTGGTGGCGAGAATCGCGTCTTCCCGCAGGATGGCTTCGAGGGCCTGGAACAGCTCGCGCTTGGGCTCGATCTTTTCGACGATCGCTTCGACGACCACGTCGCAGTCGGCCAGCTCCGAGAGCGCGGCGACGCATTTCAGGCGCGCCATCGTGGCCTCGAACGCGTCTTTGGCCAGCTTGCCCTTTTCCACCTGCTTGCCGAGCACCTCGGCGATGCTCGCTCGCGCCTGCTCCGCCGCGTCCGGGATTGCGTCGTACAGCTTGGCCTCGAATCCCGCCTGTGCCGCGATCTGGGCGATTCCCCGGCCCATGGTGCCGGTTCCGACTATTCCGATCCTGATGCCCGCCTTGCCCGCTTCCCATGCCATTGCCGGCCCGCCTTTCGCAATCCAGTGGTACCGCCCGGTTCGCGCCCGATGCGGCTTACTTCATACATCTATATCCGTCGGCAAGCGTAGTCACCGCCCCAAGCATTGTCAAAGCGTTTGATCAAATCGGCGTCTGCAATTTGTCGCGCCGCCGTTTCATTTCACCGCGGTCACTGCGATCTCGACCAGCATCTGCGGGTTGGCTAGTGCGGCCTGGACACAGGCGCGCGCCGGCAGGTTGTGGGGATCGACCCAGGCGAGCCAGGCTTCGTTCATTTCGTCGCGCAGGCGGATGTCGGCGACCCAGATCTGCGCCGAAACGATTTTCGACTTGCTGCTGCCCGCCGCGGCGAGCAGCGCGTCGATCTTGGCGAGAATCTCCTCGGTCTGCGCCCTGACCGTCGCCGGCAGCCTGTCGGCGACCGTGCCGGCGACATAGACCATGCCGTTGGCTTCGACGGCGCCGGATAGGATTTTCGAACCCGCGTGGCGGATGATGGTGGACATGGGGCTCCTTGGACGGACGAGGAATCTGCCCGCCATTATCGCCAAATTCAAGATTTCGTACGACGGGAAGTTGATTAAACTGCTGCTGTCGATGCAACCCCGGACGCCGATGCCCGAGCCAGCGAAGCCGGAATCAATCGTGTTGCGTCGTTTTAGGCTTTTATCAATCTCCCGATTTTGGGAAGTTGCGAAGCAACCTCCCAAAATCGGGAGATCTATGTAGACCCCGATTCTCCGCCAAGTCTGTGAATACTCGAGATGCAGGAGACTGACGCAATGCACGACCGTTCCGAACACGCCTCTCCCGCTCCGGTGGTCCCTTGATGGCCCCGCACGGCGAAGTCGAGTCCCCCTACGCATGGTGGCGTCTCACGGCCGCGCTGCTGCTGTCGACCCTAGGCGGCGTAGGCACGTGGTCGGTCGTCGTCGTCCTGCCGACGGTGCAGGCGGAGTTCGGCGTGGCGCGCGGCGATGCGTCGCTGCCCTACACGCTGACCATGATCCTGTTCGGCCTGGGAGGCATACTCATGGGCCGGCTGTCCGACCGCTTCGGCATCATGATTCCCGTGATCGCCGGTACGCTGGCGCTCGGGCTGGGCTATCTGGTGGCCGGCTCGTCCGTGGGCATAGGGCAATTCACGCTGGTGCAGGGATTGCTCATCGGTGTGGGCAGCTCGGCGACCTTCGCGCCCCTGCTCGCCGATACCTCGCACTGGTTCACGCGCCGGCGCGGCATCGCCGTGGCCATTTTCGCAAGCGGCTACTTTCTCGCCGGCGCCATCTGGCCGCCCATCGTGCAGCACTACATCGAGACGGTTGGATGGCGCGAGGCCTACTTCGGCATCGGCCTGTTCTGCCTGGCCACCATGCTGCCGCTTGTGCTCGTGCTGTGGCGCAAACCGCCGACGCACGAGACCGTCGTCGCCGGCTCGATCGCCTCGGCGCGCGTCGAGCGGCCGCTTGGCCTGTCGCCCAATGCGCTTCTGGCGCTGCTGGCCGTCGCCGGCTTCGCCTGCTGCACGGCGATGGCGATGCCGCAGGTCCACCTGGTCGCCTACTGCGCGGATCTCGGTTACGGGCCGGCGCGCGGCGCGCAGATGCTGTCGCTGATGCTGGCCTGCGGCGTCGTCAGCCGCCTCACGTTCGGCTGGATCTGCGATCGCATCGGCGGGTTGCGCACGCTGCTGCTCGGTTCCGGCCTGCAGTGCGTCGCGCTGCTGCTGTTTCTCCCTTTCGACGGCCTGGTTTCCCTGTACCTGATTTCGGCGCTGTTCGGCCTGTTCCAGGGCGGCATCGTGCCCTCCTACGCCATCATCGTGCGCGAGTACTTTTCGCAGAAGGAGGCAGGCGCCCGGGTGGCCACGATCATCACCGCGACGCTGTTCGGCATGGCGTTCGGCGGCTGGATGTCGGGGGCGATTTTCGACCTGACGGGTTCCTACAAGGTGGCGTTCATGAACGGCATCCTGTGGAACCTGCTGAACCTGGCGATTGCAGGGTGGATGCTGTGGCGCTCCGGGCTCCGACGCGCCCGGGCGTAGCGGCGCGCGCCGTGATGCGCCGCAAGCCCCACATCCACAGCTTTCCGCCGATCGCCGCGCCGGATGCGAAGGTGCTGATACTGGGCAGTATGCCCGGCAAGGCATCGCTGCTGGCGAACCGGTATTACGCCCATCCACGCAATGCGTTCTGGCCGATCATGGGCGTGCTCCACGGAGCGGGCCCCGATGCGCCCTATGCGCAGCGGGTCCGGGTGCTCAAGCGGGCCGGCATCGCCGTGTGGGACGTGCTCGCCTCGTGCACGCGCGCAGGCAGCCTCGACTCGGAGATCGACGAGGATTCGATCGTCCCCAACGACTTCGCCTCGTTCTTCCGCGCCCATCCGCGCATCCAACGCGTGTACTTCAACGGCGCGAAGGCAGAGGCGGCGTTTCGCCGGCATGTGCTGCCGGGGATTGATGCGACCGCGCTGCGCTTCGCGCGCCTGCCTTCGACCAGTCCGGCCAATGCGTCCTGGTCGCACGCGCGCAAGCTGCGGGCGTGGCGCATCGTGGGCGCCGGTTCGCGCGGGGCCTGCGGATGAATTGTCCGTCCGTTGCTCCATAGCTTCGCTTGACCGACGGGCAGGGCAACCGTATTCCGTGATTGATCTTGGCCAGCATGTTGCAGGGCGCCACGATCATGGTGAAAAGCTGCCTCGGGAGAGGCGAGCCGAATGCCTCGATTCGGCCCCAAGCCGGTACTTCGTAGAGCCGTTTGTGACCCTGGTGCTGCGCCTTGCTACTTTGCGTACACGCCGAACTCCGCGGCCGCTTCCACCATGGCGCGCAAGTTCTCGATGCGGG
>Ga0209521_10003556_pt1 | contig 12554 bp, 13 predicted proteins | sample Rifsed19ft4_FD_184016 | JGI IMG/M metagenome (GOLD analysis project Ga0209521, IMG submission 184016) | Soil microbial communities from Rifle, Colorado, USA - sediment 19ft 4 (version 2) | ecosystem: Environmental > Terrestrial > Deep subsurface > Rock core/Sediment | place: Rifle, Colorado... | reverse complement strand
CAGGAAAGACCGGTACGATCAATCCCAAAAGCCCGACAAGCAGAACAAAAAGTGTAAGGGTTTCAAGTGCGACTTGTAGCGCGAGCTGAGGCCAGGTTGGCATGATTCCTCAGAGTTTGTCCTGAGCATACTGGTATGCTCGTATGCCCAGGACATAAGTGCCTACGATCCAATCACATCCACTCCGCCCATCCACGGACGGAGCACTTCGGGCACGACGATCGAACCATCAGCTTGCTGGTACTGTTCCATAACAGCGATCAGCGTGCGGGGGAGTCCGAGTCCCGATCCGTTGAGTGTATGGAGGAAGCGCGACCGGCCTCCATCCGCGGGGCGATACTTAATATTCGCACGGCGTGCCTGGAAGTCGCGCACGTTCGAGACAGATGAAACTTCCAGCCACTCGTTGCATCCCGGCGCCCAGACTTCGATATCGTATGTAATGGCCGAGCCAAAGCCAATATCGCCCGTGCAAAGCTGCTTCACTCGATAGGTAAGACCCAGCGCGGCGCAAGTTGCTTCGGCGTCTTCGCGCATCTTTTCCAGCAAGGCATCCGACTCTTCGGGTTTGGCGTACATATACATCTCGACCTTGTCAAATTGATGGCCGCGTTTGATGCCGCGCACATCGCGTCCGGCGCTCATCTTTTCACGGCGGAAGCAGGGTGTGTATCCCGTGTATAGCAGGGGCAATTGCGCTTCATCCAGGATTTCGTCCATGTGCAGGCCGGTGAGCGGTACTTCCGCAGTCGGCACGAAGTAAAGATCCTCTTCGTGATCCTTGTAAAGATTATCAGCGAATTTCGGAAGTTGACCGGCGCCAAAGACAGTTGCCGTCTTGACCATAAAGGGAAGGTACTTTTCCGTGTAGCCTTGTCGAATGTGCAGATCGAGCATGAAGGCGATCAATGCCCGCTGCAACCGCGCGCCCGCGCCGCTCAACACGTAGAAGCGTGAGCCGGTTATCTTCGTACCCTGTTCAAAGTCAATAACGCCGAGCGCGGGACCGAGATCCCAATGCGGCTTTGGTTCAAAGTCGAACTCAGGGAGTTGGCCGATCGTGCGGAGTACAACATTGTCATCCTCGCTCGTGCCGACTGGTGTACGTGCATCCGGGATATTAGGCATGGCTGATAGTATCGAATTCAGCTCAGCTTCGACTTCGGCAACTTCCTTATCGAGTGCGGCAATCTTCTCACCGACTTCGCGCATCGCGGCGATCTTCTCCTCGCGCTCCGTGGCATCCTTTATCCTTCCAATTTCCTTGGAAACTGCGTTCCGTTCAGCCTTTAAAGTCTCTACTTGCGTGAGAAGGGAGCGGCGTTTTTCATCCAGCCTTAGGATGTCATCTACAGGAGAGGGATCCATCTGGCGGTTCTTGAGCGCCGTTCGGACAAGGTCGGGCTGTTCACGAATAAGATTCAAGTCAAGCATTTTGCACCTCCGTGCGGAAAAGAATACGCCCCCGGTCCATTTGCAGGACGAGGGGGCGTCTCGTGGTGCCACCTGCTTTCATTATTACCCCCTCTCCTTTCAGGAGAGGGCCGGGGTGAGGTCGTTCACGGCAATAATCTCAGACTTGCGTTTTAACGGGCGCAACCCGATCCTCTTACAATAAGTCAGAGTTCTGACTTATTCCTGCGAGAATGACATTCCCTTCGATAAACTCAGGGCAAGGGTGAAGGGGATTTCACCATCTACCCGGCCGTCTCGCACTGACCGACGGCTCTCTGCGCTTTGCGGGTTGAATAGCTACTTATCTTCACGCTGTCTTATTGGGCGTGATTATACACTTCTCGAGAAGGGTGTCAAGAACGATAACTCAAGAACGATAACTCAAATATAATTGGAATATCCAGGTGAGATGGAGCAACCATGTTGACCCAAATGCGGAACTATCAAAAATTTGAATCAAAAGATTTGCGCGTGATCGGCAAACAAACACAGGAGGGCATTGAGAGTCAATTGCTGGTCATGCAAACGCCTTTCGGTTATCGCCGTGTTGCGGAGCTATTTCAGCCTGAGGGCGAAGGCCCTTATGCCGCCATTCTATATGTCCACTGGTATGAGCCGGAGTCGGGCGATTCGAATCGCAGTCAATTTGAAGAGGAAGCCAAAGAGATGACGAGTAGCGGCGCAGTTTGTCTCCTGGTCGAAACTCTGTGGTCCGATCCTGATTTCTTTATCAAACGCACGCAGGAAGATGATGTGCGGAATTCAGTGGAAGAAGTCGTGAACCTTCGCCGCGCGATGGATTTGCTTTTGTCTCAGCCAAAAGTAGATTCCGGGCGGTTTGCCTATGTTGGTCATGACTTCGGAGGGATGTATGGCGTGCTGGCCGGAAGCCTGGATCAGCGTCCGACGCATTTTGTCGTTATGGCGGCAACGCCTCGCTTCCCGGACTGGTACCTGTATCTCCCAAAATTGGAGGGCGAGGCACGGGAAGTGTTTATCCGCCAAATGTCCGAGATGGATCCGATCGCCCATGTCTCGAATCTTTCCCCGGCGCCCATTCTCTTTCAATTCGCGACGGATGATCCTCACGTGGCGCGGGAACGGGCGGAAGAATTTTCTGCGGCGGCGAAAGAGCCAAAGGAGATAAAATGGTATCAGGCGGGTCATGGCCTCAATAAAGAGGCGACCCTGGATAGAATAGCCTGGTTGAGAGAAAAACTAATGTTGAAGTAGAAGGCTAAAGTCAATACTGTTTAGATAAGGGGCACAACGGCGTCAGCGAAGGATAGGGTAGGTTGAGGCCAATTACGATGTTGTACTGGTTTCAGATTGAACTTTGACATCTTACGTTTATCGAGAAACAAGGAGTTTCCAATGGCTGAAACCACTTGTAGCGTCCGCGTTCCAAGCAATCTGCTCAACCTGGGATCGAGCCAGGACGAGATCCAGCGCCGCATTTCGGAATGGCTGGTGCTTTCCCTTTTCTCGGAAGGCAAGATTTCTTCGGGCAAGGCAGGGAAATTACTGGGATTGTCTCGATTGGAATTCATTGAGCTATTGCGAGAACGCGGCATCGCCTATATCAACTACTCAAAAGATGAACTAAATAGCCGCCTGGGAACTCTTTCTTGACACACCCCTCCCTTAGGGTATAATCCCCGTCGCCTTCCTCGCTAGCTCAATTGGCAGAGCGGGCGGCTGTTAACCGCTAGGTTCGAGGTTCAAGTCCTCGGCGAGGAGCTATAAGCCCTGCAATAGGGCTTTCTTATTAAGCAACCTGCGCGAAACTTCTCAAAATGTCGTAGAGGGGAACATTTTGCTTTGCGCGAAAGTCCTCAGGGTAAGAGGCCTCTATGAAAAAAATAATTGCCTTCACGATGATTCTCGTGGTGTTTCTCTCCGCATGTGGGCCGATCATTCCGGGGAGTGGCGAGTCCACACCCGGCGAGTCCACACCCATAGAAATCACCGCGGTGATGAGCACTGTAATAGCAGAGACAGCAGGCCCACCTCCCACAGAAGGGCCTTCCCCGACGCCAGTACCCGCGACACTTATTCCAACACTTCCATCCTCCACCCTTTCTCCAACTGAATTGAAGTACCGTGTGCTGGAGCAATTTCCAGATTTCTTCTTTTGCGATCCCGACTATTATCCGATCGCCCGTGAAGATGAGATGGTTCTGGCTCAGCAACGTTTTCCAGAATTACAGTCCAACCCGGAGGAGTTCCAGGCCATCCTGAATCACAATGGACTGGGCGGACAGACAGCTTTCAACGACGAACAGAAATTGCTTATCTATCGCGAACACAAGAAACTGGCCGCTATTTTCTTTGAGCTGGCTGGCGATACATACCAGTTCCAAATACAGACCGGAATGGAAGGTCAGGGAGGTTTCATAATTACAGGGACGATTGATGGCAACGGTTTCATTGATATCGTAAAACGCGATCCCGGTTTCCCGACCTGTCCGATTTGTCTGGCCGCCGGTACTCGCATTGATACACCTCTGGGAGTTGTTGCCGTGGAAGACCTGCGCCTCGGCTCTTTGGTCTGGACTATGAACGCGTCAGGCGAACGCGTCCCTGCCACGATTTTGATAACCGTGCGAGTGGAGGTGCCCGCCAGCCATCAAATGGTTCATGTGGTCCTGGGCGATGGACGCGAACTTTGGGCTTCCCCAGGCCACCCAACTGCCAATGGGCGGGCGTTGGGCGATCTCAAAGTGGGTGACCTTCTGGATGGCGCGCGTGTGACTGTTCTTGAGCGTTTACCTTATGAAGGGATCGCGACCTATGACCTGTTACCATCGGGAGATACAGGCTTGTACTGGGCGGATGGAATCCTGATGGGCAGCACATTGGCAAGACCATGAAATTTTCGCGGCAGCAGCTGAACATGAATTGCCTCTGGCACTGATGCCAGAGGCGAATTTTGTCATAGACTTAAGATTTTTGTTTGCGGGGAATTAGGCTAAACTTGCCAAATGAATGCCTGGTAACGAGATCGTCTGGTCTTATTTTAGAGGCAGTGAAACTTTCTAAGTGTTTAGGAAATGTCGAGCGGGAGGAAGTATATGGAAAAGCCATTTGCCCTGATCGTCGAAGACGACCGGGATATCGCAGCTCTCTTTCGTCACGTGCTTGATATCGCTGGCTACCACACTGAGATCGAGATGCATGGTAAAGAGGCGCTGAAACATCTGGATTCGGTGAGGCCCGATATTGTTCTGCTCGATCTGCACCTGCCGGGCGTTTCGGGCGTGCAGATCCTGGAGCGAATGCGCGCCGACGAGCGACTCAAGTCCGTGCCAGTGGTGGTGGTTACGGCTTATGCTCGTGACGCTGACAGCCTGCCGGTCGAGCCAGACCTGATCCTCTTGAAGCCTGTCAATCTGGATCAATTGAGCAACCTGGTCCAGCGTTTGCGCACCACGCCCGGTTCCATGCGGGAGCCGCCCTGGGATGAACCCACACATCTTTACAATCGTTCCTTCTTTACTGTGCGCCTCACTTACTCCTTGCAGCGGGCAAAGCAGATTGGCTACAACCGTTTTGGCGTGTTGTTTGCCGAGCTGGATTCGATTGCACCCCTGCAGGAGCTGTTTGACGAAAGCCGGTTAAACGAGTTTTTGCGTGAGACGGCCACACGTTTAAAGGCTAACTTGCGTCCCACCGACACGATTTCCCGTTTCAGTGAAGGCCTTTTCCTGATCCTGCTTGAAGATATTTTCAATGAGGATATTCCGGATAGGATAGCCAGGCGTGTGGGAAATGAGCTGGAAAATTATCTGTGGCAGAAGCATATTGGGTCAGCATTGCAGATTAGCGTAGGGGTGGTGCTTTGCAGCGCGGCCTATGAATCTGCAGAGGAAATCCTTGCAGATGTGGACCTTGCCCGCAAGCTCACCAGGCGCGGAAAGGAAACTGTTCTATACGATAGAGATATCCTTCTACCGCAGCGCGGTTTCTTCCCAGATTCCTGAAATCTTCACGGGTTAAGTAGTCCGTTGAGAATAATATTGCAGAATAAAGTTCCAGCCGTATCATTGCATGGTCATAACAAAAGCACCTCCTGATCCGTGTTCTAACCGCGGTGCTTTTTTCACTTCCCTTTTAGCAGGTCAGTTCACCCTGCGCTGGTCCTTTTTTTGTTTATTCCCGCTTTGTCAACTTCAAGGCCTTCAAGCGTTTTGTAATCCCCTCCTCAAGGATTTCTGCGGCTTTGGTATGTCCCGCTTCCCTTGCCAGATCGAGTGGGGTCTTGCCGTCGTTGCTTTTCACATCCAGGTCCGCGCCGCCGTAAAGAAGAGCGCGGATCATCGTTTCGTCTCCGTTTTGCGCCGCTGCGTGGAGAGGAGTGTAACCGCCCTGTTCGCGGACGTTTGGGTCTGCTCGATGTTCAAGGAGCATTTTTACGATTTTCACATGTCCCGCTGCGGCCGCGGATTGGATCGGCGCGGCTTTGAGACCGTTACGTGATGGGGAGTTGATGAGCGCTCCTGCTTTGACGAGGTACTCTGCCGCTTCGAAGTGACCGAAATAGCACGCAAGACCCAACGGTTGGAATCCATCCTCCGAAAAGGCATTGACCAGTTGTGGCTCACGCGCCAGCAGTCGTATGATGTTGTTGAGCTTGCCAGTCGCCGAGGCTTCGAAGATTGTCAGGGTGACGGTTTTATCCGCGAGAAATGAGGCGATCTCCGGTTCGAGGTGGTAGGCGGCAACAAGGATTGGGCTGAGACCGTTCTCCCTGGCATGGATCAGGCTCGGGCTGAGTCGGAGGCGGCGTTCCCCCTCCTGCTTGTTGCCCTGCCTGATCGCTTCGAAAAATCCCGCGCTCATCCGATGACCGTATGGCCATCCTTGTAAAAGAGGTCGCCATCCACAGTGATCTCAGCGTCAGACATGTCGCACAACATATCCCAATGCAAGCCCGATTCGTTTTTGCTTCCCGATTCGGGGTAACCCGCGCCGACGGCGAAATGTATCGTGCCGCCAATCTTTTCATCGAAGAGCATGTTCTTTGTGAAGCGCTGGATGCCATAGTTGGTGCCAATGCCCCATTCGCCGAGGTAGCGGGAACCAGCATCGGTATTGAGGGCAGAGGTCAGAAGCTCCTGATTCTTGCTGGCTTTTTCTTTGACCACCTTGCCGTTTTCGAACCACAGTTCAATATCATGGATTTCCTGCCCACTGAAGATGGCCGGATATCTAAAGCGGATCCATCCATTTACCGATTCTTCCACAGGGCCGGTGAAGATCTCGCCATCGGGGAAGTTCTCTTTTCCCGAGCACTCGATGAATTGACGTTCCTTGATAGAAAGGCTGATATCCACATTCGAACCTTTCAGCACGGCTTTGTCGTGACCTTTCAGCCAGCCGATCAGCTTTTGTTGTTTGGCACCCTCTCTTTTCCAGAAGGCGACCGGGTCATCTTCGTTGAGCATCCCCGCGCCATAAACGAACTCGGCATAATCCCGAAGAGACATATCGGCTTCCTGCGCCATGGCATAATTTGGATATACCGTGAGTGACCAACGCAATCTGCCTTCGGCGGCACGCTTGAGAAATTGCTGGTTGATGACAGCATTGGCCTTGCGTGAACGGGCGATTCGGTTTGGGTCAATCCCACTTAGGTCGCGTGTGTTGTAATCAGCCCACAGGTGGATATAAGCGTCAAAAGTCTCAATGATCAATTTTGTAACCGGTGAGACATAATCAAGCTGTTCATCAGATGCAAATTTGTAGAAGGCTTCCTGCGTTCCGGGGACTTCATTTGTGATGAAGGGATGCGCGCCGGCTCTGACGATCTCTTCATGCACGGCGAGCGTGAGTTCCTCTGCAATCGGGCTGGTCCGGATAAGCACCTGCTGCCCCTTTTGCACCTCAACGGAATAATGAACCAGCACTTTCGCCAGTTTGGAGATACGCGGGTCGGGCATGTAAACTCCTATGCAAATAAAGGTTCGTATTGTTTCCCTGATTCTATCATTTCTTCCTTCTCAGTCTCGCTCAAGCGGGTAAAGTTTTCGCAAGCTTTGAGCATGATCGGTAGCACACGCGTATCACCCGCGGTGCAAAGCCCGGTGACATCGTAGGAGAGCGCGAAGTTCACTGCCGGCTGAATTTCCTCGATGTTATCAAAAGGCTCATACCAGGTTGTCGCTGTATGCTCTCTGTTACCCCACGGGGCCTTTGTGATCGACTTGATGATCATCGTGCCAACATCTTTTGCTTTGCAAGTGGCAATCAATTCCTCGGCAGGCTCCCGGTATTGCGGATTTGCCATCTGGACGAAGTTCAACGGGAAAAGGACGGAATCAAAATCGAAGCGCCTCAACGCTTCGAGAAAGATTTGCGGAGTATTCACCCCGTGGCCTGTGATGCCGATAAATTGAGTTAATCCTTCACGACGCGCCTCCACAAACGCTTCCAGCGCGCCGCCTTTCATCGTAACAGCATCCAGTTCTTCCATGCTTGTTATAGCATGACATTGGTAGAGGTCGAACGTTTCAGTTTGCAGGCGCTTGAGCGATTCGCGTAATTCTTTCCATGCGGCCTCTTTTGTGCGCTCCATGGTTTTGCACCCGAGGAAGAATCGCCCGCGCTCGCGCGGCATCCACGGACCGATGCGAATTTCAGCCTGCCCGTAGGATGGCGCAACGTCAATGTGCTTGACGCCAGCCTCAATGACCAGCTCCATTACTTTATCGGCCTCCGCCTGTGAGATCTGCCCGAATGCCGCCGCGCCGAAAATAGCGACCGTGCTCATATGACCTGTTCTTCCAAAACGACGTGTTTCCATTTCTGCCTCCTATACTTGAAAAATAACCGTGAAGCTTTTAATCGTCTTCATCTTTCTGCTTGCCATAGACCCTGTTGACAGCTCTTTCGATCTCCTCCTGGGTGTGCCTCTCACAGGCCACCAGTGGGCGGCCCGCTCCCTTTACTTCCTTCCCGCCTGCGCTCATGACCTTACTGCCAATGTACTTTCCGTTTGAATCATGTACAACATAGAGTTGGTAAAGTTTTCCGCACACGATACACCCGTGCATTTCGCCTTTCGCTTTCGTATCAGCCATCTTTTGCCTCCGAAATCCATTTTACTCGGAAATACATGTCAAGGTACCAATCCGTATCCAGATTTAATTTCATGGCGAGTAGTGATTCGTCCACGCGCGATAAATCCAACTGCAAAGTTCAGTTGCGTACGATATCATCAGCGCCGCGCGCTTATCGCGGGTAAAGCTGTTTGCAGCGGCCGAACGCTAGCGCAGAGTACTGTTTATCTATGCTCTTACTTGCTAAAATTTTCTATTAATTGTTTCACATGGACCACGCCGTCGAATCCAGCGAGATCGCCTTTGGGCATCTGCGCCTTCTCGGCATCCGGGTCACCCAGCGAGGAGACGATCACATCACCCGCGCTCACATCTTCTTTTTCGGTATAGCTGTTTGTTGTGACAATGGTCTTAAGGTCTGCCGCCTTCGAGGCAGCCACGCCGTTTTTGGAATCTTCCACCACGAAGACTTCCTCGGGCTTCAATCCGAGTTTGGAAAGCGCAAGGTTGTAGATCTCAGGATCGGGCTTCTTTTTGCTCACCACATCGCCAGCCAGCACAAGATCGAATTTAATGTCTGAAAGGATTTTCCCGGTGATGGCCTTGGCGGCCTGCTCATTGGATGTGGTGCATACGGCAATCTTCAGGCCTGCATCCATCGCCTCTTTCATAAACCGGTGAATACCCGGCCGCAGGGGGAGTTTGCCTGTCTCGATCAATTCCACGAATAGCGCGGTCTTACGCTTGTGCATTTCCTTGACGAGGCTGTCGATCTCTTCCTCGGTCAAAGGCCTGGAAAACCCTTTGGTCTTCCAGTGATGCTTCATGCGCTCCTTGCCGCCGGCGATCTGGAGCAGTTCGTGGTAATAGTCCACGCTCCACTCGTCGGTGAAGCCGAATTCCTTGAACGTCATATTAAAGGACACGCGGTGACCATCGCGTTCGGTATCGATGATCACGCCATCCTGGTCGAAGAATACTGCTTTGATTTGTGACATATGCGGCTCCTCACAAGGACTTCTATTTCTTCATTCCAAAAAACTCGCGGACCAGGTCCACGAAGAGGCGGTTCTCTTCCTTCGTGCCGATGGTGACACGGAACCAGCCATCGCTTCCATACTTCTTGCTTTCGCCGCGCAGGATCACGCCTTTGGTCTCTGCAAAAGCCAGCACTTCCTTGCCCGTCTTGCCGGTGCCGCCGCAATCGAACAGGATATAGTTGGCTTTGGAGGGGAAGACGACGAAGCCGGGGATGTCGCTCAACGACTCGGTAATGAAATCCACCTCGCTGTTATTGAATTTAACACGCTCCGCCAGGCCCTCTTCATCTTCAAACGCCGCCAGCGCCGCCCACATCGGGATCGTGCCAACGTTCCAGGGAAGAAGCGAACCGGAAATCTGGTCAATGACTTGCTTTGCGCCAATTGCATATCCAAAGCGCATGCCCGCGAGACCGTACGCCTTCGAAAGTGTGCGGGTGATCAAAACGTTCTTATACTTCCTGGTCAGCGCAACTTGCGACATACCCAGTCCGGTATATTCCACGTAGGCCTCGTCGATGACGAAGGGAAGACCTGTTTCGGCGATGCGTACGAAATGCTCTGCGTCCATGAAGTTGCCGGTGGGGTTGTTCGGGTTGGCGACCACGACGATCTTGGTCTTGTCGGTGATGGCATTCAAAATGGCATCGGGATCATAGTGCATGGCTTTGTCTTTGTAGATCATCGGCACCGAGACCATCTTCGCGCCCAGCAATGTACCGCGCAACTGGTAGATGCCAAAGCAGGGAGTATGCTGGATAACTTCATCGCCCGGTGTGATGAACATGCGGAAGATGTTGTCATATACTTCGCTGGAGCCATTGCCGATCATCACATTCTGCGGCCCATCCAGCCCATTGATCGCGGCGATTTTGCTGCGCACGACCAGACCCTGGTCAGGATAGCGATTCGCCATCTTTGCATATTTGACCATGGACTCAAGCACCTTGTCTGAAGGGGGATTGGGATTCTCATTGGACATCATGCGATGTAACGAGGGATCTCTCCATGCCTTTTCGATGTGTTCCGAAATATACATCGGAATCCCCTTGACCCAGGGTGCATAGTACTCTTCAATGCTTTTCATTTATGTTAACTCCTCAGTTATTTTATGCCTCGGTGGTCGAGTAGTGGCGCCAAAGCGCCACATATCGAGACCACCCTGTTATTGAAGTGTTCTCTGGACTGTTGGTCTCGATACGGCGAGAAGTACATTCGCCCGACTCGACCAACGAATATGCCTAGGCCTTACCAGTGCTCTCGAGCATGTCCATCCAGTGCATCACGGCCTTGCGGGTTGCATCGCGGACGACGACATCAATTTTGCCGGGATCGTACTCATCACGATGAGCATTGATGTACTCGAATTTTGCGTCAATCAGTGTGTGCTTCAATTCAGTGGACACATTGAACTTCGCTCCACCTGCGGCGAGCAACTTCTTGATGTAATCCTCAGGCAGGCCGGTGCCGCCATGAACAACTACCGGGGTTTTGATCCCGTTGCCGTTCAGCATTTTATGGATGGTCGCCAGACGCTCGAAGTCAATTTTGGGGTTTTTCGTCTTATACACACCATGAGCGGTGCCGATGGCGGGAGCGAAGATATCCAGGCCGGTGCGCTCGACGAATTCCACCGATTGTTCGGGATTCGCCAGCTGCGCTTCATCCTCCGCGACCTTGATCTGGTCTTCCACACCGCCGACAGTTCCCAACTCGCCCTCGACGGAGATATTGCCGACCTTGTGGCAGTAATCCACCACTTCCCTGGTCTGGCGGATATTCTCTTCGTAGGACTGTTTGGACGCGTCGATCATGATGTTGGTGTAGCCTGCGTCTGCGCACTTTTTGCAGTAATCGATTTCGGTGCAGTGATCGAGGTGCAGGCAGACCGGTACCGGCGCGGACGACGCCAGCGTGCGATAGATCGCCACCATCATGTTTGTGCCGAGGAACTTGGATGGTTTGACCGAAGTCTGAACGATCACGGGGGATTTCTTCTCGATGGCCGCATCTATCACTGCTTCGAATTGAAGCAAGTCTGTGATGTTGAACGCGCCGACGGCATAACCATCTTTTGCCGCTTCCACCATGATCTCTTTTGCATTTACGATTGACATGTGAGCCTCCTGGAGGTAAATGATGCTATGTTTTTTCCTGTTGTTCTTTTTGATGACGGGCAGTCACCCGTTCTTCAATAAAGCCTTCCAGCCCGGCGAACCCTTTTGAGAAAGCCTCGACTGTGCTGACCGTTGCGGGGTGATCGTTGAACTGTTCAAGTGCCAGGCCGTTCGGGTCGTAAGCCTGGATGCAGTAGGGGATCTTCAATAGCCTGTCCATTACTTCCGCGGGTGCTTCCTCTTCGATCTCAGGCTGGAAGAGGAGACCGTCGCCCAGCTCGAAGAGAGGCTCCAGAACATAGGGCGGGCAAGTGTAAACGATATCTCCCCCGGCGAGTTTTTGAACATCCCAGAATCTCATTTTTCCCGCTACGAGAGGGCCGGCACGCATGGAACAGGCGAGCATCTTGCTGGCGTAGCCTGCCTCGGTGAGAATTCGATAGGCGCGGCGGAAAACTGCAATGCCAAACCAATGTTTATCCTGCCAGGATAATTTCATGTTTTGCCGCTCTGCCTGAACATCCAGAACTTCGTGTTCCGTCAGGCGCCCGATCATCATCGTAATGACGGCGCGCCATTTGCGCAGGTCAACCTCATTTTGTTCCGCGATCTTTATGCCCTGCATGGCGGCGTTTGCCGATGCCAGGATCTGAGGCAGGGTAAAGCAGACCGTAGTATTGGTACTAATGCCTTTGGAGGTTAATACCTTGACGACCTCGATACCCTGCATGCTGGCCGGGACCTTGATCATTACGTTCGGGCTGAGGGCGCTAAGTTCCTCCGCATCATGGACCATTTTGTCCGTCTCCGTAAAGAGGCGCGGATCCAACTGGCCGGAGATCCAGCCAAACCGGCCCTTGGAAGCCTCGAAAATCGGCAGG
>Ga0209521_10003550_pt1 | contig 12563 bp, 12 predicted proteins | sample Rifsed19ft4_FD_184016 | JGI IMG/M metagenome (GOLD analysis project Ga0209521, IMG submission 184016) | Soil microbial communities from Rifle, Colorado, USA - sediment 19ft 4 (version 2) | ecosystem: Environmental > Terrestrial > Deep subsurface > Rock core/Sediment | place: Rifle, Colorado... | reverse complement strand
CTCGGCTTGATGCCCGCCCGCGCGCGCGATCGAGCCGGTAAGGCCTTCGATATCCTTGCGTAAGGTTTGAAGATGCTTGGCGATCTCCACGATCTCCTCGCTCAGGGCATGGTGGGTCGGCATTTCGGCGTCTTTCGCGGCCATCTCATTCTCTCCTTAGCCCGCTTTCGTCCCAGGCATTGGCAGTCTAAAGGGTTGCCCGTCAAGGCGTCTTTGCGCGTTGACTGAGATCAAGCAAGCCCTAAGAAGGCTGGAACACGTTGAGGCGGATCAAGGCGCAAATCGGCGCGCTGTCGGAGAGTTCGCCGCCAATAGAGGAGGTCCGGAGCGATGAAGGCCGCCGATCTCATGACCACCAATGTCGTCACCATTGCCGAGGACGCAACCGCCCGGGACGCGGCGGAGCTGATGCTCGGCAATCGCATCAGCGCGCTTCCCGTTCTCGACCGCTCCGGCAAGCTTGTCGGTATCGTCAGCGAAGGCGATCTGATGCGGCGGTCCGAGCTCGGCACCGAACGGGAGCGGTCCTGGTGGCTCGAGCTACTGACTGCAAACCGCAACTTGGCTTCCGACTATGTCAAGGCCCATGGGCGCAAAGTCTCTGAGGTGATGACCCGCAAGCTGATCACGGCGACGCCGGACACGCCCATCAATGTGATCGCCCTCTTGCTGGAGAAGCATGGGATCAAGCGCGTGCCCATCCTCGATCATGGCAAGCTCGTCGGCATTGTCGCCCGCGCCAATCTGCTCCAGGCCCTCGCAGGACTTAAGGTCGAGACCCCGGTACGACAGGCGGGCAAGGATGCCGAGATCCGCGAGGAGATTCTCGCGCGGTTGAGCGGGGTGCCGTGGCGGCCTTGGCTTTTCAATGTCACCGTGCATGACGGCGTTGTCGATTTGTGGGGTATCGCCAATGCGGCCGAAGAGAAGAATGCGGCCGGCGTGGCGGCGGAGAACGCGCCGGGCGTGTTTTCCGTGAACAACCATATCATCGTGCGGCCCCATAATTGGGCCCAGGCCAAGCCGTTTTTCGCGGGAGACTCTGCCGGGACGTGAGCGCGTTCACTCTAGCGGTGAAGGCGGTTCCACAACAGGGCGAAGACGAGGCCGATGATATAGCCGATGCCGGCCGTGACGGCGATCAGGATCACTGCCCGCACGATCTCGAACGGCTCGATGACGTAGACCGGCTTGATAAAATGAATCCAGAAGAGAAAGTCGATCAGGGGCTGCGCTAGGCCGAGCGCCACCAGCAAAGACCAGGTGAGATGCCACGCGCCAAAGAGGGCGCCAACGGTGAGCCCGGCTTTGTTTGGATTGATGCTTGCCATGGACGTTGCCTCCTTCCAGGCCTCAATATCCGGCCTTTTAAAGCGGCCTTAATGAGCCCCGTTTCAGACGCGGGCCTTGATACGGCTCAACCGCTGGGTTACCGGACGGTAGAAATCCTCCTGACGGAGGCTCGTGTTCCGCAAGGGTTGGGGAGCGGCTAGAATTCGTCATGCGTAGCCCGGTTGCGACGCGCTCTGAAGAAGGTCGCGCAGAGCGCTTTTCTAGAGCCCTCCTCGATCCCACGACCTCGCGCACCCATTATTGGGCTGCGGCGGCGGCCGTTTGGGTCCTGCTCCTGCTAGCCTGGGGGCTGCACCCCTGGCTGGAGGACCGCGGCTCTTTCATCATCTTCGTCCCGGCCGTCTTGTTTGCGGCCGGGTTCGGTGGCCTCGGTCCAGGCCTTCTTGCTACGGCTCTCAGCGTCGCCTTGGGCATCTTGCTCGTTGGCGGGGGGAATCTGACCCAACCAGCGTTGCTTGAGGCGGTCATCTTCGCTGTCGTCGGCGGCGGCATCTCCTGGTTCGGCGAGCAGCTTCGCCGCGCGCGGGTTCGCGATCTCGATAAGGCACAGGACTTGTTGGCGCGAGAGGCGCACCTGCGCTCGATCTTCGATACCGTCCCCGACGCGACCGTGGTGATCTGCGAGAAGGGGACGATTCAATCCTTCAATGCCGCAGCCGAACGCCTGTTCGGCTATGAGGAGTCTGCCGTCATCGGTCACAACATCAGCATGCTGATGCCCTCGCCTTATCGCGAGGAGCATGACCGCTACATTTCCCGCTATCTCACTACCGGCGAGAAGCGGATTATCGGCATCGACCGGGTCGTCACCGGCCAGCGCAAGGACGGCTCGACCTTCCCCATGAAGCTCGAAGTCGGCGAGATGCGGTCAGGCGAACGCCGCTTCTTCACCGGGTTCATCCGCGACCTCACCGAGCGGCAGGAGACCGAGCATCAGCTTCATGAGCTGCAGACCGAGCTTGCCCGCCTGTCGCGGCTGACCGCCATGGGCGAGATGGCCTCGACCTTGGCGCATGAGATCAACCAGCCTCTGTCGGCGATCTCCAATTACCTGCAAGGGTGCAACCGGCTGCTCGAGCCGATAGAGCATCCCAATGCGCCCAAGATCCGCGACGCCCTCGCCGAGACCACCAAGCAGACGCTCCGCGCCGGCCATATCATCCGTCAACTTCGCGAATTCGTGGCGCGCGGGGAAACCGAGAAGCGCCCCGAGAACATCAGCAAGCTGGTCGAAGAAGCGAGTGCGCTTGCGCTCGTCGGGGCCAAGGACGAAGGGGTCAAGACCCTGTTCCGCTTCGCCAGCCACACCGACGCGGTGCTGGTGGAGAAGGTTCAGATCCAGCAGGTGCTGCTCAATCTCATGCGCAACGCCATCGAGGCCATGCACGGCTGCGATCGGAAGGAATTGCTGGTGACGACGTCGGCGCCGGACCAGGAGAAGGTGGTGGTCAGCGTGGGGGACACCGGCAGCGGCCTCGCTGAGGCGATAGCGGAGCGGTTATTTCAACCCTTCGTGACGACCAAGCCCGCGGGTATGGGGGTGGGCCTATCGATCTCTAAGCGCATCATCGAGGCGCATGGCGGAGAGATGTGGGCCGAACCCAACCCTGGCGGCGGAACGGTGTTCCGCTTCACCTTGCAATCGGCGACCGAGGCAAGCGCTTCCGATGCAGGATAACCGCATCGTTCATATCGTCGATGACGACGAGGCCGTACGGCAATCGCTCGCCTTCCTGTTGAGCTCGACGGGCCTTGCGGTGCGCCTCTACGATTCGGCGACGGCGTTTCTTGCCGGCCTCGCGAGCGTTAAGGGCGGCTGCCTGATCACCGACATGCGCATGCCCGACATGACCGGACTCGAGCTGCTCCACCAGCTGAGGGCTAAGGCTTGCGGCCTTCCCGCCATCGTCATCACCGGCCATGGCGACGTGGCTCTGGCGGTTGAGGCGATGAAGGCCGGCGCCGTCGATTTCATCGAGAAGCCGTTCGACCAAGAGGCGATCCTGACCGCCGTTAAAGCCGCCCTCGAACGCGGCGGGGAGGGCGGAGATACCGCGGCCATCGCGGCGAGGCTCGCCTCGTTATCGGAGCGTGAGCGGCAGGTGCTCGAGGGACTGATCGCCGGACACCCCAACAAAACCATCGCCTACGATCTCGGCATCAGCCCCCGCACGGTCGAGGTCTACCGCGCCAATCTGATGACCAAGATGGAGGCAAGAAGCCTGTCCGAGCTCATCAGGATGGCCATTCTCGCGAGGGTCACGCCGACCCGACGCACCTCCAAGTAAGTGGGCAACTCCCGAATTGCCGATTACGCCGATTGACTTAGCTCAATGCGGCTTGTCTCCGCCTTGGGTAGTTTGGCGAAATCCTGGAGAGGACCGAGACGAGCGAAATGCGCTTGAAGGAGTTCGATTTGGCCGAAGCCGCAACCATCCTCATCGCCGTAGGCGATGGAGTTCTGGCCGACTCCTTGCGCTTCTCGCTGGAGCTTGAGGGCTTCGAGGTGAAGCTTTGCGACGAGCACTCCCTGCTCGGCGCCATGGCTGCGAACGAAGCGCCCAGCTGTCTTGTCCTCGATCAGGACGTGTTCGCGCGGATGGTTGACGGCAAGGGCGATCGCCGATTTGCCACATTTGGCATCCCTGTCGTCCTGATGGTGGGACACAAGACTGAACGCGTGGTCGCCTCTGCCGAGAAAGCCGGCGTAACCAGTGTGGTCGAAAAGCCGCTGCTCGGAGGGGTGCTGTTCGACGCGATCCGGACGGTTTTAAGAAAAATGCCGTCGGGTGGTCCTGCGCATCGGCCCTCTTGAGGGGATCGTCTGCCTTTCCCGGGCTCTTGCCGGCGCAACTCCGTATTTTCCCTTAAGGAGCCGACACGAATATCCGCGTCGCGGAGCGCGGCGTACTGATTTGCGTCAGACAAGCCCACTCTCCGGGAGGATCCCCTGATGCTGACGCAGAGCGCCGCTACCCAAACGCCTCATCTTCAATCCCCCTTCGTGTTTCCTGCGAGCCGCAAGCCTGCGCCGTCAGATGCCCTGACCCCTGCCGGCGTCCCCATGAGCTTCGGGCGGAACGCCGAGATTTACGCCGAGGGCGAGACCTCGGGCTATGTCTACAAGGTGGTCTCGGGCGTGGTCCGCGTCTCCAAGCTCCTGCCCGACGGGCGCCGCCAGATCAGCGCCTTCCATCTGCCGGGCGAGATGTTCGGCTTCGAGGCCGAGGACGTCCATCACGCATCGGCCGAAGCCGTTGTGCCCACCAAGGTCATCGCCTTCAAGTGGAATGGCGTGCTGAGCGCGGGCAAGCAGTCGGCGAGTTTCGTGCGCGAGCTTCTGAACCTGACCGTGCTTGGGCTTAGGCATACCCAGGACCTCCTCCTCCTGCTCGGCCGCAAGAGTGCGCTCGAGCGCTTGACCGCGTTTCTCTTGGAGATGGATGCCCGCACGGGCTCGAAAGGCGTGCTCGACCTTGCCATGCCGCGCCACGACATCGCCGACTATCTCGGGCTCACGCTTGAGACCGTGTCCCGCATGTTCGCCGAGCTCAAGGAAATGGGCATGGTCAGGCTCGAATCGGCCAGGCGCGTGCACCTGCTCGACGCGGCCGCGCTCAAGGCCATGGGCGCCTGATTTCCCTTCCTCTGCCCGGCGCGACCCGAGCGTCTCGACACATATAACAAGCGGCTCGATACATATAGTATTGAGAGCGGCTATAAAGGGCGGCCATATGTCCCGCGAGAAACGAGGTTTTCCCCATGGATTTGCGCACCGCTCTCACGCTTGGCGTGGCTTTGCTCCTCGGGGGAGGGTTGGCGTTTGCCGGACCTGTGACGAACCGACCGGATCCCTTCCACGGTAAGAAGCTGGCGCAGCAGCTCTGCTCGAACTGTCATTTGGTCGACAATCAGCAGCAACAAGCCAATGCGGACGTTCCGAGCTTCAATGAGATCGCCAACAGAGAGGGACAGACCGCGGGTGCCATCATGGCGCATATCATGCTGCCCAAACACCCGATGCCGACCATTCCGCTTACCCAGAGCGAGCTTGCCGACCTTGCCGTCTACATTCTCAGTATGCGTAAGTCGGGATAGGATCCCAGCCGGGCATTGGTTGTGAGCCGAGCCTGATTCACTGAATGTATGTGTTGCGGAGGCCAGGAAGCTAAACCCATGAAGCACGCACGGATTTGGTACGTCATCGCCGACGGCGGCAGGGCGCGTTTCGTCGAGCGCGACGAAGCGGGCGCCTACAGGACGGTGTTGAGCTTCGTCGCGGCGGAGATGCATAAGCGCTCCCGCGACCTCGGGCTGGATCGCCCGGCGCGAGTGAAGGAGAGCGCAAACTCGGCGCGTCACGCCGTCGAGCCGCGTCGCGATCTGCATGAAGCCGCCAAGGAGGATTTCATCGCGCTCGTGGCCGAGGCGATCGAGGCCGAGCATGGCCGCCATCAATTCGACAGTCTGGTGGTGGTTGCCCCGCCTGGGGTGCTGACCGAGCTCAAGAAGAAGCTCAGCAAGCCGATTGCCGAGTTGGTGGTCAGCGATCTGCAAAAGGACCTGACCAAGGTGCCCGACCACGATCTGACCGAGCACCTCGCGCCTCCGCGCTAGACCGTCATTAGCCGGTCAGTTCAGGCACGTGGTCTTGATCTCCTTCGAGTCCGGAGGAAGCGAGATCATCAGCAAATCGCGCCCGAGCATGGTATCGCCGTTTCCGCGCGCCGCCTTCACATCCCGCAAGAACATGTGCCGCATCAGCGCGTTCGGCAGCGGCGGCACGATATGCGTCAGCACGAGGAGCTTGACATTCGCCTCGTCGGCGATCCCCGCCGCCTCGACCGGCGAGGTGTGATAGTCGATCGTATCCCGCGTGATCTTCGCCTGGCGGGTATGCCCGGCCTGATCCAGTGACGCCGCGAGCATCTCGACCAGCTGCGGGTTGAGCGCCTCATGCACCAGCACATCGGCGTCCTTGGTGAAGCGCACCATGTTCTGCACCTTCTTGGTGTCGCCGCTCACCACCGCGGTGCGGCCCTTATAAGTGATGCGGTAGCCGTAAGCCGGCTCGGCCGGGTCGTGGCTGACGAGGAAGGCCTCGATCTTGAGCCCGTCCCTGTCGAAAATGGTGACGGCCTCCTCCGCGCCCGGCTTCGGAATGTCGTGCCCGATCATGCGCGCGCCCTCGGGCGGCATGTACTCGGGGTCGTGATGCACGATGCGGAAGGCTGCATCGGCATTATAGGCTTGCGCGAAGCCCTTCACCACGTCGGTTGTCCCCGATGTGCCGAAAATATCGCCTTCCGCGTCTTGCGGCAGCGTGTAGGCGTCGGGCGCCGGCGGTCCGTATATGTCGATGGGAGTCTTGCGCCCGCCGATCCAGCTCTGCTGCGCGACCTCGCCGAGGTCGCCCAAATGGTCGGAATGGAGATGGGTGAGCAGCACGGTATCGATCTGGGCCGGCGGCACGTTCGCCTGAGCGAGCTTCGCCCAGGCCCCTGGCCCCGCATCGATGATCACCACATGGCCGCCGGCGATGATCGCGGTGCAAGCTTCCGCCCGCTTAGGATCGGGGATGGGCGATCCCGTCCCGCACAGGAGGATGTGCAGCGCATCGTCCTTGAAGACCGCCGCGCTGTCGGCCTTGGCGATCTGGTTGACCATGGCGCGCCGAATAAGGGCGTCCTGCACCGAGGGCACGAACCAGACGACGGCAATGGCGACAGCAACGGCCGCGAGCAGCACGCAAACGGCGACGATCAGGCGTCTCATGACGGTTCCTTCCCTTTGCTCCCGGCCGCTTGCATACACCGATCAAACCGGCAAAAGGCGTTTTCCGGTGTTCGGACCGATCAAGCCGGACCCTGGCGCCATAACCGGCGCCGTCACTCCAGCGGCTGGACCATGACGACCCTGAAGGTCCGCACAACGTCGTCATGCTCCTTGATGGAGACATATTCTCCCCGCTTGAAGGTGTGATCGCCGAAGCGGTAGCCCGACTCGTCGTCGTCGGGATCGCCGAGAAGATCGTAATGAAAGGCCCAGGAGCCTCCTGGCTTGCGGATCAGATGCCCGACCTCGTCCGGCTTGCCACTCCAGAAGCGGCGCACGCGGCAGCGGTCACGGTTGGCTTTCCACTCCGGTTCATCGATGCGGCGATCTGCGCCGAGCGGGGCGACGAACTCGTAGCCGCGGTCGGCGCTTCCCTCCGGAAAGTCTTGGTCGCGGGCCAACTCCAGGCGAATCTTCATTAAGCTCATCGAGTCCTCCGGATCGTCCTAAGGGCACACCCTGATAATTTCGTGACAACGTTGCGCAGAACCGGTCGACCAAAGCCTTGAGAAAAGTCAAGTCTTCGCCATTAGCTCAAACAGCGTCACCGAATCGTCAAGGTTCACGGCTCTGGCAATCAATGCTTGAAAAAGGCGGCTAGGACATGACGGCTGCATCGCCTGCCCGTAGCACCCAAGAACGGCGCACGTTGCGCGACAAGCTGAAAGCCGCGCTGCTCACCCCGATCCGCGCCATGCGGCTCCGATATCTGCCGCTGCTCATGATCTATTACGCCTATGGCGCGCTCGGCCTGGTCGCCATTGCCGAAGCCTTCTGGATCAAGCAGGCCTTGACCTTCACGCCGGCGGAGCTTGCCGCGATCGCCGTGTGGCTGACCTTGCCCTGGACCATCAAGATGGTGTTCGGGCAGCTTGCCGATTCGGTGCCGATCATGGGCTCGCAGCGCCGGGCTTATGTGTTCATCGGCGCGAGCCTGGTCGCCTCGGGGTTGGTCATTCTCGCCGGCGCGGCCGGTGGCTGGATCACCCTTGCGAGCAAGAACGCACTCTATGTGACGGCGCAGCTCATGATCGTGGTCGGCGTGGTGCTCCAGGACGTCATTGCCGATGCCATGACCACGGAGGTGGTTGAGCGCGTTCGGCCCGATGGCAGCCCGCGGCCGAAAGCGGAGGTCGAGCGCGAGCTTGGCCTCGTGCAAGTGCTGGGACGCCTCGCGCTCTGGTCGGGCATCTTGTCGGTCGCCGGCCTGTCGGGCTGGCTCGCGCAAATCTACAGCTACGAAACGGTATTCCTGTTCGGGCTCGCGGTGCCTGCCGTCTCGCTCACCGGCGCCATGCTGGTCCGCCTCGACAGCACGGCGCCGAAGCCCATCGACTGGCGCATCCTCGGCGGCGGGCTCGCCTTCGGCGCCGTGGTTCTGGCCATCGGCCTTGGCGGGCTGCCTTTCGGTCAGGAGCTCATCTTTGTCATCTCGCTTGCCGTCATCGCGCTGATGCTCGCCCGCATCGGCGAGGACCTCGACGAGGTGCATCGCAAGCGCATCTTCTACGCGGCGCTGGTGATTTTCCTCTATCGGGCGAGCCCCGGGGTGGGGGAGGGCTATCGCTGGTTCACCATCGACGTGCTCGGCTTTGACGAGGGTTTCTACGGCACCTTGGCCCAGATCGGCGCCGGTCTCAGCCTCGCCGGCGCGTGGCTCTTCTCCGATGTCATCACCCGTCAGCCGATCGCCAAGGTGCTTCTATGGTTGACCGTCATCGGCACCGTCCTGTCCCTGCCGACCATTGCGCTCGCGCTGCGCTGGGACCAATGGACCATGGAGATGTTCGGCTTCGGGGCGCGGACCATCGCCTTCGTCGATACCACCGTGACGTCGCCGTTCGCCGAACTCAGCATGATCCCGGCGCTGACCCTGGTTGCCGTCAATGCCCCCGCCGGACGGCGCGCCACCTGGTTTGCGCTGATGGCCTCGCTCATGAATGTGGCGCTCGTGGCGGGGCAGCTTCAGACCAAATATCTGAACGTTCTATTTGAGGTCGGCCGCGGCGCTTACGCCAATCTTGCGGCGCTGACCATCGCCGCGGTCATGATTGGCTTCATCGTGCCGGTCGCAGGCATCCTTGCCTTCGGCAAGCGCGCCACCTGACAGAAATCGGTGCCCGTGGGGCGCCTGCCTTGGGGCGTCGCCATTAATCCTTAAGCCATCACGGCTAAGTCACTTGACCGGGAGGGAGGACGGCAGATAATCCTGAACGAGCCATGAGCATCGTGCGAGCCATTGTGGTGGCCTTGACGGCCCTTTCCCTGACCATTCTGCCGGTCGCGGGGGCCGAAACGCGCGGTTTTTCGGCTGACACGTCCTTTAACGCCGCGCAGCCCGAATGCTGCCCGCAAGGGCAGCATTGCGAAAAGCAGGCGAAAGGCGAGTGTGGAAAGTCTGCCGCCTGCGCGCTCAAATGCTCGAGTTTCTCCGCGGCTACCGTGGCGCCATCAGGCCTGATGCGGGCGCTACTGCCCCTGCAAAGGTCGGCACTCGTGGCCGACAGCGTCAGATCGCCATCAGTTAACCCTCCTCTACCTCCTCCACGCGTCTGAACCCCTCACTGAAGCTGTGCCGCCTGGCGTGAGCGCCTGCTCGCGCCGTCGCGGCACGCGCCGATCCTCTGCCGGCTCACGGCAGAGACCCGTCAACGAGGATTCGGAGACGCGCCATGAAGCGTCTGAACAGTTTTATCATTCTGGTCGTAGGTTTGGCCGCCGGGGCTGCGGGGACGTATTGGTACGCCTATCCGCCTCAGCCGATCTCCACTCCCGCCGCAGCAGAGCAGTCCGCCCCGGCGAAGGACGAGCGGAAGATTCTCTATTACCGCAACCCCATGGGGCATCCTGACACCTCGCCCGTGCCGAAGAAGGACCCCATGGGCATGGACTACATTGCGGTCTACGAGGACGAGGCCGACGATCCAAACACCGTCAAGGTGGGCCTCGACAAGGTCCAGCGCAGCGGCGTCAAGACCGAGAAGGTCGAGGCCCGCCCCATCGTGCGCAACGTTCGCGCGGTCGGGATGGTGGATCATGACGAGACCCTCCTCACCATCGTCGCCATGCGCTCGGATGGCTACATCGAGGATCTCTTCGTCGACAAGATCGGCCAGCACGTGAAACAGGGCGAGCCGCTGTTCAGGGTCTACAGCCCGCAAATCCAGCAGGCTCAGACCGATCTGATCATCGCCATGCGCGCGGAAGGCCGCAAGGGGGCTGACGCGGATAGGGCGCTGGAAGGTGCCATGCAGCGCTTGCGCAATCTCGGTGTCCCCCAGAGCCGCATCGACGAAGTCCGCAAGACGCAGACCAACCCGCGAACGCTCGACTGGCTTTCGCCGGCAACCGGCGACGTCATCGAGAAGAAGATCATCAACGGCCAGCGCGTCATGGCCGGAGACGAGATCTACCGCATTGCTGACCATTCGCATGTGTGGGTTATCGCCGATGTCGCGGAGTCCGACATCGCTTCGATCAAGCTCGGCATGCCGGCGACGGTGACCCTTCGCGCTCTGCCGACCGAGCCGATCGAAGGCAAGGTCACCTTCATCTATCCGGTGCTCAATCCGGAAACCCGTACTGTCGCCGTCCGCATCGAACTGCCGAATCCCGAAGGGCTGATGAAGCCCGCGATGTATGCCGACGTCGTCTTCCACATCGGTGAGGCAGGGACTGTGGCGGCGGTGCCCAACAGCGCCGTCATCGACAGCGGCACGCGCCAGGTCGTGCTCGTCGCCAAGGGCGACGGCCGCTTCGAACCCCGCGCCGTGAAGCTCGGTCGCCGCGGCGAGGGCTATGTCGAGGTGCTTGAGGGCGTGAGCGCGGGCGAGGAAGTCGTGACCTCGGCAACCTTCCTCATCGACGCCGAAAGTAATCTCAAGGCTGCGTTGCAGACCTTCAGCCAGGGAGGACAGCAATGATTGCAGCCGTCATCCGCTGGTCGGCCCGCAATGTCTTCCTGGTCGGGATTGCGACCATCTTTGTCACGCTGGCCGGAATCTACGCCGTTTCGCGCGTTCCGCTCGATGCGATTCCCGACCTCTCCGACGTGCAGGTCATCGTCTACACCGAGTATCCGGGGCAGGCGCCGCAGGTGGTGGAGGATCAGGTTACCTATCCACTGACGACGGCGATGCTGAGCGTGCCGAAGTCGCGCGTAGTGCGGGGCTTCTCCTTTTTCGGCGTCTCGTTCGTCTATGTGATCTTTGAGGATGGCACTGACCTCTATTGGGCGCGCTCGCGCGTGCTCGAATATCTAAACTCGGCTGCGCGCCGGTTACCTCCCGGGGTAACGCCGAGCCTCGGACCCGACGCTACGGGAGTCGGCTGGGTCTACCAATACGTGGTCCGTGGTTCGCAGAAGAGCCTGGCAGAGCTGCGCAGCCTCCAGGACTGGTCGATACGCTTTGGGCTCGCCAAGTCGGAGGGCGTGGCCGAGATCGCAAGCGTCGGCGGCTTCGTCAAGCAGTACAGCGTGGTCATCGACCCGCGGCGGCTACAGGCTCTCAACATCCCCATCGCCAGAATTCGCGATGTCATCCGCGACAGCAACATGGATGTGGGCGGCCGCACCGTTGAGATTTCGGAGACCGAGTTCGCCGTGCGTGGGCGCGGTTATATCAAGGGCCTCTCCGACCTCGAGCAGATTGTGGTCAAGAACGACGGTGGCGTGCCCGTGCTGCTGAAGGACGTCGCCCGCGTGGAGCTAACGCCGGACGAGCGCCGCGGCATCACCGAGATGGACGGGGAGGGCGAGGTCGTCTCCGGCATCGCGCTCCAGCGCTTCGGTGAGAACGCGCTAACCGTCATACAGAACGTCAAGGACCGGCTCGCCGAGATCGCGCCGAGTCTGCCGCAGGGGGTGAGCGTCGAGTCCGTCTACGACCGCTCCGACCTCATCTACCGCGCCATCGATACGCTGAAGCGGACGCTGATCGAAGAGAGCGTGATCGTGGCCCTCGTCTGCATGCTCTTTCTGCTTCATGCGCGGAGCGCCCTTGTCGCCATCATCACGCTGCCTCTCGGCGTGCTGATGGCCTATATCTGCATGTGGCTGTTGGGGCTCAGCTCCAACATCATGAGCCTCGGCGGCATCGCCATCGCCATCGGCGCCATGGTGGACGCCGCCATCGTCATGATCGAGAATGCCCACAAGCGGCTCGAACGCGCGCCCCCCGGCAAGCCGCGCAGTGAGGTGCTGATCGAGGCCGCCGTCGAGGTCGGCCCGGCGCTCTTCTTCAGCCTCCTCATCATCACCGTCTCCTTCCTGCCGATCTTCGCCCTTGAGGCGCAAGAAGGCCGGCTGTTCAAGCCGCTCGCCTACACCAAGACCTTTGCCATGGCGGCCGCGGCATTCCTGTCGGTCACGCTGG
>Ga0209521_10003549_pt1 | contig 12566 bp, 6 predicted proteins | sample Rifsed19ft4_FD_184016 | JGI IMG/M metagenome (GOLD analysis project Ga0209521, IMG submission 184016) | Soil microbial communities from Rifle, Colorado, USA - sediment 19ft 4 (version 2) | ecosystem: Environmental > Terrestrial > Deep subsurface > Rock core/Sediment | place: Rifle, Colorado... | reverse complement strand
CCAGCCAATGGCTTCCATGGTCAGGTTATCGATGCCAGCTTCGTTCAGCAGCCGGGAGCCCTTGGCAGCATCGCGGTCGCCGGCCAGGCTGCGCACGTTGAGGGCATAAGCGCTCAAGGTCCAGCGCGTTCCCTGACTGTACCATTGCGGATAATGTGATTCGATATCGCGCAGGTAATTCAAGGCGCTATTCAGCATTTCGGCCGGCACCGTGAAGCCTTTTTGACTGGCCATGGTCAAGGCATGCGCCACATGGACGGTGTTGAACGGGCTGGAGCTAAAGCCGCGCCGCCAGTAGGGGAAGCCGCCGTCGGAGTTTTGCAGCCCCTGCAAGGATTGGATATCCCGGGTGACGGCGGACTCCAACTCGGCTGGTGCGGGCAGACCGTCCGCTTCAAAGGCCGTCAGCACATCGCGCAGGGCTGCCACCGCCAATATGCGCGAAGCCAGATGCTCTGCGCCTTCGAACGGGTATGAGGTCAGGTAGAGCACCGCATCGGTTAGCGCCTGCAGCGCGGTGGACGAGGTATTGATCTCCAGACCGCCGTACTGCGGGAAAACGCCGGTTGGATACAGCACCGGTTGAGCTAATACACCCTCATCGATCACTCCGTAGGTGGCAAAGGCTTCGGTGGTGGCAGGCGTGTACACGGGCAATTCGACTACCGCGGCATCGGCAAAGGTTCCGGAAATGGCCGCGATCTGGATGCGGGCGGTGCCTGCCATTTGAGTGCTGGCCGGAAAACGCACTTCAATGCGGTCATTGGCCGGGACAGTCACGCGCAGACCAGGGTTTTCCAATTCAAGATTGGTGGCGCGCGCCACCACTTCCACTTGCAAGTCCGTATCGGTCTGGTTTTGCAGCACCACTGGCAACTCGAATTGGTCGCCAAAGTTCAGGAAGCGCGGCGCGGACGGCCTCACCATCAGCGGCAGGCGGGCGGTGACGTTGGACTCTCCCACGCCAAAGCGCCGACCGCTGTCATCCACGGCTACCACCATGATGCGGTAACGGGTGAGGTTATCGGGCACGCGAATAAACACGCGCGCTTCGCCATTATCACCTGTGCGGACGGTCGGGGCAAATACAGCCAACGGATTGAAGTCGCTGCGCACCGTGATTTCTGGCTGCTGAGCCTGTTCGTCCGATTTGGCCATGTCGGCTGCCGGCGCCATGGCGGCTAATTCCTGCATGGCGTTTTCGGTCGGCATGGGTGAGCCGCCGGTAGCCAGGCCATCCCGCGTGTTCAGCAGGTTGAGCGGATTGGCCAGGATGATACTGCTGCGGCCATAAATGCTGCCAACGCCGGACGGTCGATCACTGTAGAAGATGCTGATCGGGTCCGTCATCTGGTAGTTCGTCAATGCCAGGATGGCCTCATCCACTACCACCACAGCCAGTTCGGCGTCCGCTACCGGAGCGCCATCGGCATCCGCCAGAGTAACCCGCAACGTGGTCTCGCCGCCCGGTTCCATCTGTGCGGCATCCGGCTTGACGTCCAGCGACAGGCTGCGCTGCAGCGGCGGGATTTTCAGATTTAACTGTGCCGTGGCAAAGGCTGGACGCGGCGGCACCCCTTGCAGCGGCTCGCCGGCGTCATCCGTCCGCGGCGCTGAACCGACCAGGTCCACCTGGATGTTCAGGTTGGGGATGTGCTCGGCTAAAATCGGGATTTTCAGGGTGGTCGATCCGTTTTCGATCACAAAACGCGAGGTGTACAGGAACCCGCTGCGGCTGACGGTCAACAGACCTTCTGCCGGGCTAAAGGGCGATTGCACCAAAATTTCAGCTGTTTCGCCGGGTTGGTAGGTCTCTTTGTCCGGCACCAGGGTGACTTCTTCCTGTTCCACCTGGCGCGCCGGTGGGCGCTGACCGCCGCTGACCCAGCGGGTGAAGCGGGTTTGATTCTTACGTCCCAGTTCGTCGGTGACCACCGCGGTTATGCGGTAGCTGCCGCCAATGGCGGTATCAAAGCTGCAAGTGCCGGGTTCGAGCGCCGAGGTTTGGCGGCACACCTGCGGGTCGACTTCCACTTCACCCCAGGCGCCGTCCACCAATTTCCATTCCAGCCGCGCCGCGGTGATCTCTACTACTCGCTGCGCCACCGGGTTGCCATCCAAATCGGTGACGATGTATTCCACCTTGAGCGGGGTGCCTTTTTCCACAAAGTAGCGATCGCTGCGCAGACCAATGTACAGGTCAGCCGGGTGCACCAGCAGCGTGGTTTCGCTGGCCCAGGCCTGTCGGTTGACGTCCATCACTGTGGCTTGGGCCGTCACGCTCATAGGCCGCGGATTGATGTCCGGCTCGCCCTCGGGGCTGAAATCCAGCCGCAAGAAATGGGTGCCGGTTGCATCGGTTTGGCCGGTGAAGGTCTCAACTTTAGTTTCACCATCCGGGAAGGGGAAATCCATGCGGTAAAAATCCCAAAACCAGGGGCGCCATTCGCCAAAGACAAAATCCGGCCAGTTGGGGGGAGCATATTGACCAGGCGTAGTGCGCACTTCCCAGGTTACATCAGCGTTCGGCAGCGCGCCGCCGGCATAATAGCTGGCATTTACAGCCACCAGCGCCTCGCCGCCGGCAAAATACGGCCCGCTGCTCTCGTTGCGCGCTTTGACCTCGAATTCCGGCCGGCGGAACTCTTGAATTTGGAAAGCATGCCCGTAGGAAGCGCCGTCCAGCCCACTCAGGCTGCCCTGAGCGTTCAAATTCAAATAAGCCTGGCCAAGGTTGACCGGCTGTGGAATGGTCAGGGCAAAGTCGAAGCCGCCCAGGGCATTCACGTCCGCCTGACCGCTGCCAATGCTATTGCCCTGCGCATCCGTCAGCGTGTAGGTCACCTGCGAGACTCCGCTGCCTACCATACTGACATCGCCAGTCTGGCGGCTGCCGATCTGGCGCAGCCAGCCTTTAATATGCACTTCTTCGCCCGGGCGGTACATTTTGCGATCGTCAAAGACGTACCAGCGCAATGAATCGCGGGGGGATTCGGAAACCCAGCCAGAATCACTCCAGGGATACGGCGATTGCGGCAGCAGCGCGCTATCTGCACCAAGCGTTGCCGTCAGAGACATAGCCCCGGACGGGATGGCAAAGTGCACCGTGCCGTCGGCACCGGTTGTGACCGGACTGCCGCTGGGATTGGGCTGTATGCTGACGCCTTCCAAAGGCGTGCCGTCGCGAAGGTCATTGGCCCACACCACCATGTCGGAATAATCGGTGTAAGCGTCCACCCCAATGCGGGTGACCTGCACCCAGGTGTGAATGGTCTGGGAATAGCGCTGCCATTTGTCGTTTTCGTTCTCGAACATACCCGCGGGCGGCTGCACCACCACAATAAAGTGGCCAAAACCATCCTTCAGGTACGGCGCCAGCTCAATGTTGACCTCCGACAGCGTGTCATCCGGCAGATTGAGCGTCATCAACTGGTCGAATACTTTCTCGCCGGGCAATCGCAGGTTCAGGTCAGTGCGCTGCCAATCGCGCATGTAGGCGGTAAAGGCCGCCCAATCGCCGGGCTGAACCGAATAAACGCTCACGTCAATTTTGGCGTAATTGATGGCATAAACTGAGAAAACCGGCGCTTTGACGGCCGGGTCAAGCGTGACAAACATCTGGTCGGTGGCGAACAGGCGCGGTTCCGCCTTACCGACCTTGAAGACCAGGTCGATATCCTTGCCAAGCGTTTGACCGAACAAATCCTTCAATCCGCCCGCCAGGGTCACCGTATAGGTGGTTTGCCCGCGGGTCTCGCCGCTGATATTGATGGTATCGCCGTAAATATTAACCACCATGCCAGGTATCTCCGGCGTCACGCGCAGCATTTGCTGAGTGAAGGTTCCGCTATCCAATGGATTGTTGAAGCGGATGTAAAACGGCGCCAGCGGCGTGCACTGGTTGTCTACCCAGTAGCAGCCGTGCTCCAATACCTTGAGCGGCGCGTATGTGGAAAAACTGAAGGATTGCGCCCCAGTGGTGACCAGCGGACCTTCGGCTGAGGGTGTTCCCGGCCCAATGGTGACCGAAATGGTAGTGTCGGCTGGGAAGGGTTCCACAGCGCGGAAGGCCAGCCAACGGCTTTCCTGTGTAGCTTCCACGTACGGCTTGAGCGCCTCGTCGGCCGCGATCTCTTCAGCTGTAGCCAGGCGCAATTCCCTCTGTTGGTTGCCCGCGTACAGTTGAATGGTGGCGAGCACCGCGGCCGGGTCGATACGCTGATCGAAGCCGATAAAAATGAGGGGTTCCAACGGCTGCGGCACATCTTGCGGGAACATGCTGATGGCTTTGGCAGGCGGCGTGCTGAAAGACCAGCTTACCGTTTCTGCCAGTGTCCCTCCCGTGACAGATTTCGTCCCGGCCGGGATGGTGACGGTGTAGGCTGTGGCTTTGGGCAGCCGGTCAATCAGGTCTGAGGCATATTCAAAAGTGAGTGTTTTGGTGCCCAGCCAGCGCCAGGTGCCTGGCAGCGGCGGATCGATTTGAACCGGCACCGCCTGAGCAGACAGATCAGCCAGGGTACCCAGCGGCACCATGGCCTGATTGAAGGTGACCGAGATGAATGGCGCTAAGGGGATTTCCCCCTCCGGCGCAAAACGCAGCACCTGCAGCGGTTCAACAGATGCCACTTCTGGTGTGGGCACGGCGTCGAAGAAGGGGAACTGCTCTTTAATGGTGATGCCCGGCCGAGGCGGTGGCAGCAGTTCCACTGGGAATTTGAATTCAGTCTGGTCGGAGAGAGAAGCCGGCAGCACGGGCAAGCGTTCAAAAATCCTCGCGATTTCCTCATCTGTCAGCGGCTCACCTTCAACCACCGGCAGCGGTACGGGCGTCGCCTGCTGCGCCTGCCCGGCACTCAAGCCAATTTTCAGGTCGTAATCCTTGCCGGAGGCAGAATCGCCGGCTGGTCCATTTTCCGAGTTAATAACATACGGCATGGGCGTGGACTCTCCTTTGCCAGGCAGTCTGGGGGCGGCGGCCCGGGTGATGACAAAAATACCTGCGGCTAGAACGACGATTAACGCCAATAGGCGTTTAAAGCTGAACAACGGCGTACGGTCAGCGGTCATGGGCGAGTCCCTCCGCGGTATAGACGCTGCAGCGGGGTGAGGGGTTCCTTAGTATCAGGAAGTGTTTGTACATCAAGTTAATTATAAGCAAAAGGTTGCACTATATTTCACAATTAGGTATATACTGATATGGACATGATGAAAATGTGTATCAATACCGAAAAATGTTGTGAATGCGGATCTTGCGCCCACTTCTGCAAGCAGCACGGAATCGATTTTGACTATAGTGCCCGCGAATACAAAATCGACCAGGAACGCTGCATCGATTGCAGAACCTGCAAAGACTACTGCCCGATCGATGGTGCGCTGTTCGAAGTTAATGTAGTACACCCATTGGCAGTTTTTTAGGGAAGAATGGGTTCGGTTATGATCCTTTCTCCGGGGGAGAAGGGATGGATATTTGTATTTCTGCGGGTAATTACCTCAATCTACACGGCATATCAAATGGGAGGGTGATTCCCACCATAGGGTTATTGGATTCTGACCCATAGCAGGATTTGATACCCTGACGGTGTGCGGCCGATGGCAATAAGGGGGCTGAACAGGAATGGGTATTGACAATTATCAATCATTCTCTATAATAAAATACATAGTTCATTCACTAAACGAAGTAAACCCCCTATGACCCCCATCTTACGCGGCAACCGAGACCTGATCCGAAGTATTAACCGCTCCATCTTGCTGAATGCTGTTAAAACACAGGGTGAAATTTCGCGGGCTGCCCTGGCTCATATGACCGGTCTCAGCCCGGCCACCGTAACAGCCATCACAGGCCGGCTCATTCAAGAAGGCTTAGTTTTCGAAAAGGCCACAGGGGATTCCACCGGCGGCCGCCCGCCGATCATGCTGGCGCTCAATCCGCGCGGCGGATTTGTTATCGGGATCAAGCTCATGGAGGGACATGCGGTCGGTGCGTTAACCGACCTGAATGCGAATATCCTGGCGAAAGATTCGATCGCCCTGGCGGATAAGCAAATCGAGACCAGCGTGGAAATACTTAATACCTTGACGAACCGACTGGTTCAAAAGGCTGGCATCAAGAAAAAGCAATTATTAGGCGTTGGAATCGGTCTGGCAGGCGTAGTCGACTTTACGCACGGGTTGGTGCGGCAGAACCCATATTTTAGCTGGCGAAATATTCAGTTGGGTGATCTGCTGGAGACTCGCCTGCGGGTACCTGTTTTTATTGATAATGACGTCAATACGCTTACCCTGAGTGAAAAATGGATAGATCGCGGGCGCACGGAGGATAATTTTATTGTTATCACCGTAGGACGCGGTATTGGCATGGGGATTGTAATTAATGGGCAGATTTATCGCGGCAAAGCCGGTGGGGCAGGCGAGTTGGGTCACATTGTGGTGGATGCCAACGGGCCGCTGTGTGATTGTGGGCGGCACGGCTGCCTTGAAAGCCTGATCAGCGACCGCGCCCTGATTGCGCAAGCCCGTCAAATCATCAGCCCGGAAATCAGCGGATTGGATGAGCTGATTGAGTTCGCAAACACCGGGCAGGCAGATGCTGTAGCCATCCTGGCGAGTGCGGGCAGGCTGCTGGGGACCCAAATTGCCAACCTGGTGAACGTATTCGATCCAAAATTGATCATTATCAGCGGCGAAGGCACGCGTATGGGCGAAGTGTTCTTCGCAGCTGTTCGCAACGCCATCCGAGACTGCGTTATGACTGGCCTGGCAGAAGATACTGAAATCCGGGTAAATTCCTGGGGTGATGACATCTGGGCTTTAGGCGCCGCCAGCCTGGTGATTGCTGAAATATTCAAGTCACCCATTCAGAAGGAGGAACGAAAAGAACCGATTGGTAGGTAATTTTTTTAACGTAAGTTTGTTTATTCAACGCACAAAGTATTACGTTCCTGCACATCGCAGGAATCCCCACCCAATCCAAACAATCCAGAGGAGTGAATGATGAAAGCGCGACGTACTTATTTAATGCTGTCTCTGCTCATCGTGATGAGCCTGTTACTGGGTGCTTGCGCCCAGGCAACTCCGGCTATCGCCCCGGCTGCAGACGAACCTGCCCCGCAAGCTCAACCCGAAGCCACGGCTGCGCCTGCGGCGGAGCAAACTACGATCAAGGTCATGTCCTTTTTCGCTTATGACAATCCGGAAGTTGAAGAAGCGGTTGTGAAAGCTTTTGAAGATAAGAATCCGGATATTAAAGTGGAGTTCGAGTCTGTCCCGATGAGCGATATTTTCCTCAAATACAAGACCCTAATCGCGGGCGATGTTGCTCCTGATGTGATGGCGATGAATTTCGATAACGCTTATGTCTTTGGTGCCATGGGCGCGCTTGAGCCATTGGATGAGTGGATCGGCAAGGGTGGTTACGACACAAGCACTGTCTTCCAGAGCACCCTCGACATGTTCAAGGTAGAAGGCGTTCAGTACTCTTTGCCTGCCACTTTCTCGGATGTGGTTTTGTTCTTCAACAAAGATCTGTTTGATGCCGCCGACCTTGAATATCCGCAGCGGGATTGGACCCAAGAGGACCTGGTAGCTGCCGCGCAGGCTTTGACTTCTGACACCGATGGCGATGGAAAAATTGATCAATGGGGTTACACGTTCCCCTGGTGGCCGGTGGTTCTCGAGATGTACGATGCTTCCATTTGGAGCGAAGATGGTACCACCTGCACTTTGAATTCCCCGGAAGGTGTTAAAGCCATCCAAAGTATTGTGGATGCCCGTTACGAGGGCAAATTCTCCCCGACCGCTGATCAGTTAGCCGAGCAAGGTGACTGGGATATGTTCATTGCCGGAAAACTGGCCATGTTCCCCACTGGGCCATGGGCAGTTCAACCATTCAATGACAAGATCACCGGTTTCACATATGATATCGCTCATATGCCGGCTGGCGACAAACAGGCGACGCATGTTTACGCAAATGCGTATGCCATGGCGGCTGCATCCAAAAATAAAGAAGCTGCCTGGAAATTTCTAGCCTTTGCTACCGGTCCTGAAGGAACCAAGATCCGCCAGGATGGAAAGTATGAAATTTCGCCGGTAAAAGAAATAGCAGAGAAGTATTACCTGGCAGCACTGGCTGGCGCAAATCCGGAAAGTGCGATTGTGTTCATGGAAGTTCAAGACTACGCGGTAGCCCAGCCAGTTCATGCAAATTGGCAGCAAATCCATGATTCTATATATCCGGAATTGGATCTGGCACTAACACAGGCGAAACCTGTACAACAGGCATTGGACGACGCTTGCGTGGCTGTCAACGCAGCACTAAACCAATAACAATCCGAAGGTTTTTAAAAGGGATGAGAATTACAATAATTCTCATCCCTTTGCCTTAGAGGTAATTCATGGCAGTAGAAACTTTTCCACAGACAAAAAAGAAGATTTCCTTTGCCAAAAGGCAGCGTATCCAGGAAGCGCTTTGGGGCTACCTTTTAATCACACCGAACTTTTTAATCATTTTAGTTTTTACATTTATTCCCGTGTTTTTTGCCCTTTATATGAGCATGACCGATTGGAATATTTTAAGCGATCCGAACTTTATTGGTTTGGAAAATTACGAAAAAATAATTTCTGACCCGCTAGCCAGGCAAACATTCATAAATACACTATATTTTACGGCGGTAAGCGTTCCCATCAATGTGTTCCTAACTTTACTGCTCGCAGTTTTACTTAATCAGAAAATCAAGGGAATCACCTTTTTTCGAACGGCGTATTACTTACCCGTTATTTCAGCTTCGGTGGCTGTAAGTTTGATGTTCATGTGGATTTTGGCAAATAACGGGTTGATGAATCAGATTCTGGGTGGGTTGGGAATCGAGCCCATTCGTTGGTTGACTGACCCGAAAATTGCCTTAAATTCTGTCATCGGTGTAACGATCTGGAAAGGTCTGGGCTTGAACATGATTATATTTCTGGCTGCTTTACAGGATATTCCTAAGGAGCTCCTGGAGGCAGCAGCTATCGATGGCGCCAATTCAGTACAAAAATTTTTCAGGATCACAATCCCGTTGTTGTCACCTGTGATATTTTTCGTCACCATTACCGGAGTAATTGGATCTTTTCAAGCTTTTGATTTGGTATACAACATGACGGAAGGTGGCCCCGGCCACTCCACCACACTCATTGGCTTCTACATTTGGCGCCAGGCTTTCGATTATTTACACATGGGTTATGGGGCTGCTCTGGCATTTATTGTTTTTGCGGCAATTCTGGCCTTGACGATCCTTCAATGGTTTCTACGCAAATACTGGGTTTACTCTGGGGAATAATCATGGATAACCGGAACAATTCCACCACTCCTGATTCTGTGTTGGCGAAAAGCGTCCAGGTGATCGCAGTCACCATACTGTTGTTTGGCGCGATCACGATGATTATTCCTTTCCTTTGGAGTGTAATCACCTCGCTCAAGAGCGCAGAGAATATCTTTTCTCACTCCGCATTCTGGATCCAATTTCCACCAGATTTTTCGGCATATAAGCAAATTTGGAACCGAATCCCGTTGTTATTGTATGCCGGGAATACCTTAAAAGTGGCGTTGATCGTTTCGTTTGGTCAATTAATGACGTCTTCCCTGGCAGGTTATGCTTTTGCAAGGTTGAGATTTCCAGGAAGAAATCAATTGTTCTTCATCTACATTGCGACCATGATGATACCGGGAATGGTCTTATTGATCCCCAATTTCATTGTCATGACCAAATTGGACGCCATTAATACCCATTGGGCACTGATTCTTTCTGCGATCGGCAGTGCCTTTGGAACATTCTTGATGCGGCAATTCTTCCTCTCATTTCCGCCAGAGTTGGAGGATGCTGCCAAGCTGGATGGCTGCAATCCAATCATGTTCTACTGGCACATTTTATTGCCGAATTCCAAACCGATTTTGACCACGTTGGGTTTGATGGCTTTCCAGGGAATCTGGAATGATTTTCAATGGCCGTTGATCGTGTTGAATGATGAATCCAAGAGAACATTGCAACTCGGCCTTTCTTACCTGATGAGTGAATACTACACGGATTGGACACTCCTTATGGCTGGCGCTATTATCACTTTGCTGCCCATCATTGTGCTCTTCTTTGCCGTGCAAAAATATTTTGTGCAAAGTTTTAAATTTACCGGCCTCAAAGGATGAATGATCTGTGATCAACCTATATCGTCAAAGTATTCAAATTATTAAAGATGGACAATCAGACACTGGGGCGTTTATAGCCAGTCCAATGTTTCCCACCTACCAGTACTGCTGGCTGCGCGACGGCAGTTTCATCGCACATGCCATGGATAAGGCTGGTGAATTTGCCAGTTCAGAATCTTTTTTTAGGTGGGTGGGACGTGTAATTCAAAAATACAGGGCTAAGTTGGAAGCCATTCGAAGAAAACTCGAAACGGGTCAACCTATCGGCAAGGATGACGTTTTACATACCCGCTACACGCTGGATGGTGACGAAGTCACAGCGGATAACACCTGGGGAAATTTCCAGATTGATGGTTATGGCACCTGGTTATGGGCATTGTCCGAGCATGTGCGTCTGAGCGGCAATACTGATTTACTAAGAGAATTGTCTGTGCCAATCCAGATCACTTTACGGTACCTGGAATTGGTCTGGCAGCTTCCCAACTACGATTGCTGGGAAGAACATCCTGAATACCTTCATCCATACTCGCTTGCGACTGCTTTTTCTGGTTTTAATTCGATCGCAACTTTGATTGGAGCTGGAAAAATGGACGCCGGTCCTGTGCCGGTGGAAAAAATTGCCGGGCAGATAAAAGAATTTATCCTGAATTATGGCGTACATGATGGTCATGTCGTTAAACATATTTGGCCGTCGGCAGCACCTCAATCTCCCCAACCCATTGTTGAGAGTGGAGTGGATTCCAGCCTGATCGGTCTGGCGGTTCCGTACCAGGTTTTACAACCTGAGCACCTATTAATGGAAGCGACGATAAAGGTCATCGAAGCTGGTTTGCATCGACCGGAGGGTGGAGTATATCGTTACAAAGCGGATGTCTACTACGGCGGCGGCGAATGGCTGCTGTTAACCGCCTGGTTAGGTTGGTATTACGCACAATCCGGACAACTGGAGCAGGCTGAATCGTTGCTCGGCTGGATCAATTCACAGGCGGATTTGGATGGACAGCTCGCCGAACAAGTATCGGATCACACCCTGTCGCCGGAACATTTAGGACCCTGGTTGAAGAAGTGGGGTCCGGTTGCTAATCCGTTGCTATGGTCACATGCTATGTATATCATTCTGGTTAACGCAATTGAGGAGCGCCGCGCACAATGACAAAACCGGACGAATCATCAGGTATCACGATATTGCATCAGCCCTACGGCGAGCAGCATCCCTATATACCTCTGGCGACTGAAAGATCGCCGCGAGATCCTTCCGCCGGCGACCTGGTAACTCTGGGCGTTGAAACCGGTCACAACCCTTCTGCTGATTCAGTGTGGTGCATCTGGCAAATCGAGGGCGAACCCGGGGAAAACAGAACTGAAGCAGTCAAAATTGCGAGCAGCGACTCCGCGGATCAGTGGCAGGTGCATTTGCCTGCATTTAATAGTAATGAAATTGTCCACTACTATTTTTTCGCGAGTAGTGCAGCACAGCAAGTTAAAACCGACAAATTTTCTTTCTCCGTGTTAACCTGGGTAAATGTTAATGCTATCGTTGCAGTGGAAGAAACCGGGCAACGGCTGGCTGTCAGGTTAGGTACTAACCAGGCCAACATTTATGTTAATCTCGAAGTCGAGCCTGATTCCAGCGGCACAATTAGCCTTTATCTATCTGCAGATACCGAATCCGGCTCCTTGCCTTCCAGCCTGGAAGTGAAAGAGTCATATTCCATGGAAAATGGAGACGTGCTTTTTTCCATATCCGGCAATCCGCTTTTATTGGAATTCATTCGCAGATCCGACGGGCTAAAGCTGAGGTCTTCCGATCTTATCAAAGTGTTGGTTCGCGGTGACGGAACTATTTTGCAATACCAGCTTGGATTCGAGAGTCCTGCTGATGAAGCCTTCTACGGTTTTGGTGAGCGATTCAATGCGCTTGATCAGCGCGGAAACCAACTGGACAATTATGTTTATGGTCAGTACACCAGTCAGGGCAAGCGCTCTTACATCCCGATCCCGTTTTTTATCTCTTCGCGGGGGTATGGCTTTTGGCTAAAGACGGATAGCCAGGCGGGGTTCGATCTGGCTGCTGCTCAGGACGACAGTTGGAGCGTAACCGGTCTTGGAGAAGACCAATCTGCGAGTTTGGAACTAAAATTTCTTTTGCAACAAAACCCCAAAGCAATTATCCGAGCTTTTACAGACATCACTGGAAAGCCTAAACTTCCACCATCCTGGGTATTTGGTCCATGGATGAGCAGCAATGACTGGAACAGCCAGGCAGAGATCATTCGCCAGGTGAGCCTTACGCACCAGTATCAGATTCCAGCCAGTGTGCTGGTGATCGAAGCCTGGAGCGATGAAATCAACTTTTATATCTGGAATGACGCCCAATATCAGCAAAAGC
>Ga0209521_10003546_pt1 | contig 12570 bp, 10 predicted proteins | sample Rifsed19ft4_FD_184016 | JGI IMG/M metagenome (GOLD analysis project Ga0209521, IMG submission 184016) | Soil microbial communities from Rifle, Colorado, USA - sediment 19ft 4 (version 2) | ecosystem: Environmental > Terrestrial > Deep subsurface > Rock core/Sediment | place: Rifle, Colorado... | reverse complement strand
CCGCGGCCCCCGCTGGACCTTCCCCAACACCTGCACGTCGAGCAGGCGACTACACCACCCCGTGGATGAAGTACCAGGCGAAGATCCCGCTCACCGCATACATGAGCGGGTGGACCTCCCTCCACTTCCCGCGCAGGATCGCGATCACCGTGTAGGACAGGAACCCGGCCCCCACGCCGTTGGTGATGCTGTAGGTGAACGGCATCATCACGATCGTCAGGAGCGCGGGGATCCCGAGCCCCGGCTCGGACCACGAGATGTCCTTCGCGAGCGTCATCATGAAGTAGCCGACCAGCACGAGCGCCGGCGCCGTGGCCTCGGGCGGGATCACACCTGCGATAGGCGAGAAGAACATCGCCGCCAGGAACAGCGCGCCGACGACCACGGCCGTCAGGCCCGTCCGCCCACCGTCCGAGATGCCCGAGGCGCTTTCGATGTATGTGGTGTTGGACGAGGATGAGGTCACCCCGCCGGCCACCGCCGCGAGCGAGTCGACCAGCAGGACCCGCTTGATGCCGGGCAGGCGCCCCTGGTCGTCGAGCATCTTGGCCTCGCCGCCCAGCCCGATCGCCGTGCCCATCGTGTCGAAGAAGTCCGACAGCATCACCGAGAGCACCAGCGCGGCCGCCGTGGCGACGCCCAGCACGGAGACGAAGTTGAACGAGAAGTCCCCGATCAGGCTGAAGTCCGGCGTGTCGACCACCTTGCTCGGTATCTGCGCGATCCCGTTGCCCCAGATCACCGCGTCGTTGATCTCGTTGACGATGATCGCCATCAGGGTCGAGGCGAAGATCCCGATCAGCAGCGCGCCCTTGACCTTGCGAGCCACGAGCGCGGCGCTGAGCGTCAACCCCACGACGAAGACGGCGATCGTCCACCTCGTGAGCTCGGGCGCCAGCGACAGCGGTGTGGCCCCCTGGTTCGTCACCACTCCGGCGTTGATGAGCCCGATCAGCGTGATGAACATCCCGATGCCGATGCCGATCGCGCGCTTCAGGTCCATCGGGATCGCGTTCATCACGGCCTCGCGCAGGCCGGTCAGGACCAGGACCGTGATGATCGCGCCCTCGGTCACGATCACTCCCATGGCCTCGGGGAACGTCAGCCCGTTGGCCCCAACGAGCGTGAACGCCACGAACGCGTTCAGCCCGAGTCCCGCCGCGAGCGCGAACGGGTAGTTCGCGACCAGGCCCATGGCGATCGTCATGACCCCGGCCGCGAGCGCCGTCACGGTCAGGACCGCCGGGAACGGCAGACCCTCGCCGCCGAGCCCGAGGATCGTCGGGTTGACGAACAGGATGTAGGCCATCGTCAGCCAGGTCGTCACCCCGGCGACGATCTCGGTGCGCACCGTGGACCCGCGCTCGGAGATCCTGAAGAAGCGATCCAGCCCCGTCACGGGCTGCCCATCGACGCGAACTACCGGGTCGGTCTGGGTATCTGCCATCGGCCTCCCCCTCCCGGACCGGCTCTGCACCGGTCACGCGCTCTCGGGGAAGGCGGCCGAAGCATATCCCCGCCGAACCAGCGAACGCCCGGTATCCTGAGGGGCCGCCGCCCCACGGCACCCACGACATGGCGAAAACACCGTCCGATGAGCGCGCCACCAAGGCCGAGCGCAAGGAGCATGCGCGGCTCGAGCGCGAGCAGCTCCAGCGGAAGATGTCTGCCTCGCGGCGGAACCGCCGGATCGTCGTGGGTATCGCGCTCGTGGCCGTGATAGGCGTCATCGCCTTCCTCCTGACCCGGCCCGAGCCCGTGCGGGCCGATCCGGAGGAGCTGCTGCGGGGCGCCGGTCAGGCCGCCGCCCAGGCCGGGTGCGGCGAACCCTCCGACGTCGGCCCCTACCAGCCGGAGGAGCAGGACCAGGAGCACGTCTCCTCCGAGGCGATGCCGCCGCTGGCGAGCTACCCCTCGACGCCGCCCGCGTCGGGGCCGCACGGCGAGATCCCGCTGCCCTCGGGCGTCTACGACACCGCGCCGCCGATGGATAGGCTGATCCACTCGCTCGAGCACGGCGCCGCGGTGGTCTGGTACGCGCCCGACGCAACCGGCGCGGAGCTCGAGGAGCTGAAGACGTTCTTCGGGGCCGACGACGTCGGCTCACGGGTGATCGTGGCGCCCTACGGATACCCCGACCAGGGTGAGGCCGGTTCACTGCCGACGGGCATCGCGATGTCGCTCGTCGCCTGGCACACGGTTCAGGGGTGCGCGCAGGTCGACCTCGCCGCGGCCTTCGGCTTCACGTCGAGCTACGCGGCCCCGCCGTTCGGCGAACGCGAGTACCTGGGCAGCGCGCCCGAGGCGGGCGCGGTCTTCTAGGGTCGGCACGGAGGGACGATGGCCAAGAAGCGTCGCAAGCCCCGCGCACGGACGCCGCAGGCGTTGCCCGCCTCCGCCGGCGCAGGCTCCCGGCCCGCCGCCGAGGGCCGCGAGGCCGGCACGACGGAGGCCCCCACCCACCAGCGGGCCGAGCGCAAGGAACAGGCGCGGGCGGCGCGCGATAACGCGCGTCGTCGCATCGAACGCCAGCGCCGCGTCCGACGAGGGGTCACGATCGTCGGGGTGGCCGCCGTCGTCGGGGTCGCGGCGTTCCTCGTGTTCCGTACCGATGCCGCCGGTTCGATCCCGGAGGAGACCCTCGCGCTCGCCCGCGCGGCCGGCTGCACCGACGTGCAGGCCCCGGTCGGCTCGGCGCCCGGCGGTCAGCATCTCGGCTCCGGGGAGCCGGCGAACTACACGCAGCGGCCCGCGAGCTCGGGCGTCCACGACCCCGCCCCCCTGCCCGCCGAGCAGGCCGTGTTCACCCAGCCGATCCGCGAGGAGAACGCCGTGCACAACCTCGAGCACGGCTACATCCTGCTGTACTACCGGGCCGAGGGCCCGGAGGCGCTCCCCCAGGACGTCCTCTCGAGCCTGGGCGGCATCGCCGAGAGCCAGGACAAGGTGTTCGTCGCGCCCTACGCGGAGCTCAACGAGGGCACGTCGCTCGCCATGGTCGCGTGGAACAAGGTGTGGGAGTGCCCCCCGACGGTCGAGGCGGCCGATGCAGCCACTTTCGCGAACGCGTTCATCGCGGCGTACAAGGGCACCTCTAACGCCCCGGAAGGGAACGTGCCCTAGCCGGCTCCGTGCCCCGACGAGCCTAGCCCACCGAGCAGCTCGAGCCGTCGGCCCGGCAGGTGATCACGCCGTGCTCGAAACGGGCGCGCAGGTTCCCGTTGTCCAGCGTGCGTACGCCGGTGGTGGGGAAACCGAGCGAGCCGCCGGGACCGCCCTCGTCCTCGTACCGGACGAGCACCGGCCCGTGGAGCTCGTAGGCTCCCGTCGGGTCCGAGTGGTAGATCGTCCCGTCCTCGAAGACCTGCCGCAGGCCGCCGGCGACCGAGATCTGCCGGGAGGTCGGCAGGCCCGGCGAGCACCCGAGCGCGTCGTACCTTTCGCGTATCGCCCCGGTGACGAGCTTGTTGGTGTTGATCCAGACGCGGTCGTCGCGTAGGCCGAGCGCCGACCTGAGCGCGCCGCCGGTCACCTGCGCCTGGCCGCCCTCGCCCTGGACCGTGACGGACACGATCCGGCCCGAGACGCCGCGCAGCACGTCGGTGAACCTCGTCACCGTGCCGATGCCCAGGTCGAGCCCATGCGTGACCTCGGAGGCGGTCGTGACGACCTCCCAGATCGCGCTCGGGTTGGCCGAGGTGTAGTCGCCCGGGTCGCAGACCCCTCGCAGGTAGTCGATCGGCGTACCGCCCCACACGTTCTCGTTGTTCTCGGTGTACCCGCCCGAGGAGGACATGTAGAAGGCCTGGATCGACTCGCCGCCGTCCTTCACGACCTCGTCCTCGGTCTGGTCGACGGCCGAGACCCAGCGGTCGCCGTCCAGGCCGCCCTCCTTGTCCCAGCCGGCGTAGACCTGGTCGTAGGAGCTCGCGTACAGGGCGCAGTCGCACACGGAGCGGTGCTGGGACTTCGCGGCCTTGGTGAACGCGTACGTGCGGGCCGCGATCGCCTGGGCCTTGAGCGCGGACATCGGCCACGAGCTCGGCACCTCGCCCAGGCCGTACAGGTAGCCCTGAGGCTGCACGACCAGGATCAGGCGCTCGACGCAATCGTTCGCCCCGCAGTCGTACAGGCCGAACTCGATCCAGCCCCGGTTGTACGTGTGCCCCGCCTCGGGGACCCGCACGCGCGCGCCCGAGGTCTCGAACACCGCGGATATCGGCGAGCTCGGGCCGCCCACGCGGTCCACGACGTCGCCGTTAGCGTCGATGATCCGGTAGTCCGTTCCGGTGGCCGCGACCCTCCAGGTCTCTCCGTCGGGGATCGTGGCCACGACCTCCCCGGTCTTGGGATCGCCCAGACGGATCTCGACGGGTCCGGCTTCGGCCTCCAGCCGCACCGAACCCCGGCCCTGCACGAGGCCGATCCGCAGGGTCTTGGGCGGCGCGCCGTCGGTCCCGACCTTCGTCCCGGTGTAGTAGTGCCTGAGGATCTTCGAGGCGCCCCAGCCGTCCTGCGCGAGGCCGTACGCGCCCCACTGCGACATCCCGAGCCCGTGGCCGAACCCGGCGCCGAACCAGTGGAACTCGTCGTTCGGGCCTCGAGGGACGGCGCTCTCGGGCCCGGCGGCCGCGACCGCGGTCGCGGGGAGCGCGCCGAACGTGAGGGCGAACAGGAAGGCCGGGATCAGGGCTCTACGCATCATCGAGTCGGGCGTTCTCGAGAGGGCCCGCACCGTACCACATCGACCCAGGGAGGCCGCAGGTTGACGCTCGGCCGGGCCTCAGGGCCCCTCGATCCGCTCCCCGACGCCCACCCGTACCCCATCCAAGACGACGTCCGGCCCGACGTAGGCGTCCTGGCCGAGCACGGAGTCGATGAGACGCGCCCACGAGTCGACGAACGCGCCCGGGCCGACGATCGAGCGGCGCACGGTGGCGTTCTGCCCCACGCTCGCGCCCTCGTGCAGCACCGACTCCTCGATCTCGGCACCCTCGCCCACGTACACGCCCGGTCCCAGGACCACATGCCGGCCTACCGTGGCGCCCCGCCGGACGGAACCGCCGAGGATGAAGAACGGCGCCGGGTACTCGCGATGGCCCCTCACCTTGGCGTCCAGCAGATCGAAGTGAGCCTGGAGGTAGTGCTCGGGCGTGCCGAGGTCCATCCAGTACGCGTCACTGAGGAACCCGTAGAGCGAGCGACCCTGCTCTATCAGGGCGGGGAAGATCTCGCGCTCGATCGAGACGTTGCGTCCCGGCTCCCACCCTGCGAGGGCCGAGGGCTCGAGCACGTACGTGCCCGCGTTGATGTCGCCGGGGATGAGCTCGGCGGGCTTCTCGCGGAAACCGAGCACGCGGCCGTCCGTCTGGGTAGGGACCAGGCCGAACGGGCGGGCGTCCTCGACGTGGTGCAGCGCGATCGTCGCCGTCGCACCTCGGTCGCGGTGCAGTGCGAGCATCGCGGTGAGGTCGAGGTCGGTCAGGATGTCGCCGTTCAGCGCCAGGAACGGCTGATCCGTGTGGAGCGAGCCGAGCGCGTTCACGATCGCACCGCCGGTACCGAGCGGCTCGGTCTCGGTGATCCAGGTGATGATCGGGTCGCCGTGACGTTCCTGGATGAACGCGTGGAACGTCGACTCGAGGTAGCCGCTCGAGAGCACGACCTCGTGGACTCCGTGGCTCGCCAGGTGGTCGAGGACGTGGTCCAGGCTCGGCCGGTCCATCAGCGGGACGAGCGGCTTCGGCCACGTCTCGGTGATCGGGCGCAGGCGGGTGCCCTCACCCCCGACGAGAACGACCGCCTTGATCGAGGACTCCGCCATCTAGGTGTGCGGTGTCCTCGAGACCAGGAAGATGCCGAGCCCGATCAAGGCCACCCCGACCCAGCGCAACCCGGGCACCGGATCGTCCAGCACGAGATGGTCGAACAGCAGGATCAGCACGTACGTCAGGGCGGCGAACGGGTAGGCGAACGACAGCGACGCCTGCGAGAGCACGAGCAGCCACACCACCGCCGAGATCCCGAACACCGCGAGCCCTATCCACACGTACGGCTCGGCTACCGCGGCGCGCAGGCCGGAGCCGTTCAACCCGAACGATGCGGGCGCGAGCTCCTCGTTCACGTTGTTCATCCCGGCCTTCAGCGCGAGCTGCGCCACAGCGGCCAGGCCGACGGACAGCAGGATCGTGGCGATGAGCATCTTCGGTGGTCCTTTCCTCGTCTGCGTTGCGGCGGAGGGCTCGGCGGAGCTCACAGGTCCTCGACCTCCACCTCGACCGGCACCTCGACGCGCTCCTGCACCCTCGGGTACTCGTGCACCTCGAACAGGTAGCGCTGCGTCTGGACGTGGTAGAGCTGGCCCGTAGAACCGTTGGACAGGCCGATCGTCACCCAGTACTTGCCGGCCGCGTACGGGAAGGCCGGGATCTTGAAACGGACGCGCTTCTTCTCGAAGCGGCCTAGCTCGATCCCGTCACGGCTCGTGCGGGCTTCCAGAACCGGGTGGTTGGTAGCCCCATCGAGCACCGCGAAGTCCACGTCGAGGTCGTCCACGGGCTCGTTCATGCGCACGTCGACGACGATCGTGACCGGATCGCCGAGCAGGACCGGCCCCTCGCCCTTGCCGTTCGCGCGGATCAGTTGGACCTCGGCGATCTCGGCTTCGCGCGTGCCCTGCTCGGGCACGAAGCCGGGGTCGGTGACGCCCAGGAGCACGTAGCGCATCTCGCGCACGACGTCGTCGGGGTGGCCGAGCGCGTGCAGGTCACCGTGGTGGAGCATCGCGGCGCGGTCGCAGATCTCGCGCACGACGTCGAGGGCGTGCGTCACGAGCACGATCGTGCGGCCCTCGCGCTGGAACTCGCGGACCCTCGCGATGCACTTGGCCTGGAACGCCTCGTCGCCGACGGCGAGCACCTCGTCGACAAGAAGCACCTCGGGGTCGACGTGCACGGCGACCGCGAACCCCAGCCGCACGAGCATGCCGCTCGAGTAGAACTTCACCTGGTTGTCCATGAAGTCTTCGATCTCGGCGAACGCGACGATGTCCTCGTACGCCCGGTCGGTGTCTTTTCGGGACAGGCCCAGGAACGAGGCGTTCAGGTAGACGTTCTCGCGGCCGGTGAGCTCGGGGTGGAAGCCGGCGCCGAGCTCGAGCAGCGCGGCGAGGCGTCCTCGCTGTCTGATGGTGCCGGAGGTAGGCCGCAGGATCCCGGCGATGCACTTCAGCAGCGTGGTCTTGCCCGACCCGTTGTGGCCGATCAGGCCGAACGTGGAGCCCTCGGCGACGTCGAAGGCGATGTCCTGCAGGGCCCAGAAGTCGTCCGCGCGGGTGTGGGCGGTGAGGACGCGCTGCTTGACGGACGTTGGCTTCTCGCGGAAGACCCGGAAGCGCTTCGACAGGCCGTGGATCTGGATCGCTGGAGGGCTCACAGCTCCTCCGCGAAGTCGCCCGAGCGCGCGAAGTAGTACGCCCACGTGAACCGCAGCACGATCAGGGAGACCACCAGCGTGATCGCGAGGATCCCGGCGACCCAGGCAGAGCTCTCGGCGTAAAGGACCGAGGTGGTGGAGCCCTCGGGTATCACGACGCCGTAGAGCGCGCGATGGAACCCGGCCGCGACGTCGGCCAGCGGGTTCAGCAGGTAGAGCGCGAAGCGGTCGATCCCCAGGAACGTGCCGGTGCCGCCCTGCGCCAGCTGCTGCACCTGGTACTCGGCGTAGACGATCGGGGTCGCCCAGAACCAGACGACGAGCCCGATGTTCAGGAGATGTCCGACGTCGCGGTACCGGACGTTGACCGCCGCCAGCCACAGCGACAGCGCCACGGCGAGGGAGACGAGCGTCACGAAGGCGAGTGGCCACAGGGCGAGCTCGGGCCAGTGGAAGCCGTAGCCGGAGACCGCGATGAACGCGAACAGCACGACAGACTGGAGCACGAAGTCCACGAGCGCCACACCCACGGCGGAGAGCGGAAGGATCTCGCGTGGGAACGCGACCTTCTTCACGAGGTTCGAGTTGTCGAGCACGGAGGAGGTACCGCTCGTTAGCGAGGTGCTGAACAGGTTCCAGGCGAGGAGCCCCGAGAGCAGGTAGACGGGGAAGTTCGGGACGCCGGCGCCCAGGACCTTGCCGACGAACGTGAACACCGCGAGGTACACGAGCGGGTTCAGGATCGACCACACGGCGCCGAGCACCGACGCCGCGTACTTCACCTTCAGCTCCTTGCGGATCAGGTTCGCGAGGATCTCGCGGTGCGCGTAGAGGTCGAGGGATCGCTCGCGCACACGGAAGTGCGGCGACTCGGAGGTGCGCTCAACGGTCTGGGAGGTGGCGGTCATCGCAGGTCAGCGGGGGTTGCTCCGCTCGCGGCCGAGTCTAGCAACGCCTCCTGGCGGTCCTGTGGAGATGGCATGGAATCGAACGCCGCGCGTGCTCAGGCGACGAGAGCGAAGCGGTCGATCGAGACGAAGCTCCCCTTCGCGGCTCGCCTCGCCTCGCCCAGGGCGACGATCCGCAGCGTGTGAGGTCCATCCGCGAGCCCGGAAACGGAGCGAGCGATCCCGAACGTCGGGGTCTCGGCGTAGTTGTCGACCGTGCGCACGAGTGCACCGTCCACGTATATGGCGGCCCGTCCCTGCCGGCGGTCGCGGACCGTGTACCAGGCGACGCCGGTCCCGCGGAAGGTGAACGTCGCGCTCGCGCCCTCGACATCGCTCCTGCGCAGACTCCCTCCCGAGGCCCGCGAGGCATCTACGGATCCCCAGGCGATCAGCGCCTCGGGATCGGCGACCACCTCGCCGCCGAAGCCGAAGGCATCGATCACCACCTGCGTGTCCGTCGCGCTCCTGGACCCGCTCCCGAGCACCCGGATGACGATCGTGTGGGGACCTCGAGCGAGTCCTTCGAACCCGCGCGCGACCCGGAAGGCGGGTCGGGATGCGAACTGGTCGAAGCTGCCGAGCCGTACCCCGTCGATCGACACCGCCGCCTTGCCCTGCGAAGGACCCGTGACCGTGTACCAGGTCACGGACCTGCCGGTGAACCCGAACGAGGCTGAGGCGCCGGTCACGTGCTCGACCGCATACGCGCGACCGAACGCCCGCCGATCGACGACCGTCCCCCACCCGTACGAGACGGCCGGGCTGTCCTGCTCGACCTCGCTCGGGGTCCCGAAGGCCACCGTGCTCGCGGGCGCCGGGTTGCCGCTCCTGTCGACAACCAGGACGGACGCCCCGAGCGGGTTCACGTCCGCCTCGTAGGACTCCCCGAGGACGAGCGGTGCCACCGGCTGCGCGGAGACGCTCCGGACGTTCCCGGTGGAGCAGTCGACCTCCCCGCCCTTGCGCGACAGGCAGGTGAGAGCGGCGTCGAGCGCCGTACCCGTGCCCGCCACCCGCACGAGGACGTTGCCGGGCGTGACCTGATGCACCACCTCGTCGAACGCGACCGTCAGCGGCTCGGCTACCCCGCTCGGCGGTGTGAGCGTCACCACGGGAGGGGTGACGTCCGGGCTCGGGATCGTGACGGGGTCGAACGAGTCGCCGCCGCCGAACCAGTCCACGTCGACGCATCCCTGGATGCCGGGGATCGCGCCGCAGTTGCCGTACTGCCAGAACGTCCACCCGTTGCCGCTCCAGTCGTCGGCAGGCAGCCTGGGCTCGTCGACGCCCCAGTGCGCGACCCACAGGACCGTGTAGCCCGCGTCGGCGACGGCCGTCGTGTCGCCGGTCCGCGTGCCCCAGCCCGCCGGGCTCGTGTAGACCATCGGCCGCACCCCGAGCAGCTCGGTGACCCGGCCGAGCCAGTCCAAGATCCACTGCGTGACCTCGACCTGCGAGAGTCCGCCGGTTCGCTCGATGTCCAGGGCGGGGATCAGGTTCCCCGGAGCCAGTCCGGCGGTCTGGACGAAGTGATCGGCCTCGAGGATGGCATCGTTCGGCGTGTCGTCCGGCCGCGCGAAGTGGTAGGCCCCGAACGCGATCCCGTTGGCCTCCGCGCCGGCCTTGTTGGTGGCGTACATCGGGTCGATGTACGTCCGCCCCTCGGTCGCCTTCGCGATCGCGAACCGTTGCCCCGATGCAGCTACTTCCACCCAGTCGATCACGTCCTGGTGGTGCGAGACGTCGATCCCGGGAAGCGCGCCCGCCGGCTGCGCCGCCACGGTCGACGGGCCCGAGGCGTCGGCGCGCCGTGACGAACCCGCGAACCCGCGCCCGCCGGCCCCGTCGGTTCCGGCCGCTGAGGAGACCGGGAGCCAAAGGGCGAGCACGACCAGCGAGGAGACGGCAGCAGCCGCCCGCGAGCTGAGCCCAGATGTAACGATCATCGCCACGGCCACCTGACTTCGGAGAGGGTCAAGGGTACCCAACGGGTCGGTTGCGGCCGATGCCGCACGATAGGCTTCACGCCGCCATCCAGGCGCCTGCCGTCGAACCGTGGAGACGTCGCGCTCGGCGGGCTCGGGCGAACGGAAGGTGGAGGCTGGCACGTGGGCGGAACGATCGGGAGATGGCTCTTCGCCCTCGCCCTCGGTGCGACGATCCTGGTGCCGATCGCGCCGCCGGTGGATGCGGCAACGCGGACGGGCAACTTCGTCGTCAGCTGCCGATACTCGCACTCGCTGCCGGATGACCCGATCGTCTTCCCCGGCCTGCCCGGCGCCTCGCACCTTCACGACTTCTTCGGGAACATCACGACGACCGCGACCTCCACGGTCGAGTCCATGCTGGCGGGCACGGCGATGTGCAAGGAGGCGAACGACACGGCCGGCTACTGGGCGCCGACCGCCTACATGAACGGGGTACAGGTCTCGCCGCTCGTCATGCGGATCTACTACCTCGGCCAGCCGAACGAGATCCTCGAGACCATCCCGCCGGGCCTGCAGATGATCGGCGGCAACAAGGACGCGACCTCGCCTGCGGAGAACCCGCACGTCCGTTGGTTCTGCGGCTCGACGAGAGCCGTGCAGACCCCCCGGATGGACCGGCCCTACGACTGCACGTCTTGGGCGGCTCAGTACGGGTTCGTGGACGGAGTGGTCGGCATCGTGGACATGCCGAGCTGCTGGGACGGGGTGGGCCTGCTCCCGGGGAACGTCACGTACAGGGTCGACCAGTCATGCCCCTCGGGCTTCCCGCACGTCCTTCCTCGGCTCAGCCAGCGCGTCCACTTCGGGATCATGAACCCGCTCAACCCGGACGGCAGCGTGGCCCTCAGCCTGTCCAGCGGCCCCTACCACACCCTGCACTCCGACTTCTGGAACACGTGGCAGCAGGAGCGGCTCGATCAGCTGGTAGAGAACTGCTTGGTGGCCGGCGTCCATTGCGGCGACGCGCGGACCCCCAGGGAGATCGCCTGGACCCGGCAGTTCGGAACCTCTCGTTACGACCACGCGTTCGCGACCGAGACCGACGCCACGGGCGTGTACGTCGTGGGGTTCACCAAGCGCGCCCTCGAGGGCCAGGTCTACCTCGGGCAGGCCGATGCCTTCGTCCGGAAGTACGACCCCGCTGGGAACGAGCTCTGGACCCGGCAGTTCGGGACCCCCGGGTTCGACCAGGCCCTCGGGATCGCCGTGGACGCCACCGGGGTCTACGTGAGCGGTTCCACGGACGGCACGTTCCCGGGTCGCATCAGCAACGGGGGCCAGGACGCGTTCGTCCGCAAGTTCGGCCTGGACGGCGACGCGATCTGGACCAACCAATTCGGGACCGCCGGGAACGACCAGGCCACCGGCATCACCCTGGACGCCGAGGCCGTGTACGTCGCGGGCTCAACCGACGGCATCTTCTCCGACCAGGTTGGCGCCGGCGGCCCGGATACCTTCGTTCGCGCGTTCGCCCGTGGCGGGCTCCGGCTCTGGACCCGTCAGTTCGGTACGTCGGGCGTGGACCGGCCCACGGGGATCGCCGCCGACGACTCGGGTATGTACATCGCCGGGACCACCGACGGGGTCTTCCCCGGACAGACCGGCGCCGGGATGACCGACGGGTTCCTCGCGAAATACGACGCGATCGGCACCCCGCTCTGGACCCGTCAGTTCGGGACCTCGGGGCTCGACCAGCCCGCCGGTTCGGGCCCACAGGTGCCGACGAGTCCCTCGGGGATCGCCGTGGACGACTCGGGGGCGGTGTACCTGGTCGGGACCACCGACGGGGTCTTCCCCGGACAGACCGGCGCGGGGATGACGGATGGGTTCCTGACGAAGTACGACGCTGACGGCGGCCCGCTCTGGACCCGTCAGTTCGGGACCGCCGATGCCGACGAGGCCTTCGGCGTGGCCCTCACCTTCTCCAAGGTGAACGTGGCGGGATCGACGCTCGGCGCCTTCCCCACCTACGCCAACCAGGGAGGGTGGGACCTGTTCGTGCGCCGGCACCTGCCGGGAGGAAAGGACCAGTGGACGTTCCAGTTCGGAACCCCCCAGAGCGAGAGAGCCTTCAGCCTGTCCGCACAGGCAGCGGGCATGTACGTCGCCGGCTGGATCCACGGGGCTTTCCCGGGCGAGACCTACCGGGGCGACCGCGACGTGTTCGTCGTCAAGGTGCTCTAGGCGTCTGCGGATAA
>Ga0209521_10003545_pt1 | contig 12571 bp, 8 predicted proteins | sample Rifsed19ft4_FD_184016 | JGI IMG/M metagenome (GOLD analysis project Ga0209521, IMG submission 184016) | Soil microbial communities from Rifle, Colorado, USA - sediment 19ft 4 (version 2) | ecosystem: Environmental > Terrestrial > Deep subsurface > Rock core/Sediment | place: Rifle, Colorado... | reverse complement strand
GTCCCCGGATACGCGGCGCCGGCGCCCGTGACCGTCCGCGTCGACGCGAACGTGCTCAGCGAGGTCCGCGGGGTCTACACGCCCGCCGCGTGAACGCCGCCCCGGGACGGGTCTACCCGGGAGGCTTCGGCCCCGTCCCGCGCCTCGCCCCGGCCTTCCAGGCGACAAGCCCGACGACGAGGATCAGCGCGAGCGCCACGATTGTCTGGAAAAGGGGCATCAGGTCCTGAGAGTCGACGAGGGCGGACGCCGTCCTGCCACCCGAGATCCCGGACGGCGGGGACAGGTTCCCGTTCGAGTCGAAGGCTTCGATCCAGTAGCTGTAGACCGTGTCGTCAGCGAGGCCGCAGTCCGCGAAGGACGTCGCGTCCGCGGGGAGCGTGGCGACGGGGTCGAAGCGGTACGCGGTCGCATTCCACCGGGAGACCCGGTACCCCGCGAGGTCGGGCGCAATCGAGGGTGCCCACGCAATCGAGAGGCACGACGGTCCGGCTTGGACCGTGGTCGCGTCCGCGGGAGCGGGGGGCGGGGTCGTGTCGGTGACCACCCGGACGAGGAACGTCGAGATCCCCTCGAGCCCCCCCGCGTCGACGACCCGCAGGGTTACCGCGTACTCGCCGACCGCATCGAAGACGAACGAAGCGACGGAGCCGAACCGTACGACGGGGGTGCCGTTGTACGTGAACGACCACGAAACGTTCACGATCGCCGAGTTGTCCGAGGACGCGGACGCGTCGAAGACGACGGAGGAACCGAGCCAGACCTCCCGGTCCCCGCCGCCGGAGGCGACGGGCGGCTGCGTGTCCACCAGGGTGACGTTCGCCCCGGCGAGAGCGACATTGCCGAAGCCGTCGACCGCGGTCAACGTGACCGTGAACGCGCCCACGCCTCGGACGACGGCCTCCGCCCAGTACAGCGGAGGCGAGGCGGACATCGTCATGCTCACGACCGTCTGCCCGGCGCCGTCCCGGATCGTCAGGAGGACGGAGGACACCCCGGTCTCGTCCGTGACGCTCGCTGACACGTTGAGGATCTGCCCGGATTCCAGCGTCGCGGGCACGACGGTCAGGGCGAGGAACGTCGGCGGCAGGCCGTCCGCGATCTCGAAAGTCCCGGCCGCGGACGCGGCGTTGTCCGAGCCGTCGACGGCCCAGACGACGAAGCCGTAGACGCCGAGCGGGACGTAGGAGGCCTCGTGGTGGTACCGGTCCGTGAGGCCCAGCCGGGACATCGTGAAGTTGCCGAGGCTCGCGCCCCCAGGGCCGGAAACGACGACGCTCACGCGGGCGAGGGCGACCGTGTCCGAGACCTCCGCAGAAACGTTCACCGGGAGCCCGGGATTCTGGATCCCGGGGCTCGCTCCAGGATTCGCAATCGACGGCGGGTCGATGTCGGAGCTGGACACAGTCACCGCGTACGTCGGCGTGCGCGCCGCGTTCCCCGTCGGGTCCGTGGCCCACACGAAGTACGTCAGGGTGCCGACCTGCGACTGGCCCGGGACCAGGAACTCGTACAGGGACCCGTTGAGCACGGCGCTCGTGTTCGATCGGCCGCCCAGGACGTCCGTCACGTCCACGCGCACTTCGGCGACGGCGTCCGCGTCCGAGACGATGGCGGAGATCGGGATCGACGCGTTCGCGACGGCCCGCGACACCGGGACGTGCTGGATGGCGGGGGGCTGCGTGTCGACGATGACGAACGTCCCCGCGGCCACCGCCCAGTTGCCGGCCACGTCGCGGGCGGTGACCCGGAACGCGTGGGTCCCGGGCGTCGAGTACGGTCGCTCGACGTAGTGCCGGCCGGTCGCCGCCGCGAAGTCCGCGGTGAAGTTCCCGACGAGGGCGCCGCCGGGATCGCGGATCTCGACCCACACCCCGGCGAGCGCGCCGTCGTCCGTCACCGCGGCGCTCACGTTCACCGCGCTTCCCGCCTCCTGAGGCGACGGGGTCGCGGATTCGCCGGAGATCACGGGAGGGGAGGCGTCGAGGGTTGTGAATCCGGAGGACACGGCGGAGGGGATGGGGTTGCCCGGGTCACTCGCGTCCTTGGCGGTCGCGTTCACCTGGGCGCGGTAGACGATCCCGCCGGCGAGGCTCGCCGACGGCGTGAACGTGAGATCGTTCCCCGACCACGCGAAGGATCCCGTGGCATACGCGCCCACGTCCGTGCGTCGAAGAGAGAAGGCCGCCTCCGCGCTCGCCCGATTCATCGGCTCGGAGAACCGGACGACGACCGTCGTCCCGAGGCTGACGCCGGTCGAGCCGTCCGCCGGGGTGAGCGAAAGGACCTGCGGCGCGACCCCGTCGATGACGAAGTCCGCGAGACTCGCGTCGGATGCGGTGGCAGCCATGCCGTCGGCCACGGTCAGCCGGACGCGCGCCAGTACGGTCGAGGCCGTCGGGACCGTCCAGAGGTAGGACGCCGGGTTCGAGATCCCCGAGATGCCTTGGGCGCCCGAGATCGGTGCGTAGCTCGAGCCGCCGTCCGCGCTGTAGTTGATCCACACCTTCAGGGAGGCCGTCGGGGTCTCCGCGTCGCTCATGTTCCAGCGGATCGCGTGGGAGCTGCCGCCCGACCACACCTCGCCCCCGTCCGGGGTCGTGAGGTCCACGAAGGGCGGCGTGTTCGGCGCGGGAAGCGCGGCGAACCGGATCGTGTTCGGGTTCGTGATCCCGCTGTGGTCGATACTGCCGCCGGAGCTGCCCCTGCCGTCCGAGTCCGTGGTGACGAAGAAGCCGAACGCCGTCGCGCCGTCCGCCGGATACGCGAGGTCCTGTGCGTCGCCCGTGTTGAGCTTCTTCTTCCACTCCGCGGTGAAGCCGTACGGGGCTGCGGACCCGGAGGACCGCATCCGGCCGAGGGCGTCCTGGCTCGTGTCCTTCGAAGGCGGACGCGCGAAGCCGTTCGTGTCGACGGGCACCGGCGGATAGACGGGCTGGGGCGTGTAGTCCGCTCCATCCCAAAGACCGAAGAAGATGCCGTCCCAGGTGCCGCCGCCGTGGTGGCTCGTGCCCGTGGGGGACATCTGCATCCCGAGCCAGAAGTGGTCCCCCGCGGCGCTCGTCCATGGGACGTCAATCGACCCGTCGATGCGGAAGTACACGTACGTCGCGTCGTGCTTCACGAGCAACGTCGCGGATCCGTACGGGGCCGGAGGGACGACGCCGTTCTCGAGGGGGATCGCGACGGACAGGGCGTCGCCCCACGCACCCGTGCCGGGGGTCCCATCGAGGTCCGCGTCCGCGACCGGCGTCCCGGAGTACGGCACCGTGACGGACACCGCCGCCGCGGGCGGCACGAACACAAGGGTGAGCCCTCCGAAGGCGAGGACGAGCACGAGAAGCGACGTCCGGCGGCGACGGGACGGCTCCTGGGAGATCGGTGGCGCCGAACGGTTCGTCACCGTCGCCTCCATGGAAGCGGACGCCCGGCCCGCGTCTCGGCCTTCGGCCGCGGGGTGCGCAGCGACTGGTGCGTCACGAAGAACGCGTAGCCGTACGTGGCCCAGACCCCCAGGATGATCACGACGATGAGGGACTCCACGGGACGGAGCCCGACGAGGCTCGCCGCGTCGGGATTGCCCGCAAACTCCGAGGACACGTGCAACGTTTGCCACGCGACGCTCGCGAGGAGGCCATACCCGCCCGTGTAGGCGGCCCCGATGAGGTAGTCTCCCTCGTCTCGAGGGGCGAACGAGGCGGACGCGACGCCCTGTTCGTTCGTGTATACGGGCCCCGCCTCATAGAACCCGAAGGCGGTCTGCACGAAGACCTCGAGCTGCGCGGAGGGGACCGGGAAGCCCCGTGCGTCCCTCAGGTCCAGGAGGATCTGCGCCGCCTCCGGTGGTGCGGCGGGAGGGACGATCGCCATCTCCACAGCGCTCCAGGTGCCCGTCAACGTGACCCCCTCCACGACGAACGACGTCGAGGAGAGGGCCGTCGCGCCCGAGTCGAGGTCCACGAGATCCGCGCTGTACTCGAAGGCGAAGTAGAACGGGCCTTCGGACTCCAGGTAGCTGTCGTAAGGGTCCGAGGAGCGGAGGGGGATGGCGAACTCGAAGACGCGGGCCGGGCCGTCGCTCCCCGTGCTCACGTTCAGGACGTCACCCCGGCCGCCGAGGAGGACGTCCGCGGTCGCCGTAGGCTCCGCGATGCTCCGGTACGCGTCCTGGACCCGCAGCCCGCCCTCGTTGGGGGCGTAGGCGAGTCGGACCTCGTTCGCGTAGCCGTCCATGGGCTCCGCGGCCTGCACCAGGAGCCCGACCCAGCCGGACCACGGGCTCACGAGCCCGACGTGGAGCAAGCGCTCCGGGGACGCGTCGCAGTGGAAGTTCGCGAGGATCTTCGTCACTCCATCGAAGAAGGTCTCCCCATACTCGCCGGGCGAGATCACGCCGTCGGACGCGGGTCCGCCGCCCAGGAAGCACTGCGCGCTCCCGGCATGGGACGCGACGGCTCCGCGCGTGGGCGCGAGAGGGGCCGGGGCGAACAGGAGGACGGCGACGACCGCTGCGGCGAGCAGGACGACGGACGACCGCGTCACGCGACCGCCTCCTGCTCCGTGGCCGCCGGTTCCGCCGCGGGCGCGGGCTGTTCCTGGATCTCCCAGATCGACACGATCGGGAAGAGCTTGGAGAACAGCGCGTACAAGAGGGCGAACCCGGCGATCGCGGCGGCGGTGATCGACCACTCGATCCACGTCGGTGTGTAGAGATTCCAGGTGAACGCCATCTGGGGCGTCATCATCGTCGGCACGACGATCAGGAAGCGCTCCATCCACATCGCGACGTCGACGAGGATCGCGGCGACGACGATCCCCGCGATCCCCCGGCGGAAGACGAGGAGGAAAGCGGGCAGGACGAGCCCGCCGAGGAGCATCCCCCAGAACAGGATCGCGTACGGGCCCGTGGAAAGGATCCGCACCCAAGCGACGTCCCGGGTCTCCGCGCCGTACGTCGCCGTGAGGTACTCGCTCAGGGTGAAGTAGATCATGACGAGGTCGAGGACGAGGAGGAGGGCCCCGAGGTTCCGGAAGTGGAGCGGCGTGATGTACTTCTCGAGGTGGTAGACCCGCCGGAACACGGCCATCGCGATGAGGATCGTCGCGATCCCGGAGAAGATCGCCCCGCCGACGAAGTAGACCCCGAAGATCGCACTGTGCCACCCCACCCGGAGGGTCATGCCGAAGATCCACGAGACGACGGTGTGGACGGAGATCGCGACGGGGATGATGATTACGGCCATGAGCCCGATTGACTTTTCCAGGCTCCGCTTCTGTACGGCCGAGCCCGTCCACCGGCCCCCGAGTCGGGTGTACAGGAAGGACCGGAACCTCCCCAGAGCCACGGATCGTCGGACGACCGCCAGGTCGGGGATCAGCGGCAGGAGGAGGTACAGGAGGCTCCCCGTCAGGTACGTGAAGATGCTAATGAAGTCCCACAGGATCGCGGACTCGAGCCGTCCGTAGAAGAATACGTTCATGAGGCGGTCCGGCCGCCCGAGGTCGATGAGGGGGAAGCCCGCGCCGACGACGATCGCCATGACCGTGATCGACTCCGCCATCCGAGTGATCGGCCTGCGCCACTCCGCCCGCGTGACCCTCAGGATCGCGGAGATGAGCGTCCCCGCGTGGCTGATCCCGATGAAGAAGACGAAGTTCGAGATGTAGACGCCCCAGCTCACGCGGTCCGTCAGGCCCGTCACGGAGAGGCCCTCCCTGAGCTGCCAGGAGTACGCGTAGACGCCCCAGCCCACGACGGCGGCGAGGCCGGCGAGGAGGACGTAGAACCGCCAGGTCGTTCGGCGCAGCGGCTCGAGAATCTCGGCGTCCGACGCGCTCACGTCCGGCTCCATCGGGTCAGTCCCTCCTCGCGGGGAGGTACCAGACGCGAGGTTCCGTGCCGAGCTCCTCCTTGAGGCGGAACCCGTGGTCCCGCCTGAGGGTCTCGGAGAGCCGGAGGACCTCCCGGCCGTTCGACACCGCGTCTTCCCGGAGGTCGCCGAAGTAGATCGCGTCCATGGGGCACCCGCGGACACAGGCGGGCAGCTCACCCTCCTCGGCCCTGTGGGCGCAGAACATGCACTTCTCCACGACGCCCATCCGATGGGGCCACGGGGCCTCCGGGCGGTACGTGTGCGCGAGCTCCTCGGGCGTGTGGGGAGGCTCCGACCAGTTGAACGCGCGCACGTCGTAGGGACACGCGGCCATGCAATAGCGGCAGCCGATGCACCGTCGGTGGTCGACGAGGACCACGCCGTCCTCCCGGCGGAACGTCGCGCCGACGGGACACACCTTCAGGCACGGTGCGTTCTCACAGTGCATGCAAGGGCGCGGGAGGAAGTAGCGGAAGCCGAACTCGTCCTGGACCTCGTAGACCGTGATCCACTCCTGCCCTGGCGGCACGAAGTGCTCCGTGTTGCACGCCTCCGTGCACTTCCGGCACCCGTCGCACTTCTTCAGGTCGATGAGCATGACCCACTGGCGCCGCGCCGGGGCGGCCGCCCGGACGTCCCCCCTCGAGAACCCGACGGCCTCGATCAGTTTCGAGGAGAACAGCGTGGTGATCCCCGCTGCGCCCACCCCGACGACCGCGAGCCGGATGAACCGACGCCGCGAACCTTCCATCTCCTGCTCCTCTGGTTCCTCGGATTCACTCATGCTCTGGACTCCCCGATGTGTCGTCGGACCCGGCGGGTCTTCGCCTTCCTCCGGGCCCGCTCCTTGCCCTCCCATGTGAGTCGATACTGGCAGTAACGGTCCCCGTGCCCCATACACGCGACCCGTTCCGTCCGCAGGCCTCCGATCGCCGTCCCGATGCCCGCGTGGAACCCCTCGTCGAGGGCGTCGCAGACGAGGGAGGGCATTTCCTCCGCGAGCTCGAGGAACGGACAGCTGAACTGGCGGAACTCGAGGTCGCGCGCGGACCGCGAGAGGACCTTCGAGGGGATCCCGAGATCGCGGAACCGCTTCCCGAGGATCAGGGTCTCGAACGCCTCCGGAGTCCACCGGTCGACACGCTCCTCCCTCACGACGGAGTCGATCAGCGCCCGACCCGCATCGACGCCGCGCCGGCGGAGGGACTCCTGGGCGGCCTCCGGTCCGACGGCCTCGACGAGGGCCGCGAGGGCGACCTGGCCGACAATCTCGAAGTGCCGCGGCGGATAACCGGGGACGGGGCGCTGCCTCGATGCCCGGTAGCGCATCGCGGGCCGACCGACGCCTTTCGGCGCGGAAGGGAGGACCTCCTCGACGAGGCCCTGCTTCAGGAGGTAGTTGAGATGGTATCGAAGGGTGACGCGGTGGAGGCCGAGGCTGCGGGACAGGTCCACGATCGCCTTGTCCTCCGAGGCGAGCGCGTCCAGGATCCGGAGACGCACGGGGCTGCCGAGCGCGCCGAACGTCCGCGGGTCCTCCCCGCCGCCCGCGGGACGGGGCGGCCGCGGAAGAGGCGCCTCCGCGATCGCGGGGGCAGGATCCGAGGAGGTCATGGGATCCCCGATCCGACCATGCTCGTCCGTACCTTCACGCGCGAGATAATAATTGAGTAGGTATTGTTCATATTATTATGCGTATTCCGGAACCCGCGCACGGGTGGAACACCCACGAAGGAGACGCATACGAGTCACGGGCCCCCTGAGCAGTCACCGAGCGGACACACCGGCCTCGCCGGCGCCGAGCAGTCCGCGAGTGGCGACCACGAGCCCGAGGACGATCCCCGCGAGGCTCGGAAAGGCGCCTCCCAGAGGGAGGATCCCCGCCAAGGCGATGCACAGGATGCCGCCGGTGAGGGACCGCCACGCGGCCCGGGGCATCCGCGACCGGAGGGTCCAGGACACAGCGACGAACGCACCGATCGCGAACATCACGACGGGCAGGGACACGTACGAGGGCGCGAAGAGGGCGTACGAGCCGCCCCACGTGAGGACGTGGGAGAAGATGAACCCGCCGAGGCCTTCTGACAGCGCCAGGCCAACGAGGGCGAAGCCGACGGGAGGTCCGAAGGCACGGAGGAGGGAGCGGGAGGGGCCCAGGACGGAGATCTCGATCCAGAAGGCGATGGAGAGAAAGCTCAGCAGGAGCGAGGGCCCGTAGTCCAGGAGGCGAGTGAGCACGCCGGGGAACTCGACGCCGAGCTCGTATCCGTAGTCGACGAACCTCGCGGACCACAGAAAGAATGCGACCGCATATCCGATCCCGAGCGCCCGGAACCCGAGGAGGGTCCCGTCCGTGGCTCCCGCGCGGACGAGAGCGCCTCCTAGCGCGATGTCCCAGGATGCGATCGCCGCGGCGGCCGCGGCCCCGAGGATCAGGCTCGTCCACGGGGAGGCGAGGACCCTCAGAGGCGAATCGAGGCTCGCGACCCACAGGGTCCCCACGGCCGCGGTGAGGGCGGACGCCAGCACGGACCGCGCGTCCCAGCGGAAGCCGCCGGGCCATGTCCACAGGACGATTCCCGCGAACGGGATCAGGACCAAGGGGAGGAGGCCCGAGTACCAGGTGAACCCCGCGTCGAGGCCCGACACATCGACGCCCTGCACGCCCAAGAGCGCGGCGAGGGTGGGCGCGAAAAACCTCACACCGAGGAGGATCACTCCGAGGACGACGAACGCGGGCCCGCCGCCGATGCGACGGAGGATCGCCCTCGGGGCGGCCACGCGCGGGCAAGGACGACCGGACCTTTAAGCGCCGCGCACCCGCGTCCCCCGACTCGAGATCGGCGAGACAGGTAAAGTCGGCACAATACGTGTCGAACGGTCAAAGGGGAATCCGGCACCTCCCGAGCGAGCGGTGGTTCGATGCGACGAGCGAGGAGGGCGACGGTGAGTGTGCTCGCGGTGTTCTTGGCGGCGACGGTGCTCGCGGGTCTGACTCCGGGTCAGAACGCGGTGACGGTCACGGCGCCGTACTCGACCCGGCAGATCGCGGTCGGGGATCTCGACGGCAACCCCGCGACGGGGGACTGGACCGACGCCGCGGCGGTGACGGTCGCGCTCGAGAACGGCCGCACGGACGCCTACGGGTCCGCGTCGTTGAGCGTGAAGCACGACGGGACGTACCTCTATGTGAAGGTGAGCGGCAAGATCGACGTGCCATGGACCTCCGCGACCGGCACGCACTTCTGGACGGGGTTCATCTTCAGCCCGCCCTCGACCACGGGACACCACCGGGACGGGATGGACGGCGTGTTCTTCGGGCAATCCTCATACACGCCCGCGCCCACCTACCCGCTCGCACCCGTGGACACGAACGGGGGGTCGCGACCTCCCGCGAAGGACACCGTGCAGAACGCCGAGGGGACCCTGAGGTACTCAGGGACCGCGGCCCCGTACGACTACACGGGAGAGTGGCGACGGCCCCTGAACTCCGGAGATTCGCAGGACCTCGTCCTCGCCGCGGATGGCACGACCGCCTACCCGTTCTATGTGACGACGGACTCAAACGGCCGGGGGAGCCTTGGTGGCGCGATCGACCACTCCGTGTTGACCCACGAGAACGCGTTGTTCTTCGCGAGGGTCCCCGTGCCGGAGACGCACGACGTCGCCGTCACGGCGGCGTCCGCGTCGCCCCTGAGCCTCGTCGCCGGCGGGATCGTGACGATCGCCGTGACCGTGCAGAACCAGGGGACGGCCGCGGAGAGTTTCGCTGTGTCCGCGACCGCGGGATCCCTCGCCGTCGGGGCCACGTCCGTGTCCGGCCTCGCGGCCGGCGCATCCCGGGACCTGTCGTTCGCCTGGGACACGACGGGGGTCGCCGCGGACGCGTATCCCGTGCGGGTTGAGGCGGCGGCGGTCCCTGGGGAGACGGACCTCTCGGACAACGCGAGAGCCGCGGGCACGGTCGCCGTCGAGTCACCGCCGCCCGCCCCCGCACTGCTCCGGGTGAGCACGAGCATCGACCTCCATCCGACCTGGGGCGTGCCGGGGAAGGTCCTCGTGAACGCCGTCGCGAGGGACGAGTGGTCCCTCACCTGGGTCAAGATGCCCGCGGGCACGTACACGGTGTCGTTCAGCGACGTGTGGAACCTCGGCACTCCCGCTCCCATCACGGTCAACCTCGTGTCGGGTCAGGCGACGGAGGTCCCGGGGGTCTACCAAGCGTATGGGTGGCTGCGCGTCGTCACGAATCCGCCCGTGCCCGGCACGATCTCCGTGGACGGGGCGCAGGCGGACGACTGGGAGGTTTGGCGGGCGATCCCGCCCGGGGACCACACGGTCGCCTTCGGCCCCGTGGCCAGCTTCCGGCCTCCGGCGGCGAGGACCGTCCGCGTGAACGCGGAGCAGCTGACCACAGTCCAGGGGGACTACACGGCGGACCCCGCCGCCCCCGGGCCCGACCCCGCGACATACGGGATGCTTCGCGTGACGACGGCCCTGAGCACGGACCCCGGCGCGGGGGCGCCGTCCGCGATCTCCGTGAACGGCATCGTCCGGGACGAGTGGGCCCTCACGTGGGTGAAGGTGCCGCCGGGAACGTACACGGTGTCCTTCGGGGACGTCGTGAACCTGGGCACGCCCGCGGACCAGGTCGTCGAGGTCGCGGCGGGGCAGGCCCGGGAGGTCGTCGGCGTGTTCCAGGTGCACGGGTTCCTCCGGGTCGACACGTCCCCGCCCGTCCCCGGCACGATCTTCGTCAACGGGCTGCCGTACGACGACTGGCAGGTGTGGCAGTCCATGCCCGCCGGGAGCTACGAGGTGTCCTTCGGCCCGGTGGCGGGATACGCGACGCCCGCGGTCCGCACGGTGACGGTCTCGCCAGGCGCACTCACGACTACGACCGGGACGTACGCGAGCCTGTCCCCCGGAAGGGGCGACGCGTAGGAGCGACGCACCGCGGAGGCGGAGTCACCCGCCGCCCGTCGCGAGGCCGTACCCGATCACGCAGCGGCAGCCCGCGCGCTCGCCGCAGAAGGAGCAGACGCACGCGCAGTCGTCGATGAACTCGCCGCACGGCGGGCAGGTCGGGACCCATCCGCCGAAGGCCTTCATCGACCGTCGCACGCGACCGCGAACGTCTCGCACAGGCAATCCTCGCTATTCTGTAACACGGCCAGGCTATAAGTACATTTCTCGCCACCTATCGGAAAAAACGAAACGTTTGACGCCCGAAGTCTGACTTTGATGGTCGATTGTCCGAACTTCGACGATTGTCGTCGAACGGCTCAGAACGCGACGAGGACGATCCCCGGGACGAATAGCGCGATCGCGAGGAGCCGCTGGCGCGTGGCCTCCTCCTTCAGGAACGTGAACGCGACGATCGCCGTCACGACGGGGTACGACCCGGAGACCGCGGCGACGAGGGAGGCGTCGCCGACGGAGAAGGCGATCGTCGTCGCGACGATTCCGACGACGAGGAGGAGGGTCGCGGCGGAAGCGATCGCGTACGCGGCCCGCGACGGGTCCGCGGGACCCGGAGCCCGGCGCCGACGCATGAGGTAGTACAGGGGACCCATCGTCACGTTCGCGAGGGTGTAGAAGAGGAAGATGTCGAATGCGTCGAAGCCCGGGGAGCTCACGGCGACCTTCGTGAGCAGACCCCAGACGCCCCAGAGGAGGAGGATCCCGATCGACAGGACGACGGCCACGGGGATCCGCCACTCCTTCCCCATCGGCTCGTACGAGAGGATGACGATCATCGACAGGAGGAGGACGATCCCCACGGCCTGGGTCGGGGTCGGCATCTCCCCGAGGAACAGGATCGCGCCGAGGATCGTGACCACGGGGGACCCGCCGCTGATCGTCCCGACGACGGCGACGTTCCCCCGCAGGAGCGCCTCGAAGTACAGGATGTATCCCGCCATGCCCACGACCGCGGCGAGGGACGCGACCACGTACGTGGTCCACGCCGCTCCCATCGGGCCAGCGAAGAACGCCCAGATCGCCGCGTACGCCGTGCCGTCGACGAGGCTCACGAGGAGCACGATCCGCACTGGACCGAGGCGGTCCGTCGCGCGCTTCGCGATGACCTGCCCGACCCCCCAGGACATCATGTCCATCGACGCGAGGACCATCCAGAGGGGGAGCACGCGGGGCGAACCCGGGAGCCCGTTATGACCTTTCCCGCCGAATCATACGCCCGCGTATAGACGGTCCGCGAGCGGCGGCGGGAGACCCGCGCGGCGGATCCCGTTCGCGACCGCGTCGATGTCGTACGCGACCCGGCGGAGCTCGAACGTGCGGCGCGCGGTGTCGAGGAGGCCCCAGGAGGCTCTCGGGTCCCCGTCCCGAGGCTGGCCGACGCTCCCGGGGTTCGCGACGAGCCGGGCGCCCGACCGGAACACGAACGGGAGGTGGGTGTGCCCCAGGAGGACGACGTCCGCGCGCGCGAGAGCCAGGAGCTCCTCGTGCGCGGCCCAGGGGAACACGTACTCGTCGTCGTCCCGCGGGCTCCCGTGGTACATCGCGACGACGGCATCGGCAAGGGAGCCCCGAGCGCGATCCTCCAGGCCCTTCAGGTACCCGACGGCCCACGGGGCGATCACGATCCGGGTCCAGCGGACAGCGGCTGAGGCGGCCTCGTTGAACGAAGACGTGTCCCCGGACAGCACCGCCCGGTCGTGGTTCCCCCGGATCGC
>Ga0209521_10003539_pt1 | contig 12588 bp, 11 predicted proteins | sample Rifsed19ft4_FD_184016 | JGI IMG/M metagenome (GOLD analysis project Ga0209521, IMG submission 184016) | Soil microbial communities from Rifle, Colorado, USA - sediment 19ft 4 (version 2) | ecosystem: Environmental > Terrestrial > Deep subsurface > Rock core/Sediment | place: Rifle, Colorado... | reverse complement strand
AGGCTGGCAGATGGTGAGGCCAAGCACTGCCGGAGCGGGGCCGGCAGTGCACTTTGGTGAAGCCGAGCGCGAAACCTCAAAACGGCCGGTAGAGCCCGAGCGCGATATAGAAGCTCGGATCGTCCTCCAGATAGTTGCCGGTGAAGCCGCCTGATAGGGTGACCTCCATATCGCGGAAATTCGCCCGCACGAAACCGCCGCCGCGGCCTGCATCGTATTCCTCATTGCCGAGCGCGCCGCCTTCGAGGCCGAGCGAGAGTCGAGGCCTCAAGCGATAACCGAACCGGGCAAGCGACCAATATTCCTGGAAGGCAGTGCCGTACGCCGCATCGGCCGAGAGAAATAACTTCTCCGACAGGTCGAGCCAGCTTTCGGCTTGCAGCCTGAGGCCGAGTGCGCTGCCTTGCACCGAATTGTTCGGATCGTGCGGGACGATTTGCTGGTCCTCGGCCTCGACTCCGGCGAAGAGCTTGACGATGAAACGCCCGGGCCGGAACTGGTAGCCGATCAGCGCCGCAAGATATGCGTCCTGGCCGTCGAAGGTGGTCGGTACGTGAACTCCGTCGACGGGAAGCGCGCCGTCGTAGTGATAGCGGCCGAAGGCGCCTACGGCGCGAAGGCGGAAGCCCTGCTCGTAAAGTCCCGCCTTGCCGAAGGCATAGCCGCCGCCCACATAGCCGCTAGCGTAGTTGTCGCTCACTTCGAAGCCGGTGAAATATTCGGTGCGGGGGGCATCAGGCGCTGCGGACGCCGCCGAAGCGGACAGGCCGAGGCCAAGGAACAAAAGTCCTCCCGCCCCGCTTACGCGCAGCCAAGTCCTGAAGCCTCTGTCGACGCCACCCAGCACGGCGAAAACTCGCCCCCCGCATCGGGTCGACTATGCTGCATCTTTTGCGCGAGACCTATGGAAGGTTTAGCAACTCTATGGCGTGCAACCCTATACACTACAATTGCAGGTCGTAATTTGCAGCTTCGGGCGCGCAAAACCGTGTTTTGTTCTACACAACGCAGGAAGAAATGAGACCCGACCGATTCGACACTTGGCTCACGGTCGATCGGAAGGGCCTCTATTGCCGGCCGGGCGGCTTCCACATCGACCCTTATGGCGGGGCCAAGCGCGCGGTCATTACCCACGGCCATTCCGACCATGCCAGGCCCGGGCACGACCATGTGCTGGCGACACAAGAGACGCTTGCCGTCATGACCACGCGGCTCGGCACGCCGGCGCGGCTGAGCACTCAGGCTGTTCTTGCAATCGCATTTGACCGAGCCCCGGTAGTTACGCGCAGCAAACGCATCGTAGCTCGCGGTGCACGTCGTCAGTTGACGCGAGGAGCTGCTTTCGCGGCTAGACCTGATGGGCGTGGTCGCCAGCGGCGATTTTCTTCAGCGCGGCGCGATCGACCTTGCCGGTCGGATTGAGCGGCATGGCGTCGAGGACGACGATCTCCTCCGGCGCCTTGTAGCCAACGCGCGCGCGGGCGAACTGGATCAAGTCGCCGGACTTCGGCCGCTTCATGTCCGCCTTGAGCTCGACATAGGCCCGCACGTTCTCCCCGTGCATGAGATCGTGCACGCCGACGACGCCGGCGCTCTCCACCGCCGGATGCTGAAGCAACGCATCCTCGACCTCCTGGGGCGAGATGTTGGAGCCGTCATGCACGATGATCTGCTTCTGGCGCCCGCAGAACCAGACATACCCGTCGCCGTCGATCTTCATGACGTCGCCGGTATCGAACCACCCGTCACGAACGACCTCCGCGCTCGCCTGTGGATCGTTCCAGTAGCCGGGGCTTTGGGTCGGCGTTCTCACCCAGAGACGTCCTTGCTCACCCGCCGAGGTTTCGCGCCCCTGTTCGTCGCGGATCGAAAAAGCGAATCCTGGGCTCGGCACGCCGATGGAGCCAAGCTTGTCGACGCCCATGGGCGGATTGAGCGCGGCCAGGCCAATTTCCGTCATGCCGTAGCCCTCGCTGACGGGACGACCGGTGAGGGCAATGAACTCCTTCTCAAGCTCGGCGGGAACCTTGTCTCCTCCAGAGCGACACAGGCGAAGCGAGCCGAAATCGGCCGAGGTCATGTCGTGTTCGCGAATGAGGTGGAGCAGCGCGGTGGGCAGCATCGACAGCAAGGTCGGCCGGGTGGTGCGCAAGAGCGGCCCGATTTCGTCATGGTCGAAGCCTCTGGCGACGACGACCCTAGCGCCGGCCGAAAGGGCTGAAAACGAGAATCCAAAACCGCCGATGTGGGAGCACGAGGAGCCCGGCAGCAAGATGTCGTGCGGCGTCAATTCGAACGCCAAAGCGGCGCTCGCAAATATCCAGCCGAGCGACGCGCGGGTGTGGGTTACGCCCTTGGCCGGGCCGGTGCTGCCGGAGGTGAAGAAGATGGCCACCGGCGCATCCGGACCCGGCTCGGGAAGCGTGACCGCGGGCGCCGCTGCCTTGACGAGCGCTTCGAAGCTCGGCCCCTTGCTGTCCTCGTCACCATAGCTGATGACGCCGAGCGGCAGGCTGCTCGCCTTGCTCGCAGCGATATCGCTCGCACGCTCGGCATGGGCGAAGATGATCTTGGCGCCGCTCACTTCAAGGGCATGGTCGATCTCTGGCGGCGTGTAACGGTAATTGAGTGGCGTCAGGACCAGTCCCGCCTTGAAGCAGGCGAGGTAATGGACGAAGAGCGCGGTGCGGTTGGGCATGAGCGAGGCCACGCGGTCGCCCGGCTTCAAGCCGAGCGCCAAATAGTGGGCCGCGACCCGGCTCGTCGCCTGTTCGAGGTCGGACCACGACCACACGCCCTCCATGGAGACCAGGGCCGCCTCGTTAGGGCGATCGGTTAGCCCGATATGCAGCAACTTGGAGAGCTGGATGGGTGCTTCGAGCAAAGGTCCCGCATGCGGCATGGCACCTGGCCTTATCATAAGAGAGATCGGATTGGGATGAACGCCGCGCGCAGGCGGCCGCAAGCTGGCAAATTGAGGGACAATCCCTAAATAAAGGTGCAGCTTCGCGCGACCATCGAGAGGCGTTGCATGTTCACCCGAGCCTTGACCCTGTTGACCCTTGTCGCTCTGTCCGTCGCCTTCCTTCCCAGAGAGGCGCTCGCTCAGGACGTCGCCATTTGCTTCATCACGGCCGAGCGGGTGGCCAATGGCGAGAGGGTCGAAGACGAGGACAAACGCGCAGGTCACGAGGCCTGCCAGCGCGCTCTCGCGCAGACCTCAAGCATCGTGCAGAAATATCAGATCCAAGAAGCCGATTTCGAAATCGTGGGGCGGCCGCCCAAAACAGCGAACTGAGGCGCGGGAGCGCCCTACGCCACGCGGGCTCCCGTCGGCTGGACGACGATCGAGCCTTTGTCGCCGCGGATGATCTCCTCGTCGGCAAGCTTGAAGTTCTCCATGCGCACCGTGAGGTAGCGGTCGAAATAGTCCTTGAGCGGCTTCTCTATTGCTTTGTCGTAGTCGGGACGCACCACGTGGGTCGCGCCCTGCACCACCTTCACCACCTTGCCGTTCTTGACGATCAGCTCGCCGTTCTTGAACACGAGCTCGGGCTTGGCGAACATCGCCTCGCGGTCGGGGTCGTCGCGATAGACGGTGATGTCGCCCGAAGCGCCCGCGCCCAAATGCCCGCGGTCCTTAAGGCCCAAGCTTCGCGCCGGCCCGGCCCGCGTGAGGATCGCGATCTCGTCGAATGTGTATTCGCGCCTGAGCGATTTGAGCAGGCCGCTCTGCGCCTGCGCATCCGGATTGATCTTCTGCAACATGTCGTCGCGGAAGCTCTTGTCCATGAGCAGCCTGATGAGATGCGGATAGAAATAGAACGGGGCGCCGTTCGGATGGTCGGTGGTGAGGAACATGCGCCAGGGATCGTCGAACAGGAGGAAGGTCTCAAGCCCGATCACCCATTGCATCGCATTGACGAAGCTCTTGTTGCGATAGCGCATGGGCACCACGCCGCAGCCCGCGTCGCATTCGATATCCATGATCACCGGCTTCTTGGGATGGGCGCTCTTGGCAATGGCGAATTGGCGCATGCTGTCGCCAGAGGCCGTGCAGGTCTGCCCGAACAGCACTTGGCCGACGTCGATCGAGACATTCGGGGTCTTGCTGACCAGCTCTGCCAAGCGCGCCGCGCCCGAGGAGAATTTCCGGTCCCCTTCCGTGCCGTAGCTTAGGAACTGCGTGTGCGTCATATGAATGCGCAGGCCTTCGGCGGCACGGATCGTGTCGAGCGTGGTTTCGATATTGCCGGGGATGCCGAGATTGCAGCCATGGATATGGAGCGGGTGGGTGACCCCGAGCTCCTCCAGTGCGCGGGCGAGCGTGATAATGATCTGCCGCGGAGTCACGTGGTAATAGACGTGCTCCTCATCGAGATCGAGTTTGCGCTGGTTGAACTTAAAAGCGCTGATGCCGCCGGGATTGACCACCTTGACGGCGATCGCCTGCGTGGCATGCATGGTCCAGGCGACGTAGTCCTTGATGGCCGCGAAGTCCTTTTTCGCCGCAAGCTGGCGGAGAAAGAAATCGTCGGAGCCGAGCATGGCGAAGGCGCCTTTGTCGACCATGGGCGTGTCGCCCATTTCCATATGCGCCTGGCGGGCATTGGCCGGCAGCATGGCCGGCTCGAAGCAGGCGGTGTAGCCCATCTCGGCGTAACGGTAGCCGGTGACGTGGGTCGAAGGAACGGCGCGGCCGGAGCCGGCGCGGGTGAGCGAGGTGCGCGTTACGGGATCGCCCTGATGGTCCTCAGGCAAGAGCATGCGGGCGATGGTCATCTTGCCGCCGCCGATATGGGTGTGGGGGTCGATGGCGCCGGCCATGACGACCCGGCCTTTCACATCGTAGGTCGCGTCTGCCCTAGCGTTCGGCTTGGCGGCGACGATCTTGCCGTTCTCGACATAGATGTCGCGGACCTGGCCGCTCACTTTGTTGGCGGGGTCGTAGACCTTTCCGCCGGTCAGCTTGATGAGCATGGTTTGGGGGCTCCCGGCCTAAAGCGCCGCTTCGATGGCCGAAAGCACATCGGCGACAGGCGGCAGATCCGCCCGGCCGAGGTCCTTGAGCGGCAAGGTCACGACATTGTCGACACGAACGAGGCGGCCGGCATGATCGACGCCCGGTGTGCCGACCGGGATGAACACCGAGGGCGGCTCGGTCAGCGCGAGGCCCGGCGTGCCGAGCACGATGGTGGGGATTTTGGTTGGGGACGGCACGAGATCCGGCGAGATGGAGGCGATCCACACCAGAAGGTCGCCCTCCCCCTCTTTAAGCATGCGGCCGACGGCCCAACGGTAAGGGTCGTAATCGGGAGCCCCGCTCGCATAGCTCACGCGGAGCGGATAGCCGCTGATCCACGTGCACACCGCTCCCGCCGTGATCGCCCCTTCGGCACCGCCGAGCGAAAGACCGGCGAACCTGATCGTCTGATTGAGGTCCTTCACCAGGCCGGTGAACTGCTCGACTGCGAGCTCGGCAAACGGGAAGTTGAGGGACGGCGGCGCCCAGACGACGACGCCGTATTTCGCGTTCCGGCACCGTTCCGCCAGCGCGTCGATTTCGGCCAAGGTCACGCCCTCGAGCTTGGGCGGTTTGACCCGGAAGCCGCGTAAGCGCGCTCTGAGAAGCGCGACCAATTCGGCCGCTTGCTCGTCCTTGCAACCGAGCGTGATGACCTCGCCGATGCGCGCGCCTTTGGCGCCCGAGCGGTCGAGCCCCTTGCCGATGAACACCACCGTGCGCTTCGGCGCCGTCACGTCGAACATCGAGTCCGGCGGCGAGACGATGGTCTCGAAGAAGCGCGGGTGGAGCTTATGGATGTCGCTGCCGGCAATGATGAAGAGATCGGCGCGGTTGCGCGTCTCGGTGAGGGTGGACATTATCCAGCCCGTCGTTTGCAGGATCTTGAAGTTGCGGTATTGCGCCTCGCTCAAGGCATGATCGACGATGCCGCCCGAGCGCTCGGCAAGCGCCATGGTTGCGCGCATGCCTTCGACGTCGGTGGCAAGCCCGCCATAAAGGGGGAGCGCGGCCTTGCCGATCAGCTTGGCCGCTTCCTGGATCGCCTTGGCGAGATCGACTTCCTTACCTTTGACCTGGGGGCTTGCCGGCGGCAGCTTGCGCTCGAAGCCGGCGACCGACTTGGCGCAGCCGTTCTTGAGCACCTTGAGTCCCTTGTCGGTGCGCTCGACCGTAAGGTCGTCGGGCAGCGTCCCGCAAAAAGGGTTGGTGACGTTCTCGAACAGTTCTGAGCTGGCGCGCTCGCCCTTGGCCTTGCGCGCGTTGGAACTCGGCATCTCGGGCAGTCTCCCCCAAAAGGCGGGGAAAGAAAGCATGGGACGGCCGGCAACACAACTCGCGAAATTCCCGCATCCAGGGCCATGGCTGACCTGCCTAATTGCCCCCAACCATAACGTGCGTCATACAGCTTCCCATGGGATCTGATCAATCCGGCCCCGTAGCCCGTTTGCGCATCGTTCTCGGTCAAAACATCGCCGTGGGCCCGGGCAAGGCCGACCTCCTGGAGGGAATCCGCGAGACAGGCTCGATCGCGGCCGCCGGGCGGCGCCTGGGCATGAGCTACAAGCGCGCCTGGCTGCTGATCGACACGATGAACGGCTGCTTTTCCAAGCCATTGGTCGAGGCGGTCAAAGGCGGCAAGGCAGGCGGCGGTGCGCACCTGACGCGACTCGGCGAAGACGTCCTTGCCCGCTACCGGCGCATGCAGACGGCGATGGCGCGGGCTATTGCCGACGATATGGCGGCCCTGAAACGGGCGATGCGTAAGGCGCCCAAATAGCGCGCGGCCTAATGATGGCCATCGCCAGCGATATTTCCGATTGACTATAACGCTGGTGCTGCGTCACCTTCTCGATATGGCCTATTGGCCATATCGGCTGAACGGTGGCGACGATGAAGATGAAATTGCTCTGCCTCGCGGCTCTGTTCGGCGGCTTGCTGCTCGGCCTGGAGGCAACGGCGCCTGCCCGCACACAGAATGTGCCCGTCGTCGCCGCCGCAGCCGACCTGCAATTTGCCCTCGCGGAGGTCGCCGAGGCCTTCTCGAAGAAAACCGAGCGCGAGGTGACGCTGACATTCGGCTCGTCGGGCAATTTCGTCCGGCAGATTCAGCAGGGCGGACCATTCCAAATGTTCTTGTCGGCCGACGAGCAGTTCGTGTTCGACCTGACTGCAAAGGGGCTAACGGTCGATGACGGAACGCTCTACGCAGTCGGCCGTATCGTCATCATCGCGCCGCATGGTTCGCCCTTGAAAGCAGACGGCTCGCTTGCCGACCTCAAGGCGGCATTGGCCGACGGCCGGGTGAAGAAATTCGCCATCGCCAATCCTGCGCACGCGCCCTACGGCCGCCGAGCCGAAGAGGCCTTGCGCTATCTCGGACTGTGGGACGAGATCAAGGACAGGCTGGTCTTTGGCGAGAATGTTTCTCAGGCCACGCAGTTCGCGACCTCCGGCGACACGCAAGGGGGCATCATTGCCTATTCGCTGGCGCTGTCGCCGGATGTGTCGAAGCTCGGGACCTATGCCCTCATCCCTGACGATTGGCACGAGCCGCTGCGGCAGCGCATGGCCCTCATTAAGGGCGCCGGCGAGACCGCACGGCAATTCTATGCCTTCATGCAAGGTCCGAGCGCCCGGGCCATCATGAGGCGCCACGGTTTCGCCCTTCCCGGCGAATCCTCCTGAGTGCCGCGCGATGGATTGGGACGCCCTGTGGCTCAGCTTGCAACTTGGCGGTCTCACGGTTCTGGCGTTAATCCCGTTGGCCGTCGCTATAGGACGCTGGCTGGCGGTGCGATCGTTTCGCGGCAAGGCGATCGTCGAAGCGGCGGTTGCGCTGCCTTTGGTCCTGCCGCCGACCGTGCTCGGCTTTTATCTGCTGGTGGCGTTCGGATCGGGGTCATGGCTCGGGCAGACCTATGAGCGGTTGTTCGGCCACACGCTGGTTTTCTCCTTCCAGGGACTTCTCGTCGCCTCTGTCATCATCAACATCCCGTTTGCAGTGCAGCCGATACAACGCGCCTTCGAGGCCATCGCACCGGACTTGCGCGATGCCGCCGCGACATGTGGCATGTCATGGTGGCGCATGGTGCGGCGGATTGAGCTGCCGCTCGCCTGGCCCGGCATCCTGACCGGCATGGTGCTGACCTTCGCCCACACTCTAGGGGAGTTCGGGGTGGTGTTGATGGTGGGCGGCAGCATTCCCGGCGAGACCAAAACCATCGCCATTTCGATCTATGATCGCGTGCAAGCCTTCGACGATGTCGCCGCGGCGCGGATGGCGGCCTTGCTGCTGCTGATTTCGCTGGTGGCCATCGCTCTCAGCTATGCCCTCACCCAGCGCATTGGCCGGCGCCATGCGTGATGTCCCTACCGCGCAAGCCGGCCTCACGGCCAAGCTCCGCCAGGCAAGCCCGATCCCTCTCGACGTCGAACTCACCGTCGCTCCCGGCGAGGTTCTGGCTCTGGTCGGTCCATCGGGAAGCGGCAAATCGACGGCGCTCAAGGCCATCGCCGGCCTCTATGCGCCGTCAGACGGACGGGTCGTTTGCAATGGGTCGGTCTGGCTCGATCGCGAAGCCGGCATCAGCGTGCCGGCACGCGAGCGCCGGGTCGGCATGGTGTTCCAGTCCTACGCGCTCTTTCCCCACCTGACCGCCGTCGAGAACGTGATGGAGGCTCTTGGCGATGTTCGGCCCGAAGAGCGCCACGGTGAGGCCCGCGCGCTGCTTCAGCGCATGCATCTCGAAGGGCTCGAGGATCGCCGGCCGGCATTGCTCTCGGGTGGCCAACAGCAGCGCGTGGCGGTCGCCCGCGCGCTCGCGCGCCGGCCGGACATTCTGTTGCTGGACGAGCCGTTTTCCGCCGTGGATCGGGTGACGCGCCGCCGTTTGCGCCGCGAGCTTATGGAGCTGCGACGCGAGCTGTCGATGCCGGTGATCCTGGTGACGCACGATCTCGACGACGTGATCCGGCTGGCGGACTGCATGTGCGTCCTCCAGGGCGGGCGCATCCTCCAAACCGGTGCCGTCGAAGCGGTCATGGCCCGGCCCGCCAGCCCCTTGATCGCTGAGTTGCTCGACCTGTCGGGCGGCGACGGTGCGACGTGACCAGCAGGACGACTAGCGCGCCGCTCGCCAGCATGCCTCCTGTCTCCACAATGCGCTTAGAAACAGTGGGCTGAAAGTGCAACGCCGCCAAGTCTCCGACTTGACGAACCGATTGCGCAGCGCGCGGTCGCAGGCAATAAACAGCCATGGAATCGCGGTCCCTCGCCATCCTCGTCATCGATGAGAACCGAATCCGCGCCTCGATCATCGAGGCCGGCTTGCGCGAGACCGGGCATGAGAACGTCACGGTCGTTCACGATATCAATGGGATCGCGCGGACCATCGCCCAAATAAATCCCGATGTGATCGTCATAAACCTGGAAAATCCCAATCGCGACATGCTGGAGAACATGTTCCAGCTGTCGCGTGCGGTAAAGCGGCCGGTCGCTATGTTCGTCGATCGCTCGGACCGGGCCTCAATCGAGGCCGCCGTGGAGGCGGGCGTCTCCGCTTATGTGGTCGATGGGCTGAAGCAGGAGCGCGTGAAGCCAATCCTCGATATGGCAATCATCCGGTTCAATGCCTTTTCCCGGCTTGCCCGCGAGTTGGAAGAGGCCCGCAGCGAATTGGGGGACCGCAAGGTGATCGAGCGCGCCAAGGGCATCCTGATGACGTCGAAAGGACTGTCGGAAGAAGAGGCCTATGGCCTCTTGCGCAAGACGGCGATGAACCAGAACCGCAAGATCGCCGAGATCGCGCAAAGTCTGGTGACGGCGGCGGCCCTGCTCGGAGAAGAGCCATGAGCGAGCGCCATCAGATCACCGCCGGCTTGATGCCCCTGCTCGACAGCGCGCTCCTCGTCGCCGCCAAGGAGAAGGGCTTCGCCGCAGGAGAAGGCGTGGATTTGTCGCTCATGCGCGAGACCTCCTGGGCAAATATCCGCGACCGGCTCGCGGTCGGGCATTTTCAGGTGGCGCACATGCTGGCGCCGATGCCCATTGCCTGCAATCTCGGGCTGACGCCATTGGCCTCGCGCACCGTTGCACCGATGGCGCTCGGACTCGGCGGCAATGCCGTGACGGTCTCCAACACGCTGTGGGCGGCGATGACGGCGCATGGCGCGCGACCCGACCTCGATCCCACCACAGCCGGCGCCGCGCTAAAGGCGGTCGTCGCCGAGCGCGCACGCGCGGGGCGTCCACCCTTGCGCTTCGCCGTCGTGCATCCGCATTCGGGGCATAATTACGAGCTGCGCTACTGGCTTGCTGCGTGCGGCATCGATCCCGACCGCGACATCGAGATCGTCATCCTGCCTCCGCCACTGATGGCCGACGCACTCGCAGCAGGCAATATCGACGGCTATTGCGTCGGCGAGCCGTGGAACACCGCAGGCGTCATGCTCGGCCACGGCCACATCGCCACCGTCAAGGCCGCCATCTGGAAAGGCAGTCCGGAAAAGGTGCTGGGGGCGCAAGCACAATGGGCAGAGAACCATCCTGAAGCGCTTGCAGCGCTGTTGCGGTCGATCTATCGGTCCGCGCTCTGGTGCGCGGAGCCCGCCAACCGAGACGAGCTGGCCGCCCTGCTCGCCGGTACCGCCTATATCGACCGGCCGCGAGAGTGGATGCTGCCCGCGCTGTCCGGCAAGATCGGCGTCGGCGATGGAGCGGTCGTGTCCGTCGAGGATTTCTTCGTGCCCTTCGCCAAGGCCGCGACCTTCCCCTGGAAGAGCCACGCGCTCTGGCTTTATACGCAGATGGTGCGCTGGGGGCAGATCGGTCACGACAAGGCGAACGAAACGATCGCCCGGGATACCTATCGGCCCGACATCTATCGCGCGGCGCTGGAGCCGTTAGGTGTCGCGCTGCCTGGCGCCAACGCCAAGGTCGAAGGCGCGCTCAAGCGCGCGACTCCGGTCGGCTCGGCCGGTGCCAGCCTGACGCTCGGGCCTGACGGGTTCTTCGACGGTGGCCTGTTCGATCCCGATCAGATCGACGCTTATATCGCCGCGCAAGCCAGGCATGCTGTGCGGTGAGCAGTACGGCGGCATGACCTGTTCCGCACAAACTCTAAGCAGATTGCGTAGGCATTTGCCGCCGCTTTAGTCGGCTTCGCCGCCGGGCGCCAAGGCGCAGGCAGGGCGGAAACCATTGGGTTTCCTGCATTTCCCGCAGTGCACAAGAACCGGCACGGTTCGTGCAACCTCTTGCGCGAGGCCCTTGAGGCCAAACCGGCGTCCAATGGCGGGCGTCACAGGCAAAGCTGCCAATCAGGATATCGCGCTCCCGGAGGGTACGGGCGCGAGAGCCTGGTGGGCAGCTTTTTTATTCTCGGCACGCGCGGACCCGCGCTTTTCGGAGCAGAGCATGATCCACTCGGAACCACGACAGCCAAGCCGCAACGGCGAGCAACGCCGCGCGCTTTGGCTGTCGACCATCGCCTTCACCGTCTGTTTCGCCGTCTGGACGATCTTTTCCATCATCGGCATCCGCATCAAGGAAGAGCTCGGCCTAAGCGAGACCGAGTTCGGCCTCCTGCTCGGCACGCCGATCCTCACCGGATCGCTGATCCGCATCGTGCTCGGCGTCTGGACCGCGCGCTACGGCGGCCGTCTCGTCTATACCGCGACGATGCTCGCGGCGGCGGCGGCGACCTTCCTGCTCGCTTACGCCACGACCTATCCTCAGATGCTGTTGGCTGCGCTCGGCGTCGGCATCGCCGGCGGATCGTTCGCCGTCGGCGTCACTTATGTGTCGCGCTTCTTCCCGCCGGAGAAGCAGGGCACCGCGCTCGGCATTTTCGGCGCCGGCAATGTCGGCGCGGCGGTCACCAAGTTTCTCGCGCCTTTCGTTCTGCTGGCCTGGGGCTGGCAGGTCGTGGCGGAGCTTTGGGCAGCGGCTCTCGTGGTGATGGCGCTGGTGTTCTGGTTCTGCGCCGCCGACAATCCCGTCGTCCGGCGCAGCGACACCAGGAAGCGCTTCCTCGATGAGTTCGCCGCGCTCAAGAACCTGCAGGTCTGGCGTTTCGGTCTCTATTATTTCTTCACCTTCGGCGCCTTCGTCGCGCTGGCGCTCTGGCTGCCGCGCTATCTGATCGGCGTCTACGGCTTCGAGCTCGCCACCGCCGGCATCTTGGCTGCCTTCTTCTCCATCCCGGGAAGCATCTTCCGCGCCTATGGCGGGGTGCTGTCGGACCGCATCGGCGCGCGCACGGTGATGTATTGGACGCTCGGCGTCTCGGCCATCGCCACGCCGATCCTGTCGCTCCCGCCCGCCAACATCATGGTGCAAGGCATGTCCGGACCCCTCGCCGTGCATTTCGAGATCGGGCCGGTCGTCTTCGTCGCCGTCGTGTTCGTGCTCGGCTTCTTTATGAGTTTGGGCAAGGCCGCCGTCTACAAGCACATCCCCACGTATTACCCGAACGATGTCGGCGCGGTGGGCGGCCTGGTCGGCATGATCGGCGGGCTTGGCGGCTTCATCCTGCCGATCGCCTTCGGCGTCCTCAACGACC